>OCZT010003540.1_pt1 | contig 15891 bp, 14 predicted proteins | sample 1539031 | NCBI WGS metagenome assembly OCZT01 (sample SAMEA3539308, study PRJEB22396) | soil metagenome | biome: tundra; feature: field; material: soil | place: USA | collected 2010-05 | depth 0.15 m | reverse complement strand
GCCGACTCGACCAGCCCGCCATAAACCCACGCCGGTGCGAAGAACGGACTTACGTACAGGACGCGCAAAGCGCCGGCGTCTTCGTCTGAAGAAATCACTCTTACGATCCTGGGCGGCTAGTCGCCACCCGGTTCCCCTCTTATGAGGAATACTCAGTTGGTTTGAGTGCCTTCACCATTATTGATTTCCACAAAAAGGGGATCCGTCCGACACCTCGCCATTCAACCGCTAAAAGGCCTGCCGCTACCAGAGCGGCATTCAGCGTCCGCTTAGACCAGAACTTGATGTGGTTGCCCTCATCGAGGGGCTGGTGGTGCCAATCCCACAAACCCAGCGCGGAAATCGCAACGTTCTTCAGCCAGCCTGATAGGGCGTACTCAGGACTACGATGCCGCCAGGGTGTAACGCGCGCGCCATGTTCTTCAAGAAGGTCACGGGCCGATATAGATGCTCGATGACCTCGATTGACACCACCGCGTCGAAGGCCTGGTTTGCGCCGCTGAATTCTTCGACCGAACCGGCGATAATCTCCCAGCGATGATCCGAGGAAGCGAGCAGCGCGCGTGCCTTTTCCAGTGATGGACCCGGTAAGTCGATGCCGGTAACACGGTAGCCCAGTTTAGCTAACCGATAGCTAAGTTGTCCCCCGCCGCAGCCGGCATCGAGAACCCGGGCGGGCGCAGGTGTCAGCCACTTCTCCACCACCGGCCAAATGATCGTGTGATGGCTGAGCTGGGTCAGCTGCATATTTTTGTCATCGGGGCGACCTCAGCGGCGCGGCGTGGCTTCATTCGTCCTCATATTGCGACGCGGCGCGCCGGTAATATTCGCGTGAGTTGTGACTGGATCAGGCATGGCGGACTCCTTTTTCTGAGCTAAGACCGCCTAGCGTCATCGCGTCAACCTCTGCGGCTCGCATCAGCAAGTGAATCAACGCGATGAAGATAATGGTCCAGGGGATCCCGCCAAAAACCATCGAAGCGGCGGAGCCGACATCAAGCAATTTCGACAAAACGTAAACGCCGCCAACCAGGGCGCCGAGCCCCATTGCGGGATGAACGTACATCTCGATCAGCAGCCGGTAGATCAACCCGAATATGAACATCCCCGCGATCACTCCGATTAGTCCGAAATTCGCATATAACTCGACTAGCTGCGGAAGATTGATCGAAGTGCTGGTGTTCCCGGCGGAGATCAAGCCGTAACGATGGCCAAACGTTTGTCCGGTCAATTCTTCTGGTTTGGTGGGCCAGATTACGCGCGGAATCGGTTTGAACAGGATCGGATAGTAAGACTCGCCCGCCCAAAAAGGCACCATTGCGGGCGTGTCCGCGATTACTTCGCCGAACGTTGTGAATTGCGCCAGACGCAGGCTTCCGAATTCGATCAGAGTTTGCGGATCCACTTCCCCGCCGATCGTGATGCGGTAAAGAATATCTCCGTACAGGCGGCCTTTCTCGATCTCGCCCGCATCCGATAATCTTCCGCCCCAGGTCGCCACGCGATACGGCCCCTCCGCCGGTCGAATGATGAACACCGCCACAATAGTGCCCAGCAGCAGCGTCTTCCATGGGATCGATCGGCGCACGGAAGCGAAAATGATTGCGACGGCGACGCCGACCATCAGTGGGCCCCCGGACGAGCCGCCGCCCAGGCCGATTGCGATTCTGACCGGAAGCAGAAACCCCCAGACGAACGCCGATGTGATCCGATCCAGTCTTCCCGCTAACTGAAGCGCGACCAGCGTGCAGATTCCAACCATCGATAAGTCAGCCGCGAATACGCCGATCTGGGCCACGCTCCCGGACATGAACGCGAGCACGTGCGAGGAGGACAAGAACAATCCCCCGACTCCCAGTATCAGCGCGACCATCCGCACTACTCGCTCGTCGCGCCATTGCAAGTTGAATCGCGGTAGTATCGGTGCGAATAGCCATCTCGCCGGTCCATAGTATCCGGCAAACATGCAATAGAGACCCAGCAGTGAGTATCCGAGCGCTAGCGTGATGAAATGCCCTGCAACAGGCGGGTGGAACAGTCCGGTAACATATTGGTGCAACAGGAAAACCGGCAGCGCGTATGAATAGATGAACATCAGCGTCAGTAACGGCATGAACGGAATCGTTCGATCCGCGCCTGACATCCATAGCCAGACCGGAAGGGCGAGCGATGCCAATATCGCGGACGCGAAAATCCGCTCGAGGATCGTCGGCGCACCGGGCGCGTAGAGGTTCAGAGCGATCAACGCGATTGCGACCGCCGCCGCCAGCTTCAGCGCCTTGCCCAGACTGGCGGACCCCGGCCTCGGCGTGGTGATTCGCGCATACCACTCGTCATTAGGCGGATGCGGTGGCGCGGGTTCGAACCGTTCAGCCATTCGATTCGATTTCATTGGTTCGCGCGGCGCCGTCACGAGAGCCGTGTTCCGGGGGGCGCGGTATCCGTTCCCATTAGCTTAAAACCGCAATGCACCTTAACGAGTAGACGATCAGCGCCCCACCGAGTCCGACCAGAAGAAAGGCGACTGCCGCGCCAATGAATCGTGGAACGCCAAGCGCCGGCAACATCCACCACCAAACCGCAACGACTCGAAACGCTCCTCCTTGAAGACCGCTGGCTGGTGCGCCAGCATTTTGCACGATACTTTTCACATCCGTCCTGCTCGCGTCGCGAATCTCGTCATAGGCAACATGCCAGATTCCGACCAGCGGAGACTTCGCCGGCGACCACATCTCCTCGGAGGGTGGGATTCCGTTGAGGTTATCTTCCACTATTTGCCGTTCGAAAAAACATACGAGATTTGGCGCGTTCAGGACGAATCCAATCAGCGTTAGGATTGCCAGGAACTTGAGCCGTCTTGCCGGCAGCAGGCCCGTTAAGGCCAGCAGTCCGGGAAGAATCGGTAAGAGAAACCTAGGTCCCCAACTCCAACCACCCGTCCAATCCTCTCGGCAGGAGTAGAGCAGCCAGTACGCAATCGATACGCCAAAGATGAGCAGTGCTTCGGCGCTCGCGATCTTACTTCTCTTCAATCCAATAAGTGCAAGGATGGGTGGGCAATACCAGACGAGTCCGCGGCCCGGGCTTATCAACATCGCGATGGCAGCCTCGGAGAAATGGCTGACGGTGAATCCGTTTGTGGGACTCTGTTCACGCCCAAAATTCGCGAAGCTGCCAAAGCGAAGATCGTTGTAGAGCAGGTATAAGGCTGCGCCCAAGCCCATGCCCAGCAAAGGGATCATCGCTTGGCGGAGCGAGCGAGTCTTGAAGAGTTTGTAAGCTGATACCAGCGGACCGAGAATGATACCGCTTGGCTTGCACAGCACGGCTAAACCAGCCGCCGACGCGGCAATCGTGCTCTGGTACGCCCCTTCGCCGAGCGCAAAAAACAGAGTCGCAGCCGTCATTAAGGCAAGAGGCGGGTCCGCAAAAAAGTCCCGCGCATAGACCGGCGTGATAGTGCCAAGGCCGAACGCCAGCGCCGCGAGAATTGCCCCCTTGATGGAGGCCCCAAGCCGAAGAGCCAGCATGCCAGTGAGGTAAACGGAACCAGTACACAGAAGTACCGACAGCAGGCTCGTGAATACCTCCGCCACGTAATGCGATGGCAGGTGAGCGAGATGTGCAATTGCGTTGCCTAGCGCGACGAACGGTACAGCCAGAATCGACTCAAGCGGGTACCAAACGGAGTAGTAATTCTCTCCTCGACCCAGATGCCCCAACCCAGCAGGGACGGTGAAGCTGCCTTTTGATACTAATGATTCGGCAACCGCGAGCATGGAATTGCCGTCTAGTGAAACAATCACAGGTGGCAAGAACGCCAGATACACCAGGCCCACTCCCGCACTGGCTGTGCGCACAGCCGTTTCCGGAGTACAGCGCGATGCGTCTAAACCGAACAGTCTTTTCATTTAACGATCCCCGACGCCGCGGATTCGAACCGTTCAGCCATTCGATTCGATTTCATTGTGGTTTCGCGCCAGCGTTGCGAGATTGGCCCATCCCACGCCCGCTATGGTCGCAAGGAATGGGATCGCAGGCACGCGATAGCGCGGATCGAATACGTCTAAATATGGCGAGGCCGCGAGCAACAGAAGAAGCGCGACGCCTAAGAGAATCCATAGCTGGTCGTCACGCGAGTAAACGAACATCGCTCGCGCGACCCCGATCCAGATAAAGCAGAGCAATGCCGCCTCGAGCACCATCGAGCCGATCTTGACCAGCCGGAATGCCGGTCCACCGCCATTGACCATCTTCGCAAGCCCGACCGCCGGCGCGTGAGGCTCGAAAGCGAGACGCAGAAATCCGATAGCAGTCACTTCGGCGGTCGCGATCGGATGACTCGCGATCACGTCAATGCTTCGTGAAAGCATCAGCCTCACGACCCTCGGCGACTTCTCAACCGCCAGGATATCTCGTCGTGCGGTGAGAGTTCACGCGCGCTTGCAATTACCTCTCTTTGGTCGCCAAATCCCGCGCTTTCGACCGCATGCGCCGCGGCGCGCTGCGCCTCGATGAGTGGAACGCCGGTGACTAGCGAAATGACAGCGGGAACCGTGTACGAGTAGAGGTTCATTGGTCCTTCAACCGTCAGTGCGAATACCCCGGCAACGCGATAGTTGCGCGCTGCCCATGCTCCGAGCATGACCAGCGGCAGGCACAGGGCGCCTGCCGCTCGAATCCATCGGCGCGAGAGCAGAAATGGTACCGGAGCAAGCACCAGCAACGGCTCCGCAACCGGCCTCACCAGGGCGGCAGCGCCGTACAAAAGTCCAGCAGTGAGCGCACGGTTACATAGCGACCCGAAGACCGCGCCCGCGAGAAGGAGTTGAAAAAGCGGCTCGGTCAGCAGCTCCTTGGTCACGGTGATCGTCGGCGGATCTAACGCCACAATCGCGGCGGCTACGATCGCGGCTGCCGCGCCATATCGTCTTCTGGTAAAGGCCGCCACAACGCCGCACACGGCCGCACCGAAAACCGCCTGAACGAAGATCGCGAGGCGATAGTGATTGAGAAAAGGCACGAGAAACAGTGGGTAGCCAGGCGTTCTCAGAACCTCAGGCGCACCGCAACCAATTGCCATAGCGGCGAAGCCGCACCCCTCCCGGATGCCGTGGGCAAGTGCAAGGTAGCCGATCGAATCTGTAGCAACCGCCCACTCCGACCCGGAGCGCAGCAGCCACGCCGCGCGTATAGCAAGCGCCGCCAATACGATTAAAGCGATTATGCAATCGGGCCGGGCGAACCGCGGTAGTATAAAATTATGTCGTTCTGAGTGCGCTGGCATATTTTACGCGCCAACCGTCACCGGCCTCTGCAATCCTTTCACCGATCGCGCAGCCTGGATAATTTCCGCCAGCCGATCGCCGTAGGTATGCCGCCCCTGCGTGATTTTGCGATGCCCCGCGGCGGCAATCCTGACTCTATCTTCATCGCGCCCAAGATAACTGCGGACCTTCGCGACGAATTCATCGGGCGAGTCGAAAAACACCGCTTCGTTGTCTTCGGAAAATAATTCGTCGTGGGTGGCGGATCTCTCCGTCAGCATGAAGCCGCCGCACGCGGGAATTTCAAAGGTGCGCATTACGTGATCGTCCCGATTCGCGCGCCTCACCAGGTTGACCGAAATTTTTGCGCCGCCGACGGCGAGACGGAAATCGCGCCCGGTTGCGTTTCCGCGCCAATATGGCCGTAGCTTCGGATAGCGATTCCAGTAGCCGCCGTGCAGATGCAGGCGAAGCTCCGGGATCGCGCGGACGATCGTCTCGAAGTATGGAGCGCGGTCATCGTCCCCGCCGCCGATAAATGTCACGTCGGATTCGAAGCGTCTCGCCTCGTCATCGTTGGCGGGCGCCTCGGGAAAATGCACCTGCGGCTTGTATCCGAAGCGGACATAGACGACGTTGGCGCACCCCGCGCGCCGCGCATCGTCCATTATCGCGCGCTTGGTGCATACGTAGAGATCATAGAGCGCGATCGATTCAACCAGGTCGCAGGTGCTGCTCGCCGGGTTGAAAGGATCGTCGGTGGCCCAGTTGACCATCGATGCTCCCGTCGCCGCGCGAACCGCGGCAAGTGTGGCGGGAGCGAAATAGGCGCCCTTGCCGATCAGCACGAGATCGGGGGGCAAGCGCTGCGCCTCGGCGACGAGCGCGGCGTTGAGCGCGCGACAACCGGCCGGGCGGCCGACAATGCGCCGCACGATTCGCCCCGCGATCGAGCGTTGCGCGCGGCGATAGCTGGCTTCATCGAAAAACGTGAACTCGCATTCGCCGCGCTCCGCCATCGCCTCCAGCGCTTCAAGGAAGTGCGCGCTCGCAGGCAGAAAGTCGCTTGTCTCAACGTAAAGGATTCGCACGCAGTCTCCGGGCTCTCAAACAGAGCGGATCAACGGAATCTTCAATTCACCAGTACGAGCCGTTTTCATGAAGGCGGTAATTTCGCGGCCGCTCATCTTCGGATGGACGCGTCCACGCGTCGTTCACGAACGCGCCGATTTGCGCATTGGATACCCATCGTCCGCCCATAATCCCGAATAGCAACTGCGTCGCTCCGCCCATATGAATCCCGAAGGCGCCCAACGACTTCGCATGGATCGCCAGCGGTATCGACCATGCCCCCGCACCTATAATCGCGACGTCGAACGGACGCGCGCCAAGCTGCTCCTTCAGCGCTTCCAGGCCGGTGAACCAGTCGGGATATTCCGGCTGGTCGATAATTCCCGCAGGCTGCGGGCAGCGCACGATGCGGAGATCAAACGCGGGCAGCACCTCGGGCTTGGCCGCCCAAATCTTTTCCCGGCGCTGATATTGAGCCCGGATCGACTCCTCGAACGGGCTTACGACGACGACTCGCTTACCTGCCAACTGCGCGCTCCACGGCCGTTCATGGTAATACGGTTCAAGCGCGGAAAGCTCGCACAGCGTTGCGCCGGGAGCATAGCGCCGGCGGGCGGCCGCCTCGCCGAAGTTGAACCATACGGCAAGCAGGTCGAGACCTCCGAGCGTTTCCAGGTACTCGCGGCAAAAGCGCGACAGCGTCGGCGGATCGGGCGGATAGATGCCCGCGGTGACGTGCGCCCACCATGCATAGTGCCCGAAATTGTGACAGATGCCGCCCTTGTCCCGCCGACGCAGGTAAACTCGTGACACCTTGATCTCGGTCGCGCCAATTTTGCCCGCCGCGCCGCCGTGATGGATCATCGCGGACAATCGGTCATTGCCCTGCTCAGCACTGAGTATAGTCTCGCCCAGAAATTTCATGCGCTCGAGCAGAAACCGATGCCGCGCGACCGGCCGAATCAGCGCTTTGGCGCGCGCGATCACTTGTTCACGCATCATGCGGTCCACCAGTTGCCATTTTACTATTTCACCGCCCCGCGGCTGCGCATGCGGCGAGCGCGGCCTGATACATCGCCGCCATTTGCTCGCCGTAGCTGTTCCATCCGCCCAGCGCGCGCACCCGGGCAAGAGCGGCGGCGCCCATCGCGTCGTGGACCACCGGATGCTCATACAGAAAGACGATCTTGTCGGCAATCGCGGCCCCGTCGCGGATCGGAACGATGAACCCTTCGACGCCGTTGGTGAACAGATTCTCGGCTCCCGTGTTGACCGTTGCGATCACCGGCACCCCGCACGCCATTGCCTGCGCCTGCACCAACGCCAGTCCTTCTTCCAGCGATGGGAGGACCAGCACAGAGGCCTGCGAATAATGCTCGGCGAGTTCGGCGCGGGGGAGCACGCCCAGATGGCGCAGGGGCAAATCACACTTGGCGACGATGCGCTCGGCGTCCTTATCGACCTGTCCAATCATCACCAGCTCGAGAGCCGGAATCGCGGCGCGCTTGACCGCCTCGAGCAGGTAAGCGATTCCCTTGCGAATCGAAATCGAACCGACAAACAGCACGCGGAAGACTGAATCGCGCTTGGGCATCGGATGGAACATGGAGAGATCGACGCCGTAGGGATTAAGCCGCAGCTTGTCGCGCGGCACGCCCTTCTCGACGAACGATCGGAGCGAGAAGCTGGACGGCACGCTGATCAAATCGCAGAATTCGTACTCGGCAAGCTCGCGCTCCAAGATGCGTACGTCGGTCCCGCGATACGGAATATCGAAGCGGGCATATTCCTCGCGCAGAATCTCATTCTGGAAAACGATGTGCGATGAGCCCCGATCGCATACTGTAAGCGCTCCGTGGCGCGCGCGCGCCGCGCGATGGCTCTCGAGCCCGAACGAGGACAGGCAATGAAACACCTCGCACGGCGCGAGCCGCTCCGCCATCCAGCGATCGAACGTCTCGATTATCGAAAAATTCAGGCGCTCGCGCAGGCCGGGCAATCCAAAACGTCCCGCGAGCGTGGCGGGGCCCATGATCCACGGGAAGGTACTCACTTTTGCGGCGGGCAGTCCATCCACCTTGAAGCGCGGATAGGCGGTGTAGAGGCGGGTCAGATGGCCGAGGCGCTCCATCTGGCGAGCCAGATCGAAGGCGTGAAACCGGCCGACGCTCGCTACTGCGACTTTCATTGCTAGGCGCGCTTTTCGGCGACGACGGCGATACTCAAATAAGGCGCGCCGAGCGCATCGGTGGCGGCGCGATCTGCAAGCTGAAACGCGCGGAGCGGGAAGGTTGCCGCCCATCCGAGCGCTGGGGCCAACTGCCCGATGCTCCGCTCGAGATTGCCAATCGCCCGCGAGACGATTCCGCTGCAATATTCTTCGGCGACCGTGGCAAGGCCGGCGCCGGCGAGCATCGCGCGCATCTCGTCATGCGTGTAGCCCCAGCGCACGTGGTCGCCGTTCTCGACCGCAGAGATGTGGTCGCCGCGCATCGGCGGACATTTGCTTTACGGCGCGCTGAGGAACAGCCGGCCGCCGGGTTTGAGCATCGCATTGAGATCGCGCGCGAGCTTGCGGTCATCCATGATGTGCTCGATCGTTTCGAGGCAGATCACCTGATCGAACGCGCCCAGCTCCGCGCGCATCGTATCGAGCTGGCGAAGGTCGCCCTGCACGAATCGCGCGCCGGGGAGCCCGAGCATCGCGGCGCGCGCGATGGCTTTGCGGTTGTTCGCTGCGTCGAAGGAGACTCCGACGGCCTCATTGCCGATCCGCGCAGCATAGAGGGTGAAGGCACAGTTGCCGCATCCCGCGTCGAGGGTGCGCAGCGGGCCGGGGCGCAGATGGCGCCGGAGCCATCGCAATCGGTCATAGACCAGCGGATCGCCCTGGAGAAACATCGCGCGCCATCCGAGGATGCTAATCAATGGGTCGGTCATCGGAACTCTGGATACATCGCCCGCCCGCGGCGGCTCCACGCGTCGTAGCACCAGGCCGCATCGATGATCGCTAGCACCTCGATAGACAGCCGGTAGCGGGGATCACCCGCCGCCAGCACGACCGCGAGCAGGAGGATTGCCACGATCGGGATCGCCCAGATTCCGTCGAACACACCGACTTGGTGTCTCAGCATCAGCCGCAGCGCCACCCAGAGCGGGACAATCAGCGCCAGCAGTGTTTGGACCACGATCAGAATCGAGGCCGGCGCGGTCATCGAATGGCCGACCTGGCGATAGTCCGGGCGGAGCAGCGTTATAAGCTTGAGCACGCCGAGCCAGAGAATGGATGATGCACGATGTATTTGACACCGAGGCGCCAGAACAACGCTTCGTGTGAGCTCGCGAATGTGTAAACCGGGAGTCCTGCGAAGTCGATTTTGTCGGCGGTCGCGGCCGCCGCCAGTGACCCCTCGGGGTTGTAATATCGAATCAACGCATCGGCGGTGAATGGGTTGGCCCCGATGTAAATAGTTAATTCCTAGATAGACGATTCGCATCAGACGACAATCGCGGAGACGATAAAGGCAATAAGACCTTTATTGATCAGGAGCCGAAAAGTACGCGCATCCGTTATTTCATCGCGCGGCTTGTAGTGCGGCACTCGCCCGGACGGTGAGACGGGCAAGACTGGCCAAAGCTTTTTAGAGCGGATTCACCAACTGTTGCAGGTGACGCCTGTGCCGAACGGCATGCAGGTCGTTTGGGTCGGAAACGCAGGGCGAGCTGGCTGCTGTTGAATGATAACGGTAGGCGGCGGCTGGTAAGGGGTCATTATAGGCTCAGGGGGGCGCAAAAGCCGCCTGCAGTTGTGCATCGAGCATTGCTTTCTGAACACGGTCTTGAAAGTCGGCGAAGGCAGCCTGAGCTTGCTTGCAATCTGGGTCCGCGTCGTGAGGCCAGCAGCGGTACGAGCAGGCCAGTTCTCGCTGGTCAGCTGCGAACCAGCGTTTCCTTTCCGGCCCACCAGCTGGCACCGCTCCCGCCGGATAGGCACAGGCGGGATCACGGTCATTCTTTTCGAGGCATTCTATACTGGCCCAGTCCCGACGCCGATGCGCTGGGTCGTTTCTAAGGGCATTACGGCGGATTCGTCTTCGCGGCGCGATAGCCGTCTAATCGGGATGACGAGCGCGGCGTAACAAGCCGCCGCCAGGTATAGGCTCCCATGGATCCCGGCCCACATCGAGAACCCCACCGCGAGGATCGACGATAAGACTCCACACGCTCCGTTGATTCCCCACATCCAGGGCAGAGCCTCGCCAGAGAACCGCCCCACCAGCCGCATTCCGATTGGGAAGCCGAAGCCTAAAAGGAATGCGACCGGGAACGTGAGTCCGACCACGATCAGACAACGCGGCAGGATTGAGAGCTGGATCGTCGCATCAATCACGTCCTGGAGCGACACTGTGACCACCAGAATCGCCGACGCGATTGCCAGAACGAGCACGTAGATCCACGCCGGATGCCTCTCTATCGGGGCAGCGTCGGAAACCAGGCTCCCGATGCCGGCGAAGAGGATCATGGAGAAGAGAATTACCGCGATGGCATAGGTCGGATGGCCCAGATACACGGAGAACCGCTCCATGTATGGGATTTGTACCATCATGAAGCCGAACCCAATCAGCGAGAAGTATGCGACCGCTGAGGCGAAGTCGCTGCCCTCCATGTCTGGCAGCCCCGATTTCCACAGCGGCAGAAGGATCATGCCTCCAACCAATGCGATCGCGATCACTGTAAGCACCAGCAAGGTGGCGGTGGCCGCCAGGTTACCTTGGGCGATCACGCCTCTGCTTGACTGCAAGCCAACTTTCAGCAGGCCCCGCGGTTTCAGGATGTTGAAGAAGTAGGGCCGGTCGTCGGTGGCCGGGCTGTAGTCATACGCGTCATCGCGGATCGCCTCCATGAGCTGGTTCCGCGATCGGCTGGAGACGATTGCTCCGAGCAGGGGATCCGTCGGCGGCGATCCTGGAGCGAGCAATACCGTGAATCCATAAACATTGGCCGTCTCGGCGAGCGCCTTTAAATCCTCGGCTCCCAGCGGTTCATTAGAGACCAGCAGGGTCGCAACTTCGGCGGAGGAGACCAGCGCAATATGCTCCGCCGGATTAGAGATGCCCCGGTCCAGCAGGGTTGCGGTCGCCAGCGCGAGCAGCCGGCTGGTTTCCGAAGCGCGTCCGGGTGAATACCATCGCGATACGCTGAAAATGCCGTTCGGTTTCAGCGCGTTCAGAAAGACCCGCCACGCTTCGATCGTATAGAGCCCGTTTTCCGAAAGCGTGTAGGCTCCGGCACCGGTTGCCGCCCAGGTATCGATCAAAGACATTTGCAGAATGTCGAATCGTTTGTTGCTGCGCGTCAGATAGGAGCGCGCCTCATCGTTGATCAGCTCGACTTGGGGCTGCGACGCGATCGAGGCGAAATTGCGCATCGGACCGCGCAGCAGATGGATAAAGATCTGATTCATCTCGATACCGGTCACCGAGCGGCTGTGCGCCCACAGCGCTGTGAGTACATCGCGACCGCCGCCGACCCCGATAATTCCCGCGTCTCCGTTCTTGCGCAGATGGTATGGCAGCGACGTCACATCGAAGCCCACCCATGACAGGTTCGCAGGATTCCCGTCCCACTGCGTCATCGCAGTCCCCGCGGCGCCGTCGATGGCAAGGAACGTCATAGTGACTGGCGCGGTGGGCGCTCCTTTGCCCTTGCCCCAGTAAAACGGTGGCGCATGGACGGCCGCTCGCTCGGTTACCTGCGAATAACTGTTCCACGCCTCGAATTGCAGCCCCCATGACCTCTGCTCCTGCCCTTTGCTGAACATCACCCGGAACCCATGCGGGGTCAGTCCGTTGAGAAAGGACAGAACCAACAGTGCGGCGGCCAAAAATAACGCGCGCCGCCGCTGGTCCGGCGCGCCTGCGAACCTGCGAAAGCACACGGCGCCCAGCGCGCCTATCGCGCCCACTGCGAAAGTCGCCGATGAGATATTTCCCAAGCGCAGAAGCGGAATAACCAGGATACTGCCGAGCGAGGCGCCGATCATATCGACCGAGTAAGTCAACCCAATCCTGCCTGGTACCCGGGTCAGCACCAGCGCCACCAGGATACCGGAGAAATAAAACGGAGCCGCCACTAGCGTCATCGACACTGCGATTGCCGACAATGCCGTCAACGACGAATCGAGGTCGAACGGGATCATCAGGTTGAAAACGTGCGCAACCGGAATAGCCACTGCAAACCACAGGCTTGCCGTGCAGAGTTCGCGCGCGACATTCTCGCCCTCATAGCGCCTGCCACCCAGATACACCTGTACCGCCCCCGCCGACATACCGAACATCGCCATCGAGATGGCGAAAAACGACAGGTGATACCAGGTCAGCACCGAGAGCAGACGGGTGTCGAGCATCTCGAGCGATAAGGTTGCGAGCGTGGTCAGGAACAGACCGGCCAGAACCCAGTAAGGACGCCTGCCAGCTAAGGAGCCCGAAGAAGACGGCGACGGAAGACTCAGCTCTGGCACGAAATCGGCTTCCTCCGAAGCGCCTTATAACGGAAAATTTCGATGATCAGTTCCTTGCGGCCGAGCAGAAATAACCGCCGCGCTTCGCTGCAATAGGGGCAGACTCGCGGTTGGCCAACGAGGTCCGGCTGTGGCTTCCGCTTTGTTGACCAGCTCCCGATTGAGGGCAGCCAAACCGGCGAGATTTTCTGCTTGCACCAGTTCTTCGGTCTCGAACGACTGCAAGCGCGAGGTCAACGCCGCGCCCCGCTCCCAGATCTTGCGGGAGCCGATGAGCCGGAAGACCGGGTCCTGGGAGAGGCGCTCGGCGTCGTTGACATCCTCATACCCCGCCAAGCGGCTGTAGATCGATTGCCGCACCAGGTCCGCCAGCGGCAACTGGGTGTTCTTGCCCCGTCGCGAATCGGTCAGGTGCCGTTCCATGAGTTCGCTCAAGCCCAGCCGCTCGTCCAACTCCCGCACCAGCAGCAAGCCACCGTCGGAGGTCACCCGCGCGCCCTGGAAGTCGACCCTCAACGAGCTGTTGAACGAGAGCTGAAAGGGCTGTTTTTCCTTCTCACCCACCGGCTGTCCTCCTCCGCACCACCCCAATCGCATCCAAACCCGCATCCATCACGGCTTTCCTGACATTTTATCAAATTCGTAGTTCACTTTGAAAACGGAAATCCGGGGTAAAAAGTGTATCCACCCTCCGAGGGGCTGAGCCGCCAGTCCCCGCTCGCAAGGCGATTCCCGGTTAGCACCATCACGATTGCAATCGCGGCGGCCAACACCCCGTGCCTCCAATTCCCGCGCACCGCAAACGCGCCGATCATAAGAATCAGCAGTGGCGCAAAGTTTGACCGCGCGAGCATCGCGAACCCGATCGCGAGTCCAGCCATCAGCGCGCTGCGCAATCGATCCGCTTCGTCCAGCCAGACGCCAATGATCGCAAGCGTGGCGAGGAGCAAGGCGGGAATAGCAAGGTTGTTGTCAACGATACGCTTGACATTGAACACCAGGTACGGGTGCACGGCGATGACGAGCGCGGCGGTGATAGCGGCGCGACGGCTTCCGCCCGCGGAAATGACCAGCACGTACGCAAGAAGCACATCGGCGATATAGGCAATCGCCTGTAGAGCGAAGATCCCGCGCTCGCCTCCGAGCAGCAGACCCGCGGCGAGCATCACGACATATCCGGTCTGGAAGAAGGGCATCGGTTCGCGGCCGGTGGCTGCGAGCACGCGCGCATGGTCGAGCAGTTGAGGGGTCGGCGCGCTGAACCTGACCGTCACGAGAGCGATGGACGCGATAGCACCCGCGACCAAACGGCGAGCAGGACGATATCGCGCGCGCTCGATGCGGCTCGCCGGGCGGCGTGCCGCCTGGCAGCGCGCCATCCGGGCGTAACGGGAAGCGGATCAGTCACAGCGGGGGAGCACTCAAACCCGCGAGGACGCAGATTCTTTCGAGCGCAGGCGCGAAAACGCGCTCATAGTTATATTGTTCCTCGAATGCGCGCCGCGCCGCGCGCATCGTATCGAGCTGGCGAAGGTCGCCCTGCACGAATCGCGCGCCATCCGAGGATGCGAATCAGCGGGTCAGTCATCGGATTCAGCGGATCATCGCTTGCGCGCCGCGCCCTGGCTCGTGAAATCGCATTGCTCAAGTCCATGAGCGCGACAGAAATCCGGCCATGCGGAATGGCCCAGGATGTCGTCGCTCCAAATCACCCCGCCCGGCCTGACGTAGGGGAAAGCGGCCTCGAATTCCCACCTCATGTGCTGGTACGAGTGATCGCTGTCGTGGATGAACACGTCGATGGACCCGAGCGACTCAAGCAGCGGCGGCAGTTTCTCGCGCGCGTCGCCCAGCACGACGGTATGGCGTTCGAGCAGGGCGTCGGGAATCGCCCATCCCGAGGTCAGTCCATGAGGAGTGAAGGAGTGGCCTTCGGCAGGATTCAGCTCGCGGCCGTCTGCGGGCGGAGGAGCGAGATCGACGGTCCACAGATGACCGGCGCGGTTGCGCTCGATCGCGCGCAGGATAAAGGCTGAAGACTTGCCGGGAGTTCCTCCGGTCTCGACAATCTTTTCAGGGCGCATGATCCGGGTCAGCGCATAGAGCGCCACGCACGAAAAGAACATGGTGTTGCCGTCGGCCGCGACCATGAAGTCAGTCGGAAGCGGGAAGTAGCGTAGGTGCTCGCGATAACGGCGGCGGACCTCGCCAGTAAACTCGCGATCGCTCTCGACCTCGCGGCACATCCGGTCGGCCTCGGCGATCGAGGCGCCGGTGAGCATCGCGAGCGATTCATTACGGATGCGGCGGAACCGGGGGTAGTGGAGAATCAATCGGGCCCGGTATCCGATCGTGCGGGGCCGACGCAGCGCGACCGAAGCGGCTTCAATCCAGTTCATTTCTCGGACGAACTCCTTTGGCAGAGCGCAGCTGCATCGTGCGCCGCGCCGACGAGGGCGCGGATTCTTTCGAGCACGGGGGCAAAGACGCGCTCGTAGTTGTATTTGGTTTCGTGCGCGGCGCGCGCGGCGAGACTCATCGCGATATAGCGCTCGCGGTCGGCCAGGATAAACTCGATCGCGCGCGCGATCGCCTCGGGATCCTCGGGATCGGCATAGGTGACCCATTCGTCGTCCGCGAAAAATTCGCGGAAGCTTTTGCGATCGGGTACGACCACCGGCAATCCGGCCGCGGCGTATTCAAATAGCTTCATCGGTGTCGAGCCGGAATATTCCCAGTTCTTTTGCACCGGCTTGTAGAGCACGAGCCCGAGAGCGCTCTCGGCCATTAGCTTCATCCGTGCGGGATCGCCAAGCCAACCCATCAGCGACACCTGGTGATCGCAGCCGTTGCGTGCGATTTCCGCCGCCAGTGCGCGCGAGAATTCCGGCCGTGCGGAACCTATGATCGTGAGCGCAAACGGATTCGCTGCCATCGCAGCGGCGCGCACGGCTTCAATCTGTCCGTTAGGCGCTCCCATCGATCCCATATACAGAACGCGCCGAGCGGCGAGGCGCTGCAGCGCAAGCTCTT
>OCZT010003539.1_pt1 | contig 15894 bp, 11 predicted proteins | sample 1539031 | NCBI WGS metagenome assembly OCZT01 (sample SAMEA3539308, study PRJEB22396) | soil metagenome | biome: tundra; feature: field; material: soil | place: USA | collected 2010-05 | depth 0.15 m | reverse complement strand
GGAACGGCCAAGGCGGGGTCAGCGACCCCGCCCTACAGCCGCTTGTGGTTCACGCGGGTGACCCACATCACCTCGCAGGCATGGGCGCCGGTGTCGTCGCGCGAGAGCGAGGAGCGCCAGCGGTAGCCGCCGTCGCCCGTGACCTCGACCAGATAGCCCTCGAGCGTGACCAGCTCATGGCGTTTCACGGCGAGGAGTTCGCTGCGCACCGCGTCGTCAGGCAAACAGTGGGTGTTGGCGGAGTGGGTCGACATCAGGCCGGGATCGAGCGGCGGGTCGTCGGGGTAACTGTATTCATACCAGCGGCCGGACTGGCTGATCTTGAGGTCGTTGATCACGCCGGCGATCGACATCGGACCCCAGCCGAGCGCGAGATCCACGGGGGCCAGGTCGGCCTCGCGGTCATTGTGATAGCGTTCGCGGCTGAGCACGACCGCCATCACCGTGTAGCGGGCCAGTGGAGTGATCGTATAGCCGGCGTGTGTGAAAGGCTTGGGCAGGCTGGTGGCGAGTTGCACGGGATCCTTGGTGGCGGGCATTCCCCGCCAGGCGGCGGCCGGCTCGTGAAAATAAAACCACCCCGCCACCGCGAGGAGTGCGAACACGAAGAATTTCTTCACGGGCGACCATCTCGGCCAAATTTGAGGTCGAGGCAAGCAGGCGCTGGGAAACTGGAAACAGCGCGCGATTTTCCAGATCGCGGCGGAAGCGGACTTGAACCCGGAGCGATTCGCCTTCCGATTGGCGGCCCGCGTGCCGACCCGACTGCAAAACCCATTCTGGCAAATCAGCCTCGACGCCGACCGGCCGCTGCTGACGTCCCTGGGTTTTGACGCCACCGGCGGCTCGCGCTGGTGCGCGAATTTGCTGAAGACCGGCGCTCCGCGCGCATCGCATCTGCCGCTGACTGGGCCTTCTGGGGGCCAGAGCGGCTATGTGGACGCGGCGGGCGGCTGGCAGCTGAGCTCGGCCTCGGCGGCGTTGATCCGGGTGATCAGCGAGACGGAGGTGGAGATCGACGGCATTGGTTACGGGCAGGTGCGGGAGCACTGGCGGCTGCGGCTGGACGGCGCGAAACTCGAGTGGACGATCCGGCAGATGTGGCTGCAAGAGACGGTGGTGGCGGATGCGTTCACACCGGGACTGTTTTTTTCTGCGCAGGCCGGGTGGGGCGAGGCCACGGTGTTTCAACTCTGGGAGCGCGGCATGGCGAAGGATGCTTTTTACGGCACGGGGAGCATTCTTTCGCCCGAATGCCAGACGCTGACGACGCGGCACACGCGCGCCACGGCCGGCGGCTGGTGCATTGCCAAGCTGCTATCGCATGTGGGTCCCACCGGCGACTGGCGGGTGACAACCTCGCATCATTTGAAAAAAGGGGAGATCCAGAATTTTTCCTCCCTGCTGGGGCAGAGCCCGTGGTGCGATGCCGCCGGGCCGCGCACGATGCGCGCCGGCGAAACGGTGGAAACGAAAATGACGTTGGAGCCGGTCACGGCCGAGACGGGCATTGCTCTCGACGTCACCCTGCGCGGGCCCTGGCAAAACGAGGCGGCCGTCAACCGGCGGTTCTTCGACCTGTATGCCAACTGCGGCCTGATGGCGGACACGCATGACTGGCGCATCGGCAACTCGCCGTCGGGTTATGTGGCGCTGTTGTGCCGGCACATGCACGCGGAGATGCTGAAATTTGGCGTGTCGCGCGGGGCGCTGGGGCCGGACAGCACGGATATGCAGCGGGTCTTGATCGGTGAGGTGATCCGCATGGCCGAGCATCTCGTGAGCGACGACACGGTGGGTCCGGGCTACCAGAGCTCGACCTCGCTGGACCTGTTCACGTCGTATCTGGTGTGCATGCGCGATGTGCTCCTGCTCACGGGCGATCGGGAGCTGGGCGAGCGGCTGTGGCGCGGCGCGCGGCGGGCGCTGATTCAGCTCAACCGCCAGATCGAGGCAGGCCACGGGATGATTTATACGACGCGCGAGGAGGGGAACGACTATTGGGACTGGATTTCGCGCAACGGCCACATCGGCTACGTCAACGTGCTGGCGTGCATGGCGCTGCGCGCCGCGGTGGAAGTGGCCCAGTGGCTGGGCCACGAAGTCGAGATTTCCGCCATCGCCGCGCAAGCCGACGTGGTGCGGGAAAAATACGACCGTGATTTCTGGAGTGAGGAGCGCGGATTTTATGCCGACTGGGTCGATACGGAGGGCGTGCCGCGGTTTTATCTCTACGGACCGCCGCAATTCATGGCGATCTGTGCGGGCATGGTGCCGGCGAATCGCGCCCGGCGCATGGTGGATACCGTGATCGCCCGGCGGCACGAGCTCGGGCCGGCGTGGGAGAACTGTTTTTCCATCCAGACAAATCTCTACGACGCCGAGGAATTCTCTTTCATGAAGCGCACGTTCAACGCCGACGTGACGCGCTTCGGCGAGACGATGAACGGCGGCTGCCTCGCATCGTGGAATTACCAATGGATCGGCGCCCTGGTAAAAGTGGGCCGGGTGGACGAGGCCCTGGCGGCGTGGCGGAAGTTCATGGCGCGGGTGGCGCAAACCTCACTCGTCGAGGGCAGCAACTACTGGGATTTCGAGGGCAAGCCGAGCCGGACGGTGATCCCAGAGATGATCCCGAAGGAGTTTCTCTCCTACGACTTGATTGCCGCGGAGCCGTTTCTCGCCGACCAGGGACTGGTCGCCTACGCCCTGCCGCGCTGGTTGCTGGGGATCGAGCTGACGTTTGCGGGCGTGACCGTGAAACCTGTGCTGCCGGCGTCGGCCTTGCCGGCGCGTGTTACACTGCAGCATCTTGGACGAGAGCAGACGTGGGAAATCGCGAGTTCCACGGAGCAGCGGCTGCTCTAAGTTGGGCGGGTCTCTGACCCGCCCAATGTGCATGAGATGGCGGGTCAGAGACCCGCCCTACATTTTCCTGGCTCAGATCTTCCCGGCTTTCCGCTGCTCGACCATCCGGTAGAAATCAACAAAGAGGGGATCGGCGTCGTTGGGGCCCGGGGCCGCCTCGGGGTGATATTGCACGCAGAAAACGGGCAGCTTGGTGTGGCGCAGGCCCTCGACGGTCTGGTCGTTGAGGTTGATCTCGGTGACCTTGGCGCCTCGGTTCGCGATGGATTTCGGGTCGGTGGCGAAGCCGTGGTTTTGGGCGGTGATGGAGACCTTGCCGGTCTCGAGATTCTTCACCGGCTGGTTGCCGCCGCGGTGACCGAACTTGAGCTTGAAAGTGGTGCCACCGAGCGCGTGCGTGATCATCTGGTGGCCGAGGCAGATGCCGAAGATCGGGAAATCCGGCAGCAGGCTGGTGACAGTCTGGTGAATGTAGGGGAGCGCGGCGGGGTCGCCAGGACCGTTGGAGAGAAACACGGCGTCGGGCTGGTGCTCGCGCACCTGCTCATGCGTCGCGGTGGCAGGAAAGACCTGCACCTCGAAGCCGTGGTGCACGAGTTTCCGGTAGATGCTGTATTTCGCGCCGTAGTCGAAGGCGGCCACGCGAAATTTTTTCGTGGGGATGCCCGGGGCGTTCAGCGTCGTGCCGACGGGGAGGTAGGGCGTGTTGTGGTTTGCGGGATCGTCGAGGCGCCAGAGGTAGGGCTCCTTGCACGTGACGTCCTTCACGTAATCGGCGCCGGCCATGTCCCGCCAGGCGCGGGCGCGCTTGACCGCTTCCTCGTCACTGAGGGGCAGGGTGCTGAGGCAACACTTCATCGCGCCATCGACGCGTAGTTTCTTGGTGAGCGCGCGGGTGTCCACCTCGCTGATGCCCGGGATGCCGGCCTGGCGGAGGTAATCGTGGACGGACTGGTGGCTGCGCCAGTTGCTCACGACGGGGGAAAGCTCGCGCACGACGAAGCCGGAGCACTTGGGCGCGGCGGCCTCGGTGTCCGCGGCGTTCACGCCATAGTTGCCGATCTGCACGGCGGTCATCGTGACGATCTGGCCGAAGTAGGAGGGGTCGGTGAGGATCTCCTGGTAGCCGGTCATCGAGGTGTTGAACACGCACTCGCCGGCGATGGTGGCGTCGGCCCCAAACGCGAGGCCCCGGAAAATCGAGCCATCCTTCAGGGCGAGAATTGCGGGTTTCGGCGTGGACATTAAAGCCTGACGAAAAGGCGTCGCGCCGGGTCTGCCAAGGGGAAACATGGCCGCGGCAGCAATATTGTCCCGCCATTTGACAGAAGTGGTTAGGCCCCATACCAGTTGCCCTCAACCCGATGCCTTACACCGAAGATCGTTCCGCCTGGTTCGAAGGCCAGGGGCTGTGGCAGCACATTCCCGAAAGTGACTGGCAGGACTGGGCTTGGCAGCTCAAGAACCGCCTCACCAGCGTCGCGCAGCTCGAAAAGTTCATGACGCTGACCCCGGGCGAGAAGGCCGGGTGCTATTTTGCCAACAAGAAGCTCTCGCTCGCGATCACGCCGTATTTTTTCAACCTGATCGATCGCAACGACCCGGATTGTCCGCTCCGGAAGCAGGTCATCCCGCGGTCGGGGGAGATGCAGCTGTCGGCCGAGGAGCAGCTCGATTCGCTCGGCGAGGACGAGCATTCGCCGGTGCCGGGCCTGGTGCACCGCTATCCGGACCGCGTGCTGTTTCTGGTGACAGACCGCTGCGCGGCCTACTGCCGTTACTGCACGCGGAGCCGCCTCGTCTCGAACGCGCAGGACTACAACTTTCACCCGGAATACGAGCAGGCGCTCCGCTACATCGAGGCTCATCCCGAGGTGCGCGACGTGCTGCTCTCGGGCGGCGACCCGCTGCTGCTCTCGGACAAGAAGCTCGAGCACCTGATCAGCCGGCTGCGCGCGATCAAGCACGTGGAGTTCATCCGCATCGGCTCACGCATCCCCGTCTTCCTGCCGCAGCGGATCACGCCGGAGCTGTGCGAGATTTTCAAGAAATACGGCCCGATCTGGATGAGCATCCACGTGAATCACCCGAAGGAGTGCACCGCCGAGCTCAAGGCCGCGTGCGAGCGGCTGTCGTTCGCGGGCGTACCGCTCGGCAACCAGAGCGTGCTGCTCAAGGGCGTGAACGACGACGCCGACGTGATGAAGGCGCTGGTCCACCGGCTGCTGCGGATGCGCGTGCGGCCTTACTATCTTTACCAGATGGACCTCATCACCGGGGGCGCGCACTTCAAGGTCGATGTCCGCAAGGGGATCGAAATCATCAAGGCGCTGCGCGGCCACACGACCGGATATGCCGTGCCGCAATACGTCATCGATGCCCCCGGCGGCGGCGGCAAGGTGCCGGTCAATCCCGACTACGTCGAAAGCATCACTGACAACGAGGTCGTGTTCCGCAATTACGAGGGCCAGCGTTTTGTGTATCCGCTCAAGAGCACGCCGGTGCCGGACAAGCCGGCCGTTCCACACCCGAACACGGTTCCCAGCGTGAGCGTGGATTGATCTGTCCGGCGGGCGGGTCTTGAGGGTTTTTGGGCATAAATGGGGTCAAGAAGGCCCGCCGCCGGCCTGCTTTCACAGCCTGTCTTCAAACAATAAAATCGCTTTTATCATTAATATATAACGCTTTAGGGGATATCTTGGTTTGTTAAAAAATCTCGGAATTTTTTTGAGCATTTCGCCGGGTGGCCCGTCTATCTTAGCGTAGTCAGATATTGTTTGTAGTTCTTACGGTTTGCTTGGTGTTAGGTCACTCGAGCCGCCCCGCAAGGGGCGGCTCTTGTGTTTCCAGGGTTCAAGCGGGGGCGAATTTCGCCGCGAATCATTTTTGAACGTTTTGCGGTCCGGCGCATCTACCTCTGTGTAGTCAACATCGTCCTGGTAAGACGGTGTGTGTTTTGTAGTTCTTACGGTTTGTTTGGTGTTAGGTCAAAGAGCCGCCCTGCAAGGGCGGCTCTTGTGTTTTCCGGTCTGGCGCACGCGGAAAGGATTGGCTTGCCGCCGTCGTCCGCGGCACGCATACCCCGCTCTTGCCTGTAGGGGTGTCCTCCGCGGAGGGCTGAGATTGCGGCGCGATCGGCTGCTCGACCCTTTGAACCTGGAACGGATCATGCCGACGAAGGAAACAGCAGGCGCTGTCAGCGCCATGGGGTGGACATCGCCGCTTTCGTCGGGAGTTCGGTTTGGGGCGGGCAGCCACACCCACCATGGAAATTCCCGCCCGCCTCCTCCCGCTCATCCTTGGTCTGCTCATTCTGACTGAGGCCCGGGCGCAAACCACGCCCGACGTCACCACGCTTTCCCGTTTCACCGTCACCGGCGTGCCGGTCGAGCAGTCGGTCAACCCGCTCACGCGCGAATCCGCCGCGGTCATGGGGGACACGCGCAATCCCCTCGAGACGCCGCGAGGCGTCAGCACGATCACCACGGCGCTGTTCAATGAGCGCCAGATTCACGGCGTGCAGGAAATCCTGCTCTATTCGCCGAGCGCCTACGTTGGCGCGGCCTACGGCAACATCACCATGCCGAATCTCCGCGGTGACCTGGCCGAGACTTATCTCAACGGCCAGCGGCTCAGCTATAATTACTACGGATATTTCCCGTCGTTCAATGGCGTCGAGGCCGTCGATCTCGTGCGCGGGCCCGGCTCGGCGGTCTTTGGCGCGGGCTATTTCACCGGCGGCTACGTGAACTACGTCACGAAGCAGCCGAAGTTTTCCGGGCCCGAGACCACCGTGACCACGCGCCTTGGCACGTGGGCGCCGGGACAGGTGTCGTACCTCAACGGGTCGGTGCAAATCGACACGACCGCGCCGGTCAACGACCGGCTGGCGTGGCGCCTGAGCTACGAAGCCAAGGGCGGCGATACGTTCTTCCGCAAGAACGACGCGCCGGACAGCCGGCAGGATGTTTTTGCCGCGGTCACCTGGAAGCCCGGCGCCGCGACGACTTTTGATTTCTCCGCGCAGTATTTCTGGCAGAACCCGCCGGAGACGCTCGGCGTCAACCGCGTGAATCAGGACCTCATCTGGCACGAACTCTATTACACGGGCGCCTCCGCCGACTATTACCCTTTTCCCGGCCCGATTCCCGCCACGGGCGTGGTGAAGCTGCCGTGGGAAGCCACGCTTTTTTCCAAGGGGGACTTCTCCAACGCCAACGTCGTGCGCGCGCAACTCATCGCCACGCATATCTTGTCCCCGGCGCTGACGCTCGTGAATCGCACGCTGTTCGAATACGTGAACCGCCGCCGCTACCAGCAGTTCGAGTATGCGGAATACGTCACGCAGCACACGTTCGAGAATCGCACCGAGCTGCATTTCGACTGGAGCGATGCCGCCCTGCCGCAGACGGCCGTCATCGGCGCGACCACCCGGTATGCGCACACGCTGAGCTTCGAGAACTACTTCAACGAATACATTTACAATTTTGACCTCACGGACCCGACCCGCGTCTTCAACGAGGCCGGGCAATATCCCAACTCCTACTATCCCGGGATCACTGGGCCCGGGGGCCGGCCGTTTTTTCCGGCGGCGTGGGGCAGTCCCGAGACGGACAACAGCACGCTCTGGGACCTCGCGGCGTTCTGGCAGCACGAGATCAAGTTCACCCCGCAGCTCTCGTTCATCGCCGGTCTCCGCGGCGATCTCTATTTCGGCGACGCCCGCGATCCGCTGCCGCCGGACGGCACGACGCCGTGGCACGACCGCGCGAACATCGGCGCGTTCTCGCCGACGGCCAACCTCATCTACCGGGTGACGCCGACGGCGTCGCTGTACGCGACCTACCAGCGCATTCGCGCCGTCACGGGCAATCTGGCGGGCGGCGGGCTGATTCTCACCGACCGCGGCGATGGCACGGGCGGGCTGAACCATGGCGACTTCCGCAACCGCAGTGATCTCGCGGAGGTCGGCGCGAAGTTTTCCCTGCTGGGCCATCAGCTCTTTGCGGCGGTGACGCTCTTCGATCAACGGCGCACGAAGGTGGAGCAGGGCGGCGAACACAGCGACATCCTGATTCGCGGACTCGAACTCGAGGCGGTCTACCAGCCCAACACGCACTTCAACGCCACTGCCAATGCAACGTTTCAGGACGGCCATTACGTTGACTCGGCGCCGTTCCAGTTTGGCGGGCGGTCGATCTACGATGCCTACGCGCTGGGCCGCGGGCCCGGCGGGCTCGGCACGGGCACGGCGGCGTATGATCCCTACGCGAACCAGGTGCCGCCCGGCGACTGGCCGCTGCTGGGTTTTTCAAAGGTCATGCTCAACGGCAGCGTGCGCTATCGCTGGGAGAGCGGGTTTGGCGCGGGGCTCAACGCGCAGTGGCAGAGCTGGCAGCGCGGCAACCTCGATAACGAGTGGCACCTCCCCGCGCAATACGCGGTCAACGCCTCGCTGTTCTACGAGGCGCGCCGCTGGTCGGTGAACCTCGACCTCCTCAATCTCACCGGCCAGCGCAACTGGATCCACAACGGCGATGCGTACACGGCCAGCGAGTTGATTTTCCCCGAGCTGCCGTTCCGGATGGAGGGGTATTTCAAATACAAATTCTGAGGTAGGGCAGGTCTTTGACCTGCCCTCGCAGCGCGGCTTGTTCCGAAGGCGGGTCGGAGACCCGCCCTACGGTATTCCGGCCTGACCTCTCGCTTGCGCCCGGTGGCGGGCGCGGTTCAACTTCGGGCATGATTGGGCTTCTCGAAGGCAAGGGCACACCCGCCAAGAAACCCCCCGAGCGCGTTTTCTCGCTGCGGCTGTCGGTGGTTGGCTGCCAGCCGCGCATCTGGCGCCGGCTGCTCGTGCGCGAGTCCATGTGGCTGTCGCGACTGCACGACAGCATCCAGATCCTCTTCGACTGGTTCGACTATCAGACGCATGCCTTCAATCTCGACGACCTGCACTTTGGCAACCCGCTCAAGCACGAGACGCTCAGCATCGAGGACGACCGCGATGTCTCCCTCGCCGACCTCGATCTCGAGCACCGCGCGCGCTTCACTTACGATTACAACTTTGGCGAGGGCTGGCAGGTCGAGCTCAAGGTCGAGAAGTCCGGCGTGATCGAGAAAGGCGCGACGTACCCGCTCTGTCTGGTTGGCGAACGCGCGGGGCCGCCGGAGGATTGTGGCGGGCTGGAGGCGTTTCACGACATGCTGGCGTGCATCAAGGAGCCGCAGACCGACCTCGGACGCGAATGGCTCGAGTGGCTCGGCCCCGACTACCATCCTGAGAAATGCGAGCAGGAGAAGATAAACAAGGCCCTGAAAAAAATGGGTAAATAATCTCTGGTAAATGGGTTGTGTCATTGTCGCGAAAATGTGACGCACCGATTTCTTGACGCCCGGGCCCGGCCGCGCAGCTTGCCGCCGTTCTTTGGCATTTTCCTGACCGGCCTGGAGGCGTTGCCGCATGTCGCGGCGAAGCCTCCTTCTGATCATGAAAAACAGGACAAGACAGCACTACGTCATGAGTCCGGGGGTATTCCCGGGTATGGCGTTCGTGACCTGGGATGCGGGGGAAGACCCCTACCGGCGAGCGAGCGACTATCTGCCCGAGGATGAAAAACCGGCCGAACGATGCGAGAGCCCGCAACGCAACTGGGCGCAGGCGGCAAAGCATCTACCCAAGGTGTGGAGCCGTTTCGTCCGTCAGCCACTGTGGCGTCAGGCCGCCAAGCCGGTCGCTTCAGTCTAAATAGCAAACAACGCCGGGGCGGGGGAGCTATCCTCCGCCCCGGTTCTTTTTTTGCCCGGACGGATCGCTCAATGCGACTCGGTGAAGCTCGTGATCGAGTGCCACTCAAGCACTTCCTGCAGCAGGGCGCGCTCGGTGCGGAGGACAATCCGCTCGAGGCTGTTCCACGTCTGGCAGAAGGCCACCTGCTTGCGGCTGTCCTCGAGGATCGCGCGCATCTCGCGATAGCGGGCCACCCGGCGCTGCAGGTCGTTGATCGAGATGAGCGAGATGAACGCCGCGGCCACCACCGGCAGCGCAATCGGCAGGAAATAAAACACCGTCGTCGTCACCCAGCGGGAGGTTTCGATCTCCGCCGTGTGGCAGACGGCGTAGGCGAGCGTGCAGCCGAGCGCCAGGATCGTTGCGATCCAGAAGCCGAGCTTGAGGCGCACGAACTGCGGCAGGGCGCGCGATTCCTGCCGCTGGTAATATCCCATCTGGTCGTCAATGCGCTTGCTGAGGTAGGTCGTCTTGAATTCCGCCATCGAGACCGGCTGGGCGCTGGCGGCGCGGCTGTGGAGAATGTGCAACGAACGCGTCAGCGCATGCACGCCGGGCAGGTCCAGATCCTGGAACAGCGGGGCCGCCCGCGGGAGGCCCCATGTGGCCAAAGCCGAGCGGCAGAATTCGGCGGCGAGGCGGCAGCGCACCCAGTTGTGGTGGGCGTGATGGTAGCGGAGGACGAGCGCCACGCCGAGCGCGCCGATGAGGCAGAGCAGCTTGACCCACGGCAACGCGGCCAGGTGCAGGTCGAAGGCCAGCGCCGCGCCCGCGACGATGGTGGCGACCACATGGAGCAGCACGGTCGAGACAATGAGCCGGCGGAACTGCGGCGCGCCGTGGCTGGCGGCATAATCGGCCTTCTGCTGGAACGCGAAAACGAAGTCCGGGGCCTTGAAGGGATTTCCGCCCCAGCCCCCTTCCGCCACGGGCAGGCGGTTGAGGTAGGCGAGACTGGCGTCGGCGCGGGTCAACTGGGCAAAATTCTCCTGCCGGACTTCCAGCGTGTCCGGATTGATGATGACCAGCGGCTTGTTGAGGGAGCGCGCGTATTCGACCACGTCGGCGGTGCCGCCCTTGCCGCGCGCCGCCTGGCCGTCCCAGATCGCGAGGAGCACGTCGGCGCCGTTGACCGTCTCCATGCCGCAGTCGAGATAGGCGTCCTCGCGCGAACCATTTTCCGTGATGACGCGCACATGTTCCGCCTGCTTCAGCGTCTCTTCCGCCACCCGCCACTCTTCGGCAGTAAAATCCTTGGCGAACTCCGGCTTGGGCAGCGGCAGGATGGCATGCCACGACAGACCCAGGGCCCGCGCCTGCGCGACGAACAACAGGTCGCCGCCGTTGGCGACCGAGGAGAGCGCGACCCATTCGCCAGTCGTCTCCTGCCGGAGGGATTCGAGCGCCTGGTTCACCACCCGCGCGGCGCCAGCGGCATCGGGGAGCTGCCGGTGGCCGGAAAAACCAACGACATGAAACAGGGGCAGCTGGCTGGGGCTGAGAGCGGGCGATGGCATACGGCCGGGACGACGTTGGCAACGGGTGCCAGCGCGGGTTTGCACTGGCAAGGTCTAAGCATTGCCCACATGGGTCATCCCGCTGCAGGCCGGACCGCTTCCAATGTGCGGGAAATGGAGGCCGAGGCGCCGCACTTTTTCCCTATGAAATTGCACTGCCTCCGCCTGCTGTTCGCGATGGTCATGATCGCTCCCCTGTCTGCCACGCCCAGTCTGCCGGTCGTGACACCGGCGGCCGCCGGCATGTCGGCCGAGCGCCTCGGACGCGTGGATGAATTCATCGCGCGCCTGCAGGCGGAGGGTAAACTCGCCGGGGCGGTCACGGTCGTGGCCCGGCGCGGCCAGCTGGTTTCGTTGGCGGCTCACGGTTTGGCTGATCTCGGAACCAGACGCGTGATGCGGACCGATGATATCTTTCAGCTCCAATCGATGACCAAGCCGGTCACGACGGTGGCGGTATTGATGCTGCTCGAGGAAGGTCGTTTCCTGCTCAGCGATCCGGTCGAAAAATTCCTGCCCGAATTCCATGACATGAAAGTGGCGGTCTCGCGGGCCGGTGCGCCGGAAGGCTACGAATTGGTGTCCGCGGCGCGGGCCATTACGATCCATGACCTTCTCACGCATCGGGCCGGGTTCATCGGGCTGCCGCCGACCGGGAGCCCTGCCGAGACCCTGCGGCGCAAGGCATTCAAATCCCTGCCGGCGGACGGCAACTTTACCCTCGAGGAATACGTGAAGAACCTCGCGGCGTCCCCGTTGGATGCACAGCCGGGCGCGGTCTACCGCTATGGCCCGGCGACCATAGTGCTGGGCCGGCTGGTCGAAGTAGTTTCGGGGCGTACCCTCGAGCAGTTTTTTCAGGAGAGGATTTTTGCGCCCCTCGACATGCCGGACAGTTTCTTTTCCGTGCCGGAGGCCAAACGGTTTCGTGTTGTTCCGGCTTACACGATCGCGCCGGACAAGCAGCTGGTAAAGCTGCCGCCGGATCCGCTGACCCCCCGGTTTTTTTCCGGCGGAGGCAACCTGTTTTCCACGGCGACGGACTACCTCCACTTCTGCCAAATGTTGCTGAATGGCGGGGAGTTTGCCGGGCACCGGCTGCTCGGCCGAAAGTCCGTCGAGTCGATGACGACGCCGGTCGTGGAGGACCTGCCCATTCCTTTCCTGCGCGGGCAATCTTTTGGGTTGGGGGTTGCGGTGCAGAAGGCGGACGGCGCATCGGGGTTGCTGGGTTCGCCCGGCACGTATGGCTGGAGTGGCGGCTATAACACTTATTTCCGCATCGATCCGCGGGAGAAACTCATCCTCATCTTCCTGGCCCAGCAGGAATTTTCCCCGACCAACCTCGAGCTGGAGTATGGCTTCCAGAATACCGTGATGCAGGCCATCACCGACTGAGCGTTGGCGGGGCGAATCGATCGAGCGATTTCCGGCGGCTGCGGTGCAGATTTAGGCTGGCAAGGCATAAGCTTAACCGGCATGAACTGCCGCGACTTATGCCGGATACCACAACTCCGCCGGGGGCGGTTTTTCTCAGCTACTCCCGCGAGGATTCCGATGTCGCCCGCCGCCTGGCTGACGCCTTGCGCGCCTTTGGCATGGAGGTGTGGTTTGACCAGAACGAGCTGCGCGGCGGCGATGCATGGGATGCCAAGATTCGCACCCAGATCCGCACCTGCGCGCTGTTCGTGGCGATCATTTCTGCGCGCACCCAGGCGCGGGGCGAGGGGTATTTCCGGCGCGAGTGGAAAATCGCCGTCGAGCGCACCCACGACATGGCGTCCGGTGTGCCGTTCTTGCTGCCGGTGGCGATTGATGACACCGCGGAGTCCGCGGCGCTCGTGCCCGAGGAATTCATGCGCGTGCAGTGGACGCGGCTGGCCCACGGCGTGCCGACCCCGGCGTTTGTTGAGCAGGTGAGGCGGCTGCTGGAAAGCCCGTGCAAGACCGCACCGAGGTCCGCTTCAAGTGGCTCGTCCGCCCCGATGGCCGCGCGAAAATCAGGCGTTCCCACTTGGACTTGAGGTGGGGTCACGGCCATCGTGGTGGGCATCGCAGTCGCGCTCAGCGTGGGTCGCAAGCACGAGTCGCCTGCCATTCCGCCGACTCCCCTTGCGGCCACTGCCCCCGCAGCGCCCGTGGCTTCAGACAAATCCATCGCGGTCCTCCCGTTCGAAAACATGAGCGAGGACAAGGACAACAACGCCTTTTTCGCCGATGGCATCCACGAGGACCTGCTCACCAATCTCGCGCTCATCCCCGAGCTGAAGGTCATCTCGCGCACCTCGGTCATGCAGTATCGCGGCACGACGAAGACCACCCGGCAGATCGGCGGGGAACTCGGCGTCGCCTACGTGCTCGAGGGCAGTGTGCGCCGCGCTGGCACCAAGGTGCGGGTCACGGGCCAGCTCATCAACACCCGCACCGACGAGCACGTCTGGGCCAAGAGCTACGATCGCGACCTCACCGACATTTTCGCCATCCAGGCCGCGCTCTCGCAGGAGATCGCGAGCGCGCTCTCGGCCGCGATTTCACCCCAGACGCAAAAATTCATCACCCGCCGGCCCACGGACAACCCCGCCGCCTACGATCTGTATCTCAAGGCCCGCGACACCGCCAACCGGTCCCCGATCTCGTCGGTCCCCGCCTTGCGGGAGCAGGAGGCATTGTTCAAAAACGCGGTGCAACTGGATCCGAATTTTGCCGCCGCCTGGGGCGAGCTCTCCCGCGTGCACGCGCTTTATGTCTTCTGGGGGATCGATGGCAGCCCGGCCCGGCTGGCCGAGGCCGACGCGGCGATCGCCCAGGCCGTCCGGATCGCGCCGGATACACCCGAGGTGATCGAGGCGCTGGGCACTTACGCGTATTATGCCTACCGGGACTATGCGCGGGCGACGGAGCAATACGAAAAGCTGGCCAAGCTGCAGCCCAACAACCCGATCGTTTATGCCTCCCTCGGACTGATCGAGCGCCGCCAGGGCCGCTGGGCCGAGTCGCTTGCCCATTTTCGTCACGCCGTCGAACTGGACCCGGCCAATATCGCCGCCCAGCGCAACATGCTCCAAATTGCCAGCATGGGCCGGCACTGGGACGAAGTCCGCGCCGCCCATCAGCGTCTGATCGCCCTGCTGCCCGACCAACTGCGCGAGCAACTTGATCTCGCCGACGGTGAATTCGTGGCCACGGGATCCTGGTCGGCGGTCGATGCCTTGCTGGCCCGGCTGACCCCGGCGCAACGCGAGTCGCCAGTGGCGCTGTTTTTCCGGAAGAATTGGGCGATGTCCCGGGGTGACTTGGCGGAATTCAAGCGGCTCGACCAACTCCTGCCGTCGCTCGATTCCGAGTTTCCGGTGGTGTACTCGGACATCACCGCCGCCCAAATGTATCTCGCCGCCGGGGATGTGGCCACCGCCCGGGCCCGGCAGGCCGCGACATTGGCGGAATGGCAGGCGCGTCTGGCCGGCGAACCGACCAACGCGATCGCCCTGTCGTCGGTGGGCCAGATGCAGATGATCCTGGGCCATCCCGAGGAGGCCCTCCGGCTCTGCCGCAAGGCCGTGGAGCTGGTGCCAGAATCCCGCGACGCCGTCGACGGCCCGGTCTACCGCTATATTCTGGCCGACGTCTATGCGATGCATGGCGACAGCGACCAGGCCATTGCCGAACTGAGCCACCTGTTGCTCGCCCCGATGCTGAATTCCGTGGCCCAGGTCCGCACGGATCCCGTCTTTGCAAAGCTGCGCGACGATCCGCGCTTTCAGGCGCTGCTGGCCGACCCGAAGAACAACGCCCCGCTGTTCTAGTTTTTCCCTGCAACCCCCCACCCGCTCCATTGATGAACCCCGATACCGCCGGCGATTCGTCTCCCGCCACGCTGTTCAATGACGACGTGTGGGAGGACCTGCTCAACTACATCGAGGAAAAGCGCGTCATCCCCATCATCGGCCCCGAGCTGCTCAAGGTGCAGACCGAAAACGGTCCGCAGCTTTTGCTGGAGTGGCTGGCCGAGAAGCTGGCCGCGCGCCTCGGCGTCAATCCCGAGCCGCTGCCCAAGCCGCTCACGCTAAACGATGTCGTGTGCAGTTACCTGACCGGCCATGGCCGGCGCGAGGAGGCCTACACCCGGCTCCGCACCATCATGCGCGAGGCGGCGTTTGAGCCGCCGCTGCCGCTGCGGCAGCTGGCGGAAATCACGGACATCAACCTCTACGTCTCGATGACGTTTGATCCGCTGCCGGAGCAGGCCATCAACCAGGTCCGCTTCGGCGGCGCGGCCAACACCGAGGTCATCGCCTACGCGCCCAACCGCGTGGTGGACCTCCCGGTCGAGCGCGACGATCTCCAGCGGCCGGTGGTCTATCACCTGCTTGGCCGTCTCTCCGCGTCGCCGACTTATGTCATCTCCGACGAGGATATGCTGGAGTTCGTCTGCGCGCTGCAGAGCGAGCACCTGACGCCCGAGAAACTTTTCCACGCGCTCGAGCACAACCACCTGCTCGTCATCGGCAGCGATTTTTCCAACTGGCTCGCGCGGCTCTTCCTGCGCATGACCAAGCGCCGGCGCCTCTCCGACCCACGCGACGTGGGCGAGATCCTCGCCGACAGCCACAGCCTGGGCGACGTGCGCCTCGTGTCCTTCCTGCAGCAGGTCAGTGTGCGCACCCGGATGTTTGCCGGTGCGGAGGAATTCGTCGCCGAGCTGTACCGCCCCTGGATGGC
>OCZT010003536.1_pt1 | contig 15907 bp, 14 predicted proteins | sample 1539031 | NCBI WGS metagenome assembly OCZT01 (sample SAMEA3539308, study PRJEB22396) | soil metagenome | biome: tundra; feature: field; material: soil | place: USA | collected 2010-05 | depth 0.15 m | reverse complement strand
AGAGTGGCGGAACCACGAGCACGCGCAAAGTCAAAGGGACAATTCATTGGGTCAGTGCCGCGCACGCGATTGACGCCGAGGTGCGCCTTTACGACCGGCTCTTTACCGAAGCCGAACCTGAAAAAGATGGTCGTGATTTCAAATCCGTGCTTAACCCGCACTCGCTGGAAGTGGTGACGGCGAAATGCGAGCCGAGCCTGAAAGACGCGAAGCCGGAGCTGCGCTACCAATTCGAGCGCCTCGCCTATTTTGCTTTGGATAAAGACAGCGCCCCCGGCAAGCTCGTGCTTAATCGGACGATCACGTTGAAGGATGCTTGGGCGAAGGAGGCACAGAAGGGATAGCCTTTCTAACGAACGCGCGCTCGACCTCACAATCGCGAGAAGTTACCCTTTGCGACGTGGGACCAGCATTACTATTAGATAAATCCGCAATTCACGGAATGCCGAACCGGCTACTCGGAGCACTTTACCGTCATTATCTTTTGGTTGTCCCTCCCGTCCTCGTTGCAGAAATTGGCGCAGACCTTACAAAGAAACGTGACGGTGGTCCCGACCAGCTGAAAACACTTTCAGAAAAACTCGGTGGTCCGCACGCAATGATAAATATGGATCACCGCTATCTGCGAATCGCAAGTTTACGCGGAAAGCCAATTACAATGGATGGTCGCCCAATCGTTGAAGCCGAAACGTTCACAACCAGCACCGGCCAAGCGTCAATAGCTGTTGAAACTCCCGAGAACGAACAATTGCTTCGGTGGCGAGCACTGCAATTCACAGAATCAGACACTACAACTGCGACGGAGTGGCGGAAGATATTGGCGTCCGTAAATCTGGAGAAAACAAGAGAGAACTTAAAGCGCAGCAATCCTGATTTGCCGCCGGTTAAATCGCTGCATGAATTGGGACAGCTCGTTGATCTTGTTCTGGCAACCGGGGATCAGAGATTATTGCTCCAAATGTGCCTTGAAGACGCACAGCTTGACGAAACAACCAAATCAGAAATCGTGCGACGCTGGAACGAAATCAAACCCGCGACATTTTTCGATTTTGCTCCGTATGCTTTCTTTTGTTTTCGCATCAGGATGCTTTTTCACTTTGGACTGATATATAATTTGGTGACAACGAAAGCCTCCAACACGGCCGATATTCTCTATCTCTATTACGCCCCATTCTGCAAAATTTTCTGTTCAAATGATAACATCCACGTTGATCTGCAACGTTTCGTTCTCCGAACCGACCAGTGTTTCATCCGATTCCGTGAATTACGAAACGATTTGGACGCAATTTCATTTTTTTGGGATTCATTGACTCAAAACGAGCGCCATCTTTGGTTCGATGTGTTTGGTCATTGGCCGCCTAGAAACTCTGGGTCGTTCACATTTCAACGTTGGAATGCAACTATGGCAATGCCAGCAAGAAAGCCCAAGGCGGTGAGATGTCCCACTCCACCACCTGGCTATATTCGGGAGCTAATTGATACCCTTGGTGAAGCTATGAATCAAAAACGACGACAGTCAAAAATTTAACCTTCAAGTTAGTTGCCTCACCCCATGAGCAAAAGAAAGCAGAATAAGGCGCGCGAACGACGATTCGTTGAATTATTCAAAAGTGCTTACAAAGGCTTTCCGGCAGGGACAATTCTTGCTGATGAAAACCAAGAACGGCCAGATATTGTCGTGACGACATCTCAAGGCAAAATAGGGATTGAAATTACAGCACTCTACAACGACAAATTAAAGCGAGCAGAATCTGAGTGTGAAAAAGCTGTTTTAGAATCTCGACGTATTTACGAAAAACATAATCTGCCTAAACTTTATGTAAGTGTTCACATCGGTGGTGAAAATTCATTCAACCGAAAAAACCGAAGTAAATTTGCGGCTGTTATCGCAAAATTGGTTGCTGCAAATGTCCCATCTGTGGATAGGTATGTTGCACTGGAAAATGATTTCAATAACCCCCTCCAATTTCCATACGAAATAGATTCAATATACATTTATCGCCATTCATGGCCTGAAGAAAATCGTTGGTCTGCCCCTTCCGCCGGTCTTTATAGAGAACATTTTGTTGATGAGCTTCAAAGCGTCATTTCTGAAAAAGATTCAAAGCTCTGTGGTTACGCGCGCGATTGTAAAGAACAGTGGCTTCTCATAGTTGCTGAAAATAGCAGTCCTTCGACATTCTTTGATCCTTCTCAAAGGACAACAAATCATTGTTACAAATCTTCATTTGACAAAGTTTTCTTGCTCGAACTTTTTAAGGTCAAGTTGTTCGAGTTAAAACTTGTTCAGAATGCCTGACGATTTCTTCAAAGAATTTGTCCTCGACCAGTTGGGCGCGTTGCCGGAGTAGCGCTGATTCATTTTAACGCAAACACGCAAAGAAAGCACAGCCGGCGGGAGGAGGCTGCCAATGTGCCAAAGTTATTGACGCCATTCATGCCGGTGACCTGCCGGGCGCTTGGCCTGAGTTGTGCTGATTTATGACACGCGGAGGCACTATGACTGGAAAAAAAACAGGCCAGGACAGCGATTTTGCGGATTTGCGCCCCGGCGCCAAATTCTTCCCCCTGCTGCGGGGTGGGCCGGTTATTGCGATCGAAGTTGAAACTCGAAATATCGCTTCCCCGGTTCGCATACAAAACCAGATTGACATCGTCCGTGACCTTTCCGCGCGGCTCGACGCGGCGGACATCGGCTACATGCTCACCGGCTCGATGGCGATGAATTGCTACGCCCTGCCCTGCCTGCCCCGCAACCTCGACTTCGTCGTCGCCCTGCGCCCCGCCGACGCCGAACTCATGGCCCGTTTGTTCAGCCCTGATTTCGAAATTTCCCGCGAAGCGGCGGACAGCGCCATTGCCCAACAATCATTCTTCAACCTCATCCACCGGAAAAGCCGCATCAAGGTGAATTGCATCATCTGCCAGCAAATAAATTATCGCTTCACCGAATTCAACCGCCGGCAGCGCATTAAATTTGAAAACTTCAAGACCTGGATCGTGAGCAAGGAGGACCTCATCATCTCGAAACTTTATTGGGCGCGGAAATCACGTTCCCAACGGCACCTGCGCGACGTGAAGAACCTCGCCGCCACCGACTGCGACACCATTTACGTCGAACGCTGGACCCGGGCACTCGGAATTTTCAAGTTGTGGGAGGAATGTTCGCCTACCCAAACCGGATTTTCGTCCTGAAAGATAGCTGGATTCCTGCCGGTTTTACGTACATTCTGTTTCAAACATGGGCGGGGAATCATTCAAAATTTTTGGGCTTCGCAGGTTTGTCGTTGCCGCCGCATTGCTCATTGCCTTCATCCTGGCCGGGTGCGCTACGGAAAGCAATCGGGTCTCCATTGCCGCCGTGGGCGCGGTGGGCGACGGGGTGATGCTGAATACGCCGGTCATCCAGAAGGCGATTGACCAACTGGCCACGAACGGTGGCGGGACGCTGGTGATTCCACAGGGTGAATTTCTGACGGGCGCCATTTTTCTGAAGCCCGGCGTCAATCTGCATCTGGACCAAGGTGCGGTGCTCAGGGGTTCCACAAACATTGAAGATTATCCGGCGATGGAGACGCGCATCGAGGGACATGCTCAGGTCTGGTGTCCGGCATTGGTCAACGCCAAAAAAGCGGATCACCTCCGCATCACGGGCGAAGGCACCATCCAGGGCGGGGGCAAGCCGTTCTGGGATGCGTTCTGGGAACGGCGCGCCGCAAATCGATTGACCCTAAATGTCGACGTTGATCGTCCGCGAAACCTGTTCATTCAAGACTCGAAGGACGTGCAAATCAGCGGCATTTCACTGCGCGATTCCGGGTTATGGAACCTGCATCTTTACCGCTGTCAGAATGTGGTGGTCGAGAAGCTGGACATCCGGGCGCCGACCCATTCGCCGAGCACCGATGGCATTGATGTGGACAGTTGCCAGGATGTGACCATCCGCGGTTGTTACATCTCGGTGAATGATGACAATATTGCCCTGAAGGGTGACAAGGGGCCGTTTGCCATGGACGACAAGGAGAACCCGCCGGTGACACACATTCGCATTTCCGACTGCACCTTCGGCCTGGGCAATGCCGGGTTGACCCTGGGCAGCGAGGCTTCCGTGGTGCGCGATGTGGTCATGGAAAATTGCCGGCTGGTGGGCACGGAAAGAAACTGCGTGTTGAAGCTCAAACTCCGGCCCGATACGCCGCAAATTTACGAGAACATCACCGCCCGGAACATCACGGTGGACAATCCGACGGCGAAACTGGTTTCGATAGAGGGCTGGAACCAATTTTTTGATCTGCACGGCCAGCCTCCGCCCAGCCAGTTGGTTGATCATGTGACCTTGGCCAACATCACTGGCACGCTGAACGGCTTCGGCCGGATTGATGGGCCGGCAAAGAGCACCGTGCAGAATGTCACCTTGGAGAACATTGACATCAAATTGAACGAGTCCGGGGTGGTGATCAAACAAGTGAAGAACTTGAAATTAAACAACGTGAAAATCAATGGCGTTGCGTACACCGGCGATCAGGAAACATCCGGAAAGTAGCGGCGTCCATGGGGACGGACATCGCTTCGGGATTACGCCGAAAGAAAAGGCTGCATGGTTGATGTCGGACTTTGCATCATGGCTGACGAATTGTTCAAAGAATTTGCACTCGACCCATTGAGCGCGTTGTCAGAGCGGCGGAAATCCTGACTCGACATTCGCACGGGGAAGCTTCAGGGTAAGAAGCCATAAGCCTATGGCAAAATGCGGCTATTGCGGGTCAACAATTATAATGGGTGGCTTGAGTTCCGTCGCCCAGCGCTTCTGCAACAAAAAATGCCTCAATGCTTATGACATGAAGCTCGCGAAATCAACCTTGCTCGTGTGGCTCATGGTGTCGGCGATGGCAGGTTTTCTTCTCCTCACAGCGACGGGGTGTAAACCGGACCCCAAAAAGCAGCGACTGACATGGAATCTCAAAACCCTGGTTGATGCCTACCAAAAGGCCGGTCACACCAACCCAAAATGGGATGAGCCAGCCAAACGCGCTTTGACTGAATTTGCCCGCATACGATCGCTCTGCACCGAATCGAATGAACCATGGGGGCAGATCATCGCCACGAACTGTTCCATCGCCGTTGATGCAGGGTGCGATGATCCCATGATTGCTTATTTGCATGCACGTTTCGTGACAGGTGAGCAACGCCTCAGCGCGAAGGAGTGTGCGGATGTGCTTTGCAAAGCAGCAACGGCTTTGCAGCAAAGTTCCTATCCGGACATTCGGAAGTTTTACGCGTCATTACGGGCGGTTCAACAACTTTACTCCGCCTTTGGCACGAATGCAGACAGGCAAACCATTGGCACGGTTGGTGGCGGAATTAAAAATTATCTTCTGGCCGCCATTCGAGACGAAACAATGCCTTTGGAGGAAGCTTATGACGCGTGCCATGAAGGCATTGAAATCTACCGGGGAACGCAAAATTTGTATGAAGAAATTGAAAAGCCACTATTCGATAGATGGCCTGACAAATCCGAAACCTGGTTGCTGAAAGGGGAAGCTTACATCAAGAAAGCGTGGAACGCCCGCGGGAGCGGTTATGCCTACACCGTCAGCGACAAAGGCTTGGAACATTTCAACGAACGGCTCGCCACGGCAGAGGAAGCCTTGGAGCATGCCTGGAAATTGAATCCCAAAGACCCGGAAATCGCCCACCAGATGATGACTGTAATGTTGGGCCAGGGCGGAGGTCGAGATCGGATGGAACTGTGGTTTGATCGGGCGATGGTATTGGCCCCCAATGACTATGACGCCTGTTCCAGAAAACTCTACTATCTGGAGCCCAAATGGTATGGTTCCCGGGAAGCCATGCTTGATTTCGGGCGCGAATGCGTACAGAACACAAATCGGGCCGGTCGGGTCCCCTTGGTGCTGGTCGACGCCCATTGGAACTTTTGCCGTGGGTACATTGACAAATCAGAACAGACCAATTACTGGAAACAACCTGATGTCTGGGCCGACATAAAATCCGCCTACGACCGTTTCTTTCAACTCAACACCAATACCGTCGGTTACTACGAGTATTACGCTTGGTACGCATATCAAGCCGGACAGTGGGACGTATTGAACGAGTTGATTCCAAAACTGGGGCCAGAAAGCTATTACCGTTTCGGTGGCAAGAACGAGTTCGATAAAATAGTTCAACTCGCCAAGGAACACGCCAACAAGCCTAAATAACTCTCTCTTGCATCTTGCCTGACGACTCCTTCAAAGAATTTGTCCTCGACCAGTTGAGCGCGTTGCCGGAGTTGCGCGCGCGGGCGATGTTCGGCGCGCATGGGTTGTATTCGGGCGGGCGGTTCTTCGGGATTCTGGACGAGGGCCGGCTGTTCTTCAAAACGGACACGCAGTCGCAGGCGGATTATACGGCGCGCGGCATGGGGCCGTTCACTTACGAGTCAAAGGGGAAAGTGATGACGATGGCGTATCACGAAGTACCGCCGGATGTCTTGGAAAATGCGCCGGAACTCACCGCGTGGGCGCAGCGCGCGATTCAAGTGACGGCGGTAAAGCCGAAAAAGGCGAAGAAGAAAAAATTGAAGTAGCGCGAAAGTCTTCAGACAGAATTCACAGAATTGTGCAGAATTAAATTTTGTTCATTCTGATAATTTTGTGTATCATTGCCTCAACCACCATGAACAAACGCTTATTGAGGCTCGCGAAAATGAGTAACGGAGCGCGGGCTTCAGCCCGCTTCACTGTCCACAGCCACGGGAAGCTGGAAATGCCCGGCCCGCTTTCGTTGCGCACGGCGAAGCGGCGTGAACGCCGCGCTCCGTGTCCAGCACTGCTTCGTTACCCACTTGTGCGAGATTCAATAGTATCCGTTCTCGCGCTGATGTGTCTGGCCGGCGGCGTCCATGCGCAGACAAATTGGACGATGCCCGTCGAATCGCCGCGCACGGTGAAGCTGGCCGATGTGCGGCTGCGGGATTGTTGCGTGTGGGCGGACACGAACACGCTCACGTATTACCTCGTCAGCTCCACCGGAAGGCGCGGAACGAACGGACGTTCGGCGGTGATCGAGTTCACGAGCAAGGATTTGGAAACATGGGAAGGGCCGCGCGTGATTTTTGAAGTGCCGGAGGATTTTTGGGCGCAGCGCGGCATCTGGGCGCCGGAACTGCACGCCGACAAGGGAAAGTTTTACCTGTTCCTCACGTTCAACACGGATGAATTGCTGCCGGAGCAATGGCGCGATTGGTTGCCGCGCGTGAAGCGGGGGTCGCAGGTGCTGGTGAGCGATTCGCCGTCCGGCCCGTTCAAGCCGTTCGCCAATCATTCCACTTTGCCGACGGACATGATGACGCTGGACGGAACTTTTTGGGTCGAAGACGGCGGGCCGTTCATGGTTTTTTCCCACGAATGGGTCCAAATCACGGACGGCCGGATGGAATACATTCAGCTCAAGGATGATTTGTCCGACACGGTCGGCGAACCGAAATGGATGTTTCAAGCCAGCGACGCGTCATGGAGCCGGAAGTCGGAGCAATACGGCTGTCACGTCACGGACGGCCCGTATCTTTACCGTTCCCAAAGCGGGAAGCTCATGATGGTCTGGTCGAGTTTCGGCACCGGCGGCTACACCGTGGGTGTGGCGGTGTCGAAATCGGGCAAGCTCGCCGGCCCGTGGGAGCAACAGGCACAGCCGTTGTTCGCCGAGGACGGTGGGCATCCGATGTTGTTTCATCGTTTCGACGGACAGTTGATGATGATTCTGCACCAGCCGAACCATGCGCCGAACGAACGCGCGCGGATGTTGGAAGTGGAGGACATGGGCGACACGCTCCGGTTGAAGCACCGTTGAATCATTTGTGCTGAATCCGCTGGTCGCACTGCCGGAGTTGACGACATGATGTGAACGACAAAACACCCACTCCAGATTCGTCATCCAAGCGACGTGCGCGCCGGCTCAGGACAATTGGCCTCATCGTGCTGCTGCTGGGAATTGCTGGCGCGGGCGTGGTTTATTGGCTGGGGACTCGCTCTCCGGATGTGATGGATGATCTTTCCATGGTGGGATTCAACAAGGCCCGGACGCGGCAGATGGGAATGCTTTACGGCAAAATGGGCCCGGCAGTCGAGCAGTTCTTTGACGAACTGAAACAGCCCGGCACACAGGCAACCATCATCATGGGCTTTTCCGCCCTCGTTGCGGGCGGCTGTTTTTACTTCGCCCGATTGTTGGACCATGACGACGAACCACGCTGACGGAGTTGCGCGCCAGGGCGATGTTCGGCAAAAGGGGAACATCGAACTCCGACTTGCGTCGCGAGCCGGCGCCCAACTCCGCTGTTGCGCGAGCGGGCATCCAACATCGAATGAATCTCCGGTCGGACGACTCGCTTGGCTCAATTTTTAGAGGCACAGCCTCGACGCTACAACCCAATTCGCGTCGCCCGGAGATGCATTGATAATTCGCACCCGTTCTGATTCCACAGTGGTTCCGGGGATGTGCGGTTTGTGTCCGCTGGAAATCTACACGTCCGGCCGCGCCGGCGTGCCGCCATTCATGGTTGGCGCGTGTTCGACCGGGGCAGTGACTTTTTAACCGTGTCATCCTTGCCAATGAGTTTAGTGTAGCTTTGCTGCTCCGCTTCGACTTCTTCGATGTTCTTTCTGAGGGATTCCAGCTTACTTCTTACTTGAGAGGGTGGTTTGTTCATTGGCCAGATGCTCGGCCAGTTGCGCGATATGCACCGGCAACTTTTGGCCCCTCGGATCGCGCGCCATGAAGTCACCCAGATCCTTCACGTTTGTACACTGAAATCTTGGCGCCTCTTGAGCAGGCCACAGATTTGGCTGACCTGCGTTTCGGGCAATGAAATCAAGGGTTGCGTTTTTCAATTCATAACACCCTCTTGAACGCCATTGACCGGGGGACGGAAGGACAGAGACAACCAAACCCGGGGTTCGGGCAAAATCATGAGGCCAAAATGATGGGGATAGGCCCGCATCCCTGAGATGTCACCCAAATTGACTACAGGCGACGACCGTTTTCAATTGACAATTCCATGTGAATACTCTAAAAATAGAGCGTAGATAGAACCCTGAAGAAAACCGAAAACCTTAACCCTTAACGATTCGATTAGACTTATGAAATCCCAATATCAGTTGGCAGCAATGGCGATCGTGCTCGGTGGCTTCGTAGCCACTGTCCCAGCACAGGTATTCAACCAGAACTTTGACGGCGGGTATACAGGCGCGTTCGGCACCGCCTCGTATATGGGGGGCGCCCCGACCAATACCGGCAACGCTGTGATATTGAGCGGCGGAAACCCGAACGGCGCCTGGCAGGAGACCATGACGACAACAACCTGGAGTGACTATTACGCCGGGCAACTGCAGTTGATGACGGTTTCCGGGAACACGGACCCGAACCCGTCGGACTACGTGTTTTCGTTCGATGCTTACGGCAGCCAGGCGGGCAACATCCAGCTTGGTCTGCAATCTTGGGTGGGCAATTATTTTGGCGGCGCGCAAACCATAAACACGACGCTCAACGACCAGTTGACTGCAGCCAATACCTGGCAGACTTTCAGCGTAAACTTGGGTACCATCCCGGGAGCCATCCCAACCGGCGCGACCTGGCAGTTGGCCTTCCAACTCAATTCCTGGCAGTGGGGTGGCCCAGCCAACACCGACACCCTGACGATCGACAATGTTAAGTTGACGGTTGTCCCTGAGCCGACTACGATTGCGTTGGCGGGGTTGGGCGTGGCTGCACTGTGGTTCTTCCGCCGCAAAGTCTGACCGGACTCGTCTTTTCGAGCCAACCAGAGAGTTAGTCTGAGCACTGGGTTTATCTTGGTTTATGGTTTTGTCCATCCCCGCGGAGCCGGGGATGGACTTTTTTGCGCCGCGAACTGCGCTGGGCTCAGATAGCCCAACCGGCTGTGCGGCCTCCATTGGTTGTATTCGCGCTGATAGTCTTCAATCACCACCCGCGCTTCCGTCAGCGTCCACAGTTGCTCCCGGTTCAAACATTTCGGTGGTGGGGTTGGTGAAGTCCATGCTCCAACCGAGGATGGTGCCGTTCTCAGTGACGAAAATCAGGGTGCTGGGACGCATCATCTGGCCGTCGGTAACTTTGAAACCGCCGCCGCGGTTCACGGCCAGCCCGCTGGGGGCCGGGTTCACCACGAGATAACTGCCGGTGGGTTTTCCGTCCGTCCCGTACAATCCGGCAATGGCGTTTTCGTTGGCATTAACGATGAGCATGTCTTTGGGCAGGATTGCCAGTCCCCAGGCATTCACGAGGTTGGTGTCAATGTTCGCCGCACCCGGAAGATCGGCCACAAGGTTGCTCACCGTATAACCCTGCGCGTGAAGGCCGGCCGGACTGAAGCGCGCCAAGGCGGTCAACAAGGCCACAGGCCGATGAACCGCCGGACAGTGCGTTGCTGTTTACGAATGACTGCAATCATTTGATACCTTTCGGTTTCGATTTTATTTCGGCTTGGAAAGCGCCAGCGCCGGAGAAATCCGCCCTGCGATTTCCTGCCGTCACTCGCTTCATTGAGGGTGAGAGGCGGGACCGGTGGATTTATTCCCGCAGCGCCGCCGGTTTTGAGCTTGATAAGAAAAAAATCCCGGGTCGGACGGTGATATTTTCCGTTGCGGCATGTTTTTTGCTTTTCTTTACCGCGTACCGAAACGATTATCGCGCTGCCATGAAACGAATTTTTATTTCCCTCGCGCTGGTTTGCGCCGCCGGTGCGCGGGCCGATCTGGTCACGCAACAGCAAATCGTCACCCCGAACTACAACGGGGTGGCCGCAATAAAGATCAAGGGCACCAAGATCCGCATGGACATGTATGCCGGCCAGCCGCAGGCCTTGAGCACCATCACGGATTTGAACACGGGCGAAACCATCAACCTGATGCACACCCAGAAGCTGTATTTGAAATCGCCCGGCCAGCCGATGAAGCAAGCCAAGCCGTCGGGCACCGCGTCCAAAGTGCCCGTGCCCCGGCCTACGGGCAAAACCCAGAAAGTGGGCGACTACGATACGGAGCTTTATACGTGGTCGAATTCCCGTGGCATCACCGGGACGGTCTGGGTGGCCAAAAATTATCCGGATTACGCCCGGATCCGGGCCGACTACGCCGTGCTGGACAAAACTGCCGGTGCGGACACGGATATGACTCCTGCGTTGAGCGCGTTGCCGGGCATGGTGGTAAGGTCACAAGTCACCGGCGGCGGCCAGACGATCACGCTGGCCCTGATTTCGGCCAAGGAAGAACCCGTTGACGCATCGCTCTTTCAGACGCCTGCCAACTATAAGGAATTGCCCCGCCCAAAGCCGTTCGTCCGCCAGGTTCCCAAAACCGCGCCTGGCAAAACCACGTCCGGCAAGTAAAACGGCTGGCTAATCTTCCAAAGAGTTTGTACCTGGTCCGCTCTGCCAGTTGGCGGAGTCGTGCTGAAACGGCATTGAGTGTTTGTCCCGCTGCGGTATAATCCGCGGTGATGCCAGTTCAGAATCGCATTGTCAAAGTCCAGAAACGCAACCGGGCGCTGGTTAAATTCGATTCGGACCGCATCGGCAAGGCCATTTTGCGCGCCGCGGAGTCCATCGGCGGTTTTCACCGGGATTTTCTGCCGGGCGTGAATGAGAAGATTTTCAGCGCGCAGGGTTCGGAGGAAAACATCGCGGGTTTTCTGGCGGACGCGGCCATCGTCTGCCTCAACTCCGACCCGCATCACCTGATTTCGAATTTTCCGCCGACGATTGAGTCCATCCAGGACGAGGTGTTGCACACGCTGCGCAGCTACGGTTTCCAGAACACCGCCGATGCCTACGAATGTTATCGCTGGGGCCGGCATTGGCTGCGGGAAGGGGCGATTTCGCAGGAGCATTTCGCGGGCAACGGCTTTCCGCGCGAGCGCATGGGGCAAATCCTCGACTGGAATCGCAAGCAGGGCGTGGACACGGTGGCCGGCCTCAATGAGGCGGTTCGCAGCGGGCGCATCCAGGAGGTGATCGCCGCGTCGCTGGCGGTTTATGAGGCGTCGCTGGACGAGGCCGCGAGGAAGGTTTTGTCCCGCCTGAACAACGCCGGCAACCGTTTGCGGATGATGTGGGTGAGCGGTCCCAGTTCCTCCGGCAAGACGACCACGACGGTCAAGTTGACGCAGCGGCTCGAAAAACAGGGCCTGCATTTTTTGATGCTCAATCTCGACGACTATTTCTGGTCGCTGGTCGAGCATCCGACCGACTGGATCAATGACCGGAATTACGAGACGCCGGAAGCGCTGGACATCCAGTTGTTGAATCAGCACCTCCGGGCGCTGCTCGAGGGGCAGACGGTTGAAAAACCGATTTACAGTTTCAAGGAAGGCCGGCGCGTGGGCACCAAGCAGGTGAGGCTTGAGCCGGACCAGATTCTTTTGCTGGATTGTCTGCACGGGTTTTACCCGCCCATCACCGAAGGGATTGATGCCTCCGCGCAATTCCGTCTTTACATCGAAACGCTGAACGTGTTGTACGAAGGCGACGGGAGCACGAACCGGCTCACGCAGTTCACCGACGTGCGTCTCATCCGGCGCATGTTGCGTGATGTGCATCATCGCAGCAACAGCACGCTGCGCACGATTTTGCACTGGCACTACGTGCGCTACGGCGAATTGTTCAGCATCATCCCGCTGATGGGTCTGGCCGATCACGTGGTCAACGGCGGGTTCCCGTTCGATTTGCCCGCGCTCAAACCGTTTTTCATCGGCGACGGCAAATTGCTGCCCAAGCCGGAGGAATTCGAGCCTTACGCGGGCTTTCTCGACGCGCGCATTCGTTACGACCGGGTAAAGACGCTGCTCGAATCGGTGGAAGGGTTCACGGAGCAACAGGTCTCAACCGGTGACCTCATCCCGGGCGACGCCGTGATTCGGGAATTCATCGGCGGGAGCACGATCAAGATTCCGCACAACGAATAGCGGGCCGGGGTCCCGCCGGCATTGACTTAATCCGGCCGGGAGACGATGGTTTGCCCGCCCAGTCATCCATTGAAGCAAACCTGATTCTGCTCAAAACATGAAAACAAAACTCTTCCTCGCTATCGCGACCGCCGTCCTGCTGTCATCGAATCCATTCACCCCTTCGGCGTCTGCCGGCGACGCCACCACCGAACTCAAGGCCCTGGTCGAGAAAATCAGGGCCGACCTGACCGACGGCAAAACGAACAAAAATGATCTGGCCGATGACCTGAAGCAATTCGATGTCCTGCTGGCCGAGCACCAGGGCGAAAAAACGGATGCCGTCGCCAACTTCGCATACATGAAGGCCATGTTGTATGATCAGGTTTTTCACGACCAGGCGAAAGCCGCTGAACTCGTGAAACAGCTCAAGATTGACTTCCAAGGCACGGAATTCGTCGCCGCACTGAAAAAACGCGAAGCGGCGCAGATGGCGGCCCAAAAAATACAGGCCGTGCTGACGGTGGGAGCCAAATTCCCCGACTTTAACGAAAAGGACGTGGCCGGCAAACCGCTTTCCATCGCCAGCTACAAGGGCAAGGTGGTGCTGGTGGATTTCTGGGCGACGTGGTGCGGGCCGTGCCGCGCCGAACTGCCCAACGTCATTGCCACCTACAAAAAATATCACGACCAAGGATTTGAGATCATCGGCGTCAGCCTGGATCAGGATCAGGCAAAACTCACCGGGTTCACCAAATCCATGAACATGAACTGGCCGCAATTCTTCGACGGGCAGGGCTGGCAGAACAAACTGGCAGTGAAATACGGGATTGAGAGCATCCCGGCCACCTATCTCCTCGATGGCAATGGCAAAATCATCGGCCGGGATTTACGGGGCGACGAATTGACGCAAGCCGTCGCCAAGGCATTGGGCAAATAGCGCCGCCCACCTCCCATTACTTCAACATTTCATCCAGCGCCGGCCCCATGGCGTCCGCCCAGATTTGGTAGCCCTGTTCGTTGGGATGCAAAAAGTCGGGCATGATGTCCTCGGGAACCTTGCCGTCCGCGCCAAGGAATTTCGGGCCGATGTCCAAATACCTCACGGTCTTGCCGTCGTCGAGCTTGGCGATGACGGTGTTAATCAAGGCAACTTGGGCGCGTTGCGGATTGTCCAGGGTGCTGCGCGGGAAAATGGCGAGGAGTAAAATTTTGCTGTCCGGCAGTTTCGCGCGCAATTCTTTGACGACCGCCTGCACGCCCGCGATGGTTTCGGGGACGGTGTTGCAGATTTTGCCGGTGTCTTTTTCCTTGCCGGTGTTGTTGGTGCCGATCATGAGCACGACGACCTTGGGTTTGATGCCGTCAAGTTCGCCTTTTTCCATGCGCCAGAGGACGTGCTGGGTGCGGTCGCCGCCAATGCCAAAGTTGGCGGCGCGGCGCGGCGCGTAATACTTGTTCCAGACGTTCGAACCTTTGTTGCGCCATCCGTCCGTGATGGAATCCCCAAGGAACAAAATATCAATGCCGCCCTTCTGCGCTTCCTGCACAAAACCTGCGTGCCGGGCCATCCATTTTTCATCGCGCGGCGCCGGAATGATGGCGGTATTTATGATGGCGGTGCTTGAAACGGCTGCGTTCGTGTCCTGAGCAAATGATTCCGTTGCGGTTAAAAAAACGAACGCCGCAACAACGGGAAGCAGCCACCACGAGATTCTTTTCATGCGCCGAAAATAGGTGTTCGCCGGGAAAAATCAATCCCTAATCCGATCCGGTGGGGTGAGCGTCCTCGCGAGCCGCAAGCTTTTTTACCTTTCTCCCTGGCTCGTCGGGAGCCTCGCCCCACCAATAAAGGGCGCACCTTGGCACACCCGCACCCAACTGGCGGCTGGAAGCCGCCATTACTGGCACGCTGGGAAGCGTGCCGCTACACCGCGTGGCGGCAGGCATCCTTGTCTGCCAGTCAGCGCGGCTTTCAGCCGCGCAATCCGTCGGCTGTGGTGCGGGTGCCTGGATGCGCCCCATCCATAACAGCTCACGAGCTCGCGCTGGTGTAACGGCGGATGGAGAACCGCCAGAACCATTCGGAAATGAGCGCCCAGACGACACCCAAGCCGATCAGCACCAACCACATGGTGGGTGAAGTCAATTTGTCCGCCAGCACGCGCACGGGCACGTTGGACACGAGCAGCACGGGCAGGGCGAAGGTGAACACCGCTTTGAACGCACCGTGAAACGCCTCGTCCGGCATCCGCGCGATGTTAAACAAATTGAAGTAGCCCCACACAATGCCTTGCGCACGCACCGTCCAAAAGCTCACCGAGGCAAGCATGAACATGAGCGAGTAATGCACCAAAATCCCGATGACACACAACGCGCCAAAGCCGAGGAGTTGTCCGGCGGCCGGGTGCAAATGCAATTTTCCCGCCGCGTAAATCATGATGCAAACGGCAAAAGCGGCGTTGGCAAACGAGGGCAGGTCCACCTGCCGCATTGAAACCAAAAAGCGTGTGTTGACCGGCAGCAACAACAGGAAATCCATCTTGCCGGTCCGTACGAGTTCGGAAAGGTTCGTGCAGTTCACGAGGAAAAACGCCTGGTAAATCTGCTGGATGAAACTGCTCGTGCCGGTGAGCAGCACCACCTGCCACATCGTCCACGTGCCGACGGTGGTGGTCTGGCTGAAAATCACGCCGACGAAAGCGAGTTGCAGCCCGAACCAGGCCAGTTCGACGACAATCCAAAGGAGGAAGTTGCCTTTGAACGACATCTCGCGCGTCACAGAAGTCTTCCACAACGCGCCGTAAATCGCCAGGTAACGCGTGACGGGTGACGGGTGACGGGTGACGCCACCTTCTGCCTTCTGCCTTCCGCCTTCTGCATTCATTTTGTCATCCTCCAAACGCGGCGTATTTCCTGATGCCACGCCGCCACGCGAATCGCGCCAGCG
>OCZT010003534.1_pt1 | contig 15916 bp, 16 predicted proteins | sample 1539031 | NCBI WGS metagenome assembly OCZT01 (sample SAMEA3539308, study PRJEB22396) | soil metagenome | biome: tundra; feature: field; material: soil | place: USA | collected 2010-05 | depth 0.15 m | reverse complement strand
CCCTTTGGGGGAGGTGTCCCGCCGAAGCGGGACGGAGGGGTGTTATTTACATGTGAAGATCCTTTAATAAGGGTTCATGAAGTTTTTAAAATCAGAAATACAATATGTTACATCAAATGACTAAAAAAATAGTCATTTTCCTTGCAAAATATTTGTCTGACTATAAAAATAGTCATATCTTTGTACTGAAGGATTGATAAACGAAGGCAAAAGTAAAAAGGCAAAAGGCAAAAACAAGAAACGCGAAACGAAAAACGATTGAATATGCAGCTGACAAAAGCAGAAGAACAGGTAATGCAGATATTATGGGACATGAAGAATGGCCTTGTAAAAGATATCCGCGACAGTTTCAGCGATCCTAAACCTGCACGCAATACTGTATCAACAGTATTAAGGGTGCTTGAAAAAAAGGGATATGTTGGTCATAAAGCATATGCCAATGTTCATCTCTACCATCCTCTTATATCAAAGAGCGATTACTCAAAGAGCCAGTTATTCGGACTGATGGAAGGCTACTTCAACAACTCATTTCCGGCAATGGCTTCATTATTTGCACGCGAAAAGGACCTTACCGTGAAAGAACTGGATGAGTTACTTGAGGATACCAGGAAGGAATTGTCAAAAGGTGAGAAACGAACTTACAAAATCCCGCAAGGCGGGAATAAAAAAAGGAAGTAATGGAAGCATTTGCATCATATTTGCTTAAGTCAGTGATCTGGATTGCGGGTTTTGCCCTGGTATTCATTCTCTTCCTGAGAAATGAAAGGTTTTTTTTCTTAAACAGGATATACCTGATAGCAGGCATTCTGACTTCGTTTTTCTTTCCGCTTTTTTCGATCCATTATACTGTTGTCCTGCCTGTCATCGGAAATTTTCAAAGTGACAGCGCAGTAGTAACCGGGGTTCAGAAAGCAGGCAACAGCATTATTCCGGATCTCAAATTAATATTAGCGGTTTTATATGTGTCCGGTGTCTTACTTGTATTAACTTATATAATAAAACAAGCAAGGACGGTTTTCAGAGCAATAAAAAAGTCAGAGATAATTTCTTTAAGTCAGGTAAAACTTATCAAAACAGCCGATTATACCTCAGCGTTTTCGTTTTTCTCCTATGTGTTTGTCAATCCTTCAATTACAGACGTTGAAACAAAGGAGATAATGATTCACGAACTGGTACATATCAGGCAGAAGCACTGGCTTGACCTGTTACTTGTTGAAATGCTTTGTATGATGCAATGGTTCAATCCAATTGTCTGGATCTATGTCCGGTTCATAAGGCAGAACCATGAATATCTTGCCGATGAGGTGGCGCTGCAGCGAACATCAGATCCGGCAATCTACAGGGCAGTTCTTCTAAACCAGATTGTCGGCTCTCCTGTTGTCAGTCTGACGAATTCTTTCAATTACTCACTTAGCAAAAAAAGATTTAACATGATGAAAAAAATAATAAGTTCACCTTACAGGAAGATGAAGATCCTTCTTATTCTTCCTGTTTTTGCAATTGTATTATATGCATTTGCAAAACCCGAATACAGATACAAAAATGTTGATGAAAGTTCCGGCAATAATGGCCAGCTTTTCTCTTCCCAGACAAAAACCGTCAAAGGTATTGTTCAGCATCAGAATGGCGAGTCGTTGACGGGAGCAATCGTTGTGATCCAGGGCACAACTATAGGTACTGTTACAGATGCTAAAGGTCAGTTTAAGCTTGAAAATGTGCCTGATGACGGACAGCTTGTGGTCAGCTTTGTCGGATTCAAATCCAGGGTTTTAAAACCTGTTTTCAATTCAGAGATGACAATTAACATGACAAGGGATACCATTAAGTATAATGGTCCGCCTCCACTTGTAGTTATTGATGGTACTATAACTGACATTGAGGTAGATAAGATCGATCCGGAAACAATTTACTCTATGAGTGTTTTGAAGGATAAATCTGCAACAGAAAAATTTGCAACAGATAAATATGGAGAAAAAGGAAAGAATGGAGTTATTGAGGTAACAACCAAAAAGAATGCACCAACGCCTGATAAAGAAGTTCCGGCAGAAAAAGCTAAAGAAGCAACAACAGTCGTGAAAGAAATTCCAGCCGCTTCTGGTACAGGAAAAGATGCGTTTGTTGTCGTTGAAGAAATGCCAGAATTCCCGGGTGGTAGAGTTGCCATGCAAGCCTGGATAGCTGCTAATCTGAAGTATCCTGCTGAAGCAGCAAAAAACAAAATCACAGGGAAGGTATATGTCAGTTTTATAGTAAGCTCCACAGGGAAGGTAAAAAATGTAGTCGTTAGTAAATCAGCAAGCCCTCTGCTTAACGCTGAGGCCATTAGGGTTATAAGCAGTATGCCCGACTGGAAACCGGGAAGCCAGGCCGGGAAACCGGTTGAAGTTCAGATAATGGTGCCGGTGGAATTTAAATTGAAATAAAAAAGGTATGCGGTGTGCGGTACACGGTACGTGGGTATTATCGCCGCTAACCTCGTACCGCAAACCGCGAACCCTTAATCGTCATTATCAACAGCCATAAAGAATGCAGCATGCACAGCCGGAGGACACGGAGAGTCCAGTCCTTTCACAGCTTTCCATATTACCTCATTGAATTCAGCATCACTTACCATATCCTCTTTTGAAAAATCAAACTTCTGGCTTTTTTTCTGCCAGATATTCTGTGCGAGGTTCTTTAAATTCAAATCAACATTGGAGGGCCTGACTGTAAATGCGGGATGATCGGGGGAATTATTCATACATCTCCACAATGGAATGGAAGGTGCATCATACTGGCTCATAGGAGGAAGTCCAAGAATAAGCTCTATAGTTCGGAGAAGGGATGTTGTAGTATAAGCTGTATGATCGACAAAGCCCTTTTTCACATAGCCGCCGGCCAGATAAGCAGTACTTCGGTGGGCATCCACATGATCAGGACCGTTTTGTGCATCATCTTCCACAATTATTACAAGACTGTTTTTCCATACCCTGCTGTGACTGAGATAATCCACAAACATGCCAACTGCAAGGTCATTATCGGCAACATGTGCAAAAGGTGTCGGCCTGTTGAGGCTGAGTCCTTCGGTATGATCATTTCCAAAACGCAGGGAATTAAACTGTGGAAGTGCATCGGCGGCGAGCAGCGAATCAAAATCCCGTTTCCACTGTCTGAAACGGACAGTATCGCGGACTGCCAGATCCCAGCTTGTATAATAAGGGCAAAAATGATCTTTTAGTACAGGGATATTAGGCGTCTTTTCCCCCATGAATTCAGCATAAGTTCTATAACTGATACTATTCCGTTTACAATAATCCCAGAGGAATCCATTCTTGTTATTTGCGATTTCTATCGAACCTTCACCCGGATATTCACCACCTCTTCCTCCATAGCTCGTAGGCCAGTTTTTTTCAAGATAATCTGTAGCATAAGCTCCCATAGTCCAGTTATGACCATCAGCGCTTACCTCTCCGTTAACGTAAAAATTATCAAGCAGGACAAATTCATGGGCAAGGGCATGCTGATTTGGTGTGATGTTTTCGCCAAAAAGTACAAGATTGGGATCCCCGTTTCCCTCAGGAATATCACCGAGTACCTGGTCATAGCTCCGGTTCTCCTTTATAATGTAAAAAATATACCTGATCGGTGAAGTTTCTCCTACTTTCATAGGAATAGGATTGCCTTTCGCTCCTTCAGATACCAGCTCTGTGTTCTTATTATAAGGAGTGTTATTATATACTGCCTTTGAATATAATGCCATCTGGCTTGCATCAGGAGTATTAATAATTTCAAGGGTTCCCCTGAAAAGGCCGCCTATATACTGAACTTTTATTTTTTGTTCCTTTCCAGCAACCTTATAAACTACCTCATCTCCTTTACGGTTTGGATTAGGGCCATAAGGATTTGCATGGGAAGACAAGCCTTTTCCGTTACTTACCAGGATTTTGTCTTTTGCAATTCTTACACAAGTCGGATACCATGCAGTCGGGATAAATCCTTTACTTATGCTTTGTCCAGGTGAACTTACGTCAAAAACTGCAAGGCAGTTGTTATCAGCATTTGCAATGTAGAGAGACTTTTCATCACTGCTCAGTGCCACGCTGTTTGTTGTGGAACCGGATGGGGAACCGGGATAGAGAGCAGAATTCAGTGTCTCAATCACCTTCATTAGCTGAGCATCAATTACCGACACACTGTTATCATTTGCATTTGCAACATACAGGTATTTCCCGTTTCTGGTAATGCATAAATCGTTGGGATTATCACCAACAGGGATTGATCCGGTGATTTTTTGTTTATCTGTATCAAACAGCACAATTTTATCACAGCCCCAGCATGAAATGTACAAAAGTTTGTGGTTGGGCGATAAAAGACAGGTATACGCTTCCCCACCCAGTGAATATTGAGAGACTACTTTTTTGGTTTGAGTATCAAGGACGTAGAGGGAATTATTTTCCTGTGTAACAACATAAAGCCTTTTTCCTGCATCATCAAGCGCCATTCCTGCAACGGAAATCCTTTCAGGCCAGGGTTTTCCTATACTTATGGAATCATATACCGAAAGGTGATTGTTCCGGATTGTGTACCGGACAATTATATTATCATTTCCTCCGGAGGCATACAAATAATTGCCATCATCTGAAAAGGTCAGTCCCAGCCAGGCCTTTCCGATAATAATTGAGTCGAGTATAACTTCGTGCTCGATATCCACAAGCTGGATGGTTTGATCACTTTCTCCGTTATTTGTTATTGCTGCAAGTTTTTTTGAAGGCGATACAGCAATATTAAGAGGCAGATCACCAAGAGGCAATAACTTTCCAACAGGCGTTAACTTCCATCCATTCGGTAAAGAGACACTATGGGATCCAACCTCCTGCAATGTCTGGGCCGGAAGATTAACAGTGATGCCAATAAAAATTATTTGAAAAAGAATCAGTATTTTTTTTATAGCCCTATTCATTTTCATTAATTCAATTTATTCAATTTGCACCAAGTCTCTTTTTCAATACATCGGGATTTAGTATGATCAGATGTCCGATTTGTTTTCCATTCCGGTAGGTTACAACCTTTAGCGTTACCGGACCTTCAGGTATTTCAAAAGGTTTGGAGTATTTCGGTGAATAAGTATTTGGCATTGCCCCATCAATGGTATAATAGATATCCAGACCCGGTACTTCAGAATCCATATCAACTGTCATCTTACCCTCATTCTTCTTTACATTTATAATTGCATCATAAATTGCCGGAGAATAATTAACTCCCTCTATCTCAGCGCGATCAAATTGTTTTTCAACACGTTGTATGAAATTGACCCAGTTTTTTGACGCATTCGGTGACCAGAAATCTTCAGCCAATGCCCAACCACGCGGCCAGGTCATATATTCCGCATGGTGCAGGGTTACTATCTGTTCGGTCCACAGGTTTCCCTGGCCGCCAAGAATATACTTTGCATCCACACCTTCAGGAACGGGATCAAAACTATAGCATTTGCTTAACCTTAAATTGGCGTAAATAGGAGGTTCAATTGTCTGTTCACCCTGCTGATAATCGAGGTATGCGAAGGTTGTCGGAGTCATAACAACATCATGACCCATCTTTGCAGCTTCAATTCCTCCTTTAATACCGCGCCAGCTCATAACAGTTGCTTCAGGGGCAAGACCTCCTTCAAGAATTTCATCCCAGCCAATCATTTTTTTGCCTTTTGATTTCAGAATACTCTCTACACGTTTCATAAAATATGCCTGTAATTCCTCAGGATGAGTCATCTTCATTTTTCTCATCAATGCCACGCAATTGGAGTCTGCTGTCCAGAAACCTTTATAACACTCATCTCCGCCTACATGAATATAAGGATTTGGAAACAGTGCTGCCATTTCAGTAAAAACCTTATCGAGGAATTCATATACTTTTTCATCGGATGGATTAAGTGTATTATCCAGCCTCATTTTAAAGGTGCCATCGTTAAACCATTCTGAAAATGAAGAACCAGGATTGACTTTTGTATTTGGATCTTTTGTACAACTTAATTCGGGGTATGCTGCAATTGCTGACATACTATGTCCGGGGATATCAACCTCGGGCAGTATTGTTATGTTACGATCCTGTGCATACTGAATTATCTCTTTGATATCAGCCTGTGTATAAAAACCTCCTGCTGTTGCTGCTTCTCCGGGTTTTGGTGCAATGCGATCGCCGAATTGCCCGAAGCGGGGAACTCTCCATGCGCCGACTTCTGTTAATTTTGGTAAAGACTTGATTTCAATCCGCCAGCCGTTATCATCTGTCAGATGCCAGTGAAGAGTATTGAATTTATACCGTGCAATCTGGTCAATATATTGCTTAACTTCATCTTTTGTAAAGAAATTCCTGCTTACATCAAGCATTATCCCTCTCCATGCAAAACGGGGATAATCTGTGATTTTTACAGACGGTATTGTCCAGGTCATATTGACCGCTGTCTTGTTTTCAATTTCTTTTGGGAAAAGCTGAAGCAGGGTTTGCATACCATAAAAAAGTCCGGCCGGATCATTGGCAGTTATAACCACTCCTTTTGGAGAAGATACCAGGGTGTACCCTTCTTTACCAATTTGCGTAACGGGCACTTTATTCAGGTTGAATTGTATTGAACCAGCTTTGTCTTGCTGTGGTTTAATTGAAAAGCCGGTAGAGAGATTCAGTTTCTGTGAAAGCATCTCGGCTATTTTACTGCTTTGCTGACCATCGAAACCGATAGTCGAAGTTTTTGTCAGCATAAATGATCCGTCAGATTGTTGAATTTCAACAGGCTGGGGAATCAGCTGGATTGCAGTGTTTTGTCCATAAACGGTTGCAAGAGAGAAAAAAAGCAAAAGAAAAACCAGTTTTTTCATAGAAGAGAAAGATTAAAATGTCAAGGAATTATTAAATGTAACTAATTAAGAACTAGCAAATTTATAACCGGTTGTTTTCAGGACTTTCAAAACCTCTTTTTTGATCCTGATAACCACCTTGCCAGATATATCTACCGGTTCCCCGTCGATATGGAACCTGGTTTCATCTGTCTCGATAACTATCTCCCTGTCAGTTTTAATATGCCTGACATATTTGGACTTATTTATTCTTTTTGTGAAAAGTCTGATAATAAAAAGGGAGCCTAATATTTTTGGGAAAGGCTTTATTAATACAATATCTATTATTCCGTCATTAGGGCGTGCTTCGGGAGCTATGAAAGCATTATTCCCGAACTGTCGTGTGTTTGCAATGGTCAGAACAAAGAGTTTTTCAGAGACAATTACTTTTCCGTCTATTTTAATGGTTACATGAAAAGGTCGGAGAAGCAAAAATGTTTTAAATGTCAGCCATACATACGGCAGGAAACCACGGAGCTTAAGGTTATTGAATGAATGTGCAACAAAGCTGTCCAGACCAATACCCGCAACATTAAGGCATAAATTGTCATTAATCTCAATCACATCGATATCCATGCTGTCGGCTTTCTTAATATCGGACAGAAGAGAACGGACATTCATTTTAAATCCAAATTCCTTTGCAAACCCATTCCCGGAACCAAGAGGCAGAACTCCGAGGATTTTGTTGCTGCCTACCAGTTCTGACGCTACAGTATGAACGGTCCCGTCTCCGCCGGCAGCTACAAAAACCTCATACTTATTGAAGTTTTTCTTAATAAGTGATAGTGTGTCTTCTTTGGTTAATGACTTGTAGCAGGATAATTCCTTTTTACGGTGCTCAAGATCTTTTGATACTATGAAATTTATTGGAGGTACACCCGAAGTAGGATTTAAAACAAACAGTGCTTTTTTATTATTTTCCTGGACTCGCCTTTTCATGCCCAAATCTACGGAACATTTTTTCAATGTGATGTAATAAACTACTAAATCCTGTGAAGAGGGGGTAAAAGGGGTGAGTACATTTGATCAAATGGGCAATTGAAAGAGGGGTAAAAATCAGATTAAGCTGATTTATTCCATGAATGGGTATTTAAAATCGGTAGCCGGGATGAGAGTCTCCTTGATTGTTCGGGGACTCACCCAGCGGAGAAGATTAAGGTGGCTGCCTGCTTTATCATTCGTCCCGGAAGCCCTTGCTCCTCCAAATGGTTGCTGCCCTACCATTGCGCCTGTGGGCTTATCATTAATATAGAAGTTGCCCGCAGCATAGCGCAATGCACGGCATGCTTTTATCATTGCATATTTATCATTGCTGAAGATAGCGCCCGTAAGACCATACGGTGATGTTTCGTCGCATAGAGTCAGCGTATCATCAAATTTATCATCCTTATAAACATATATAGTCATTACCGGGCCGAATATTTCTTCTTCCATTGTGAAAAAATGAGGATTTTCTGTAACGATTACAGTTGGTTCAATAAAATACCCTTTAGATTTATCACCTTTACCTCCGATTATTATCTGCGCATCATCCGATGATTCTGCCTTATTTATGTATGACATTATTTTTTCAAAAGAATTATCATCTATGACGGCGTTTACATAATTACGGAAATCACATACGTCACCCACCTTAATCTCCGAGATCATTTTCAGGATATGTTGCTTTGTATCAGGCCATATCGACTCGGGGATATAAGCTCTTGAAGCGGCTGAACATTTCTGACCCTGATACTCGAATGATCCCCTTACAATAGCGGTAGCAAGTTCAAGTGCATTTGCAGAACTATGAGCAAATATGAAATCTTTACCTCCTGTTTCACCTACAAGCTTCGGGTATGATTTATAAATCTGGAGATTGTCTGAAACTTGTTTCCACAGGGAATTGAATGTTGAATTTGAACCGGTGAAATGAATCCCGGCCAGATCCCTGTGTTTTAAAACGATACTGCTTATTAAAGAACCGGATCCCGGTACGAAGTTAATAACACCGGCAGGCATTCCGGCCTCCTGAAATACCTTCATAAGGTAGTAGTTTGAAAGGAGGGAAGCTGTGGCTGGTTTCCACACAGTTGTATTTCCCATAAGTGCTACGCTGGTATTCAGATTCGATGCGATAGCTGTGAAGTTAAACGGTGTTACGGTATAGACGAACCCTTCTAGTGGCCGGTATTCAAGACGGTTAATATTTTCACCTTCAGATATTGGTTGTTCCTGGTAAATAAGTGATGCAAAATGTATATTAAAACGAAGATAATCTATCACTTCACAAGCAGAATCTATTTCAGCCTGCAGAACATTTTTGCCCTGGCCCAGCATTGTGGCTGCATTGATCTGATACCGGTATTTTTTTGAAATAAGCTCTGCTGCTTTAGCCATTATCGCTGCTCTCTCCATCCACGATAATGTCATCCATTCGCACTTGGCATCAAGAGCTGCATTAATTGCAAGAGTAACTTCCTTCTCAGCTGCCATATGATAAGTTGCGAGTACATGATGATGATCGGAAGGCATCACAACCTTCCCGGTCTTTCCTGTACGGATCTCTTTTCCTCCTATGATAAGAGGAATATCAATAATCTGATTTTTTTGAACCTTAAGTTCTTCTTCAAGCAATATTCGTTCCTGGTTGCCTGGTTTATAGGAAAAAGCAGGTTCATTTTTTGGTTCCCTGAAATTATATATAGCGTTATTCATCTTAATTTTTTATTGCAAATATGAACCTATTACTCATTATTTGAAAGGTTTAAAAAATATTTAAACTGGTACTCTTTGTGGTTGAAGTTCCTTTTTATTCCCGAGATCAAACATTTCAAAATGCTTTTCTCCGAATTCCCTTATAGCATATGAGAAGAAAAGTCCTGAAAGAATATCAATACTATAATGTCCGCGGGCCAGAAACAATGCAACAATAACAACAACCAGGCAAATGAAGATAAGCCATTTATAGCCTTTATCTTTAACAAGCAAAAACAATAAGAAAATATTTCCTGTGTGTCCCGATGGATATACTCCGAGTTCATAGTTTGAAAATCCATGAAATAAAGGGTCTGATCCATTGAACATTGGCGGATTTCCAAAAGGCGTTAAAACAATAAAGATGCCTCTTACTATGTAGAAAATTCCAGTCATTAACAAAAATAAAGGGATCCTGTTATAATCCTTTTTATGGACAAAATAAATTAATGCAAGTAAAATAGGAACCAGGCAGAAAATATCATAAATCAGAGAAATGTTATAAAAGGGAAGGTGGTCGAGAATTAAATCTGATAGCATTGGTAAGGTTTTCCCTTCACTCATATAATTGTGAAGATAAGCTTCGGAGGCATAATTTAATCCGGCTCCGGCAATAACTGAAAGGATACCATAATAAAAATACTTGCTTTTTATCACAGGGACAATTGAATGAAGCATCTCTGAAGTGTAAGTAAACAGCCTGTTTTTTTCTTTATTAATATGATTCATTTACCTATAATATAAACAGTTGCATTTTTATCAACCAGGAAGATTGATAGAAAAATGAGAGACAAAGATAAAAACTTAAGTTGATAATAAAGGCAAATCGGCAATAACGATTAATCTGACATTTGGTTATATGTACTCAGAATTTCTTCAGCAAATTCTTCAGGTGCTTCAATATGTCCCCAGCCCGATTGGGTTTGCCATAATCCATCATAAGCAGAATCGTGATATGAACGTATCAGATGAGGGATTTGCTTTTCAGTTAGTATTTCATCGAGCAGCATCGCCTCAATTTCGTTTTTAAACATAAGTATTTTTACAGGTTTACTCATAGTGTTTATTTTCTGCCCGGGATCACTGCACAATTTTTAAGAAGAACATCCATTAAAAAACCGGAACATTCTCCACGGAGAGTAATTTCATTGCCGGTTTTAAACTTTGAAGGACCGGTTATTTTACGGAAATTACAAATTACAGATGAAATGTCACTACCGGTTTTCAGAGATATGTTCGTATTTGTACTATCTGAAGATGTTATAGAAACAATGGTGCCTGAAACCTCAAGAATTTTATTTATATACCTGGCAGACGCTGCTGTCTCATTATCTTCAAATTCTTTTTGCAGGGCCGTAGCGGTAACAACGAAATCCGGTTTGGCCTTTGAAGTATCAGGATGTTTTTTATTATAAAGAATCAAAGCAGCCAGAATAGATCCTATTGCAATTAATAAGACAACAAATAATGCGATTTTAACGTAGGGTTTCATTGTAAATATATTCTAATTAAAAATGCTGACACCACGATGCCGGCTATTTATTTGCAATAGGAGCATATTTCATTGTAACAGTAACTTCCATGGTTTTATCAAATTTGTCTCTTACAACTCCCGGGATAATTATCTTGTAGTCTTCAGGAACAATTTTAAATTTTGAATTTGCATTTATTCCGCCGCTGACTACCTCGACAGTTCCTTTTGTACTGATCTTGTTTGTTACATCGTGGATGGTAAGATCTCCTTCAACAGTAACTTCATAAGTTCCGTTTTTTGAAAAATCGACAGATGCAAGATTTGTTATTTTTCCTTTGAAGACAGATTTGGGAAATTTATCCGACTCCATGTAGTTTTCGTTGAAATGTTCTTCCATAAGAGCTCTGTCGAAATGGAAGGATTTGATGAGTGCCTGGAAAACCATCTCTCCGGTCGAAATATCGAGGGCTCCGACAACCTGGTTATTATCTGCTTTTATGTCCTCCATCGGAGTATGGGAATAGAAACCGATAAAACCATTTTTGGTCATGTATTTCTGAGCATTTAATGCAATAACGATATTCAAAAAGAATACCAATAAAAATAAACGTTTCATGATGATTCTATTAAGTGTAAGAGTAATTAAACATTAAAAATTTCTTTAACCGCAAAGTTCCCAAAGGAACTTCATATATTTATAATTTAAGTTCTGAACTTGTCATTTTTTCTTTGTGCCCTTATCGGTTAATGGATTTCTTGTAAATTAACAAAAAACAAGTCTAATAGTTTGCAGGTTTCTGGTGTTTCTTCAATGTAAATACCCTTGAAATATTAAATCCGAAATGGATATCTCCTTTTTTCCACTGACCTGTTGTTTCCCCGATAAATTGTTTTTCGGTCATCCCAAGAGAGTTTGTGAAAAACAATTGAAATACATGTCCCCCGGTTTCAATATCAAATCCTATTGAAAGTGGATTATAAATCTGCTGGCTCAGATATGTTTTCGGATTTACAATGTAGTAATATTCTCCGTTAAGGCTTATTCTTTTCGAGAGTTTCAATCTGGCTCCTGCTCCCAGAGCAAAGATATCATTCGGATCAAGTTCCGTGGCTACCAGGTTGCGATGGACATATGACGGAGTTAACTGAACTGACAAACCATCACTGATTCTCCTCGCAACAAGTATCTGAGCTACATATGTTAACCGTGATGTAAAATAATTTGTCCTTGTCTGATCAGGAAACTTTAATGTTTTAAGGGCAGCTGAAGTGACAACTGAAACTGATACAGGCATATCTTTAGCGCCTGAGGACTGTCTTAAAATGCTAAACTTCGCGAATCCGTCAAATGTCTTTTCGAACTCTGATCTCCCAACACCAATCATGAGCCAATTCAGGATTCCGTATTCAAGGCTAAGATGAATGTTCGATACATCAAGACCGAAAAAGTTATAACCCCCCGAATTAAGTGTTCCGAAACGGTGTGATATTCTTACATCAAGTTGTCCTGCGGGCATTCTCTCTATTGAATGACCATTCATTATACGTGTTGATTTGAAGGTAGCTGTTGTGTAGTTTATTTCCTTTAGAGTGTCCTGGTTAAGAATGTTCATCAGGTCATCCTGGGCAAAAATTCCCAGTGATATCAGGGATAATAAAACAGATAGGGAGAATCGTCTCATATTAACAAGATATTACGTTGATCTAATTATTTGGCATTCCATTTCTTATCCATATATCAAATTGTGTAATTGAACAACTGCTTAGCGTTCCGCCCGGGGGCATGGGAAATGACCCGGTATGTTTAATTGAGACTACAATCTTTGAGGAATTGGTTATTACATCTGCTATTGCCTGAAGACGGATCCCTGCTCCGAAAGATGAATTTGCATTTGAGTGGCATGAATAACAATTGTTACTGAGAATCGGAGCTATGGTTCCGCTAAAAGTGACATTAGTAGTATCGCATGCATTGCTGAAAGTCGGATATAGTGCTTCTTCATTATCATAATAGCAGGAGACAAAGAACAATAAAAATATGGCCATAGTGGCCAGTGAAATAAATAATCGCTTCATTATAAATGAATTACTAATTGTTTAAAAATCCGTTATTAATCCATATTTCAAATTGTCTGATTCTGCAGGTTGAGAAAGTACTACCTACTGGCATCTGGGGCACACCTGTTCCTTTAAGGGAGTTTAATAATGTACCGTTGGAAGCGACGGTTGCAATATCATTATATGATGCAAGTAAGATATTGCCTGATGGGGAAGTTCCGCTATGGCACCCTAAACATGAAGTTTGAATTATTGGCCAGATAGTTCCTGAAAAAGTAACAGGATTTATTGTATCGCAAACCTCTCCGCAATTTTCATTAAGGGCACCATAACCTATCCATTTACCGATTGAATCAATTTCAGCAACGGTTAATTGAGGACGACTTGATGGAGGCATTTTTTCCTCCCCCCCGGTGTTTATAATGGTTTGATACATACGACTGTTGGCAGGGCTTCCTGCAGTTACGGAGGTCATCGTAGTGGTATAGCTGATATATTGATGTCCACCCGCATGCGAAGCTGCATCATGACAACCGGTAGAAGCACATTTTGAGACGAGTACAGGGAGGATATCTCTTGTGAAACAGGCTCGGGCCACATAAGTATTGCCGCCTCCGTTACCACCGGTGCCGCCTGTCCCTGTCGTATCCGTACAAGTGATTAATGTAGCTCCCTGTTCAATCCAGACTCTTATTTTTGTCCTGTTTTCCAGGGAAAGCGGCTGACTTGGAGGCATCCGGTTTCCCCATTTTGCAATAATTGTCTGGTAGAGCCTGCTGGCATCAGGGTTGCCCGGACTAATATCCTTGATAATAGTAGTATAACTGTTCAGGGGCATACGCGATTCTCTTCCTGCTCCGTCATGACAACTGGGAATGGCACAGTTATTAATAAAGATTGGCAGGACATCACCGGTAAAACATACCTCAGGCAAATTGGCGATGTTCGCCACATGTGTGCAGGAAGTAAACCATGAAAAAGCTGTGAGGAGTATTAGTAAAGTGAGTGACAGATAGATTTTATCAGACTTCATAAATATACAGCAGGTTAACATTCTAATTAACAATAAAAATACTCAAAATGTTCCTATTTATTGTGCAACCTTGAATGATAAAAAGCATACAAAGCCTATCTTGCAAACAGCATATTAAATTCATGCTCGAAATTCGGAGTAAAAATATCTTTTCCTAAATTTTCCTTTATTTCCTTTAGCGACCAGAATCTTCCTTCCTCAATTTCATCATTATTGATTACAGGAATCTCATCTGAAATCGTGGAGAAAGGATTAACTAATTCCCTTTCACGGGTAGATTCCCACACATATTTCCCCAAAAACTCAGGAACAAAATTATATATTCCAAGCTCCTCTCCGGCTTCTCTCAAAAGAGCCTCATTCGGTGTCTCACCCTGACTGAAATGTCCTCCGACTGATGTATCCCATTTACCCGGCTGGATATCTTTTGTTTTCGCCCTTTTCTGCAAAAACAATTCGCCTCTGGTATTAAACAGATGAAGATGAACAACAGGATGAAGCAGCATGCTCTTTCCATTATGGCAGACACTGCGCAGGGCTCTGCCGATTGTATTACCGTCTTCATCGACTATCGGGAACCATTCTTCGGGATTGGAGTTTTTCATAACCCTAATGATCGCAAAATGGTATAGGCTGACAAACAATTAAATAATTCCATCGCCAATTGCATCTAATATATAAAACTTTTTATGGAGTAACCATTTCCGTCCGGAGCTTGGTGACATAATCGCGAATCTTATTCAGTGTTTCAACGGTAACATTCATCTGGCTGCCGGTTGAACGTAAGACTTGCTTGGTTGTGTCAATTTCAAGGTCGCCTTTTTTGAAATAGATATCGAAAGAGTCGAAATAGTTTTTCAGGTACTTTAATTTTTTCGAATAATAGACAACTACAGGATCGTCATAATAATTTTTCAGGAAACTGAGCAGGGAAGTCAGAGTGTATTTCTGCTGTGCGATTCTTTGTATAACTTCAGGATCCGGTTTGTCAGGGTCATAAACGAGCTGCGTTGCTATAAACATCGCTTCCACCCATCCTCCCATTATCATAAGACCAGCTGTGCTCTCTCTTCCTCCTTCACGCAAATGAGCTTCCATCTTAATATAAGCATCATTCATAAGGAACAGGATTGTATCAGGTTCGGAAATATCGCTTTCAACTCTCTTGATAGGTTCGGTAAGATAATTATCCGGGATTCCAAGCTTATTGCACATTTCGCGGATGGTCACCATATAGTCGATCATCTGCTGACCGATACCGAATACCTTAAGATATCCGAAATCAACTCCATAGACCCCGGTATTGATTGAAGCTTTTGAGCTGCTAAGATACTGATCCCTGTTTGAGATGGGATTTAGTGTGGCATTATTGTAAGGGATACCAAGTCGGTTAAAGATTGTACATATTTCAACCGGAGTAAGAATTCCATAAAATATCTCATTCTTTGGTGCCAGGTCATTGCTCTTTGTAGTATCTGATTTATAGGTTGAAAAGACCGGGACAAAAGAATCCTTCTCTTTTGCTCTATGTTTGCAGGAAAAGGCAAAAGGTATTAAAAGTATTATAAGGAAATAGAGTGGTCTTTTCATCTCTTCATAATTGAATATTCAAAATTAGCAATAAATATGATTCAACTTAGATGAACATGATAAATTCGATCAGCTAATTTTTCTGTTGACAGGCCACCAAAATTCCAGGGATTTCATGTCCTCACCTCCTTCCTCTCCGGGTTTTTTGCCCCCCGACCC
>OCZT010003533.1_pt1 | contig 15920 bp, 17 predicted proteins | sample 1539031 | NCBI WGS metagenome assembly OCZT01 (sample SAMEA3539308, study PRJEB22396) | soil metagenome | biome: tundra; feature: field; material: soil | place: USA | collected 2010-05 | depth 0.15 m | reverse complement strand
CCTGGTTCGCGATCTACCCGATCTTCCTGTTGTTCGTCGCCGGCGTGCACACGGGGATGTTTCGCTACCTCTTGCTGGCATTCCCGTTGCCACTGCTGCTGATCGGAAGCCCCCAACCGGGCACGATTCCGCGGAAACGGGCCGCCGTGGTGGTGATCGTGTCCGTTGTCGGCCTGGCGCTACAGGTCCCGTGGGTCACCCACGCGCTGGTTGTCACACAGCTGGCCGGCAAGCCCTGGCTGCCCTGAGCACCAAAGTCCAGGCGGCTGCCCGGATCGCCCGCGGATCTGGAAGGGTGGGAGTGTGAAAAACAATGCGGTCAAAGTATGGGTCAACGGCGAGCAGGTGGACCCCGCGGCTGCGTCGATCGCCGCGCTCGACCACGGCCTGACAGTTGGCGACGGAGTCTTCGAGACGTGCAGAGTCGTCAACGGAGTGCCATTCGCCCTGAAGCGACACGCGAAACGGCTGGACCGTTCGATGGCAGGACTCGGGCTGCCCGCAGCTGACCATGGCGTCCTCGAGGCCGGGATCAAGGCCGTCCTTGAGGGTGAGCCGATCCCGTTCGGAAGACTTCGTTACACGGTCACCGGCGGCGCCGGCCCACTCGGATCAGACCGCCTGGCCTCACCGCTGACCTACATCGTCGCCGCTGGGCCGCAGGAGCCGAACCCTGAGACCGGCAAGCTGGTTGTCGTCCCCTGGACCCGGAACGAACGTGGCGCCACCGCGGGACTGAAGACCACGTCCTACGCGGAAAATGTTGTGGCGCTTGCCTATGCCAAGGAACGCGGGGCAGTGGAGGCCCTGTTCGCGAACACGGTGGGCAACCTGTGCGAGTGCACCGGTTCCAACGTCTTCGTGGTTGTCGATGGACAGATCCTCACCCCAGACCTGGCATCGGGGCCCCTGGCCGGGGTGACCCGCGAGCTCGTCGTCCAGTGGTGTCGGCAGGAGGGTCTCACGGTGGTGGTCGAGCCGCTACCGATGTCAATCCTGGAGCAGGCCGAAGAGGTGTTCATCACATCCTCAACCAAGGACGTGCTGGCCATCCACGCGATAGACGACCGGCCGATCGCCGCACCTGGCCCAGTAACCGCCCGCGCTGCCGAGATCTTCACCCGCCTGTCCACCGAGCACATCGACCCATGAACTGGCGACCTCACTGGGGTCGCCGGGACCACACTGTCACCCTGGGCGCTGCCAACGACGACTGGCGGTGGCGGGCCAAGATCCGCTCGAACCGGCACTCCCACCTGATCTATCGCGTCGTGGTGGGCATCCTCGGCTTGATCATCGTCGTAGTCGGTCTGATCATGGTGCCCTTCCCAGGCCCCGGCTGGCTCGTGGTCTTCATCGGCCTGGGCGTGTGGGCCTCCGAGTTCGAGTGGGCCAAGCGGTTGCTGCATCGCGCCAGAGGCACACTCAAGGCCTGGACGCAGTGGCTCAAACCCCAGCCCTGGTGGATCAAGAGCCTTGTGCTCCTGGTCACCATCGCGGCAGTGGCTGCCATCTTCTGGCTGCTGTTCCTGATCAGCGGCATCCCGGGCTATTTCCCCGACCTTGTCGAGCGGTGGCTCAAGAAGGTCCCTGGCCTGGGGCGCTGAGAGCTGAGAGCTGACGATAACGAACAGGTGCGGTGGTCGTTCGACCCTGTTCGCTCCAGCAGACCCGATTGGCGGTCGAACAAGGGGAGCGGCTATTCTTCCTGTCCGCTGCCTGTATGGCGGGCGGCGCAGTTCGGACGTGTAGCTCAGCTGGTTAGAGCGCTCGCCTCACACGCGAGAGGTCAGGGGTTCGAGTCCCTTCACGTCCACCACCAAATCTCCCCGGAAGACCCGGTGGGCCATGACGAAGGGCACCCGACCACAGGTCGGGTGCCCTTCGTGTATCCGGCGATCGGCGCGCCTGGGAAGGCGTCGACCCACCGGCGCTTGGGAATGCGTCGACTCTGCTGGCGTCGACTCTGCTGGCGTGTGGAAAGTGAAGCGAAGACTCGGTCAGGCTGTCTTGGCCGGCGCAAGCACGTTCGTCAGCTGCACAACGAAGTCGCGCTGGGCGTTGAGCAGGTCAGAGGCAACATCGAAGGTGTACTTGGTTGCGGCCTGGAAGTCCGGCACGTCGGGGAAGCCAGGCACCTTGGGCAGGTCAACGACGGGAAGCGCCGAGACGGCCTTGACCCAGGACTGGGCAGCGTCGATCGACAGCTGCTGACCCTGCTGGAGGCTGGAGACCAGCTGCTCACGGGACTTCTGAGCAAGGGCAGGTATCTCGGTCACGATCAGGGACTCGGTTGCGGACTTGGTGGTCGGTGCTGCCATGGTGAACTCCTCAGAAGTCTTGGAAGGTGCACGGCGTCGCCGTCACAAGAGAAACGTACCTAGCAAGCGCTTGGTATGTCAAGCATTTGTTTCGCCACCACGCCGAGGTCTTGCGGAGACGCCACAATCAGCGGCGGCGACCTGGCTCAGACGTCGGGCCGATAGCATCGGGATGGACACCTCGAGCAGGTGCCCGACCCTTGCCGCCTTGCCGGGCGGCTACCGCATCCACTTTGCAGGAGCCAACAGTGTCATCGTCGTCGCCGTCGTTGTCGTCCGCCGACATCACCGTGTCCGTCGCCGGGAGCCAGCGAACGGTAACGGCAGGCATCACGGCTGCCGACCTGTTCGACCAGGACAAGACGACTCTGGTGGCGAAGGTCAACGGTGAGCTGCGGGACCTGGCCCACGTTCTGGTCGACGGCGATCTCGTGGAGCCGGTGGGACTGGACTGCGACGAGGGCCTGGCGGTTCTGCGTCACTCGGCCGCTCACGTGCTCGCCCAGGCCGTGCAGCAGATCAACCCCAAAGCCAAGCTGGGCATCGGCCCGCCGATCGCCGACGGGTTCTACTACGACTTCGACGTCGAGACCCCGTTCACCCCCGATGACCTCAAGGTCCTCGAGAAGGCCATGCAGCGAATCATCAACGACGGGCAGACCTTCCAGAGACGGGTGGTCACCGACGAGGCCGCCCGCGCTGAGCTGGCAGACGAGCCCTACAAGTGCGAGCTGATCGGGTTGAAGGGCGGAACCGCCTCTGCTGTGTCCTCTGTCGAAGGCGCCTCCGCCGAGGTCGGTGCCGGCGAGCTGACGATCTACGACAACATCCGCCGTGACGGCACGCGCGCGTGGGGCGACCTGTGCCGGGGCCCCCATGTGCCGACGACCAAGGCTCTGGGCAACGCCTTCAAGCTGATGCGAACCGCTGCGGCCTACTGGCGAGGGTCGGAGAAGAACCCCCAGCTGCAGCGCGTCTACGGGACTGCCTGGCCAACCAAGGACGAGCTGAAGGCGTATCTCGAACGCCTCGCGGAGGCGGAGAAGCGCGACCACCGCAAGCTCGGGGCCGAACTGGACTTGTTCTCGTTCCCGGAGGAGCTGGGCTCGGGCCTGCCCGTCTTCCACCCCAAGGGCGGGATAATCCGCAAGGAGATGGAGGACTACTCGCGCAGGCGGCACCTGGACGCCGGTTACTCCTTTGTCAACACCCCGCACATCACCAAGGGCCGTCTCTACGAGGTGTCCGGGCACCTGGACTGGTACCGCGACGGGATGTTCCCGCCGATGCATCTGGATGAGGAACTGAACGAGGACGGCACGGTGCACAAGCCGGGCCAGGAGTACTACCTCAAACCGATGAACTGCCCCATGCACAACTTGATCTTCAACGCCCGGGGCCGGTCCTACCGTGAGCTACCTCTGCGGCTTTTCGAGTTCGGCGCCGTGTACCGCTACGAGAAGTCTGGCGTAGTGCATGGACTGACCCGCGTCCGCGGAATGACCCAGGACGACGCCCACATCTACTGCACGCGCGAGCAGATGAAGGGCGAGCTCACCACGCTGCTGCAGTTCGTGCTGGAGCTGCTCAAGGACTTCGGGCTGGAGGACTTCTACCTCGAGCTGTCGACGCGCGACCCGGCGAAGTCGGTCGGTACCGAGGAGCTCTGGGAAGAGGCGACACGCACACTTCAAGAGGTCGGGACCGCCTCTGGCCTCGAGCTGGTGCCTGACCCGGAGGGCGCCGCGTTCTACGGCCCGAAGATCTCGGTCCAGGCCCGCGATGCGATCGGCCGCACCTGGCAGATGTCGACCATCCAGCTCGACTTCAACATGCCGGAGCGCTTCGAGCTCGAGTACACCGCCAGCGATGGGTCGCGCCAGCGTCCCGTGATGATCCACCGTGCGTTGTTCGGCTCGGTCGAGCGGTTCTTCGCCGTACTGACCGAGCACTACGCGGGTGCCTTCCCACCGTGGCTGGCCCCGGTTCAGGTGATCGGCATCCCGGTGGCGCAGGAGTACCACGACTACCTCTTCGAGATCGCGGATCGGTTGAAGGCCAGCGGGATTCGCGTCGAGGTCGACACCTCTGACGACCGGTTCCCCAAGAAGATCCGCACCGCCCAGAAGTCTAAGGTGCCGTTCATGCTCATTGCCGGCGAGGACGACCGGTCCGCGGGGGCGGTCTCGTTCCGCTACCGCGACGGGTCGCAGAAGAATGGGGTCCCGATCGCTGAGGCGATCACCGAGATCGTGGAGGCTGTCGAAAGCCGCCGACAGGTCTGAGGGCTTGAGCATGGACATCGTTCATGAGGTCTGGAATCGCGCCATGAGCACTCAGCCGGCTCCCGCTGGTTCGGTCATCGTGGGGACCGCAGTCCTTGCGGTGTTGTTGGTCTGGGCTCCGGGCGCCTGGCCGATCACCCGCAACGTCGTGACCATCGCGCACGAGGGGGCTCACGGGCTGGTTGCCTTCATGTCAGGGCGCAAACTGCACGGCATCCAGCTTCACTCCGACACGTCCGGCCTGACGGTCTCAGCCGGACGGACCACGGGCCCGGGCATGATCATGACGACTGCGGCAGGCTACGTCGGCCCGGCACTGCTTGGCCTGGCGGCGGCCGCGTTACTGGCCAACCACCGGGCCGTTGGGCTGCTGTGGGCGTTGCTGATCCTGCTGGCACTGTTACTGATCCAGGTGCGTAACTGGTTCGGGCTCTGGTCGGTCCTGGTCAGCGCAGGGGTCGTGTGCGCAGTTTCATGGTGGCTCCAGCCACAGACGCAGTCCGCCTTTGCCTACGTTCTGACGTGGTTCTTGCTCTTGGCGGCGCCACGCCCGGTTCTGGAGCTTCAGACACAACGCCGTGGCGGGGCGGCGGCGAGCTCTGACGCCGATCAGCTCGCCCGGCTCACCAAGGTGCCGGGGATCGTATGGGTCGGGTTCTTCCTCGTAGCCACGGTGGGGGCACTCGCGCTGGGCGCCCGCTGGATGGTCACCGCTTCGAGCTGAGGCACTGTTAGGTCCGCACTGTGCCCGTGGCGCTCAGTGCATAGGATCGGCAACATGACGCAGGAGAAGAGCGGCCAGGTGCCGGAGCTCGAGTCGCCAGAAGAGTTCACGTACGTCGACGACGGGTTCGAGCGCCTGTGGACGCCACACCGGATGGTTTACATCAACGGCGAGCGCCCCACTGATCATGCCGGCGAGGGCTGCCCCTTCTGCGCAGTCATCGGTAAGGATGATGCCAAGGGCCTGATCGTGCACCGTGGTCAGACCTGCTACGTCGTGATGAACCTCTTCCCCTACAACCCCGGTCACGTGCTGATCTGTCCCTACCGACACGTGTCGCTCTACGTCGACCTGACCGATGAGGAGACCCTTGAGTTCGGGGTGCTGACCAAGGCCAGTATCGCTGCCCTTGAGGCTTCGTCCGCGCCCATGGGCTACAACATCGGGATCAACCAGGGCGCCGTCGCGGGTGCCGGCGTGCGCGCCCACCTGCACCAGCACGTGGTCCCGCGGTGGAGCGGCGACTCGAACTTCCTGCCCATCATCGCGCAGACCAAGGCTCTGCCCATGCTGCTCGAGGATGTCCGCCTGCGCCTGGTGGACGCCTGGCCACACGGGTGAGCCGGCGAGCCACCGGATGAACTCGCCTGCCTGCCTGCCAGTGCTTGTCTTCGATGGAGACTGCGCGTTCTGCACGACCTGTGCCCGGTTCCTGGCGCACTGGGTGGTCAGCGGAGGGTCCACCTTGGTTGCGCCGTGGCAGCGACTTGACCTGCCCGGGCTCGGTCTTACCCCGGATCGGTGCCGAGAGGCAGTGCAGTGGGTTGGCCCGGATGGTGAGGTGGCCAGCGGCCACGCCGCGATCGCCGCGGCCTTGGCAGCCGGTCATGGCCCATGGCGTGCCGTCGGCGCGCTGTTCGTGGCTCCCGGGTTCTCCTGGCTGGCCGAGCGCATCTACTCCTGGACCGCCGGCCACCGTTATGCCCTGCCCGGCGGGACGGCGGCCTGCCGCGCCGACCACCCTGGCCGGACTTAGTGCTGAGATCCCTGAAGTCTGCAGCGCACCTGCGAACGGTCGACGCCCAGGGCCTAAGCAGCTCGGCGGCGGGGTCGAGGCAATCCCGGTCCAGCAGTGCCAGCAGGACGTAGTGCATCTGGATGTGCGGCGTCTTGGTGCGGCGCGTCTGCTCGACTGTGACCGTGACCACCGCCCGCGCGCCAGAGGTCAATGACGGGAGCCGATGCACTCCCGGGCATCAGCTGTATCCGGTCAGTCGGGCAGCTGGTCCTTGAGCAGGTGAGGTGGCATGGGCTCGTAGCCGAGCGGGGTCCTGGAGAACGTGCCGGTCCCGTGCGAGACCGAACGCAGGTCGATGGCATAACGGGTGACCTCGGTCGTCGGCACCTCAGCGGAGATCGTGGTGCGCCCAGAGGTGTCGGGCTCGGTTCCCATGACCCTGCCGCGGCGCATCTGCAAGTCTGTCATCACCGCCCCGACGTACTCGTCGGAGACCACCACGGACACAGAGTCGACCGGCTCGAGCAGCGTCACGGTCTGCGGTGAGGCTGCGTCCTTCAGCGCCAGCGCGCCGGCGGCCTGGAACGCCATGTCACTGGAGTCCACCGAATGGGACTTCCCGTCCATCAGGGTGACCCGTAGGTCAACCATCGGATACCCCGCCAGGCAGCCCTTCTCGAGCTGAGCGCGAATGCCTTTGGCAACGCTGGGAATGTACTGCCGCGGAACGGCACCGCCGACCACCTTGTCGACGAACTCGAACCCGGCCCCGCGCTCGAGAGGTTCCACGGTGATGTCGCAGATGGCGTACTGGCCGTGACCGCCGCTTTGTTTGACGTGGCGCCCATGACCCTTCGCGGCACTGACGAAGGTCTCCCTCAGGGCCATCCGCAGCGGCTCGGACTCGACCTGGACACCGTAGCGATCACGCAACCGTGAGAGCAGGACGTCTACGTGGGCCTGGCCCATGGTCCACAGGATGACCTGATGGGTCTCATTGTTGTGCTCGAGCCGCATGGTGGGGTCCTCTGCCACCAGTCGCGCGAGGGCGCCGGCCAGCTTGTCCTCATCTGACTTGCTGGCCGCGGTGATCGCCACCGGCAACAACGCGTCCGGGAACATCCACGGCTCGACCAGCACCGGCGCGTCAGGGTTGCTCAGCGTGTCGGTTGTCTCGGCCTTGGTCAGCTTGGCCACCACGCACAGATCCCCGGCTATGGCAATCGCCTTGGGGCGCAACATGTCTCCGAGGGGCGAAGAGAGCAGCCCGACCCGCTCGTCAGCATCGTGACTGACGTGTCCCTCCAACCGTTCACTGCCGGCGAAGCGTGCCAGATGCCCCGAGACGTGCACGACCGAGTCTGGCCGAAGTGTCCCGCTGAACATGCGCACGATACTGACGCGGCCGACATACGGATCACTTGTCGTGCGAACCACTTCCGCCACCAGTGGTCCGTCCGGGTCACACGCCAGCAGCGGCAGGGGATCGCCGCCGAGCGTGGTGGCCGCGGGCAGCGGGTGCAGGGTCGGCGCCGGAAAGGCGGCAGTCAGCAGTTGGAGCACCTCGTAGATGCCCACGCCGGTCTCGGTGGAAACCGGGATCACCGGGTACAACCGGCCGCGTGAGACTGCCGTCAGCAGATCACCGGTCACGACGTCGATGTCGATCTCCTGCCCACCGAGGTAGCGATCAAGCAGCGAGTCGTCCTCGGACTCCTGGATGATTGCCTCGAGCAGATCCGCCCTGTTCTGCTCGATCAGCTCGCGGTGTTCGGCCTCAGCGGCATGAACCACCTGCCGGCCCGAGCTGTAGTCGTAGATCTGCTGGGACAGGAGCCCGAGGTTGCCGATGATCGCCTCGTCGTCCCCATGCAGCGGTAGATAGATCGCCCTGACGCCCTCGCCGAAGACCCGCTGGCAGATCGCCACGGTGTCTTCGAAGTCGGCTCGTCCTGCGTCCAGCTTGGTCACCGCGACAGCCCGCGGCATGCCGATCGCGGCGCACTCCTCCCACAGCAACATGGTGGCGCCGTCGACACCGTCGGCGGCCGAGACCACGAACAGGGCGGCATCGGCGGCGCGCAGGCCCGCTCGCAGCTCACCGACAAAGTCCGGGTATCCGGGGGTGTCGATGAGGTTAAGCACCACGCCATCGTGAGCGACGGACGCGACAGCAAGCTGGACGGAGCGCTCATCAAGGACTGGTTTGGCACGGTAGTCCCGCGTCGTGGCGGCAATGAGGTGCTCAAAAAGTGTTGTCTTACCGGCTCCGCTGTGCCCCACGAGCACGACGTTGCGGATGTCATTGGGGACATTGGCCTGCGGGCCAGGGGTACTCACGAGGGCTTTAGCGGTCATGGCGACACGATTGCGCCTCCCGAGCGTCGGCACAACCCCGCGGGGCCCATCGGTACGCTGGGGTCATCATGCTGAACCGATATGCGCGCGCGTTCGCCACCAAGCTCCTCACGCCTGTGGCCAGGTTGTTCCTCAAGCTCGGCATCAGCCCGGACATCGTGACCATCGTGGGGACCTTTGGCGTGTGCTTCGGCGCACTGGTCTTCTACCCCCGCCATCAGTTCTTCTGGGGCTCGCTGGTCTGCGCGGTCTTCGCGCTCTCCGACAGCCTGGACGGCGTGATGGCCCGGCTGTCGGGGCGTTCGACCAAGTGGGGCGCCTACCTGGACTCAACCCTGGACCGGGTCGCCGACAGCGCCATCTTCGGCGGACTCGTGCTCTGGTACTCCGGGGGCGGGAGCACACCATACCTGGCGGCTCTGGCGCTGGCCTGCCTGATCCTGGGCAGTGTGGTGAGCTACGCCAAGGCCCGGGCCGAGGGCCTGGGAATGACCGCGAACGTCGGCATCGCTAAGCGAGCCGAGCGAGTGGTCGTCGTGCTCCTGGCCACCGGTCTGGTCGGTCTGGGGGTGCCGGAGGTACTGCTGACCGTTGTGCTGGCACTGTTGGCGCTGGCCAGCCTCATCACGGTGATCCAGCGGATGCTTGAGGTGCGCCGCCAGGCGTTCACGGCCGCGTGAGCCGGCTCACTGAGCGCGCGACGCTCGCCTTCTACCGCTCAGGTTGGTTCCTGGTCCGCCGGATGCCGGATCGTCTCGCCTACCGGGTGTTCGACCTCATGGCCGACGTCCTATGGCGACGTGGCGGTAAGGGCGTGCAACGGATGCGGAGCAACTATGCGACCGTCCGCCCGGAGCTGGCCCCCGCGGAGCTCGACGTCCTGGTACGCGCCGGAATGCGCTCGTACCTGCGCTACTGGTGCGACGGCTTCCGCCTTCCCGACCGCTCCGTGCAAGACCTGATCCACGGGGTCAGAGTGGTGGGCGACGAGCCGGTCCGTGCCGCTCTGGAGTCGGGCAGGTCTGCGGTCGTGTTCCTGGGACACATAGGCAACTGGGACTTGGGCGGCGCCTGGTCCACCACACAGCTGGCCCCCGTCATCACGGTTGCCGAACGGCTGAAGCCGGAGGAGCTCTTCGATGCGTTCCTCGCCTTCCGCGAGCGACTGGGCATGCGGATCATCCCGCTGACCGGAGGCGGTGACGTCTTTCGGGAGCTGACCACAGCCTGCCGTTCCGGGGCGCTGGTCGCACTGCTGGCAGACAGGGACCTGACCCACGGCGGCATCGAGGTCGACTTCTGCGGTCAGCGGGCGAGGATGGCCGTCGGGCCCGCCGCACTTGCGGTCAACACCGGCGCAGCCCTCCACCCCTGCATGATCCACTACGAGCCCCAGCCGCAGGGGCGCGGCTGGCGGATCGTCGTGACGTTCCACGATGCCGTCGCAGTACCCGCCGTCGGCACCTCCCGCGAGAAGATCCAGGTGATGACCCAGGCCTGCGCCGATGTGCTCACCGGCGCAGTCCGCGAACACACCCAGGACTGGCACATGATGCAGCGGGTGTTCACCAAGGATCTGGTTGACGACCACGCCTCTGTTCAGGCCGGCGACGGCTCATGAGGATCGGGATAGTCAGCCCCTACTCCTTCGATGTCCCCGGGGGGGTGCAGCTGCATGTCCGCGACCTCGCCGAGCACCTGATCTCACTGGGCCACTACGTCAGCGTGCTGGCACCGGCCGATGACGACACCCCATTGCCGGACTACGTCGTCAGCTCCGGCCGCGCGGTTCCGGTGCGCTACAACGGTTCGGTGGCTCGGCTCTCGTTCGGACCACTGACAGCCGCCCGGGTCGGCCGGTGGGTGGAAGGTGGTCACTTCGACGTCGTCCACCTGCACGAACCGGTGACCCCCAGCGTCTCGGTCCTTGCCCTCTGGGCCGTGGAAGGGCCGATTGTCGCCACCTTCCACACCTCCAACCTGCGCTCGCGAGCCATGCAGGCCGCATACCCGTTGTTGCGTCCCAGCCTGGAGAAGATCAGCGCCCGTATCGCAGTTTCCGAAGACGCGCGACGCACGGTCACCACCCACCTTGGTGGCGACGCCGTGGTGATCCCCAACGGCGTCTTCGTGCAACGGTTCGCCTCCGCCAGGCATCGCCCCGACTGGCAGGGCACGCCGGCTCGACCCACGATCGCCTTTCTGGGACGGATGGAAGAACCACGCAAGGGTATGCCGGTGCTGGCGCAGGCTCTGCCTCACATTCTTCGCGAGATCCCCGGGGTCCGGGTCTTGATCGCGGGTCCTGGCGACCCCGGCTCCGTTCGCCGGAAGATGACCCCGGGGGCGGCTGCAGCCTGTGAGTTCCTCGGACCGGTCAGTGATCAGGACAAGGCCAGCCTGCTGGCATCGGTGGATGTCTACGTCGCGCCGAACACCGGAGGGGAGAGCTTCGGCATCATCTTGATCGAGGCCTTGAGCGCCCGGGCGACGGTGCTGGCCAGCGACCTGCCGGCCTTCGCCAGGGTCCTGCACGGCGGGGACGCCGGAGAGATGTTCGTCAACGAGGACCCCGTTGACCTTGCCAGGGTGTTGGTGGCGCTGCTGCGCAACCCGATCAGACGCGAAGAGCTGGCCGTTGCCGGTCGCGAGCGCGCCAACGCCTTTGACTGGTCGGTGGTGGCCGAAGACGTGCTGGCGGTCTATGAGACGGTCGTCTTCGGTGCGTCATCGGTGCGTGCCGCCAGCGAGCACGACTCACGGTGGGCACGCCTACGACGTAGCGGAAGAAACTCGGGAGGCACGTGATGGACCTCAGCTGGATCGTCGGCGCGATAGCCATGGCGGTGTTGATCGCCTGGTACGTCTCCTACGGCGCGGCCCGGCTCGATCGGTTGCACACCCGGGTCGAGGGCGCACTCAGCGTCCTGGACGCCCAGCTGGTACGCCGCGCCGAGGCTACCCTCGAGCTGGCGAACTGTGGCGCCCTGGACGCGTCAAGCGCTCTGATCCTTGCCGGCGCAGCAACCGACTCGCTCGAGGCCGATACCGCTGATCAGAGCTCCCGCGAAGCCATCGAGAGTGACCTGACCCAGGCGCTGGAACTGGCCTTGGGCGACGAGGTGCTGCGATGGCTTCGAGAGGACGAGGCCGTCGGCGTCCCCGTCCTCCAGCGGGTGGCCGCGGCCAACCAGCGGGTGGAACTGGCCCGCCGCTTTCTCAATGACGCCGTGACCGACGTACAACGGGTGAGGCGCAAGCCAGGCGTGCGCCTGCTGAGGCTGGCGGGCCACGCCGACCTGCCGCAGACCTTCGAGATCGACGACGAACTGCCGATGCTCGTACGAGGTCTCTGACGCCCTAATATGGGTAGGTACCCAGAAACCACGTGAGACACCTGGAAGAGGCACTGTCTTGTCTGCGCAAGAGACCACCATCAACGTCCCAGCCACCGGCACCTCCAGAGTCAAGCGCGGGATGGCCGAGATGCTCAAAGGCGGCGTCATCATGGACGTTGTCACCCCGGAGCAGGCCAAGATCGCCGAGGACGCTGGCGCCGTTGCGGTGATGGCTCTGGAGCGCGTGCCCGCCGACATCCGCGCCGAGGGCGGGGTCTCGCGGATGAGTGACCCGGACATGGTGCAGGCCATCATCGAGACGGTCTCCATCCCGGTCATGGCCAAGGCCCGGATCGGTCACTTTGTCGAGGCACAGGTCCTGCAGAGCCTGGGCGTGGACTACATCGACGAGTCCGAGGTGTTGACCCCGGCCGACTACGCCAACCACATCGACAAGTGGAAGTTCACCGTTCCTTTCGTCTGCGGGGCGACCAACCTGGGTGAAGCTCTGCGCCGGATCAGCGAGGGCGCCGCAATGATCCGCTCCAAGGGTGAGGCCGGCACCGGCGACGTCTCCAACGCCACCATGCACATGCGCAAGATCAGCGGCGAGATCCGCCGGTTGTCCTCGATGAGCGAGGACGAGCTGTACGTCGCGGCCAAGGAGCTGCAGGCACCCATCCAGCTGGTCAAGGAGATCGCCGAGACCGGCAAGCTGCCCGTGGTGATGTTCGTCGCCGGCGGTATCGCGACCCCCTCCGACGCGGCCATGATGATGCAGCTCGGCGCCGAGGGTGTGTTCGTGGGCTCGGGCATCTTCAAGTCCGGCAACCCCGCCCAGCGCGCCGAGGCGATCGTCAAGGCGACCACGTTCTTCGATGACCCCGCTGTGATCGCCAAGGTCTCCCGTGGTTTGGGTGAGGCCATGGTGGGTATCAGCGTCGCGGAGCTCGGCGAGGGCCAACACCTGTCCCAGCGCGGCTGGTAGTCACCAGTATTCCTGGTGAGCCCTCTCCCTCTCCGCATTGGCGTTCTGGCAGTCCAGGGCGACGTACGTGAGCACATCAACGCGCTGTCCAGCCTGGGCGAGCAGGTCTTTGGCGTTCGCCGGCCGGACGAGCTAGATGATGTCGACGCGCTGGTGATTCCCGGTGGCGAGTCGACCACCATGGACAAGCTGGTTCGCGCGTTCGACCTGCAGGAGCCGCTGCGCAAGCGGATTGCCGGCGGAATGCCGGTCTACGGGTCATGCGCGGGCATGATCATGCTGGCCGACCGGATCGCCGACGCCCGACCGGACCAGGAGACGTTGGGCGGTCTCGACATCACGGTGCGGCGCAACGCCTTCGGACGTCAGGTGGATTCCTTCGAGGAGGACCTTCACATCCCGGCGATCGCCGAGCTGACGACTGCGCCGCGGGGACACCCATCAACCTTCAAGGCCGTCTTCATCCGGGCTCCCTGGGTCGAGCAGCTCGGCGGGGGCGTTGAGGTCCTGGCCAAGGTCGAGTCCGGACCGGCCGCCGGCAAAGTCGTCGCGATCCGGGCGGGCAACCTGCTTGCGACCTCGTTCCACCCCGAGGTCACCGGGGACCACCGGATCCATGAGTACTTCACGCAGATGGTTCGCGCAGCACTGAGCTGAACCATCTGCGCTGAGCAAGCACTGCGCTAACGCAAGGCACCGATCGGTAGGATCGGCCACGATGTCGATGACGGTTCGGCCGTCGAGGGAGAAGCGATGAGCGGTCATTCCAAATGGGCAACGACCAAGCACAAGAAGGGGGTCATCGACGCCAAACGCGGCAAGCTTTTCGCCAAGATGATCAAGAACATCGAGGTGGCCGCGCGCACCGGGGGCGGCGACGTCGCCGGCAACCCGACACTGTTCGACGCCATCCAGAGGGCCAAGAAGCTCAGCGTCCCCAACGACAACATCGCCAACGCAGTCAAGCGCGGCAGCGGCGCGACAGCCGGCGGTGCCGACTGGCAGACCATCACCTATGAGGGCTACGCCCCTCATGGTGTGGCGATACTGATCGAGTGCCTCACAGACAACCGCAACCGGGCGGCCGCGGAGGTGCGAACGGCCCTCAACCGCAATGGAGGCCAGTTCGCCGACCCCGGAAGCGTCTCCTACGTGTTCGCCCGAAAGGGTGTCGTGATCGTCCCCAAGGGCCATCTGAGTGAGGACGACCTGCTGGAGGTCGTCCTGGACGCCGGCGCGGAAGAGATCAACGACATCGGTGAGGCCTTCGAGATCGTCAGCGAGCCGGGCGACTTCGTGGCAGTCCGTACCGCCCTGCAGGGAGCCGGCATCGACTACGACTCGGCTGAGGCTTCCTTCATCCCCACGGTCGAGGTTGAGCTCGACCTGGACGGCGCCCGCCAGATGTTCCGGGTCATCGAAGCCCTGGAGGACAGCGATGACGTTCAGAACGTCTGGGCCAACGGCGACGTGAGCGACGAGATCCTGGCCCAGCTCGAGGACGACGAGTAGACACCTGCCAGCGGTCAATCCCGCGCGCATGATTCCCGCCGGCGGCGCGTCGCTTCGGAGATCCCCACGCCGCGCTGTAGATTTCTTCCGAACAGGTGTTCGGAAAAGTGAGGAGCTCTCAGCGTGCGTGTCATGGGTGTCGACCCCGGTCTGACCCGGTGCGGTCTTGGGGTCGTCGAGGGCGATCTGGGCAAGCCGCTGACAATGATCGCCGTCGGGGTGGTTCGCACTCCGACCTCGGATGACCCAGCCATGCGGCTTTTGGCGCTCGAGATCGAGATCGACCAGTGGATGGCGCGTTATGAACCGGACACCGTCGCGGTGGAGCGGGTCTTCGCCAAGGCCAACATCAAGGGGATCATGGGCACCGCCCAGGCATCCGCCGTTCCCATGCTCGCTGCTGCCCGCCTCGGGCTTCCATTAGCGATGCACACCCCTACAGAGGTCAAGGCAGCAGTGACCGGCAACGGGCGCGCCAACAAGGCGCAGGTCACTGCGATGGTCACCCGAATCCTGCGACTGGACACCTCGCCCAAGCCCGCTGACGCCGCTGACGCCCTGGCCCTGGCCATCTGTCAGGTGTGGCGCGGGACGGCTCAGAACCGCTTGCAGCAAGCGATGGCTGCCCAGCTCGCCCGTCAGCGATCTGCACCCGAACAGACACAGAAAGCGGGAAGTCGTTGATCGCCTCGGTGCGGGGCGTGGTGCTGTCGGCAGGCCTGGACTGCGCGGTGATCGAGGTCGGGGGAGTGGGCTTGCTGTTGCACACCACCGCGGCAACTGCTGCGTCCCTGCGTCCGGGCGCGCAGGCGGCGCTGGCGACCACGATGGTGGTCCGCGAGGAGTCACTGACCCTCTACGGTTTCGCTGACCAGGACGAGCGAACCGTCTTCAGCCTGGTTCAGACGGTCTCTGGGGTCGGCCCGCGACTGGCTCTGGCTATGTTGGCTATTCACGCTCCTGACGGGCTGCGCCGGGCCATCGGCAGCGGAGATCTCGCCGCGTTGATGAAGGTCCCCGGAATCGGTAAGAAGGGCGCCGAGCGAATCATCTTGGAGCTTCGCGACAAGATCGGTACCCCGTCCGGCGCCACGTCGCCGGGGGCCAGAGGTCCCGCTGCCGATGAGGCGACCGCCCAGGTGCACGACGCCCTGGTCGGCCTCGGGTGGTCGTCCAGACAGGCCGATGACGCGGTCGAGGCGGTGAGAGGCGAAGCCGGCGACAAGCCTGACGTCTCCGCGCTGCTGCGGGCCGCCTTGCGGGAGCTCGGGAGATGAGCGAGTACGACGACGATGCGTCGATGACCGAGGCCACAGCGCGGATCGTCGATGCCGGGGGAGATGACGACGAGCGCAGGGTCGAGGCGGCGCTGCGCC
>OCZT010003532.1_pt1 | contig 15926 bp, 8 predicted proteins | sample 1539031 | NCBI WGS metagenome assembly OCZT01 (sample SAMEA3539308, study PRJEB22396) | soil metagenome | biome: tundra; feature: field; material: soil | place: USA | collected 2010-05 | depth 0.15 m | reverse complement strand
ACTGGTTCGATGATGGTCGAGCTGATGTCGTTCATTGGGCGCCTCCCAGGCTGTTACCGCAGAACCTGGCGGTTAGCCGAGCCCAGCGCGTGCCACGAAAATCAGATGGGCACGGGCACACACAAGGTGGTGTGACGTACTTCGCCCAGATCAATTCGCGGCTGATGGGTGAAGTATGTCCGGATACTAGCCATCTGGCTAGAGGGTAGGGTTTCAGCGCGCGGACCGCAAGAATCGTCGTTACTGTTGAAAGGCTCCCTTGCTTCGCCACGGACCTGAGACCATGTCGCAGCTGGGAGACAGTTGATGTTGGCGGTAGCCCCATCAAGACTGACAACCCCTCAAAGGATGTGGCCATGCAGCCATTCGTCGTGAACCGGCATGACCGGATCGTGTTCCCCTCCAACTTCGTACCAGAGCTCGACCTGTCTGTCATGCACAGCCTCGAGCAGCTGGACGCCGTGATCAGACGCGACTTCGAGGTGAAGGCGCCGTCGGGCACGGAAATCTTGAAGCGGGTGGAGGAGGGCGCCTATTCCAGCCGGTATGACCTGATGCGCGACCTTGCACTGAACCTCTTTTGGACCAACCGATTTGCGATGCCGCTGTATGAGAAGCGACCCACCCGCTGGGCTGATGTTCCGCGCACCCGTACCGATGTCTTCATGCCGATCGTGACCCCCTGGCAGAACGGTGACCGCAAGGTCGCCGCGGTGCTGGGTGCCTACGAGGCGCTGCCGCCGACCTGGAACCGTGAGGTCGAGGACGGAATCTTCGCGATTCTCTTCGATGTGTTCGGGCACCGCAAGCACGATGCCACCGATCTGCAGCCGATCAAGCCCACCGTGTCGCAGATCATGTCCGAGCCGAGGAACCTGACCTTCCGGTTGCCCAGTTACGACCCTGACTTCCCGATGTACGACTTGGCCGACATCGTCGACTGCGCCGAGGAGGTCCCCGAGCTTGAGGCACTGAGTCGCTGGGCCAAGGTGCTGCACAACCAGTACCCGTGGGAGCGCTCCCAGGCAGAGCTTGTCGAGGTCGGCCAGTTGCGCGATGACGACTACGTCGTGCTCATGTACCCACGTGACCAGGAGGTGCGCCAGTTCCTGCGACGCATCGAGTCCGGAGTGGTGCCCGCGCCCGGCTCGAAGGCCAAGGAGGCCGTCGCTCCGGTGCGGCCCTACCCGCCGGTGAACGTGCGGAGCCAGTTCTCGGTGATGCCCAAGATCGAGGCGCTGGCGGTGGTTCACGGTGAACTGGTCTGCAGCAATGACGACCTGATCCGCAACTCGGCCTACAACTGGTCACCCATGACCGCAGACGAGATCCTTGCCAAGACCGGCATCGAGTCACGGCGCTACACCACCAAAAGCCTGGAGGAGATCGCGCTGGAAGCGGCCAAGGCTGCGTTGGCACACTCCGGCCGTGGTCCCGACGAGATCGGGGCGGTCTTGCTCTGTACCTGCACGAGCACCCGCATCATTCCGTCCGTGGCGACCTGGATCTCCGGTCAGCTAGGCATCTACCAGACTCACGCATCCTGCGACATCATCGCGGCTTGCGCCGGTATGGCCTACGGACTGTCCGATGCGACGCGGATCCTGCAAGAGGTACAGCGGCCTGTGCTCGTCGTGTGCGTTGAGAAGTTCTCGGACAAGATCGGCAACGTCCGGCCGTCCCGGATGATCTTCGGTGACGGGGCGGCTGCCTTTGTGATCGGCGTTGCCGCCGAAGGCGAGCCGACGGACATCGAGTTCATGCAGACCTACGCCAGTGGTCCGGCCAGCCAGGTGAACTCGATCATCTGGCCCAACCCCGCGTTCGACAACAACATCACCCTTTACGGTCCGGAGGTCAAGAAGCTGGCCGGCCGCTACCTCGAGCAGATGATTGGCGAGCTCAAGGTGCTCCCCGACCCGGATGGCGTGAAGGCATCGCTGCTGGAGAGCATCGACCTGATCGTCCCCCACCAGGCCAACAAGACCATGGTGATCGATCTCGCACTGCAGGCAGGGCTGTCAGAAGACAGCCTCTACTTCAACGTCGAGACGGTCGGCAACGCCTCGTCGGCGAGCATCCCGCTGGCGATCCACGACGCGGTCCGCGACGGCGTCATCAAGGAGCCCACGCGGATCTTCGCTCCGGGCTTCGGAGCCGGTGCCGTGGCCGGGTACTGCGTGATGCGCATCGATCCGGCCGTTGTGGCGATCTTGGTTGACGAGGCGGCCGGCCCGGGCGAACCATCCTCGGCTATGGGGCAACCGCTTCACGCGCCGTCCCCGCACGACACCCAGCTGGCGTTCGGGTAAACCCATATGGGGTAGGTCTCTTGCGGATAGTTCTGTGGCGGGGTGCCTGGCAACGGGCCCCCGCTACAGGTTTCTGTGGCTTCGGAGCGCGACTCTCAGATCGCGGAGACCCGTTGGAGGTAGTTCAGTGACGCCCAGCCGAACGGGATGGGCAGCCAGTAGGTGCACAACCGGAACAGCAGGACTGACGAGACGGCCACACTGGCCTCGATGCCCAGCCGGGTCAGCCCGAACGAGAGCGCTGCCTCAACGCCGCCGAGCCCTCCCGGCGTGGGCACTGCAGAGCCGATGATCGCGCCCGCGAAGTAGACCACCGCCACTTGCGGGATAGATGGGGTAGCTCCGAAGGCGCGGGTTGCGCAGGTCAGTGCTGCCACGAACGACATGTCCAGCATCAGTGCCCCGGCGAAGAGAGTCACCACCTTGCGTGGGTCCTGAAATATGGCCACGACCCGGGGGACGACGCGGCGCACAACCGGCAGAAACCGTCCGATGACCAGGCGGCGACCCGAGGGCACGGTAAGCGCCAGGAGCAGCAGGGCTACGAGCACGATCAGGCCGATGACGGCCGCCAGCGGTGGTGTGAACGGGGCCTTGGGCTGGGTGCCGGCCAGGACGCTGGAGAGCAGCAGCAGGACGAAGTAGCTGGAGAACTGAGCCAGCTGGGCCAGCCCGACGCTGCCTCCGGCGACAGCGGGGTCGACGCCTGCTCGCTGTAGATAGCGCATGTTTAGCGCGATGTTGCCGATGGCAGAGGGGGCGACGAGTCCGGTGAAAGCGACCGCGAGCTGGGTCAGGTAGGTCCGGATGAACCGGAGCCGGGTGCTCACTGCCCCGGTGATCACCAGCGAGGCCCCGGTGATGCTCAGAGCGGTGAAGCCCACTACTGCCAGAGCCCAACCCCACTGGGCGTCGGCCAGGACCTTGCCCACGCCTCCCTTGCCCGCGTTGACGTTGGCCAGCTGGGTCAGGACAAAGTAGGCCGCGATGCCGCCGCCGACCACCGTCATCAGTGTGCGGGGGGTCAGGCGTCTCAGCTCGATCGGCTCGGGCAGCTCCTCTTCGGGTGCCAGCTTGAGCACGAGCTCGCGGATCTGTCGCAACAGGCCCTTGTGCGTGCGCAAGGCGGTGCGGGTCGAGCTGCCCATAGCCACCGTCTGGACCAGTGGCAGGGCTTTGACCATGGCCTGGCTGCCGAGGGATGACACGCCGCTGGCCACAGCTCTGTCCGGACCGACGAGCAGTGCCAACGTTGTCAGGAGCTGGGCCACGTCGATACGCAGCGAAAGATCCGCCGCCGCGATGTCGCCGGTTCCTGTCGCGCTCAGGCCGGCACCGCCACGTTCGTCGAGCAGGAGATTGTCCACGCTCAGCCCACGGTGGGCGATCTGGGCCCGTTGCAGGAGGATGAGCAGCTGCCAGAAGGCGGCTAGGTCGGCGTCGCTGAGGGCCTCGGGCTCTATCTGCGCAAGGGTCGAGCCCTCAGCCGGCCGGTAGGCCAGAACTGCCGCAAACGGCCCCACCTCAGCGGCTGCGAGCAGCTCTGGCGCCCTTACACCAGCGCTGGCCACTGCCATCGCCATCAAGGCATGGTGCTCGACCGCGCGGCGCACTGTCAGGGATGGACCGCGCGCGGACGGCCCACGCAACCGCAGCCGGCGAAACAGGCGCCGGCTCGCGGCGGCGCCGAAGGTGTCGCGGTCCAGGACACGAACGTCCAGTCGCCCCGACGGCCCCGACCCGGCATACCGTCGCCCCGTGTTGAGTGTCGGGTCGAGCAGCTCCAGCTTGGTGATGTCCAGCCCGCATCTGATGAGGGCGTCGGCGACCTCTGTGCCCAGCGGGCGGTTTGAGACCACGCCCCAAGCGACGTGTGCGATCAGTCCGACGACCCATCCGAGGATGGCGCTGGCGAACAAGGCCAAGGCCGTGACCCCACCGGACAGGAACCCCGACAGGATCGCCGATCCTACGACAACCACGGCCGCCCTGCGCAGGATTGACCGACCGCCGAGCCCCGAGACCGTGAAGAATGCGACGCTGGCCACGATCAGCCCGTCCAGGGGCTCGGTGCGGACGGTGTGGGATTGAATTTTGGTCAGCGCGGTAAGCACGGCGCCGAGGTGCCGAGCCAGAATCAGCTGTTGTAGCAGCAACGCCAGGAAGGCCCCGACGCCGGCTGCGATGACCGCTTCGAAAAGCTGCCAGGATCGCGAGCGCATCAACAGGTCGACGCCTTTGACCACCAGCAGGACCAAGAGCCCGATTCCGCCGGCCCAGCTGAGGAGCTGAAGCAGAACGCTCGGTAAGGCGCCACCGGCGCCGACGAGGTCCTCCTCGAGGCCACTGGCGGTTCCTACGGCGATGGTGCCCAGGCCCACCGAGGTGAACAACAGCACGAGGGCAAACAGCAGTGCGAACACGTCGATGGGACGGCGCACCCGACCACTGCGCGGTTCGATGACTTCGACCCTTTTCGCCTCAATATGTGCGAGCGGGGGTTGGTTCACTCCCTCATACTGCCGTGGATAGGCGATTTTGCGTTACTTATGCGCCGCGGCATGTCTTCGTCGTGCCGATGGGAAAGACCGCGTTCGACGGCTTCAACCAGTCGCGGACGGAGCTCGCGTGCACTGATTACCGCGTCGACCGAACCCACCTTCACGGCCCGGTCAATGCTGTGGATGCCGTCGAACTCCGCAGCGACCTCGCCGAGTTTCTCGGAGCGAACACTGGCGCGTTGCTGGGCCAGCTGCGTGACCAGAACTGCTCGCTGCGCGCCTTCCGTGCTCGATATCGCAGCCTGGAGATCAACGACCCGGGGGTCGGATGCGGTGCGTGAGTCGACTTCGCCGGCGAAGACGACCGCCGCCGCTGGTGCGCCTCCGATCACCGACGCAAACGACCCCTCGACCGCCAGCACCGTCAGCCCGGCGTTGAGCGCCTTGGAGAACACGACGAACGCACCGCCGTGATATCTGGACACGACGCAGAAGACGATCGGCCCATCGAAGTTCACGATCGCCCGCCCGATCTCGGCGCCGTACTCGAGCTGCAGGTGTCGCATCGAGTCCGGGGACCCGTCAAAGCCCGACAGGTTGGCCAGGACGACGACCGGCCGGTTCCCGCTCGCGGCGTTGATCGCCCGGGCGGTCTTCTTCGAGGACCTGGGGAAGAGTGTTCCCGCCGTCCAGGTGTCGGGCCCGTCGCTGGGGGGGAACCCGGGCCGTGGCTGAGGCCGGGACTCGATCCCGATCAGGGACACCGGCCAGCCGCCGAGGTGCGCGTCGAAGACCACGGACGTCTCGGCTCCGGCCATACCCGCCCAGCGCTCGAGCACCCTGTGGTCCTGGTCGGCTACCGAGTGCATCAACGTGCGGATGTCGAACGGCTTCTTGCGGTCGGGGTTGGTTGCCGCCGAGAAGATGTCACCGACGACACGGAACTCGTTGTCAGCCACCTCGTGCGGATAGGTGCACACGTCGCGGTCCACGGGGTCGCTGGTGGCGGCCCGCCGAGGCGCGTCTTCCCCCGGCACGACATAGGTGTGGTCGTAGTGGGCGAGCAGTACGTCGCAGGCACCGGCCAGGTCGGGCGCCCAGTACTGCGCCTGGCCGTTCGGACCCATGACGCGGTCGTAGCCGCCGATGCCGAAGTTGTCTTCGGCCGAGACCCCGCCGGAGAAGTCGAGCGAATGCTTTCCGGTCAGCACCATCGCGCTGTCGGGGGTCATCACCAGAATTCCCTTGGTGTGCATCAGCATGGTGGCTTCTGCGTTCCAGTACGGCTGGGCTCCGACGTTGATCCCGGCGACGACGATGTTGATCTCTCCGCCGCCCTGGGTGAAGGTCACAATGCGACGTAGCGCCAGGGCCACCCAGTCCATGTTCTCGGTACCCGAGCCCATCGAGATCCGCGCGCCGGCTGACAGCGCGAACCACTCGACAGGTACGCCAAGCCGTTTGGCCAGATCGAGGGCAGCGATGATCCTGGCGCACTCGGCCTCGGCCACGGCACCCAGCGCACGGGTGGGGTCACCCAGCAGAACGACCCGTGTGACGCCTTCGGGGTGGCGCACGGTTAGGGTCCGGGCCAGCCCGACCACGATTCCGGCGCGGTTGCCACCCGCGGCGCGCTCCACCGGCACGAGCGCTCCGTCGTCGTTCAGGTCGTGCTCGACGAAGCTGCCGTACTCCCTGGCGATCAGGCTTACGAGCTCGTAGGGGTAGACGGTGCCGCGTCTGCGGGAGCGCATCACTTTCTGCGCGTAGTCGTCCAGCGGATGCAGTCGCTCGGTCGGCGGACCGGTCACGGCGGTGACGACGCCGGCGCCCGGCTGGTAGGAGAAGCGGACTGCGGCGGAGTGCACTCGTCCGTCGCGGGCCGAGATCCGGCCCTGCACGAGCACCTCCTCGACCCCGGCGCCCCGCGTCAGCGGCGCCATGGTGGCCTGCAACGCCGTGAGCTCATCAAGGGGTGCGTCGATGGCCGGCCAGATGTGCAGGAACACGTGGTTCATGTCGAGCTTCAGGCCCGCTGCGCCACGTGCGGCGCGCGCGCGCCGGATTCCCTCAAGACAGCTGGCGACCGCGCGCTCGGCGTGGGGCAACGACGTCACATGCCCGCCGGCGTCCCGTACGACGGCCATCTCGCGGATCTGCGTCAACGCGACGAGCCGTTGGTCGGCTGGGTTGTCGGGTGCGATGCAGTGGTACAGCAGCACGTCCTCCGGTGCGTCCAACCGGGTGATCTTGAAATCGCGCAACCGCCACAGGTTCAGCCGGCGCCCGACCATCGGGTGGACTCCGCGTACCAGGTCGTCCTCGACGACGCCGTCGGGGCCGGGCCGGAACGTGAAGTATGACACCCGTCGCCCGCCGCCAGGACACACCGCCACAGCGGTGCGACGAACTTTCTGGGCGAAGGGCAGTGCCGTCAAGATCTCTCGCAGCGCATCCGAGAGCTCGGTCACCGACTCCGGGGCGCCGGGCCAGGACAGGTACAGGTCGATGACGACCGCGTGGTCGGCTGGCGCCTGCTCCAGCTCGGCGTCAATCGCTGCGACCAGGCTGGATGAGATGACCAGTTCGGACGACTGCGCAATCGTCGTGACCAGCCGGGTCGGGCGATCGTCCAGGGAATAGTCCGCCGTGACGAACGGTCTGTCCGCAGCGGTCAGCCAGCGCAGGTCGTGGAGCTTGTACTCGCGGTAGTGCCGGCGGACCAGCACCTCGAGCATGGGCTCTCGCTCGGACAGCGAGTGTTCGATCCGCTGGGCCAGGAACTCCACGATCTGCTCGGGGATCGCGGCCAAATCGTCCAACCGGGGCCCGTAGTCGGGAGCATCCGGGTTGTCGCTCAGATAGATGAGCTCGTCGCTCACGCCGGCCAGCACGGCCTTGCGCTCAGCATCGACCACTGGCTGGTCGAACCATCGGAACCGCGCGCTGCGCGCCAGGTCGCCGACCATGGGGTAGCGCAGCTGGGTGGCCAGCACAAGACGGTCCAGAACCTCTCGTGCCTGGTCAGCTACCTCACCCACCGGCGGCGGCCCAGCCATCCAGTGCTGCAGGAGGGGGATGACGACCAGGTCGGAGGCGGTCCGCTGGGCCAGGAAGATCCGGAAGACCGCCTCCTCGAGCGCGGGACCGCGCTCGAGGTCGAACACGTCGTAGTGCGCCAGGGCTCGGGCCAGGCGCCGGCGGAACCCGTCGGGTAGGTGCTCGCGGTCTACGTCCAGGCTGTGCAGGTAGGCGTGGAAGTGCTCACGCGGGCTGTGCACCAGCTCGTCGCCTTCTTCTTCGGTGGCTGGCTTGTTGCGGGCGAGCTCGGCCAGGTCGGCGAACGCGGCGAACACGTCGATCTCGTGGTGCAGCGGCGGCTTACCAGTCGAGGTCAGCTCCGCACGTGCCCGCTGGTAGTCGGCCAGTGCGCGCGTGGCGTCCATGGGTGCGAGGTCGAACCCGAGCAGCAGGCTGTGCAGGTCGTGCAGGCTGCGGGCTGCGCGGGCGGCAGCGGTCGCCTCTGGCTGCGTGGGCAGGTCCAGGAGCTGTGGCGGGACGGTCAGTGCAGGTGCACCCGCCGCGCCGGCCTCGTCGCCCGCAACCGGCTCCAGCCGGACGACCGGTGTGCCGGTCTCGACCTGACCGCCGGTGATCACCATCAGCTCGCGCACTCGCGCGGCGTACGGCGCACGCAGCACCGTCTCCATCTTCATCGACTCCAGCACCAGGACCGGGGTGCCCTCCTCGACGTGGTCACCGACCGCCACCGGTACCGCGATCACCAGAGCCGGCGCCGGTGAGCGCATCACACCGCCCTCGTCGCGGGTGACGCGGTGGGTGGTTGAGTTGACCTCGATCAGGTGGACGGGACCGTGGGTTGCGCTAACCATCCGGAACCGGCGGTCCCCGATGTTCATGCGGCCGACATAGTCGTCGAACTGCTCGAGGTCGGCCTCGACCAGGCGGTCCTGTTGTCCTTCGCCGAATCCGACGCGAAAGCGGGTGGGGCCGACCTGAGCGACAGTGACCCGGTGCGAAACGCCACGCAGTTTCAGGTCGATGGCGTGCCCGAGTTCGTGCCGGGCCTGGGGCCGGCCTCCGTGCGAGGTGGCCAGGAAATGCTGCCGCTCGGCCCGTTCCTGCTCCTCATAAGCCTCGATTGCTGCGGCGACCAGCGCGACTCCCGCGTACTTTTCCGGTTGGAGCCGGCCCTGGCCGCGGACCCGGTCGATCCACCCGGTGTCGGCGCTGCCGTCGATGATCTCGCTCTGATCGAGCAGATCGAGCAGGAAGCCCTTGTTCGTCGTGCCGCCTTCGATGAGAACGGTCGTGTCGGCCAGCGCCCGCCGAAGCCGGGCGAGAGCCTCTGCGCGGGTGACGCCGTAGGCGATCACCTTGGCGATCATCGAGTCGAAGTCCGCGGGGATCAGGTCACCGGGGCCGATGCCGGTGTCCACCCGGATGCCGGGACCTGAGGGCAGGCTGAGCAGGACGATGCGTCCGGGGGAGGGGGAGAAGTCGCGGTCAGGGTCCTCGGCGTTCAGGCGCGCTTCGATGGCGTGCCCCGTCTCGGTCGGGCGTTCGCCCTTGAGCCGGCCGCCGGCCGCGACATGCAGCTGCCCCTTGACCAGGTCGAAGTCGGTGGTCAGCTCGGTGATCGAGTGCTCGACCTGGAGCCGGGTGTTCACCTCCAGGAAGGCGAAGGTGCGCTCACCCGGATGGTAGAGGAACTCAACGGTTGCCGCGCCGACATAGTTGACCGCCAGGGCAAGCCGCTCGGCCGCCGTCTTGAGGTCCTCCATCTGTTCTTCGTCCAGCACGGGTGAAGAGGACTCTTCGATCACCTTCTGATTGCGTCGCTGGACCGAGCAGTCGCGCACGCCCAGCGCCCACGCCGTTCCCTGCCCATCGGCGATGACCTGCACCTCGACGTGTCGGGCACCGGTGACCAGGCGCTCAAGGAACACCACGCCGTTGCCGAACGCACGGGCAGCCTCGTCGCGGGTGCGTTCGAACGCATCGGTCAGCTCGTCGTCGGAAGTGACCACACGGATACCACGCCCGCCGCCGCCGGCAGTTGCCTTCAGCATCAGCGGGTAGCCGATCTCCCGGGCCGCCATATGCGCCGCCTTGATGTTGTCGACCGCGCCCCGGCTCCACGGGGCGACCGGCACGCCGACCTCTTCGGCCAGCAGCTTGGCACCGATCTTGTCGCCCAGACGTCGCATGGCGCTGGCGCTCGGACCGATGAACGTGACCCCGATCCGGTCGCACATCTCGGCAAAGGCCGGGTCTTCGGCCACGAAACCCCAGCCGACCCATGCGGCGTCCGAACCCGTCTGGGTGAGCGCCCGCTCAAGGACGGCGAGGTCGAGGTACGGGCGGTCCACGGCAGGCCCGAGGGCGTAGGACGAGTCCGCCTCTCGCACGAACATGGCCGAGCGCTCGCCGTCGGTGTACAGCGCGACGGTCTCGATCTGCTCTCCGCCCTGGGCGTTGAGCTCGCGCACGGCGTGGATCAGCCGCATGGCGGCCTCTCCGCGGTTGACGATGGCGATGCGCTTGATCATGTGCGGCGTCTCCCAAACATTAGCGGATCCTGACAATAGGACTCAGGGTTCGGATCGGACGGGGCGGTCCGGTTGGAGCTTCCAAGGTGACAAGTGGCTCGTCGTCACGTCGACTCAAGGCCGAGACGGTTAAGCCGCTCGGGAAGGTCTGGGTCAGACATGACCAAGTAGACCAGCCCGGGACGTGCCTGTCATTCCCGCGGTTGCACACCGACCGCTCACTTAGGGTCCGATCAGTCTTTGGCCGTTGAACCAGCAGACGGCGCGCAGCCAGTCGTCGTCGAGGCTCGGATCCCTTTCACGAAGCTGGCCGAGCGCTTCGAGCTGCCGCACGTACGGGTAGGGGATGTTCGGGAAGTCGCTGCCCAGAAGGACCCGATCGGGCAAGGCCGCCAACCGCGGCAACAGGTCGGCAGGGAAGGGCGCGCCCTTCTCGAAGAAGTCCGTGAAGGCCATCGTCGTGTCCAGGTGCACTCTCGGATACCGCTCGGCCAGGGTCAGGAACTCGGCGTACTCCGGTGCACCCAGATGCGCGACTACCGCAGTCAGTAGCGGATGGCGACGCAGCACCCCTTCCAGCTTGTCCGGTCCGGTGAAACCCGCACGCGGAACGGGGCCGCTACCCACGTGCACGACCACCGGAATTGCTGCGTCCGCCAGGAGTCCCCACACCTCGTCCAGTGCTGGCTCCCGCAGGTCGAACCCACCCACCTGGGCATGGATCTTGAAGACCCGGGCGCCCCGCTCGAGTGCCGAGCGCACCTGAGACAGGACGCCGTCTTCGGGGAAGAATGTTGCGCTGGGGATACAGTCCGGCTCGGTCGCCGACAGATCAAGGGCGAAGTCGGTGAGATCGCCGGCCATACCGGGCCGGTGCGCGTATGTCAGCGCAGTGAAGCGGCGGACCCCCATCTGCCGCAGGTGGGCCAGCCGCCTTTCCTGGGCCCAGCGATACTCGATCGGCCAGGTGCGCCCGATAAGCGGCCCCGCTTGGTCGAAGTGCGCCCATACTCGCCGCATCATCCGCCCGGGCAGGAAATGGGTGTGGATGTCGACAAGCCCTGGTAACCCGAGTCGATGCCACCACTGTGGCACGTCGGAATCGGTGAGTGGCTTCATGCGATCTCCATGTGGACAAAGGATCTGGGTGTTCATTGAGGAACCGTACGGGTCAGCGTTGCGCCGCCCCCTGCACCTTGGTTTGGAGGACTCGTCGCGCCGAGGCTACCGCTTGGTTGCGGGGAAGCCTTCCGTCGTTGATCGCCTGTGTTACAGCTTCGGCCCCCTGCCCTTAAGTGACGCCCACGCGGTACTGGCAGCGGCCATGCGTCCGTTCTCTGGTGCGACGTCGCCATGGTCTGTTGGGATCCGGCTGCAGGCGGACATCACCCACCGTTGTCAACGCCTTGTCCTGCGGCGCTTGGACTCTGGTTGCGGGCGCGATGTTGGAGCGCAGCGCGTATCTTCGGGACCTTCGACTCTGGCGCGAACGCCCAGCATTTCCTTGGCTAGGGAAATGCTTGTCTATGACTTCACCCGCATTCCCTTGCCGGTCGACCAGGTACGCCATCGGCTCTTTGCTGCAGTGAGCGGCTTGTGGCAGCAGGTAGCCGAAGCCGCCTACGACGAAGGTGAGCAACTGCTCAGCCGGGTTGGCCCCTTTGGGCCCGTTCCCGGGCTGTCGAAGGCCGTCAGCGTGCACGTTAGCAAGAGCAGGGATCGTGGCGAGGGGTTCGTCGTGCCGTTCCGTTGGTCGGCGACCGGGCCCACCGAGCTGTTCCCGGTGTTGGAGGCCGACCTCGAGGTTGCACCGCTGGGAGCCCACGATTCGCAGCTGAGGCTCTCCGGTAGCTATGACCCACCGCTGGGATCCATCGGCAGGCAGCTGGATCGGCTTCTGCTGCATCAGCTGGCGGAGGCTACCGTGCGCGCATTTCTGAGCCAGCTGGTCGCGGCCCTTCTCGTGGAGCCTGCGTCAGACGTCGGGCAGACTGCGGCTGACGTGGAGCCTGCGCCCGACGTCGTGCAGACCCCGGAGGTAGAGGCTCAACCTCAGGTCAGGGAGCCTGAGAGGCAGCCGGAGGGAAATCGGCGCGCGGCCTCCTGCTGATTGTCACCAACCTGGTGCCCGTAAGCTCCCGCGTCACAGTGATCGCCGTGGTTCGAGGTGAGTCTGGACGTCGGTGTCGGGCAGATCCATAGCGATCGCCACTTCGACGTCGTCGGCCAGGGCGTGGCCTCGCTCGACCGTCCAGTTCGCAGGAACCAGGACCGTGAGCGAGATGAAGCGGTGCCGGCCTGACTCCCGCGTGCGAAGGTCGGTGAAGTCGAGGTCCGCTGTTCGCATCCGGTCTAGCACGGCAGTGACTCGCGCGAGGTCTTCAGCCGGCATTGCGGCGTCGAGCAGGGACGTCACCGACTGGGATACCAGCCGGAACCCGGTCACGAGGATGTTCAGACCGACGATCGCAGCCACGATCGGGTCCAGTCGCTCCCGGCTGGTCAGTCCCACGAGAAGCACCCCGACGATGACGCCGAAAGATGTCCACACATCGGTGATCAGGTGCTTGCCGTCTGCGGTCAGGGTGACCGAGCGGTGGGCCGCGCCTGCCCGCAGCAGAAGCATGCCGACGGCGCCGTTGACTGCGGTAGCCACGCTCGAGATCGCCAGGCCTAGCCCGACGCTCTCCAGCGCGCTCGGATGCAGAAAACGCTGCACCGAGGTGACCAGGATGAACCCCGCTGCGACGAAGATCATCAGTCCTTCGATGCCCGCCGAGAAGTACTCCGCCTTGCCGTGGCCGAAGTTGTGGTTATCGTCAGCGGGTCGCGCGGCAACGTGTAGGGCGACCAGCGCGACCACAGCTGCAATCAGGTTCACACCCGACTCTGCGGCGTCTGACAGGAGTCCGACCGACCCGGTCAGGAGGAATGCCCCAGATTTCAGCGTGATTGTCACCAGAGCTGCCGCGATAGACAGCCACGCGAACTTGGTCAATCGTGGCGGGGCGCCGTCGGGTTCTGCGCCCACCTGCGGAAAAGGGATCCTTCTCACATGCTCATCCTGTTAGGACGCTGTGTCTGCGGAATCGCCACGGTGGCCGGCCGACACGATCTGGCGCAAGCCTCGGACGGGGCGTTCGCGCCAGTCGGGACCAAGGGTGACAGCCAGCACGCCTAGCATCGTCGCTGCTCGCAGCCAGCCCAGGACCTCATCGGTCGGGGTGAAAGGTCCTAGGCTGCGCACGACATACAGGCCGGCGACGACCCCCATGCTGACCCATGGCCAACGGGTCCGGCGCCAGCACAAATCCACGACCACAGTCGCCAGCACCAGGCCGGCGGTGTAGTAGGAATAGGCGCCTGGGTCGAGCAGCATGCGCACTGCCAGTACCACCGCAGGCACGGCCAGCCAGCGGCCACGGCGTACCGCCACTGCTCCGAGGGCGACGCCCAGAAGTACCTGGACCGGACGGTCCCAGGACGGGGTTGACGCCGCAGTGACACCCAGCGCACGCAAGGACGAGGATGCCACGTTGGGGATGGTGAACCCGCTCGCATGCAGGGTGAGCGGGTCTGCGAGGACAAATGGCAGCCAAGCTGCCGCCACCGCGGCCAGCCACACCAGCACGGCTCGATACCAGCGGTCGCGCGGCAGGACCAGCAGCAGGGGTACGAAGGCCAGCGCCCAAGGCTTGGCGTCGGCCGATGCCGCCAACAGCAAGGCTGCCGGGATGGGCCTGCACCGAGCTAATGCGTGCATGGCCGCCACGAGCAGGATCAGAGCCAGCGCATCGTCCAGGTGGGTGTAGTGGACCGCTAGCTCGGCCCAGACGGGCAACAGAACCGCCGCCGCCAGGCCACGCTGTCTGTTGGTGACGGTGACGTGGGGCAGATGGGACAGGGAAAGCAGCATCGCCGGGCCGGTCGCTGCGATCACCGCGGCGGCCACCCACCCCGACAGCCAGGCAGGAAGGCCGGTCAGCGGCTCGGCAGCCAGGAAGGTCAGCGGCCCGATCTGTAGCTGCGGGTGCGCGGCGTACAGGTGCAGGCCCGCTCCCGGGCCGTTGGAACTCAACAGCGCAGCCCCAGTGGCCACGAAATGCCAGGACACCAGCGCGTGCCAGACCTGCGCACAGGCCCAGAACGCCATCCATGCCCAGGGGAACCACGCAGAATCCAATATCTTGAGCGGGGATCGAGGGTACCGGTGTTCTATCGGGGATAGATCCGGCGGCCGCCGGATGGCGGTTACCGAGGACATGCAAGCCTCATACCGAGGTTGATTCGGTCAGCTGTCGCGGTGAGGCGGCGGCAAGGATCAGGCGGTTCATGATGCCCAAACCTGACACAAGTTCCTGGGATGAGCAAAATGATGCATCGCGGATACTAAGGCAGGACGCTTACGGTCGGGACCAAATACCCATGGCAGGGGCAACTACACGGCCTGCCCCGGGCACACTTCGTTCAAGGTGCGTCCGCGCCAGCAACGCTGACTCACAGAATCGGCGAAGGCGTGTTGGCCAGCAGCGTTGATGCGATCAGCTGGTGACCTGCGGCGTTGGGGTGGTCGCCGTCCGCCGCCAGCAGGGCGGTGGGGTTCTTGGAGCCGTTTCCCTTGAAAGGCGCATAGAGACTCACGCAGGTGGCGCCTGCAGCTCGCGCAGCGGTGCAGACCGAGTTGCTCTCCGAGCGGGTGAGCTGGTCACTCCAGTTCTGGAAGCTCCCGCCGTTCTCGGCGGTGCCGACGTCTCCGTCTTGGAAGACGTTCCAGTAGTCCGTCACGAGAATTGTTTGGGGGTGGCCCACGTGAGCAGCCTTGGCAGCATCCACGATCAGCTGCGTGTTATGTCCGATGGAGTCGACCATTGGTCCGTAGCAGGTCGCCGGGCAGTCAGCGGGCTGCTTGCTTTCCAGTGAGACCAGGTCATTGGCACCGATCGTCACGAGCAGGATGTCTGCCTTGGCGGCAGAATCGCGGAACGACCCGGGCGTGGTCATCTCCGCCAACAGCTGGGTACTGGTCATCCCGGGCACACCCAGGTTCACTGAAGAGGTCGTCAGACCTCGCGCGGAGGCCAGATTGTTTGCATACATCGTCACGAAGGTCGAGCAGCTGCAGTTTTGACCTGAGGTAACTGAATCGCCGATCCCGACCACTGTGATTGACCGGCTTGTGCCTGCCGAGGCACTCGGCGTCGCCGGAGTCGGCCGGGGGGCTGACACCGTCTTGGTCACTACACGCTTGGCTGCTGACCGGGCAGGAGCTGCCTGGGCGAATCCGGTCAGCGCCACCGCCACGGCGATGGCGATCAGCGCGGCGAGCACCCCGGCCGCCTTGAGCCGGGAGCGGCTCCAGAAGGTCCCAGAGATGTGTTCCGGCGCGGACATGGAGAAAAGGTTACGCCTCGAGCCCGCCGCAACCCTGTGCGCAACCTGCCAGTTCCATGTGCGTCTGCTCTTCGCAGTACTCCAACGGAGCGCGCTACTTCCACCGGAAGTGCACGAAGACGCGGCCAAAGTTGTTGGAGTCCTTCTCC
>OCZT010003531.1_pt1 | contig 15927 bp, 13 predicted proteins | sample 1539031 | NCBI WGS metagenome assembly OCZT01 (sample SAMEA3539308, study PRJEB22396) | soil metagenome | biome: tundra; feature: field; material: soil | place: USA | collected 2010-05 | depth 0.15 m | reverse complement strand
GAGTGCCTGCCGGGACGCGGACTTGCGCGCTGTGAATGGCCGTTGGGCGTATCACTGCTTTGCAACCCACGCCTGTGTGTACCGAAAACTTCATCCGAGTTTATTGAGCGATGGAAGCGGTCAAGTTGGCGCGATGATCGCGCTGATCTGTCTTGTTCTGGCCGTGCCGGCCTCGCCGTTCAAGTCGAAGAGCCGGCTTGAGGCGGGCTGACCTGTTGCAACAAGATTGAAATAAGGGAGCGCGGGGTTCCACCGCGGATAGAGCCCGCCCTCCCGAAGGCTCGCGGGCCATAAGAGGCGGTTAATCATAATCCTGGGATCGGGGTTGGCGATGTGACCACAATTCGGCCCGTGATCGTTCCAGCCGTCGCAGTGCCCAACAATCGCATTAGCTGCACAGCTGGACGCGGCGTATTCGCCAACCGTAGGGCGTTCCGGACTTGATCGAGCGCAAGGTGGGCAACCCGTTTAACGACTATTCTGAAGAATGGCCGGGACAGACAGGCCGCGAGGAAACTGCCGATGTTTCAGGTGCGAATTCATGGCCGGGGCGGGCAGGGGGTCGTCACCGGGGCCGAGATGCTCTCTGTCGCGGCCTTTCTTGAAGGGCGGCATGCCCAGGCTTTTCCGAGTTTTGGATCCGAGCGCACCGGCGCTCCCGTGGTGGCGTTCTGCCGCATCGCCGACCAGGAAATCAGGCTGCGCGAGCCGATCCTGGAGCCGGACTGCCTGATCGTGCAGGACCCGACGCTGTTCAAGGTGATCGACGTGTTCGCCGGCCTGCGCGGCGACGGCTATCTGCTGGTCAACACCAACAAGACCTTCTCCGAGCTCCATATCGGGCAGATAGCCGAACGCCTCCCGGAAGGTCATGCCGTCATTGTGCCGGCAACTGAATTTGCGCTGAAGCATATCGGGCGTCCGCTGCCGAACGCGGCTTTGCTTGGCGCCTTTGCCGCCCTGACCCGTTTCGTTCGCCTCGACAGCGTCGAACGCGCGATCGAGGAGGCTTTCCCGGGCAAGATCGGCGCCGCCAATATCTCCGCCGCCCGGGAGGCGCATGAATTCGTATTGATGCAGCAACACGCCGAAAGCGCAGCCTGAGGAGCGCCCGATGCTGAAGCAAATCGAAGGGTCGCATGCGATGGCTGAAGCCATCGCGCTGTGTCGCCCGGAGGTTATCTGCGCCTATCCCATCACGCCCCAGACCCACATCGTCGAAGGCCTCGGCGAACTGGTGAAGGACGGCTCTCTCGTCGATTGCGAATATATCAATGTCGAAAGCGAGTTTGCGGCACTGTCGGTCGCGATCGGCGCTTCCGCCGCGGGCGCCCGCGCCTACACCGCGACGGCGTCGCAAGGACTGCTGTTCATGGCCGAGGCGGTCTATAACGCCTCGGGCCTCGGCCTGCCGATCGTGATGACGCTGGGCAACCGCGCGATCGGCGCGCCGATCAATATCTGGAACGATCATTCCGACGCCATGTCGATGCGCGACGCCGGATGGCTGCAATTGTTTGCCGAGACCAACCAGGAAGCGGTCGATCTGCACATTCAGGCGTTCAAGCTCGCCGAGGAATTGTCGATGCCGGTCATGGTCTGCGTCGACGGTTTTATTCTTACCCATGCGATGGAGCGCATCGACATCCCCACGCAGGAGCAAGTCGACGCTTACCTGCCGCCTTACGATCCGGTGCAGGTGCTCGATCCCGCCGAGCCCGCCTCGATTGGCGCGATGGTCGGGCCGGAAGCCTTTACCGAGGTGCGCTTCCTTGCGCATTACAAGCAGACCCTGGCGCTAAAGCTCATTCCGGAATTCTCCGACGAATTCAGGAAGGCGTTTGGCCGCGACTCCGGCGGACTGTTGCGGACCTATCGCGCCGACGACGCCGACATGCTGGTGGTCGCGATGGGCTCGGTCTGCGGCACGATCAAGGATACGATCGACGAGATGCGGGACGATGGCATTCGCATCGGTCTCGTTGTCATCGTCTCCTTCCGGCCGTTTCCGGTCGAAGCGTTGCGCAACGCTCTAGCCGGTACGAAAGATGTCGTCGTGGTGGAGAAGAGCATTGCGGTCGGCATGGGCGGACAGCTCGCCAACAATGTCGATGTCGCGCTGCGCAATCTGCCGAGAGCGCCGCGGCTTCACTCGTCGGTTGCCGGCCTTGGCGGTCGCCCGATTACACGGACCTCCCTGCACCGGCTGTTCCGGCAGGCAAGCGTACAACCCTGGGAGGGCACAAATTTCCTGGACCTGAACGAACGCGTCGTCGGCCGCGAAATCCACCGTACCCGCAAGACCCGAAGGTCAGGGCCGACGGCCGAAAACATTTTGCGCCAGCTGGCCAAATCTGTCCCCCCGGCTGCTGAGTGAGGAACGCCCCATGACCCCTCCCGTCGCAACGCTCACACCCGAAGAAACGGTGCAGAAGCTGAAATATTATCAAAAGGGCACCTTCACCGTCGGCAACCGGCTGGTGGCGGAAGCGGAGCGGACGGTCCAGGCCTCGCAGGACCGATCCAACGCGCTGACCTGCGGTCACCGCGCCTGTCAGGGATGCGGCGAGGCGCTGGGCGCGCGCTACGCCATTGATGCGGCGATGCGCGCCACCAACAATAACCTGATCGCGGTCAATGCGACCGGGTGTCTCGAAGTCTTCACGACGCCTTACCCGGAGACATCGTGGCAATTGCCGTGGCTGCACTCGCTGTTCGGCAACGCGGCCGCGGTCGCCACCGGCGTCGCTGCCGCGATGCGCGTCAAGAAGCGGCCGGAGGTGCGGGTGATCGCGCAAGGCGGCGACGGAGGAACCACCGACATCGGCTTTCAGTGCCTGTCCGGCATGTTCGAGCGCAATGATGACGTGCTGTACATCTGCTACGATAACGAAGGTTACATGAACACGGGGGTGCAGCGATCGTCGGCGACGCCGCCGACAGCGCGCACCGCGACCACGCCGGCTCTCGGTCCGGAGCCGGGCAACGTATTCGGTACCGGAAAGTCGGTGCCGAAAATCGCCGTCGCGCACAACATCCCCTATGTCGCCACCGCGACCGTCGCTGACCTGCATGATCTCGAGCGCAAGGTGATCAAGGCGATGTCGATTCACGGCGCCCGCTACATTCAGATCAACGTGCCTTGCCCGCTCGGCTGGGGATCCGCTTCGCATGACACGATCCGGCTGGCCCGGCTTGCCGTCGAATGCGGGCTCTATCCGATTTTCGAGGCCGAACACGGCAAGGTCACGCAGGTGCGCAAGATTCGCCGCAAGGTTCCGGTGCAGGATTATCTGAAACTGCAGCGCCGCTTCGCGCACCTGTTCAAAGGCGGCATCGAAGACCCGCGGATCGCGCGGCTGCAGGCGATGTGTGACGCGAATATAGCTGAATACGGGCTGGTCGACACGACCGGCAGGGACGGGTGAGGGCATCGACCATGGAGCATCCGTTCGCCATCACCCTCGAAGTCGGCACCTCGCTCATCAATCATACCGGCTCCTGGCGCACGCTGAGGCCGGAATACGTTCACCGCCTGCCGCCCTGCAATCATGCATGCCCGGCGGGCGAGGACATTCAGGGCTGGCTGGCCCACGCCGAAAGCGGCGACTACGAAGCGGCCTGGCGCGCGCTTACGGAAAACAATCCGCTGCCCGCGATCATGGGTCGGGTCTGCTATCACCCGTGCGAGAGCGCATGCAATCGCGCCGTGCTCGACTCAGCGGTCGGCATCAATTCCGTGGAGCGGTTTCTCGGCGATCTCGCTATCAAGAACGGATGGCGCTTTGCCGCGCCCGCTGCAACGTCGGGCAAGAAGGTGCTGATCGTCGGCGCCGGACCGTCCGGCCTGTCTGCCGCCTATCACCTCGCGCGGCTCGGTCATGCCGTGACCATCCACGAAGCCGGGCCTGCGCCGGGTGGAATGATGCGTTTCGGGATTCCGAAATATCGTTTGCCGCGCGATGTACTGGATGCTGAAGTCAAGCGGATCACCGACCTCGGCGTCACCATCAAATACGACGCAAAAGTCGCCAATATCGGGGAGGCCATGTCGGATGGCGGCTTCGATGCGGCCTTTCTGGCGGTGGGCGCTCACATAGCGAAGCGTGCCTATATTCCAGCGGGCGAGGCCGCGAAAGTACTCGACGCCGTGCAGGTGCTGCGCTCGATGGAAGGCGAAGACAAGCCGCTGCTCGGTCGACGGGTTATCGTTTACGGCGGCGGCAATACCGCGCTCGACGTTGCTCGCACGGCGAAACGGCTTGGCGCAGAGGAAGCGGTCATCGTTTATCGCCGCACACGCGACAAGATGCCCGCCCACGACTTCGAAGTCGAGGAGGCGATCGAAGAGGGTGTGATGATGAAATGGCTGTCGACGATCAAGAATGTCGAGGCCGGATCGATCACAGTGGAGAGAATGGCGCTCGACGAAACCGGCTTTCCGCAGCCGACAGGCGAGTTCGAAACCCTGCAGGCGGATTCGGTGGTACTTGCGCTCGGCCAGGATGTTGATCTGTCATTGCTGGAGGGGGTCCCGGGCCTCGAGGTCAAGGACGGCGTTGTCCAGGTCGGTCCCAACATGATGACCGGGGTTGCCGGCATTTTCGCGGGTGGCGATATGGTGCCGTCCGAACGCACCGTTACGGTCGCGGTCGGCCATGGCAAGAAAGCCGCCCGACATATCGACGCCTGGCTGCGCGGCGAAATCTACGTGCCGGCCCCCAAACACGAGATCGCCTCCGCCGACAAGCTTAACACCTGGTACTACGGCGAAGCGCCCAAAACGCTGCGACCGATACTGGAATTAGCGCGCCGCACCTCGACATTCGAAGAGGTCGTCAAAGGTCTCGACGAGAGTAATGCGCTCTACGAGGCGCGTCGTTGCCTCTCATGCGGAAACTGCTTTGAGTGCGACAATTGCTACGGTGTATGTCCCGATAACGCAGTCATCAAACTCGGGCCGGACAATGGTTTTCAGTTCAACCTCGATTATTGCAAAGGTTGCGGCATTTGCGCTCAGGAATGCCCGTGCGGTTCAATCCAGATGATCCCGGAAGCACTCTGACACGAAGTCTGAGTTCGTAGCCACGGGCGACGGCGCCGAACTTGCGCGTGATGGCTCGGGCCTCGACGTACCACGCGACGTCGCGGCCCCGCCGCCTTAGGGATAATATCCGCCGCAGCCATACGGTCCGCGCTTCCGGTCAAAATCACCTCAACGTCATCGTCGCGACGCCAGAAGCGGCGCCCAAATGCCGGTGGTGCGGGAACGCGCGTTATTCGCCGCCGGTTCACATCATTGGACTGACCGCGAACGCGCGAGATCATGCCGTACACCTGGTTTCATCGGGGTGAGGAAGACGGGCGCTGACCGCAAAAGATTGCTTGCAACGTCGTTGCCTCCGTGATTTCTCAATGTAATCAATGGGGAAAACGAGGCGCGTGATGTCGGGGGCTTGAAACTGGTGCGGCCTCGCGCTAGCTGGCCGGCCGTTTCTGTGATCTTCTGAAATGGCTGGCCGGCCTTTAATATGCGCGGCGCGATTGCGGGATTTTCAAATTTTCACGCCAAAACCGATGAACAGCAGACGGTCGCGGGGCGTGTTCAACACCGATGCAAAAGCTGCAGTTATGGGGAGAATATGACGCTCGCAACGAACCACCAAGAAAGATCATCGGCTGTCCAGCTAGATCATAGAAAGACCTGGACGCAGGCGGAAGCTTCAGCGCTTTACGAGATGCCGTTTAACGATCTGCTGTTCAGAGCGCAGACCGTGCATCGCGAAAACTTCGATCCAAACCGGGTTCAGCTTAGCCGTCTTTTGAGTATCAAGACCGGGGGCTGTCCGGAGGATTGCGGGTACTGCAGCCAGTCTGTGCACCACGAGACTGGCTTGACTGCGTCAAAGCTCATGGAAGTCGAGCGGGTTATCGCGGAGGCGCGGACGGCGCGTGACGCAGGTGCGACCCGCTATTGCATGGGAGCTGCCTGGCGAAACCCGAAGCCTCGGGATATGGACGCTATTCTTGCAATGGTTAAGGGCGTAAAGGCGCTGGGAATGGAAACGTGCATGACATTGGGCATGCTCGATCGTGCGCAGTCCCAACAACTAAGTGACGCAGGCCTGGATTACTATAATCACAATATCGATACGTCAGAGCGCTACTATAGGGAGATCATTACCACCCGCAGCTTTGCCGATCGTCTCCAGACCCTCGATCACGTTCGCGCATCCGGTATGAAGGTCTGCTGCGGCGGTATTGTAGGAATGGGCGAACAGGCGATCGATCGCGTCGAGATGCTGACTGTTCTCGCCAATCTTCCGCAGCATCCCGAAAGTGTCCCGATCAATATGCTGGTCCCGATTCCCGGCACGCCGCTTGCCAATGCTACGCCAATCGAACCGGTAGACTTCGTGCGCACTATAGCGCTTGCGAGAATCATGATGCCGGGATCGTTTGTGCGCCTCTCCGCGGGTCGCACGGCAATGTCGGATGAAATGCAAGCGTTGTGCTTCTTCGCCGGCGCAAACTCAATTTTCGTCGGTGATATCTTGCTGACGGCGGACAATCCCGGAAACGACAAGGACCAGGATCTGTTTCGTCGACTAGGCTTGGAGCCAATGGAGCTTGAGGGTTCATCTTAGTCGCGGGGTACAGAGCGCGGGACTCGATCCGCGCAGCCTGCGTCCGCTCCGTAGCACCGAATTCGCCTGCCAGGCAAAATATGAAATATGAGCAGCAAACCTCTATCCCACGCGGCAAGTACTCTCTCCTCCGAAATTTTAGAATTCGACTACGTCATCGTCGGCGCAGGGTCGGCGGGATGCGTGCTCGCAAATCGTCTGAGTGCAGACGGAAAAAATGCGGTGCTGTTGCTCGAAGCTGGTCCGAAGGACAGCAACCTCTGGATCCACGTGCCGCTCGGATATGGCAGGCTGTTCAAGGATAAGAGCGTCAACTGGATGTACCAGACCGAACCGGAACCGGGACTGCAAGGGCGTACGGTATTTCAGCCGCGCGGCAAGGTCCTGGGCGGATCGAGTTCGATCAACGGCTTGCTCTACGTTCGCGGCCAGCACGAGGATTATGATCGCTGGCGCCAGCACGGCAACAGCGGATGGGGTTATGACGACGTCCTGCCTTATTTCAAGAAAGCCGAGAACCAGCAGCGCGGCGCTGACGATTTTCACGGTATTGGCGGTCCGCAGCCGGTTTCCGATTTGAGTCACGCCGACCCTCTCTCCGCGGCATTCATCGCTGCCGCGGCGGAGACCGGCATACCCGAAAATCCCGACTTCAACGGCGCATCCCAGGAGGGTGCCGGTTTTTTCCAGACGACGACGCGGCACGGAAGAAGAGCGAGCACTGCGGTATCTTATCTTCGCCCGGCCAAGGGCCGAAGCAATCTGCAGGTCGAGACGTCCGCGCTGGCGCAGCGCGTGGTGTTCGATGGACGTCGCGCGGTGGCGGTTGAATACCGCAAGGCAGGGACGTTGCGAACGGCGCGGGCCCGCAAGGAAATCCTGGTTTCAGGCGGGGCGTATAACTCGCCGCAATTGCTGCAGCTCTCCGGCGTCGGGCCTGCCGAACTGCTGCGAAAGCACGGCATTGATGTCGTGCTCGACGCCCCCGGGGTAGGCCACGATCTGCAGGATCACATGCAGGTCAGAGTGGTGATGCGTTGCGCGAAAAGCATCACGCTCAATGACGTTGTCAAAAGTCCTGTCCGCAAAATTCTGGCCGGCCTGCGATATGCGGCGTTCCGCACCGGACCGTTGTCGATAGCCGCAGGGACATCAGGCGCATTCTTCAAAACCAATCCCCGCCTCGCGACACCCGATATCCAGATCCACTTTCTGCCATTCAGCACCGACAAGATGGGCGAGAAGCTGCATTCCTTTTCCGGATTCACGGCGTCGGTCTGTCAGTTGCGGCCGGAAAGCCGTGGCTCGCTGCGCATCAGGAATGCCGACCCCGCGGCGCCTCCGGAAATACGGATCAACTATCTCTCAACCGAGGTCGATCGCACCGCCAACGTCGAAGGCTTGAAAATATTGCGAAAGATTCTGGATGCGCCGGCGCTCAGTCCCTATGTGATCGAAGAGGTTGATCCCGGCGCAAGAGTCTCGACCGACGAGGAGCTGCTGAATTACTGCCGCGCGCGCGGCAGCACGATCTATCATCCGACATCGACTTGCAGAATGGGAAACGATCCGCTTGCTGTCGTCGATCAGCGGCTTCGGGTTCGCGGCATCGAGGGCCTGCGCGTGGTCGACGCCTCGGTCATGCCGGATCTGGTGTCGGGCAATACCAACGCGGCCATCATCATGATCGCGGAAAAGGCGTCCGACATGATCTTGGAGGATGCGCGGTAATGCGGCAGCGCCGCACCAGCGTTTGCATTCCGGCATTGGCTGGCTCTATCTTCCGGCCGGAGATCAGCCGCGATTCTCGCGCGGTGTCGAAGGGAGCATGAGTGGTGGCAATTCGAATACGGATCGGCACGCGCAAGAGCGTCATGGCGCTGGCCCAGACCGAGGAAATTGCCCGGCGTCTGATCGCAGCCGCTCCCGGCATCGACGTCGAGATTGTCAAGTTTGAGACAACGGGCGATTCTGACCAGACCAGCAAGCTGTTGCAGCACGGCGGCAAGGGCGGCGCGTTCGTGGCCGAAATCCGCAGGGCCGTTGTATCCGGCGAATTGCACGCCGCGATGCATTCGCTGAAGGACATGCCGGGCAATGAAGACACCCCGGGGCTCGTGATCGGGGCGACGCTTTCGCGCGATCCGCCCGGCGACGTTCTGGTGCTGCGATCAGGAATTTCGATCGAGGATCTCAGGCGATCGCGCGGCAAGGGATTCAAGATCGGCACCAATGCCGTGCGGCGCGCGGCCTATGCGCGCCGGCTGTTTCCGGAAGTCGAGGTGATTCACTACCGCGGCGCCGCCGACACCCGCGTCCGCAAGCTCGACAATCTGGAAATGCAGCGGCTCCCCGGCGGAGGCGAGGTCGGTCCGGCGGACGCGCTGATCATGGCGCGCTCCGGGCTCGAGCGCGTCGGCTTTGCCGGTCGTATCGCCTATGAATTTTCAATTCAGGAAATGCTGCCGGCGGTGGGGCAGGGGATTGTCGCGGTGGAATGCGCCGTCAGCGATTGGCAGACGCGGCGCATTCTGTCTGGCATCGACGACCCCGCCTCGCACCGAAGCGCCGACGCCGAGCGCGAGGTGCTGTGGGTCCTCAACGGCCATTGCAATTCGCCGATCGCGGGATTTTCAACCATTCAGGGCACGCAGATGTCGCTGACCGCGTCGGTGCTGGACGAAGCCGGCGGCCTGTTCATCGAGGCATCGCGCTCCGGGCCCGCCGATCGCCCGCGCGAACTCGGCCGTGCGGTCGGGCTCGAACTGCTGGCCAAGGGTGCGGCCGAGATCATTGAACGCAGCCGGCCGCTGGGGTGACTGATCAAGGCCGTCATACCCGCGGAAAGCGGGTGATCCAGTAATCGCCGACCTGCATAGGATTCGAAACGCCGCAGCGTACTGGATCATCCGCTTTCGCGGATGATGACGACGATATTTGCGGAAGCTGCCTTTATCCCTTATACGCCCGCACCCGTTGCAGCATCTGCTCGACATGCGCGATCGGGGTTTCCGGCTGGATGCCGTGGCCGAGGTTGAAGATCAACCGGCCCTTGGCGTAATTCGCGAGCACGTCATCGACCGCCTGATCGAGCGCGGCACCGCCCGCGATCAGCGCCAGCGGATCGAGATTGCCTTGAATGGCAACGCGGCTCTGCACGCGCTCGCGGATCAATGATGGCTCCGCCGCCCAGTCGATGCTGACCGCATCGACGCCTGTCGCGTCCACGTAAGCCGGCAGCAGCGCGCCGGCGCCTCGGGGAAAGCCGATGATTTTCGCGCCCGGCACTCTTTTGCGCACGCCTTCGACGATGCGCCGGGTCGGCTCGATCGACCAGCGCGTGAATTCGCGCGGCGGCAGCACGCCGGCCCAAGTGTCGAAAATCTGCAGCACGTCGGCGCCGGCCTTGAGCTGCCCCAGCAGGTATTGGATCGAGTTCTCGACCAGCACGTCGATGATTTTCGCGAACGCCAGGGGATGGCGGTAGGCCATCATCCGCGCCGGCGCCTGATCCGGCGTGCCTTGCCCGGCCACCATGTAGGTCGCGACCGTCCATGGCGCTCCGCAGAAGCCGATCAGCGCAATCTTCGGATCGAGCTCGCGACGCACGCGGCGCAGCGCTTCATACACAGGCTCGAGTTTGCCGAAGTCGGCCTGCGGTGCCAGGGTTTCGACCTTCTCCGGAGAGTCCAGCGGTTCGAGCCGCGGGCCTTCACCGGCCTCGAACCGCACCTCACGGCCGAGCGCGTAGGGGATGACAAGAATATCCGAGAAGATGATCGCGGCATCGAAGTTGAAGCGGCGGATCGGCTGCAGCGTGACTTCGGCTGCGTATTCCGGCGTGAAGCACAGATCGAGAAAGCCGCCCGCCTTGGCGCGCAATTCGCGGTATTCCGGCAGATAACGGCCTGCCTGCCGCATCATCCAGATCGGCGGCACCGGTTGCCTGCGGCCGGAAAGCACTTCAAGGAAGAATTTTGTGGGGTGGATCTGGGTCAAGCGCTGGTTCCGCGGGGTGATCGGGAGGCGAGATGCTGCTCCTGATACACTGTGGATACGGACTTGGCCAAGATGCGATCGCATCTGATATCGGCGACTTCGCAGGTCGCGGGCTAATATTCCAGATATCTCCCATTTCCAGCAGTTTTTAACGGCGAATCGGAGTGTTTTGGCGATGCGAGGCTGGCCGGGGGCTATGGAGCCACGCGACCTTCGCCCGCGCGGTTACTCATCCCGCTCGATCTGGGGCTTGTCGTGCAGCACTGCGCTGAGCAGCGAATTGTGCACTTCGATTTTTCCATTGTAGCTGATGAAACCCAGCTTGCGGAATTTGTTCATGAAAAAACTGACGCGGGAGCGTGTGGTGCCGATCATCTCTGCCAGGGTTTCCTGGCTGATATTCGGATTGATCGGCTGCGAGCTGCCGGCCTTGCCGAAATTCGCGAGCAGCAGCAGCAGCCGTGCCAGCCGCCGCTCGCTCGAATTGAACAGCTGGTCGATCAGGTCCTCTTCGATCCGGCTGTTGCGGGTCAGCAGATAGGACATGAACAGCTCGGAAAATTTCGGCTCTTGATGAAGCATGGCGATCATCGCGTCCTTGGCGATCGCGGTGACCGTGCAGTCTTCCATCGCCGTGGTGGTGGCGATCCGCAGCGGATGGCCATTCAGGCAGCCTTCGCCGAAGAACTGGCCGGGCTGCAGGATCGCAACGACCGCTTCCTTGCCCTGCTCGGACAGGACAGTAAGCTTGACCTTGCCTTTTTGGATGTAAAACACCGTGTCCGCGGCGTCGCCCTGCGCGAACACGGTCTGGTTCCGGTGAAATTCCAGTATCGTTTTTCCCGCGCCCACCCTGGCGAGAAATTCCAAGGGGTCGAACGAGTCCCTGGCTGGCTTCTCCACTGCAGCGTCCTCTTCCCCCGCCCTTCGCCGACGGGGATATTGCAACTTTAGCGTGTCTTGCTTCGTTCTTCAAAGCCTACTTTCGGACAAACAAGCCTGGCGGCATTTTATTCCGCTTGCGCGATAGGGAGTCCCGCCGGGGTATGCGGGACCCCCTACGCCGGCCAGATGAGGCGCCAAGGCAAATTTCTCATCCGGTGGAACTCAGATGCGATTTCGAATGCCGCCTGATTGCCCCTGTCGTGAAGCGTCGTCGGCATGATACGCGCTTGCGCAGTTCTGCTCAGGCTGATGAGGGCCGGCAAGTTGCAGCAAGCGAAGGTCTTTGTTGACCAGATTTTTTACCAGCGGGCGCGCACAGTATTTTTGGCGCACCGCTAACGGCGCGAGTAAAGGCGACCACCCCATGACAAAACCTGCACCAGCAAGATACAGCGAACACGATGCAAGGGCTCGCTTCGATCAGGCGCTGAATGACGCGCTCCGCGCACCGCGCAAACCTTTGACGATAACGGCAACCATGAAGCGGCGGGCGCTCAAGAAAACGCTCGGAAAGCCCAAGAAAAAGGCCGGGAAAGGGGGTGCAATCCCGGCAGTCTTGTTCTCTTTGCAGCGCGACCCGGAGTGATCGCGGCGACAGCTAGCGGCGAATCGGCGATCACAGGTCGTTTTGGCAATCGGGACCTTGAGCGCGCAGTCCTCCGGCCTGGCGATTAGGTCCAACGATGTCTCCAAACCTAAAACTCCAAACGGGCTGGGGTCGGAATTTATCTTTGGAGCACCGCAAATTTACCTCAACGATGAGGGTGCAATCTCACCGCAGATATAGTCGACCCGAAGTTGCAGCGCCTGTCTGTGCAATATTGACCATGCGGCATAAGAATCCCCCGGCCAGCAGTGCCGGCTCTGTGCCCGTTTCCGTGCACCGGCGGGGCGCCATTGGGCAGCCTGGATGACATTCCGTTCCACCCGCCGGGAACGTCCGGATTGCGGACGCGTTATCCCGGAACGGAGGCTCAAGATGGCTGAGAAATTCGATCCCGCGGCGCACGACAAGCATGCCGCCAATCCCCGTGAGGCCGCCTTGGCCGACCGGCACACCCACGCGAAACTGGAGGCCGGTCTGATCGGCAGCTTTCCGGCATCCGATCCTGTCAGCGCGGCACAGCCGGCGTCGTCGAAGGCGGATGGTGACCGGGCAGGTGCGTCGCTTTGGGACAAGGTCCTGGCGGTGTTTCGATAGATTCGCAGCGGCTTGTTTTGAAGAACCGACGGTTCTGCCGCTGAAGGAGGCCAAATGGACAGGGAATTCAACCACGCCGCTAACAACTCCCCGCGAAGCGGGAGTTCGAAGCAAGTCACGCCGGTGGCGTGGGCCGCAATCGTTGTGGCACTCGTCGCAATAGCGATCTGGTTTGCGATCAGGCCGTGAAGCTCCTGCGTCGCCAATCAACCTTTATCGGAACCATTCAGGCCGGCGGGAATTGCTGTCTGATAGTTCACAAACCATGGGAGCATGCGATGATCAGGCGTTTTGCAATAGTAGCCGTCGCAGTGGCCGGGATATGCAGTGCAATGCCGGCTGGTGCGGAAGAGATTGGGATTGGTGTGGGTCCGGGCGGCGTCACGGTCGGAACCGGTCATGATCGTGATCGCGATCGCGATCGCGATCGTGAAGTTGTCCGGGAGCGTGACCACAGGGATCGCGGCGATACCGTCGTGATCCAGAAGGGTCATGACCGCGACCGGGATATCGACCACGACCGAAGGCCGGTGATCATCGACCGTCAGTGATCCTGCAATCGATCGCGTTCAATCTGATCGAGCGGCCTCCGTTTGCGGAGGCCGTTCTTTTTTGGTGACCCGATTTCAACACCACGCCGCCGCCCACCACTTACCGCAGATCGGCGCGGTGTTGGAAAAGAGCGGGCGTCGGCAGCACCGTGACCGTTGTAATCCGCGGGCGACGACGTCGTTGCGAGGCTGGATTGTGATCGGAATGACCGTAATACTAAGGCATTTGCTTGAAAATACTCTTGATCGGTATTCGATTCAGCCGGCATTTCAGAGATAAATAAGACGTGCGTGGGAGCTTTCCTGATCGGAGAACCTCACGCGATGATTGCCACGCCCCACAAAACCGGCCTGACGCGCCTCCCATTGCGGGCGGCGGCGTTTGTTGCGCTTACTTGTGTCGGCATCGTCGCGCTGAACGGCTGGAGAGAGTGGGTATCGCGTGACATGGAGCTCAAGCATGCCGAAGTGGAGATGGGAAATCTCGCTCGCTCGCTGACGCAACACGCAGAAGATACTGTCGAAGTCGCCGAGACAATGCTTGTGGGCATCGTCAGCGGGCTGGAAACCGACGGGACGAATCCCGAGCGGATACCGAGACTTCAGACCATCTTGAATATGCGCAAATCCGGCCTCGGCCGTATCCACGGTCTGTTCGTCTACGATGAAACCGGACGCTGGCTCGCAACGACAGAGATTGTCGATCTTGCAGGCCTTAACAACAGCAATCGCGACTATTTTCGGCACCACCGCGAATCGGATGATCGTAAGACCTACATTGGCAAGCCTGTGCATAGCCGGTCTGGCGGGCAGTGGGTTGTCACCCTGTCGCGACGCTGGAACCATGCCGATGGCACGTTCGCCGGCGTTGCACTGGCGACGGTCGACGCCTCCTACTTCTCGGACTTCTACAGTCAATTCGATATCGGCCCGCACGGCACCGTCTCGTTGATCAGCGCCGACGGGATCGCATTGGCGCGCCGCCCGGACGACGGCACCAACGTCGGACGCGACATGTCGCAAGCGTCCTTTTTCAAGGGCATTCGTTCCCGCGCCGCCTCGGGAGCGTATTATTTTCAGTCGGCCTTGGATGGATTGCAGCGCCTTGGCTTCTATCAGCAGAGTAGCCGCTATCCCTTTGTGATCCTCACGACGAAGGCGCAGAACGACGTGCTGGCGCGATGGGGCCACGATGCGCGTGCGCGGATAGCCCTCAGCCTCGGCTTGGTCGTGCTGATCGCGGTGATTGGCGTCTATCTGGTGCGGCAATTGCAGCGAGGACAGCGCATGGCCGCTGCGCTGGCGTCCAAGGAAGCCAGCTTCCGCCTGCTTGCCGAAGGGTCGAGCGACATGGTGACCCGCATCGGCCTGGATGAGCGGGTTCACTACGTCTCCCCGTCGTCGGTCCGCATCGTGGGCTGGCGGCCCGACCAGCTGGTGGGGACGCCCGCACTGGCCGGCGTCAATCCCCTGGATTTGCCGCAGGTCAGGGAGACAATCACCGCGTTAAAGCACGGCGAGGCGGAGGATGCGCGCATCACCTACCGCACACGCCATCGGGAGAAATCCGAAATCTGGATCGAATCGACCCTGCGCGTCACGCGGAAGGTCAGTGGTGCGATCGACGGCGTTGTCGCGATCTCGCGCGACATGACGGAACAAAAGGCGCTCGAAGGAAGACTCGCGACCCTCGCCACCCAGGACGGTCTCACGGGCCTCGCCAATCGCCGCCGCTTTGACGAGCGCTTGCTGGAGGAATGGGGCAGAGCCTATCGCGAGCGCACATGCTTGTCGCTTCTGATGATCGATGTCGACCATTTCAAGAAATACAACGACGAGTATGGGCACCCGGCCGGAGACAAGTGCTTGCGCACCGTCGCCCGGGTTTTAGCCGCGGAAGCACAGCGAAGCACGGATCTCGCAGCGAGATATGGCGGAGAAGAGTTCGTCATGCTGTTGCCTAATACGGATGCGGCGGGCTGTGAGCGGATCGGGGAAAGGATTCGTTGGATGCTTCGGGAGGCCTGCATACCTCACGCGCTAAACCTTCCGTCCGGACTGGTCACCGCGAGTCTGGGCGGGGCAGTATGTCGCCCGGGCACCGAAAGATCGGCGGGACACGCTTCGTTGATCGAGGCAGCTGACCGGGCGCTCTATGCCGCGAAGGACGGCGGGCGCGACCGGTTGGTCATGGCGGAACAAGCTGTGAGGCAGCTCTCGGTCACATCTGCCGCGTGATAAAATGATGCGGAATTCGCGATCTTCAGATCCCATCTCTAGAGCATCCGACAATTGAGTTGAATCAAACGTGATCGAGGGATGGCTTCCAGCGAGGCGTTTGACGTGAGTCCATGTGGTCTCTGATTCGGAGGCTGGACATGGGAACGACGGCGCATTCGGACGATCTTCGGTCACGGGTAGTTGAGGAGATTTTGGCGGGAGCTTCGCGGCGTGAGGCGGCGGAGCGGTTCAAGGTGAGCGCGGCCTCGGCGGTCCGCTGGGCTCAACTCTATAGCCAGACGGGCGGCGTGGGTCCTCGACCGAGGGGAGGCAAGAGCCGCTCACCGTTGGAGCCGCATGCGGC
>OCZT010003528.1_pt1 | contig 15941 bp, 16 predicted proteins | sample 1539031 | NCBI WGS metagenome assembly OCZT01 (sample SAMEA3539308, study PRJEB22396) | soil metagenome | biome: tundra; feature: field; material: soil | place: USA | collected 2010-05 | depth 0.15 m | reverse complement strand
ATGGTTGGCGCGACGTCAACAGGATTGTACCTGAATTAAATATAACAAACATTGTGAGACTATATTTAAGAACGGGACAGTGGTCAAGAATCAAATTTAAGCCGCTGATATTCAATATAATAAAGTTCTGTTTGTAATTCTTGTGTCCACTAATAGTTTAACTTAAAGGTGTGTTTGGTTACTGGTAACTGGCCTGGTAGCCAGGCATGGAAACCAAAAACGTGTGTAAGCCGTTGTTAGTTAACTGATAGTAACTGGAGACTAGTAACCGAGAATATGTGTAAGTCGTTGATAATTAAGTAAGCACCCCTGCCCTGTGGGATTGACTTTAACCGGAACGATACAGTTGGATTTGGGGAGCGCGCCCGCCCCGGGCGCAGTTTTCCGTGCCCTCGCGGAAAACATTTGTGGTGCGCGCAAACGAACCGAATGGTTCATCCTTTGCTGTCGTGCGACTGGCGACGCCCCGCGTCCGCCAGAACGTGCGAAGGCGCATGTACTTCCCCCCCATAGTCGCAATATGAGTTGCCGATGGGACGGGTGCAGTTTGACACTGTATCTGGAGCGCGGCTGCCTGCTCGCGATTTATCGGAGTCCCAGGCGCAGCGGGTCGAAACCCCGGGAACGTTCATCCTAATTCCACCGTATCTTTGCTTCGGGCGTGCTGCGCCCGGGACAGGCGCGCTCCACCGGTTTAGGCAGTCGCCTAGATACAGTGTTCCATTGCACCCGATGGGACTATTCACAGAGATTTTTCTTTTGTGAACGGCAACACCGTCGTAACCCGGCACGTCATGCCGCGTCGCGGCTAAAGCTTCGGGCTTATTCCTTTGTGCTGTTGAATAGTCCGGCCATTTTACGCACGCACCAACGTGGCATGATTCGAATCAGAAAAATGAGAACATGGTATTGCCAGCCGGGAATGGCCAGCAATCTTCCCTTGCGAAAAGCACGGTGCCCGTAACTCGCAACGGTTGCCGCCGGCATTTTGGGCGTATTAAGCCGCCGCATTTTTTGGCCGTGCGAGACGTTGCCGAAATTGGTTGTGGTTGGACCGGGACAAAGCGCCGTTACCGTCAATCCGGTGCCGGCGAGTTCTTCCGCCAGCGCCTCGGTGAATGAAAGCACGTAGGCTTTGGTTGCGTAATAAACCGCCATGCCGGGGCCGGGCAGGAATCCGGCCAGCGAACCGACGTTGAGCACGCCGCCGCGCCGGCGTTCGATCATGCCCGGAAGAAACAACCCCGTCAGGTTCGTGAGCGCGGTGATGTTGACTTGAATCATTTCGAGTTGCCATTGGAGCGGCAACCCGGCAAACGCCCCGTTCGCGCCAAATCCGGCGTTGTTGACCAAAACGTCCACCCTGATTCCCCTGCCCTGCAATTCCTTGAAGATGTGCGCCGGAGTTTCGGGCAGGGAAAGATCGGCGGTTAAAACGAGTGCTTCAATTTTGTGCGCCTGACGCAATTCTTTGGCCAGAGTTTCCAACGCTTCGGTGTTGCGGGCGAGCAACACCAGACGGCATCCGTCCGCCGCAAAGCACCGCGCCAATTCCAGCCCGATTCCCGACGACGCGCCGGTGATTAAAACCGTTTCGCTGTTCGCGGCGTTCATTTTGCCTTGCGCGGGTTATTGATTTCCCCAACCGAACCGTTTGGTGATGGGCCAGTAAACAAAAAAGGATTTGCCGATGGAACTCGCTGCCGGGAAATCGCCCCAAAACCGCGAGTCCAGACTGTTCATGGTATTGTCTCCCATGACAAAAAGATGATTGGTGGCCACTTGAAATTCACGACCCGGCCCCAGTTCGTTGATCAGCGCATGGCCGTAGTACTGGTTTTCCTGGTAAGGGAGGGTTTTGGTTCCCGACGGCACACCGGAAAATGAGTAAAGATTTTCGAAATGCGGCGTGGAGGCGGACAGCGGCTGGCCGTTCACCAGGAGATGTCCGACCGGCACACCCCCGCCGCCGAATTGCGATGCGCCCACCACTTCGTAATCCGGGGCCAACGAGAGCGTCTCGCCGCCCAATCCCACGAGGCGCTTGATGTAAAACTGGTCGCCCGGGACCCGGAAAGGTTCCCGGCGTTCTTCCGGGATTCCCGCCGTTGCGAAAACAATGATTTCCCCGCGTTGCGGTTTGCGAAAATTATAACTAAGCCGGTCCACAAACAGATGATCGCCCGCAGCAACTTGAATTTTCACCACATCCTGGCCCTTTTGACATTTTTGTCCTTCGCCAAAATCCGCGTGCGTCCGCAGTCCGGCGCGCATCTGCAAGCTTTGCTCGCCGTAGTCGGGCGGAAACCAGATCGTCTGCGACTGGCCGCCAATCCAGATCGTTTGCTTGATGTTGAAAATCAAAAACCGGACCGGCGGTTCAACCGCCTGCAATTCGCCATCAGTGTCCGCGACGACATGAATGTACGAAATGCCTTCAAACCATTCCTTGATTCGTTCCCAATTGGTCGGGATTTTGAAGTTCGGGTCGCCGGGCTGGCCAACGTACGGGAGATAGTTTTTCGAGGTGACCCCGAAGAGCGTCGGTTGCATCGAGCCGGTGGGGATTTTGAACGGTTGCAGGAAAAACGTGCGAATGGCCATCGCCACCGCCACCGCCACGAGAATAACTTCGACATTTTCACGCCACATGGCGTTTGGATACGTCTTGAGCCACTTGTTCGCGGCGAACTCAAGCTCGTCCATCTTGATCCGAATTTTCCCTATGTTCGCTCCCTCCGTGAGGGCCGCCTGCAGCGCATTCATCGCCAGGGTCACTCCGCCAATCGCCGGTGGCGTGAGGACATCGCGTTGCGCGCACAGCAAATGGTGCACGTGCTTCCGTATCGCGCATGCCTGGCGGACAGTTGAGGAAAAGAACCAGCGGATTATCATAAAATATGTCGAGAGACGAGGGTCGAGAGTCGAGAGCAGGAAATCAAGACCGAACGCGAGATACCGTCAAGCCCTCGACTCTCGACTTTTGTTCATGCTTTTAACACCTCGATGAATGCTTCCTGCGGGATATTGACCGTGCCGAACGCTTTCATGCGTTTTTTGCCTTCCTTTTGTTTTTCGAGAAGTTTGCGTTTGCGCGTAATGTCGCCGCCGTAACATTTCGCCGTCACATCCTTGCGGAAGGCGCTGACCGTTTCCCGCGCGACAATTTTTCCGCCGATGGCCGCCTGGATGGCGACCTGATATTGCTGGTGCGGGATGACTTCCTTGAGTTTGGCCGCGAGCGCGCGTCCCCTGCCCTCCGCCTTGTCGCGATGCACGATGCACGAAAACGCGTCCACCGACTCGTTGTTCACGAGCAGGTCGAGCTTCACCATCGCCGACTCCTGATAATCGGCGTGTTCGTAATCCATCGAACCGTAACCGCGCGTCATGCTTTTGATACGGTCATGGAAATCTATCAAAATCTCATTCAACGGCAACAGGCTCGTAAGCATGACCCGCCGCGCGTCCAGCGTTTCCGTCTGGTCCACCGCGCCGCGCTTCTCGGAAATCAACGCCATCATGTCGCCGATGTTTTCGTTCGGGCAAATCACAAAGGCTTTGACCATCGGCTCCTCGATTTTCTGGATGTAATTCGGTTCCGGCAAAAACGCCGGGTTGTCAATTTGCTTCACGACGCCGTCGCTCATCGTCACGCGATACACCACGCTCGGATACGTCGCGATGATGTCCATGCCGTATTCGCGGCGCAACCGTTCCTGCACAATTTCCAGATGCAACAAACCGAGAAACCCGCAACGAAAACCAAAGCCGAGCGCGACCGACGTTTCCGACTGATAAACAAACGCCGAGTCGTTCAACTGCAACTTGCCCATGTTCGCCTTGAGATGCTCGTAATCGGCGGTGTTGATTGGATAAATCCCGCTGAACACCATCGGATGAATCTCCTTGAACCCCGCCAGCACCGGCGAGGGATTCCGCGCGTCCGTCACCGTGTCGCCCATCTTCACTTCCTTCGGACTTTTGATGTTCGCGGTGAAATAACCCGTCTCGCCCACTTCCAATTTCTCGCGCACGTAAGGTTTCGGATTGAAACTGCCGACTTCCTTGATCTCCACGTTTTTGCCGGAGTGCAACAGTTTCACGTGCATTCCCGCCTTCAATTCGCCGTTGAACACGCGCACGTGCGTGACGACGCCCTTGTAAGTGTCAAAATAAGAATCGAAGCCCAGTGCCTGCACCGACGGCGCGCCCGTCGGCTTGGGCGCCGGAATGCGCTCGATGATCGCCTCCAGAATTTCATCAATGCCAATCCCCTCTTTGGCGCTGGCCAGAATCGCCGTGTCGCCCGGAATTGCCAGAATGTCCTCAAGCTGTTGCCGGGTCTCCGGGACATTCGCATGCGGCAGGTCAATTTTGTTGATGACGGGGATGATGGTGAGATTCTGCTTCATTGCCAGGTGCACGTTGGCGACGGTCTGTGCCTCGACGCCCTGCGCCGCGTCCACGATGAGCAGCGCACCTTCGCACGCGCTCAAGCTGCGCGACACTTCGTAGGAAAAATCCACGTGCCCCGGCGTATCAATCAGGTTCAGCTCGTAAGTCTCGCCGTTTTTGGCTTTGTAACGCATGGTGACCGGATGCGCCTTGATGGTGATGCCGCGTTCCTTCTCGAGATCCATCGAATCGAGCAATTGCGCCTCCATGTCGCGCGTGGCGATGGTGCCGGTGCGATGCAACAGCCGGTCCGAAAGCGTCGTCTTCCCATGATCAATATGGGCAATGATGCTGAAATTGCGAATATGCGCTGCGTCCATTTTTTAAAAAACCGGTGACGGGTGACACGTGGCACGTGTCACCTTTGACGTTCCGTCAAAGTAGGATAACCGGAAAGCAGGTGAAGAAAAGGAAATTTGCCTTGAATGCAACTATTTCGGTCTGATGAGAACAATCACACTCAACCCGCGCAGGGTCAGGCCGGCGGTTTGTCATCTTGCTTTGCATCCAAGTCTTCATAACCAACATCTCCGGCCAAACCTTCGACGATGGAAAAGCGATGTGCCACACACGCTAAAATAACGCCGACTGGAATGCTCAGAACTAAAAAGCACAGAGACAGAATATGTCGCCACGAACCTGATGGCTGACCCAACCAATTCAAACCGAGAAGCGCGAGAACCACCGCGCCAAACATACCGCAAGTAACCCGGTGTAATCAACGCGGCAAATAGCGATTGCGAATCATAAAACGTGTCCGGCCGCTTGACCTGTCATTGAACCGCAAAAGTGTGGTTTTGTTTGCACGCAAACGACCGTATTCCCCGGTTTCCCTCTTGTCTACCAGAATTTGGCCGGCGCGTGATGATTCAATCCCCTCCCCGCGTCCATGTAGCGCAGACTTTCCAGCCTGCGGGTTTGGGCGACATTCTTGTCGCCATGAAACGGAACTGGAAAGTTCCGCCAACCAGCAGACAGGAATGTCTGCTCTACAAAGACATTAAATCCCCTGCCCTGTTAATGACCTTCGAGCCTTTTGTTTTTCCCTTCAGTAATGATATAATGGCCGCGCAATGAATAGTAACCCGAGTGCTCCGCCCCATCTCTTTCAACCGCTCACCATCAAATCGGTCACGTTGCGCAATCGCATCGGCGTGTCGCCCATGTGCCAGTATTCGTCGGATGACGGCGTGGCGACGGACTGGCATCTGGTGCATCTGGGTTCGCGCGCCGTGGGCGGCGCGGGCCTGGTCATCGCCGAGGCCACAGCGGTTTCGCCCGAAGGCCGCATCACGCCGGGGGACGCGGGCATCTGGGCGGACAAACACGTTGAACCGATCGCGCGCATCAACCGTTTCGTCAAGGCGCAGGGCGCGGTGCCGGGAATCCAGCTTGCGCACGCGGGACGCAAGGCGTCGGCGGCGCGTCCGTGGGAAGGCGGCGCGCATCTGGCGGACGACGCCGGCGGCTGGCCAACCATCGCGCCGAGCGCGCTGCCTTTCGGCGACGATTTGAACAAAGTCCCGCGCGCCATGAGCGAGGCGGACATCGTCCGCGTGCAAAATGACTTTGTCGCGGCGGCCAAACGTTCGCTCGCGACCGGCTGCGAATGGCTGGAATTGCATTCCGCGCACGGTTATTTGAGCCATGAATTCCTTTCGCCGCTCACCAACCAGCGCACGGACAAATACGGCGGCAATTTTGAGAATCGCATCCGGTTTCTGCTGGAGACGGCGCGGGCGGTCCGCGCCGTGTGGCCGGAGCGGTCGCCGCTGACGGTGCGGATTTCCTGCACGGATTGGGTGGAGGGCGGCTGGGACATTGAGCAAAGCATCGAGCTGGCGCGGCGATTGAAGGCCGGGGGCGTGGACTTGATTGATTGCAGTTCCGGCGGAACGGTGCCGGACGCGAAAATTCCCGTGGGCGCGGGTTATCAGGTGCCGTTTGCCGAACGCATCCGGCGGGAAGCGGGCATTGCGACGGCGGCGGTCGGCAGCATCACCGAGCCGACTCATGCCGACGAGATCATCCGCAATGGTCGGGCGGATGTGGTGCTGCTGGCGCGGGAATTTTTGCGGGAACCGTATTGGCCGCTCAAGGCAGCGCGCGCCCTGGGGCATAAAGATTCACTGACAACGCCGGTTCAGTACGACCGGGCGTGGTGATTTTTCGTCGGGTGAACTATGCTGAAATCAGGATCGCCTTGTTTTTTTTCAGATATTTCTCAACGGTCGCTATACCACTGCAGGAGTTGGAGCTTCTGATGGCGTCGGGTTTGGCGAGTTTGTAATGCACCAGCAATTTGCCAACCATTCCCACACGGAGATTCAATTCTGCCATTCGCCAGATTTGACCGGTTTCCAGTGGTTGCAGGCGAATGCGGTGCGTCGGCTTGATTTTCCTCATGACCCATTCTGCGACGGAACTTTCAAGTAAACCAGTTAAATCGCAATGTAATTGAAGAAGGGGAAATTTGCCGGCGAAGACGGCAAGCCGGCTTTACAGACTATTCTTGAATCAAGACCGCCTTGTTCTTTTTCAGATATTTCTCCACGACCCGCTTGCCGCTGACGGAAGTCTGAGTCCGGACGGCATCGGGCTTGGCGAGTTTGTAATGCACCAGCAATTTGCCAACAAGTCCCACCTTGAGATTTAACTCCGCCATCCGCCAGATTTGACCGGTTTCCAGCGGTTGAAGGCTGATCCGGCGCGTTGGCTTGTTATTCTTCATAACGGAGTTTGTACCGGAACGTTTAATTTAACCAGATAAAAATTGCAACGCGCGTAAAGCAATTCGCCGGACACGGGCAACGATTCCTGCCCTTTCGGCATGAACTATCGAGAGCGCATCACGAAAGCCTTCTTGCTGCGGAACAAAGATTTCCTGTTCGCAAGTCAAAGGGTGGAAACACCCCAATTTGAGGCAGATATGACAAAAAGTGGATACTTGAAAATCCCCGGCGCTTGAGCGGCCTTGCCTCAATCAGGCGCTGAATTTGCCGGCGAGTTTTGTTTTGGCAAGCGCGCCGCGTTATTGGGAAGAATCCCGGTAAGCCAGTTTGACAATCCAGTCGGCAAGGAAGAAACAAACGGCCCCCAGCACCAGCGCCGGGACACCAAACGCGAAATAAGAAAGAGACGAAGGCAGGTCGGCATCGCCGCTTTGATTCGCGGGCAGGATGTTTTCAAAGATGTTTTCAAAGCCCGCCCACACGTTCCACAGGCCGTAGAGGATGACCAGAAAACCGATCATCCGGATGACCACGCCAAAAAGTTCGGAAGGTTTCATATTGCCGTTCCTGCCAAGGCTGAATCAACGGCAGCCGTCCTGTCAAGCCAGCGATAAATCCGGTAGTGGTAAGTTTGCAATTTCGATGGGGCGAGAGTCCTCGTCCCGCATTGCGGGATCAGTAGCCTCGCCCCACCCAAACTGTACCACCACCCTAAATCCACCCGTGAGTTTTGTTTTGGCAAGCGTGCCATTCACGGATTAACTAAACGCCATGCAAGTCGTGCTCGATTACTTGAAACGCAACCAGGCCCGCTTCGTGGCGGAATTGTGCGAATACCTTCGCTTTCCCAGCGTCTCCGCGCAGCCGCAACACAAAAAGGATTTGCGCGCCTGCGCCGGATGGCTCGTGAACCACGCCCGGCAAATCGGCCTCGAGGCGCGCCTGTGCCCGACCGCCGGCCATCCCATCGTCGTCGCCAAAACGCCGCGCGCCCCGGGGCCGCGCAAACCACACTTCATGATTTACGGTCATTACGACGTCCAACCGCCGGAGCCGCTGGATTTGTGGAAGTCGCCGCCGTTCACACCGCGCATCCAGGGCCGCTCGATTTACGCCCGCGGCAGCACGGACAACAAAGGCCAGAATTTCGCGCATTTCAAGGCCGTCGAGGCCTATCTCAAAACCGGCACTCCCCTGCCCTGCGACCTCACGTTCGTCATCGAAGGCGAGGAGGAGGTCGGCAGCGCGAACCTCGTAAAATTTCTTAAATCGCATCGGCGCGAACTGGCTTGCGATGCCGTCGTCGTCTCGGACACCGGCATGCCCAGCCCGAAACATCCCGCGCTGACTTATTCGTTGCGTGGCATCATCGCGTTTGAAATCACGGTGCATGGCCCGTCGCGCGATTTGCATTCCGGCGTCTTTGGCGGGGCGGTGGAAAATCCGGCAATGGCCCTCGCCCGCCTGCTCGCCCAGGTCCGCGATGCCAGTGGCCGCGTGACCATTCCGGGTTTCTACGACGGTATTGCGCCGCTTTCGGCTTACGAACGGAAACAATTCGCCCGGTTGCCCATCAAGGACCGCGACCTCCAAAAATTGCTCGGCGTAAAAAAATTATTCGGCGAACGCGGCTTCACGCCCACCGAACAGCGCAGTGCGCGTCCGACGTTCGAGATCAACGGCCTGACGAGCGGCTATCAAGGCCAGGGCAGCAAGACGATTGTGCCCGCGTGGGCGCACGCCAAAATCACCTGCCGCCTCGTGCCGAACCAAAGACCGGCGAAGATTCGCGAACTCGTTTGCCGATATATCGAAAAAATTTGTCCGCCGACGGTACGGCTCGAAATCGAGGCCGGTCACGGTGCGGAGGCGTATCTGGTTTCGCCGCAGAGCCGCGAGGCACACGCGGCGTTGCGCGCGCTCAAAGCCGCGTTTGGATGCCAGCCGGTGCTGATGCGTGAAGGCGGCTCGATCCCCATCGTCAACGATTTCAAAAAAATTCTCCGCGCCGATTCGCTGCTTTTGGGTTTGGGTTTGCCAGACGACAACGCGCATTCGCCGAACGAAAAATTCAACCTCGATTGCTTCGCCAAAGGCCAGGCGATGAGCGCGCATCTGTGGCAGGAACTGAGCCGCATTTGAATGAAGAACCATGCAACGTCTGTTTTTCTGGCAGCCGAATGGCGTTATTTGGCGATGTTGAATTACGAAGTTGATCCGAAGATTCTTGCCCCTTTTCTTCCGTCTGGAACGGAATTGGATTTTTGGAACGGCAAAACCTTTGTCAGCGTGGTGGGATTTCTTTTTCAAAACACGCGCGCGCGCGGAATTTCGATTCCATTTCACCGCAACTTTGAGGAGGTGAATTTACGGTTTTACATACGCCGAAAAACGGACGATGGCTGGCGCAGGGCCGTGGTTTTCATCAAAGAGCTGGTTCCCCGCATGGCCATCGCCCTGACCGCGCGCACGCTTTACAATGAAAATTACGTTTCGCTGCCCATGACCCATCAAATTGAAAAATCTCCCGCCCAGCCGGAGGAAATCAAATCCGCGGCATATTTTTGGAGGTTCAACGGAATCGAAAATTATTTGAAGCTGGTCACTCGCGGCAGCGCCCAACCGTTGGTTGAAGGCTCGGAACAGGAATTCATCACCGAACATTATTGGGGTTATTCAGTTCAACGCGGCGGCTCAATATTGGAATATCGTGTGGAGCATCCGCGTTGGCGGGTTTGGGAGGCCCAAACGGCGGAACTGCATTGCGACGTCGCCGCTCTTTACGGCAAACCATATTGCAACGCTTTGAACCGGCCGCCCTCGTCCGCCTTTCTGGCTGAAGGATCGGCGGTGAAAGTGTATCAAGGTGTCCGGTTGAAAAATGAACGAAGCTAAAGCCAATTTGGTTTCGCGGACTGAACCCAAAGGCTGGATTCTTTACGATGATTCCTGCGGTTTTTGCCGGCGATGGATTCCGTTCTGGGAAAACACTTTGCTTAAGCGGGGCTTTGCCATCGCGCCTCTGCAGGCCAATTGGGTCAAAGAAAAATTGCAGGCGGATGAAAAAGATTTGTTGCAAGACTTGAGATTGCTGCTGGCCAACGGCGACCAAATCCAAGGCGCCGACGTTTATCGATACGCCATGAAACGCATTTGGTGGGCGTATCCATTTTATCTCTTTTCCATCGTGCCCCTGTGCCGAAATCTATTCAATTGGGGCTACAAAACCTTCGCCGCCCATCGCCATCAAATTTCGCGCGTTTGCAAAATTTAGTTGAAGCCGGATCGTTGTGTCAGCCGCCCATGAGGTGAAGTTCTTCTTTTAATTTTTCCAGCGGCAAACCGACGACGTTGCTGTAAGAGCCGGAGATTTCCGCGACAATTTTGTCGCCGTGCTCCTGAATCGCGTAAGCACCCGCCTTGTCCAGCGGGTTCACCTTCGCCAGATAGTCGCGGATTTGTCCGGCATCGAGCGGATGAAACATCACGTCCGTGCTCACCGCAAAAATCCGTTCCCGGTGTGCGCGCAAATGAATCAGGCTGATGCCGGTGACGACCTGGTGCGTCCGGCCCTGCAGCCGCGTCAGCATCCGTTCCGCATCGGCGGGGCTTATGGGCTTGCCCATGATTTCGCCGGCAAGAAAAACCAGCGTGTCCGCCCCGAGCACGAGCGAGTCGGGGTTTTTCTTTGCGACCGCGCGCGCCTTGCGATGGGCGTTGAGCTGGCAAAGTTCGAGCGGCGACAGTTGTTCGTCCAGAATTTCGGCTGCGTCGCTGGAAACAACCTGAAACTTCAGTTTCAATTGCCGCAACAATTCCGCGCGTCGCGGCGAGGCCGAAGCGAGAATGAGCGGCGGCAAATTCACGCGGCAAATTTAAGCAATGTCGGTTGAAGTGTCGAGCGGCGGAGCACGTTGGAGTTCAAGCTGGGTGCATCTCGACACTGTTCTTAACTGGGGACTGGAAAGTCCCCAGAACCCGCAGGCTTTCCAGCCTGCGGGTTCGGCGACTTTCCAGTCGCCCGGCGCTCCCAGCAAGGAGAAGAATGATCTAAAGCAATTTGAAGCGTGCACCGGGGCAGAAATTACGTTAATCCGTTCCGCCAACAAAAGAAACCCTGCCATGACCGACCGACAATGGAACGATCTGCTCGCCGTGTTGCGCGGCGAACTCCGGCAACCGCCGCCCGTGGGCTTCATCATTGACTGCCCGTGGCTGCCCGGCTGGCAGGGGCTGGACATTGCCGATTACCTGTCGAGCGAGACGCTCTGGTTCGAGACGAACCGCAAGGCCATCGAGACGTTTCCCGACGTCTGGTTCCTGCCGGGGTTCTGGTCCGAGTTCGGCATGTGCACCGAACCGTCCGCGTTTGGCAGCCGCTGCGTTTTTCCGCGCAATGAATTCCCCTTCGCCGACAAAATCATCACCGCTGCCGGACAGATCGCCGATCTCAAGGTTCCCAATCCAGCCACGGACGGTTTGCTGCCGTTCATGCTCAATCGCCTGCGCTGGGCGCGCCCGCGCATCGAAGACCTCGGCCACAAAATCCGGTTCTCCGTCTCGCGCGGCCCGCTGAACGTGGCGACCTTCCTGATGGGCACGACCGAATTCCTGATGGCGCTCAAGACCGACCCCGAACCGGTGCACCGGCTGTTGCGGGTCATCACGGATTTCCTGAAGCAATGGCACGCGCTCCAGCGCGAGACGTTCCCCACGATTGACGGCATGTTGATGCTCGACGACATCGTGGGTTTTATGGGCGAACCGGATTTCGTCGAGTTCGGCCTGCCCTATTTCCGCGAGCTGTATGACGTGAAGGTCGCGGTGAAGTTTTTCCACAATGACGCGCCGTGCGCCAAATCCATCAAATATTATCCCGACCTCGGCATCAACCTTTACAATCCCGGTGTCCAGACCTCGCTCACCGAGATGCGACGGCTCTCCGGCAACAAACTCACCATCCTTGGCAATATTCCACCGCGCGACGTGCTGGCGCAGGGCACGCCCGACGACGTGCGCGCCGCCGTGAAGAAACTGCTGGCGGAGGTGAAGGACCCGTTGCGGCTCATTCTCTCGTGCGGCGGCGGTGTGCCTCCCGGCGTGACCACCGCCAATCTCCAGGCGTTCCTCCAGGCGGCGCGGGGATAGCTAAATTCAGCAGGCCGGCTTCGTCTCCGATTCTTCAAACAAAGTTCACAGCGGGGTATCACCGTTTGGTGCCCAGCCTTCAGGCTGCTCCCCTGGCGTTGCCGCCTGCCCGGACCGCGTAAATGCGGGACTCCGGACTGTCGCGTGAGGACACGCGACGCTACAGTTGCAATTTGAGGCGTGCGCGGCGCTTCCAATTCGGCTAATCCATGGCCATGCAAAGCGACCGGCGCGTCGTCAACATCGCACTCATCGGTTTCATGGGCGCGGGCAAGACGTCCGTTGGCCGGCTCGTCGCCGAGCAGTTGCATTTCGATTATCTCGACACGGACGAACTCATTCAATCGCGCACGGACCGGCCCATCGTGGAAATTTTTTCGACCGATGGCGAGGCGGCTTTTCGCAAAATGGAACAGGCACTCGTGGGAGAACTCGCCGCGCGGACAAAAACAGTCATTGCCACCGGCGGCGGTTTGCCGATGAATCCACAAAATCTTGTGAGTCTTAAGACGCACGCGCTGGTCGTCTGCCTGTGGGCGTCGCCGGAAAAAATCTGGGAACGTGTGAAGAACCAGACGCACCGGCCTTTGCTGCACGATGCCGATCCGCAGAAAAAAATCCGCGAACTGCTCGCCGCGCGCGAACCGTTTTACCGCCAGGCCGATGTGCTGTTGAACACCGAGCTGCGCTCCGTCCGCGAAGTGGCGCAGCAGGTGGTGCATCAATTTCGACTCGAAGCCTCCCGTCGGCGATGAAAAAGCCAGGTCGTGTTTTCAAAATCAAATGCTCGGAGAAGAAACCGCGTGAAACTGGCGGCAGCTTTTGGACTGCGCTGGCAGAGCGCAGCGGCGACAGCGCTTTTGTGTGGACAACCAAGGCGGGTGGACTGATCCAGGGCGGCGTCGCGCTCCGCTTGCCGCCGCAGTCCAAATTTTAATTTGGTGCAGTTTGAGACAACGCCATGAAAGAAAAGATCCGACAGCGGGCGCGGGAACTGGGGTTCGATGATTGCCGGTTCACCACCGTCGCTGCGCCCGCGAGCGCGGACAAATTCCAGGACTGGCTGGCCGAAAAGCGACACGGCGAGATGGCCTGGCTCGAACGCAACGCGTCGAAGCGGATTGATCCGCAGCGCGTGCTGTCGGGAGCGAGAAGTGTGATTTGCCTGGCCGCAAGCTACGCGACAGGTGACGAGTGTCGAAAATCGAAAGTCGAGCCACCAGACAGTGCCCGTCCCTCAACTCTCAACTCTCAACCCTCAACCAGCCTCATTGCCCGCTACGCCCGCTTTGACGATTACCACGAGCTGCTCGGCGGACGATTGAAGCAGTTGACACAGTTCGTGAATCAACTTGGTGGCGTGGAAACGCATTCGCTTTGGTATGTGGATACCGGGCCGTTGCTGGAACGTAACTTCGCCCAGCGCGCCGGAATTGGTTTCATCGGCAAACACACCAATGTCATCAGCCGGCGCTTCGGCAACTGGATCCTGCTGGCGGAGATTGTCACCACACTCGAACTGGAGCCGGACGCGCCGGAGAAAAATCATTGTGGCAACTGCACGCGCTGCATTGACGCATGTCCGACCGCTGCCATCACCGCGCCGTTCCAACTCGACGCCCGGCTCTGCATTTCCTATCTCACCATCGAGTTGAAAGGGCCGATCCCGGTTGAACTGCGTCCGGCCATCGGCCATCGCATTTTCGGCTGTGATGATTGCCTGGCAGCGTGTCCGTGGAACCGCTTCGCGCGTGAAGGGCAAATGATGAAGGAACATGCGCGGCCGGACCTGGCCGCGCCGGAGCTGGTTGAATTGCTGCAACTTGACGAGGCCGGTTTCAAATCGCGTTTTGCCGGCACGCCGATTTTGCGGACGAAACGCCGCGGCTTGCTGCGCAACGTATGCGTGGCCTTGGGCAACACCGGCGACATCTCCGCCCTGCCCGCTTTGAGCCAGGCTGCCAAAGATTCCGAACCGCTGATTGCCGAACACGCCCGCTGGGCGATGGAACGGATTCAAGCCGGGCAGCAACTGCGCACATTCAACCCTTGATCGGCATGACAAAACTTTGTCGCATATGCGACAAAGTTTTGTAAACAAATTTCACCTTCAACTGGTTTGCGCGCGAAGGCAAATTGATGAAGGAACATGCGTGACCGGACCTGGCCGCGCCGGACTTGATGGAATTGCTGCAACTGGACGAGGCCGGTTTCAAATCGCGTTTTGCCGGCACGCCGATTCTGCGCACGAAACGGCGCGGTTGGCTGCGGAATGTCTGCGTGGCCTTGGGCAACGTCGGCGACGCCTCCGCCCTGCCCGCTTTGAGCCAGGCGGCCAAAGATTCCGAACCGCTGATTGCCGAACACGCCCGCTGGGCAATGGAACGGATTCAAGCCGGGCAGCAACTGCGCACATTCAACCCTTAATCGGCATGACAAAACTTTGTCGCATATGCGACAAAGTTTTGTAAGCAATTTGGCTGTTTCGTCGCGCCGTGGCTCGCAAAGGTGGGGCTGGCCAAGTCCCCGCAATTCGTCATACTGTTGGCGGACTTCGGCGTAGCCCATTGATTTAACCGCAGAGAACGCAGAGAACACAAAGATGATGGAATCTGGTTCCGTTCTCTGTGCTCTTTGTGCTCTATGTGGTTAAATGGAAAGCCCTGCCGGAATTCCAAATCATGAAAGACCAGATCGTCCGTCTGTTGGACCAAAAAGATTACGTCCCGGCCAATGTGCCGGAGCTGCTCCGGCTGCTTCGGCTGCCGCCCAACCGTCAGCAGGTGTTGCAGGGCGCGCTCCGCGAACTGGAGCAGACGGGCCGCGTCGCGCGCATCAAGGGCAACCGTTACATCCAGCCGCGCGAGGCGGATTTGATTCCGGGCCGGATCCGGATGAACCGCCAGGGCAAGGGCTTTCTCCAGCCGGACGATGCCGGCCTCAAGGAAATCACCATCCCGGAGGGCGCGACCGGCACGGCCTTGCACGAAGATCGCGTGCTGGTGCGGCGCGATGTCCGGCCCAAGGGCTTGCGCTCTGGCGCCGCCGAGCCGGACACGGGCGCGGTGGTCCGCATTTTGGAACGACGGCGCACGCAGATGGTCGGCACGCTGCAACGGGGACGGCGATTTCTCTACGTCATTCCCGATGATCCGCGCATCCCGCATGATATTTATGTGCCGGAGCCGCGCGACCTGGGCCGGCCCGCGCGCGTCGGCGACAAGGTGGTGGTCGAGTTGCGCGAATGGGAATCGCGCCACACGAATCCGGAAGGCGAGGTCGTCGAAGTCCTCGGCGCGCCGGGTGAGGAAGGCGTGGACATGCTCTCGGTGCTGCGCCAATACGATTTGCCGCTGCATTTTCCCAAACCCGTCCTGCACGAGGCGGGCGCCATCGGCACGACGGTTCACGCGCGCGACGGGGTGGGTCGCGTGGATTGCCGCCGTCACCGGGTCGTCACGATTGATCCCGACGACGCAAAAGATTTCGACGATGCCATCTGTCTGGAGCGCGTTTCGACGGAACAATGGCGGCTGTGGGTCCACATTGCGGACGTGTCGCATTACGTGAAGCCCGGCACGGCGCTGGACGCGGAGGCGCGCA
>OCZT010003524.1_pt1 | contig 15955 bp, 12 predicted proteins | sample 1539031 | NCBI WGS metagenome assembly OCZT01 (sample SAMEA3539308, study PRJEB22396) | soil metagenome | biome: tundra; feature: field; material: soil | place: USA | collected 2010-05 | depth 0.15 m | reverse complement strand
CTGGCAGACAGAAACAGGATCGATTATGATCTCAAATTTCCCTGGTATGAAGATAAAACCGGGATCAATGGGTAAGCCCTTTCCCGGGATCACTGGCGTTGTATTGGATCTAGAGACATATGAACCTTTAAGTATTCCTGGTAAAATTGGCCTTATTGCGTTCAGACCTGGATGGCCGGCAATGATGAGAGCTTATTGGAATAATCAAGAAAAATACCAAGAGAAGTTTGTAAATGGGTGGTACCTTTCAGGGGACAAAGCATACTTGGATAATGAGGGTTACTTTTGGTTTATTGGAAGGGATGATGATGTTATTAACACAGGAGGTCATCTGGTTAGTCCTTTTGAGGTTGAATCGGCTCTCTTGGAACATCCGGCAGTTGGGGAATCAGCGGTTGTTGCAAAACCGGATGAAGTAAATATGGAGGTCGTAAAAGCATTTATCACTTTGAAACCCGGATTCACACCCAGTTCAGATTTGGAGCTAGAAATAATGAATTTCATCAGGAAAAAATTATCATCACTGGCAATGCCTCAGGAAATCGAGTATATGGATATGCTGCCAAAGACAAGAAGCGGGAAGATAATGAGGAGGCTTCTTCATGCGAAAGAATGGGGTGAGGAAATCGGGGATGTTTCCACGCTTGAAAATGATTAAGCTTTAGCAATCAATAGTCACTGAATAATTACTTATTATATAAGAATTATGGAAAAGATGAATTTAGATGAAATGAAAGACCTAGTATTGAATTATGTGGTAAAAGAATACATTGAAGATGAGGGTAAGGAAATAACCTATGAGACACCACTAATATCATCTGGTTATGTAGATTCCTTTTCAATGGTTTCATTACTTGTCTTTCTTGAGCATAAGTTCAATATAAAGATTCCATCCAGTAAAGCGACACCTGAAGCTTTCGATAGTGTCAATAAAATTATTGCTCTTGTAGATCAATACATTAAATAGTTCCAAATAGTTCAATTGATTTAGTTCGAAAATCTTGGGGAAATTAAAAAGCAATAAAAAACTAATTTCATTCCAGGGTTTTTTTATTAAAGTAGTGTTTCCATCACTTTAAATATGATTTTATTTAACTCAATAGTGTTTTTTCTTTTGAGGATTATCGTAAACAAAAACCTTAAATTACTGACTATTTTATTATTATTTGCAAGTTATTTTTTATATGGTTATTGGGACTGGAAATTTCTGTTCTAATTAGCAATAATTTTCATTTCTAATTATTTTATTGAGATATGGACAGACAAAACTGAAATAGACAATAAAAAGAAAAACTCGCTGATAGCAGGTTTAATTATAAATATTGTGGCACTTGCTAATAGATTGTTATTCAATTTTTTTCCAAGTTGGTTTTATTTTTAGTATAAGTTCCAATTGTTTTGCCTATGCTATCTAGTAATATATTCGAAAAGACCTTCGCACCCTCATCATTTAAATGTAAAATATCTGCAAAAAGTTTGGGATTATTAATGAGTACAGAATCTTTTGAAAAATCAAAAAACTTGACATAATTTCTTTTTGCAATATCTCTTCCAAGTGTAACAGAATAATCTGTTTGATTGGATTTAATAAAATAGGGAGAACAGACAATATAAAGCTTAACTTTTGAAATTAAACAATCTTGAATAAATGACTCATATACTTTAACCTTAGTGCTATCTAATGCATATTCAATCGAACTGCTGTCAATTTGAATTGAACCATTCCAAGTTTTCGTTAACGGAAGATATCCTTTAATATCAAGCCATTTTTTCTTATTTAATTCAGTATTGCCAATAGCTATTGAGAAGATAGATGAATTATACGGATATATTGAGGATAGCAATTTAATTCTTTCATAAGGGCTTTTTAATTCAATAATTGAGCGAATCTCAGGATGTCTCTCATAATATGGTAAAAGAGAAGAGATTCTATCATAACTGAGTTGGGTTTTGCTAAATTCTCCATGTTCAAAATCTAATATTATAATTTTAGGTGTATATCTTTTTAATACACCCTTGAGAATCGCGTAGTGATAGAAAATATAATTAGCATCACGTCCAGCATTGTAAACCGATAGATTTAATCTTTTTTCAAAAATATCTGGTCGATAGTGATGATTTGCTCTTGATGAACCAAGTATTATTATATCAGCAGTTGTCTTTTCAAGTGAATAGGTAGTTCGATATTGCATACCACTATCCTGCTTAAAATAAAAGAAACTAAGAATATTCCCAATAGAATAGTCAAGAGTAAATACAATTGCAAAAAGAGCGACCATTTTAAAAAGAAATAATAAGTATGTATTTCTTTTAATTTTACCAACTAAATAGTCTGCCATCTTACTTAGAATTGAAAATAAATAAATTGTCCACCATCAAAAACACCAATTAACAATATTATGATTATGAGTAAAGCATAGGACAAATTTCGAACTATCCAGGTTTTATTGTTAAAAAAGGAAAAATCTCCTTTATAATATTCCCTTTTCAACTCGACAAACAATAATAAGAATATACTTATAAAAGAATAAATCATAATTGATGGATTTTCAATAAAAATTGACCCATTAAATGCTGAGATTTTTTTGATGATAGTAAATGCGTCTCTAACATTATTTGCTCTGAAAAATATCCATGCAAATGTTACAAGGATATATGTAACTAAAACACCATAAATTGTGTAAAATGCTGATTTCTTTAATATGCCGAATCTTTTTCGTAGTTTTTTGTTGAACCCAAGCGTCCAGTTGGCTATGGTCAGGTAGACGCCGAAAAGCAATCCCCATATCAGAAAATTAAGTCCCTCGCCATGCCATATACCACAGACAGCAAAAGTAATCATTGAAGCAAACAGAAAGATCCATTTCTCAATTGCAAGACCTAGATACTGCGTCTTATTAATATGCCCTGTAAAGAAAACTGCCAGCGGGAGAAACAGATAGTCTCTGAGCCATAATGAAAAACTGATGTGCCAGCGGTTCCAGAACTCCTTGATTGAAGTGGCAAAATATGGCCTGTTAAAATTATTGGTGAGATTGAAACCTAGAACTTTTGCTGAGCCTAAAGCAATATCAGTATACCCAGAAAAATCAGCATATACCTGAAAGGAATAGAAAATTGTTGCTACAAGCAAAGTCATGCCGCTATGATGCTCATAATTGCCGTAAACCGCATTAACATATAATGCCAGCCTGTCTGCAACAACAAGTTTTTTAAAATACCCCCAAAGCATGAGCTTAAGCCCATTTACGACCATATTATAGTTGAAACTCTTTTCTTCCCTGAACTGAGGAAAGATGTTCCCGGGCTTCTCTATTGGCCCCTGCATTATCTTTGGGAAAAACAATAAAGATGAGGCAAATTTCCCTAAATGCCTCTCCGCATTTATTGTTCCTCTCTTAATTTCAATAAGATAACTCAGAATAGTAAAAATAAAAAACGAAAGTCCTACAGGTAAGATTATCTTCAGCAGTTGGTCTTTACCTGATATTCCTTTAATGTCAGCAAAGAGTGATTCCAAAAATCCAAAATACTTAAAAAAAGCTAATACAATAATGTTAATACAGACGCTAAATAAAAAAATTGAATTTCGTCTTGCTTCTGAGCTCTCAATCGCTATTCCCAAATAATAATTTAAAAGTATAAGGGCAAAGAAAAGGATAAGAAACACCGGCAGCAAAGCATAATAGAAAAAGGTACTGCAAGCCAGCAGCCAAAGCCATTGATACCTGCCAGGGATAATATATAGAATCATGGCAACTACGGACAAGAAGAAGAGATATGGAAGGGAATTAAAAAGCATCGGCCTGTCTATTTCTTAAATGTTGAATATTAATAATGTCTTTTTTAGCAAAATACACAACTTGTATATATGTCAACTATAAGCACGTATATTAGAATATTTTTGGTATTATAAAACTTATACATATTCAAAAAATGCAGTCCCCTTTGGTCATAGTCTGCAACTCTATTTGTGCTAATGAGAGTTGAGGGTTTACCCATGCTAAAATAATAAATTTTTTTAACCTTGTATATACTTATCGTTTTTCTGCCTAAAATAGTCGAAGGTGATTATCATAATTTTCATTTTACAACAGTAAGCGCTGTCTAAGCCTTAAATAATGTTTTGTCGGTATATGGTTGTATTGCTTTTTGAAATGCTTATTATAAATTTTCTCATAAGCTTTATCAATCGCAAATAATAAACCAAATTGCTTTTCCAGCTTTCTATATCCGTGGCTTTGTACCTGTTTTTCATAATAACAACCCTTGAACGCTGAACGGTGGTAAAAATAAGTATCGACTAAATGTAACTTTCGGCAACGTCAGCCTGCTCGTGGACAAATAAAATACCAGACAACACCTCTGCCTAAATTTGAAGGGATTGTAATAAGCTGAACAAAATAATTAACAGGTACTTTGTTGCAAATGAAATCCAGCTCCATGTAAGGACTTCCAGTATAGATGTTTACTATCAAAGAAATACTGCCTATTTTTTCTCCGTTCCTGCTCCATGTGAGTACACCACTTTTAACCTGGTTCGGATTAAGATATTCCCATCGTTTCAAATCCGAAATGTTTATTATTTTACAATTATCGTACAGGGTGGGGAAGTTATGACACTTCGACATTTGTAAATTATTTTGAGATAACGTAAATCCTTAAGGAACTTTCACCAGAGAAAGCCCTATGAAATAGTTTCTTTGGGTTCATTTAGTTCATGGTTCACGCTTTCAACCTTCTATAAAACGAAGGGTATCAGCTTGCAAATAATGTTTAACCGCTGAACGGGTTCAAGTTCATTTAATGTTTCCGATCATGTATCAAATTCCTTTTGCATCAACTCTTTAAGTTTCTCCCGAATGTTTTTAGTTAATAGCTGTATGGGCTGGGTTTCTGCTTTCAGCTTTTCTTTTTGACTTATCAGCCAATCATTAATCGGGGCTAAGTCTATTTCCCAAAATTCTGACTGCCTTATATATTTAATTACCTATTCCATTACAAACAACCTCTGGTTCAAATTAAGCTTCTTTTTATCCAATTCCACAGCATATAACTGAATTGCCTTTAACGGGTGTTCGTGGTGTTCTGTGAATATGGGTTCTGCTATACTGAACAGACGTAAAGGTATTTTGGGGTTCTCAACCTGGTTTTGGCGCAATACTTCACAAAGCATATTAAAAACGTATCCGTTCTGATATTCATTTTCTGTCTTTATGTATCCTTCCAGGTCTTCAATTTCTTCCGTTTTCATATCAATTAAGATTAATTGTTAATTACTTCTTAAGTTCCTGTAATTGTTCGAGGTATGTTAAATAAACCCGTTTTCTGATAAGGGAAGGGTTAGAATTATCGAGTAATATATCAATGCAATCGTTTCACGGATCGTTTTAATTTTACTTCTTAAACCTGAGTTCACATTATTATAATCAGGAAGTGAAATAATTCCAATTCTATAAGATTTAGGCAGGACTTTTTTATATGCCATCCATGTCCTTCTGGAATGGGTTCCGACGCTGACAATATTTATTCCTTCAATTTTAATATCTGAAATCTCGAGCCACTTTTGAACAGCTAAAGCACTGGTTAAAGTCCTGTTTAGGATTATCCTTTTACATGGCACTGCATGAATTAACGATGAATCAATTCCCATTTCTTGTAGAATTTTACCCGAAAGTTCGGCATTTGAGTTATAATTATTAGTAATCCTCTTCTTTCCATCTAAATTTGAAAAATCATATACCGAATTGTACTGATATGGAATCTTAATTTCTTTATCAATAATAATCTCTTTAACATATAAATTTCTATCCCCAAATTCTCCTGCAGCGTCATTATCAAATTGAACCATAATCGAATCTACGTCTGATAATTCACCATCCCAATGTACTAAGTAATTCCGTTTCTTTTTATCTGCCATGAAATCAGAAACAATCGAGTCATTGACATAAACTTTAAAATGAGCACAATTGTCTCCTTCCAGTTCACTCATTGCAGAGATCTCAATAGTATGCGATTTGGTTTTATTGTTCCATAAATTTAGAATTAATTTTTTAGGATAAAATATCAGGTATCCATCCACTGAAACCTCGTAATAATCAATATCTTCAATGAGTCCTGTAGTAATTATGTTTTCATATCCATTTTTTTTGAATTCAGAATATACAGTTTCTAAGGCAGGTTCTTGAAGCCAGCCTTCAACTAATAAGGTATTTGCATCAACTCTTTCGGTCTTCGATAAATAGTGTGATAGATTATTGAATATTGATTTTAAAAAGATATAATTAATAGAAGTAATAGTTATAATAGAAATCAAAATACCAAGTATTATTTTTTTCTTTCTCATGGAACTTTTTAACCATTTATAAATGGTTAATCATTGATTCTAATTATTAAGCCAGGCTTAACATTTTAAAACACTGACTCAATGGTTATTTCCGTGCTGATATAACCCTGATGGAGTCAGAATCATCCAGAGTAGTTTCAATTTTGCTAAATGTCTTTGCTCTTTCACATAATTGAGCTATAAATTGCCCCTGGCCTGAACCGACTTCAAAAACTAACCAGCCTTTCTTTTTTAGAAATTTGGGTGCTTCAATAATTAGCTTTTGAATGATTTTTGTACCAAGCATTCCGCCATCAAACGCCAATTTTGGTTCATTAATAGATATTTCTTTATCCATCTTTGTCACTTTGGAGCTACTTATATATGGAGGATTACACATAATCATGTCGAAATAATTATAGTAATCTTGCTTTTCAAAAGCCGACATCATATCTGCCTGTTGGACAAAAACACGTTGACCTAAATTCAAGAGGTTTATGTTCTCCTGAGTAAGTTCAACAGCTTCAGTAGATATATCTGACGCGTAAACAATACAATCTGGGTTATAATTGGCAACTGAGATTCCTAAATTTCCACATCCGCAGCAAACATCCATAACAATGACCTTCTTATTTGAAATTATCATTTTTTTTGAAAGGTCTAAAGCTTTATTACCTAATAATTCAGTTTCTTTCCTTGGTATTAATGCCCTTTTGTCAGACAATAATTCAATTCCCATGAAATTCTGCCGACCAGTTATATGAGCAAGAGGCGTATTTCCAACTCTCAGTTTTATAATATCATTTAGATAGTCTAACTGCCTTTCGGAAAGATCAGGTAACGATAAAGTAATTGCTCTTTCAGCAGATACCGGAATTCCTGCTGCTTTAAACCAAAGTGATTTTACTGTAGATTCAATAGTTTCTTCCGGTTTATCATCCAGAAAACGCAATTTGCTCTCCAAATAAACACTGATTCTGTCAAAATATTCTTTTTTATCCATTCTCTTCCAGCATTTTCTTAAGCTCTTTTTTATCAATTTTTCCATTTGAACTCTTTGGCATTTCTTTTAAAAATAGAACTCTTTGTGGAATCATAAAAGATTCAAGTTTTGACGTGCATTCTTTTAGTACATTATTTGCATTAAGTTGAACATTCCCATGGGTTGTAATAAAAGCTATTATTGACTCTCCCATTATTGTGTCAGGTATTCCAATTATTGCAACTTCTTTTATCCCAGTTATATTATAGATAATATTTTCAATTTCAACCGGACTGACTTTTTCACCTCGGGTTTTTATAATATCATCAGTTCTTCCAAGAAAATATAAGAATCCCTCATCATCCATTTTAAACCAGTCATTTGAGCACAGAATTCTTTCCCCGGGTAATACACCTTCTTTCAGCATTTCATTACTGAGTTCTTCTTTATGCCAATAACCCAGCATAACATGTGGGCCGCGGATATGTAAAATTCCTCTTTCTCCGGGAGGAACAGGATTCCCTTCAGCTGATAATAAAAAGACTTCGGTGCCGGGTATTGCTTTACCAACAGACGCTGTTTTGATTTCAATTAATTCAGGTTCCAGATAGCACACCCTTTTACATTCTGTCAATCCATACATCTTAAATATTAGTGCCTTGGGAAATATTTTTTTTAGATCAGGGACAAATTCTGAAGGTAAAGCGGCGGCAGTATTAGTAACCTTTCTGATACAATCAAATGATAAACCTGTTTTCTTATTGGTATCAATCATCATTGCATAAATTGTTGGCACTCCAGGGAAAACGGTCGGTTTATACATATCAATATGTTTGTAAACAGATGTCTGAAAGGTAAACGATTGTTCAACAATCAGAGAGCCACTAATGGTAACGGCCATAAGTAATTGATATAATCCATAATCGAACGAAAGTGGTAAAATAAGAAGGATACGATCATCCTCCGATAATCTCAGGTATTCAATAAGGCTCCAGGAAGTAAAAACCATAGATTGGTGTGTCATCATCACCCCTTTGGGAAATCCTGTGCTGCCAGATGTGTATATTAAAGCAGCCAGATCATTTGGTATGGTTTTAGGTAAAACAATTTTGGTGTTAGAAGTTGAAACTGTTTCTTCAAAATCCACAAATTTTATACCGGGGAATCTGGTTATTTTGTTAATATCTCCAGTAATTATTATTTCCTGAATGCCTTTCGAACCTTCTAATGTTTGGGATAATTCATTATTTAATATACTTTCGGAGATCAATGTTTTGGCTCCACTATCATTTAATATGTAACGCAATTTTTCGGCTTTTGTCTGTGGATTAATGACCATAAATGCTGCGCCTGCCAGGGTTATTCCATAAATCGAAACGATGCTCTGCCATGAGTTATTCATATAAACAGCTACACGATCACCTTTTTTTATTCCGGTAATTACCAGGTGACCGGCCAGATTTTCTGCGCTTTCTTTAAGACTGGAATAAGAATATTCCTTCGTTTTTATTATTATAGCTGTTTTTGCAGGGCATTTTCGGGCAGAAAATAATAGTGCCTCACCAAGGACACGCTGTGGTATCGAAATCATGGTCTGAATAAAAAATTAGGTGGTTAAAGGTGGCATCCGAAGATATTCGGTTGTTTTAATTTTGCGTTCAAAACCTGCGAAGACTTTATTTATCTCATCGGTGGTTCTCTCCATAACACTTGCAACTTCCTGTGGGTCATATTTATTTTTAAAGGCAAACCAGAGCAGGTCCATTTGTTGAAATGGCAACTGGAAGAAAAATTCCTCCTGCGTCTGTTCAGCCGAATATGTGTCGGAAGTTGGTGTGCGATCAATTATTTCTTCTGGAATTCCCAGGTAATGAGCCAGTTGATATACCTGGGTTTTATAGAGGTGGGCTATAGGCATAACATCTGCACCACCATCACCATGTTTGACAAAAAATCCTTGTTCCACTTCGTGTTTATTTGGTGTACCTATAACCGCATAATGGAGGCGTTCGGCATGATAATAAAGCATAGACATACGGCAGCGTTGTTTGAAATTAGAAGCAGCTTCGATCTGCCTGAGTTCAGGTGCAGGTACGTGCTTTGACTGTTCATTGCCTTTACTGTCAACAATTGTGACTGAAAAAAGAGGTGGCAGGTTGGTGTAAAGGCCAGAACTCCTGATACCAATTTTCATTTTGTAATGTAATGGATCATACTCAGGGAAAACTGTTCTCACTGCCTCATCACGTCGCTGGTAACATCCGAAACCCTCGAGTGCTCCGGTGATATTTTCGGTAATAGCTTTGACACCAAATCTATCAGCCAGTTTTTGTGCAAAACGGGCACTTTCTGCACTTGAATCCTGTTCAGGCAACATAATACCAAGTACATTTTCAGTTCCAAGAGCTTTGGCAACCAGAGCCATGGAAACTGAAGAATCAATACCACCTGAAATACCTATTACTCCACCAAGTCGGTTCAATCTATGGAATACATTTTCCCGGAGATTCGCAACAATCTTGTCACATTCTGCAGCTATATCATTGATAATCAGAATATTAATGCTAAATGGCCGTTTATTTTTATTTTTTATCATCGATTTAAATATAAATCAGGAATAGATTGGATTTTTTTCTTGAATAATCTGACAATTATTTAACCGTGAAATTGATGGTCTAAAATTATCTTTAAATATATATTGGTGATAAATTAGCTGGGAGGAAAGTATTCCGGCAAGAGCCATGTTTTCCATTTCTGTAACCAGTGTATCTTTCGAGATCTTTGTTAGTAATTTTTGAACATTACGATATGAAAACATGCCTGTTTGATTAATATCATGTTCTGAGAGCAGATCCAAGGCATATTCCCTGGCAGGAGATGATAGAAAACTGCTTGCAATGGGCGCCCTGTAAGCTTGTTTTGGTCGCTTCAAAACACTTTCAGGCAGACGGTTTTTCATCATTCTTTTAAGGATAAACTTCTCATTGAGACCATGCATCTTAAAATCAGGTGGGAGTTTGGCAGCAAATTCCATTACTCTGTAATCAAGGAATGGATAGCGTCCTTCAACAGAATTGGCCATACCAACACGATCACCTTGAGAAGACAACAGGTAACTCGACATAAATATTTCTGACTCAAGCCATTGAGATTTGTTTAATCGGTCATATTGATTAAAACCAGGTGGCAACATCTTAACTACTTCTTCAAGTTGATCAATACCATTTACTTCGGATTTCATATCTTCTGAGAAATAATTCTGGATATTAGATGTATTTCGCCAGCGTAGTATGTGTGAATAAAATGGTGAATCAGTGTCCTGAAGCTGATACCCGAAAAATAACTTAAGCATCCTCTTGTTTTTTCCCTGGAATTGAGCCAGGTAAGGATATAATTTTTGCAGAAGCAAGGGTCTGTATTTTGAATCGGGTTCACGTGACCAGAACTCCCTGATGATACCTTCTTTAAAAATATCATATCCGGCCAGCATTTCATCTGCGCCCTCGCCTGTAATTACCACTTTAATATTGTTTTCCCTGACCTTCTTGGATAAACAAAACATAGGTACAGGTGCTGTACGTAATATAGGTATTTCTGAATGCCACACAACCTGAGGGAAATAATTGCCAATATCCTGCCTGGTACATGTGAATGCAGTGTGCCTTGTTCCCAAATATTTTGAAACTTCCTGCTGATAAGGTGTTTCATCAAACTCATTGTCTTCAAAGCCGATTGAAAAAGTCTGAAGTGTTTCAGGTGCCACTTTTTTAATTAATGCCGTGGTAGCACTGGAATCAAGACCCCCACTAAGGTAGGCCGCAACCTGTACATCTGCCCTTAACCTGATCCTGACTGCATCAGTTAATAGTTTTTCCAGTTCTTCTGCGGCTTCATGTATAGTTCCTTTAAAATAGGCGTCTTTTTCTACCGGAAATTTAAGTGACCAGAAGGGTAGGATCACCTTTTTTTCCCGAGATATTATCATGAAATGGCCAGGAGCCAACTCAAAGATACGCTTAAAGATGGTTCTGGGAGTAATGGTAGACCAGAAAGTGAAAACCTGAGACATTGAAACCGGATCAATTTCAGGTTTAACATCCGGATGTTCAAAAAGCGTCTTAATTTCTGATCCAAATAGAAAGGTATTATTCTCTGTCTGAGTGAAGAAAAGAGGCCGTATCCCCACCCTGTCGCGGGCGAGAAATAATTCCTTCTTCTCATTGTTCCAAATAGCAAAAACAAATTGCCCATTTAACCTGTTCAGGCAATCCGATCCATACTCCATGTATGCATTCAGTAAAACTTCTGTGTCACTTTCAGTCCTGAAGGAGTACCCGAGACATTTTAAATCGGTTTTAAGCTCAATATAATTGAAAATTTCTCCATTAAATACTATCCAGTATTTGCCATCACTGGAGGATAATGGCTGCTGTCCGGATTGAATATCAATAATGCTTAACCTGACACTACCCAGTGCAACCCGATTGTTAATATAAATACCACTTTCATCAGGTCCCCGATATTGAATACGTCCGAGCATCCTTTGCAAAAGATTTTCAGGACTTTGCAAGGGTTCCGTACTATTGTAAATCCCGACAATTCCACACATTTTTGATGTGTTAGATAAATATAACTTGCACTACTGATTATCTGTTTTCCGTATAATATAGGAAGTAATTGCATTTATTGATTCGAAGTTTTCCTCAATCAGATCTTCATCTGTTGTTGTGATGCCAAAACTTTCCTCCAAAAATGTAATTAAAACTACAAATCCCATTGAATCAAAATAGCCCTCCTTGAAGATTAAAGAATCATCTTGAATTTTATCTTTATCAGCAAAAGTAGCTTGTAATATATGTTCTTTAATAGTCTCTTTAATTGTAGATATGTCTAGGGCCATGTTTGTAATGAGTTTATAAATTATCAAATAAGTTATTTGTCGATATAATAGTTACTATAATGTTTATAAGAGCTTTTTTGTAAATTCAGATCATTATATATAAGATCATAATTATTACACTTGTTCGTTTTAAGGATGTTTATGACACTTTTGAGTATTTCCTTACTTGTATAATTGTTTCTGACTACTAAAAGAATGCTTGAAGCATATTTCATCACCAGGGTAGCATCAGCTACAATTCCTACTGGTGTGGTATCAATAATAATATATTCATATCTGGTTTTAAGATGCGTTATCAGTTCATCGAGTACTCCTGATTCCATCAATTCTGAAGGATTTGGTACAATAGGTCCGGAGGAAATGAAAAAGAGGTTTTCAATTGGCGATTTCTTAATGATTTCTTCAATATTTGCATTTTTTGTCATATAACTGGAAAGTCCTGTTGAATTATCTACTTTCATTTTAGTGTGCTGGTTTGGCCTTCTCAAATCGGCATCAATAAGAATAGTTTTATAACCAACCGATGCAATTGAAGATGCCAGGTTAAGGGATACAAAACTTTTACCATCTGATGGTTGTGATGAGGTGATGAGTAATACTTTGGATTTAACTTGCGCAGATTTAAGGAACAAGCTGCTTCTCAGATTTCTGAAAGATTCAGAAATAGCAGACTTAGGGAATTCGGCCACAACTGATTCACTTTTATTTTTATTACTATAAATGATACCCAAAACCGAATGCTGAAGCAGATATTCCAAATCATTAACGCTTCTTATCTTGTCATCAAAGATTTCTCTTATCGTTAAGTATAATGATGGTATAATTAATCCAAAGAATATAGCTAATACGTAATTAATCATACTCTTTGGAGAAGTGACATGTGAAGTGATTACACGCGCTGGTTCAGTAATCTCAAAATCAGGATAATTTGAAGCCAGTGTAATCGCTGCTTCCGATCTTTTCTGAAGCATATAGGTGTAAATTACATCGCTCACGTTGAATTTTCTTTGCAAACTTACCATATTCATTTCTGTTTTTGGCAGATTTGAAATCTCTTTTGAAAATTTATCTTCCCTGTAATTCAGTTCATTAAGAGAAAGCGTAAGTGTGTTCAGATTATTAGTAAAATTCTCAATAATAGCTTGTTTCTGCATCTGGATTTTGTTATCGATCTGACTCAGAAATATATTTTTTTCATTATTGTTGCCTGAAGTAACATTTGATCTTTGTGCATTTAAATCAAGCAGCTCAGAAATAAGCTGATTTGTTGTGGGATCTGATACATTCATGGCAGATGGAGGCACAACTCCTGACATATCCTTATTCGCCCTAAAATAGTTAATGACATAATTGTAATAACGTTCCTGAGCTTGCAGGTTAGTACGTTCTGTCTCAATTTGTGTCCTTTGCTCAATAATACGCTGTCCTTGAAAACTAAGATCCATTACCTGGTTTGCTGACCTGTAATTCTTAAGTTTAGATTCAGATTTTACCAGTGAGTCAGAAATTGTGGAAATTTGTGAGTCGATAAAGTTTACGGTACTTAGAGCGATTTTGTTTTTCTTGGCCAGATTATCTTCAAGAAAAGTATTAAGAAATTTATTAAGGAAAGCTATTGTTTTCTCAAGATTATGTCCGGAGAATGTTATCTTTAAAATTGATGCCATTGGCGACACCTTATCCACTTTAATCATACCCATATACTCCTTCGCAATAATATCGAGATGACTAAAGGTGAAGTAATAAATGTATTCAGATCCGGTTTTATTAATTTGAAAATCAGGATTTAAAGAGGCAGAAAACTTAAACATTTTATTGCTGATAGTCTCATTAAACCTGCAAATAGTATCAAATTTAAGAAAATTGTCAACACTGATTATCTGATTATCGAGATAATTATAGTAGGATACCTTCTTCTGGAAGACAGTTAGCTTATAAGATGTTTCATCGAGAACGGTTACAAAAAACTTCGTATTAATAGGTTGAACGTGTGATTTATCGATAGTAATCAATACTGGCGCTTTTCCGTAGAGCTCTTCTGTCTGCTTGAAATATTTAGATTTTTCCCTGTAATACCTTACCTCAAAATTCATACTTGATATTGTTTTGGAAACCAAAGGAAACGACTTAATATTAGTCATTTCATTTTCGATTTTCGTCATGGCTTCAATGCTTGCAAGTCCACTAAATTGTTGATTTGAGTTAAGCAATGAAGAAGTTTTATTTTCTACCGGGCAAATCGAAGCAGAAGCTTCATACACTCTTGGAGAATATTTGTTATATAAGATAGCCACAACTATAAAAAGAAAAAGACAACTTATATACAAATACTTTAATGAAAATACTTTCAGTAAGAAATATTTAAACGGAGCCATGGAGGCATCAGATTCAGTGTCCTTCATCATGATTTATAGTGAATAATTTAAAATTTATAACCCATAAAAAGTAATACTGCAAGAAGAGTAGTTATTGATGTTAATACGGTAGTATAAGTATTGTTCTGATAACTTGTGGATACAGATTTCAGAGGTTCAACAACAACGACATCATTAGGAATAATATAGTAATAATCCTTACCTGCTATTTTGGAATCAGAGAGATTAAGCTTATAATGCATTATCTTATCCCCTTCCTGTCTTATAAGGATAATATTCTTATGGTTTCCATAACGTGTAAGCCCGCCACCAAGGGCAATTGCCTCGTAAATATTAAGTTTATCCTGTGTGAAAGAAAAAACTCCCTGCTGCATTACCTCACCTAAAACAGAAACATGATTATCAATGAATGTGACAGTAACAGATGTATGAGAGACATATTCATTTAGAGCATTTTGAATTTTTTTTGCAGCATCTGCAGTTGTCATAGCCCCAACATTTATCTTACCTGCAAAAGGAAAATTAATATTTCCGGCTTCATCAACTTGATAACTGACCAGACTATTATTGCCACCTGAACTGCGAATATCATCTGAAAGGTTAAATATCTGGCTTGTAAGAGGATCAGTACTTAATATTTTAATATACAATCTATCAAATGGAAGGATTGTTTTTTGAATCCTTGGATTTACTATAGGCTCTGCAAGTCCATCTAAATCATTGAAATAGCTCAGCTCTTTTACTGGGACACAAGAAATAGTAACCAGCATTAAAAGTATTATCGTAAATTGGCTTGAAAGTTTTATTCTCTTTTTCATAGTCACTGACTATCAATGTATATAATTCAAATTTGTTTAGAAAGAATTTTTCATATTACACAATGTTATGAAAAATGTTTCGTTTGACCAATTTCAAAATGTCGCAAGGTTATTATCATATTCAACATGTGATTTTATTTTGGGATAAAAATATACACTAAAGGAGATACCTCCAAATTACTTGAAGTAAAAATATGTGGATTTTCATTCGATTTTTTTTATTTACCTTCATATTTAAGTGGAATATCTCCCGAATTGATCAGTTGATATCTTAATTAGTATTTTTGGTCAAAAACTGATAAAATTTGACAAAAGAATAGAATATAAGTGATCAAGTTACAATTGTGGATTTGCTGAGTACTGTACTAAAATCCAAAACATAATTATCACAAGAGATTTTTCCATAATCTTAATATCTTAAGCTTTAAAATTAATTATAATCCGCTTCTTTTGAAAATAGTTCCTATCGTTTTAAGCAAAATTATAAAATCTAATCGAATCGACCAATTATCTATATAGGCTAAATCCAACTCCATCCATTTTTCAAATTTAATA
>OCZT010003523.1_pt1 | contig 15955 bp, 12 predicted proteins | sample 1539031 | NCBI WGS metagenome assembly OCZT01 (sample SAMEA3539308, study PRJEB22396) | soil metagenome | biome: tundra; feature: field; material: soil | place: USA | collected 2010-05 | depth 0.15 m | reverse complement strand
AGCGCTCGCGCAGGATGTCGTCGTACAGGCGGCGCACGCGGGCGATCTCGACCGTGACCGCGCCCTCGACGTCGGCCGGGCTCGTCCGCAGGGCGTCGAGCAGTTGCGACAGCGCGTCGTGCGCCGCCCGCGCCCGCGGCGGCGGCTCGTAGCGTCCGAACGCGTCCGGCGACCACGCGGCGAGCGCCATCGATTCGATGGCCCGCCGCGCGGTAGTCTCGCCGATGCCCGGCATGAGCATGAGCAGGCGGTACCAGCTTACCTCGTCGCGCGGGTTCTCGAGGATGCGCAGGAACGCGAGCACGTCCTTCACGTGCGCCGCTTCGAGGAACTTGATGCCGCCCCACTTCTCGAATGGGATGCCGCGCGCGGTGAGCTCGATCTCGAGGTCCGCGCTCATGTAGCCGGCACGGAAGAGCACCGCCATCTCATGGAGCAGCACGCCCTCCTCGTGCAGCTCGAGGATGCGATCCACCACGAAGCGGGTCTGCGCCTGCTCGTCGTGCGCGGTGACGAGCCAGGGCTTCTCTCCGCCCGAGCGCTTGGTGAAGAGGTTCTTGGTGTAGCGCTCTTCGGCCCGGGAGATCACCGTGTTGGTCACGTCGAGGATCGGCTGCGTGGAACGGTAGTTCTCCTCGAGCGGCACGATGGCCGCGCCCTCGAACTGCGCGGGGAAGTCGAGGATGTTGCGGATCGTCGCGCCGCGGAACGAGTAGATGCTCTGCGCGTCGTCGCCGACGACGGTGATGTTGCGGTGCGCGCGGCACATGCCAAGCAGGATGCGGGCCTGAAGCTGGTTCGTGTCCTGGTATTCATCCACGAGGATGTGGTCGTAGAGCGCGGCAATCCTGCCGGCGAGCGCGCTCTCGGATTCCACGAGCATCGCCCAGAACAGCAGCAGGTCATCGTAATCGACGAGGTTGCGCCCGGCCTTCCGCTCCGTGTAGTCGGCGAAGATGCGCACGAAGTCCTCCTCGTGCTCGCGAAACTGCGGATAGTCCTCGTTGAGGATGGCGGGGACGGGTATCTCCGTGTTCACGTGCCGCGAGTAGACGTGATGCAGCGTCTCCTTCTTGGGGAACCGCTTCTTCCGTTCTCCGAACCCGAGTGTCGCGCGCGAGAGCTGCATGAGATCTTCCGCGTCGGACTGGTCCATGATGGTGAAGTCGGCGGCGAGCCCCGCGGCCTGTCCGAAGCGGCGCAGCAGCCGGTGCGCGGTCGCGTGAAAGGTGCCGCCGTGCACCGCGCGGCTCGCGCTCCCCACGAGCCGCTCGGCGCGACCGAGCATTTCCTGCGCGGAGCGCCGCGTGAAGGTGAGGAGCAAAATGCGCTCGGGCCGGACGCCGCGCTCGAGCAGGTGCGCGACGCGATAGACGAGCGTGCGCGTCTTTCCGGTGCCCGCGCCGGCGATGATCAACAGCGGGCCGTCCGGGTGCGTAGCCGCCTTCAACTGCGCCGGATTCAGCTCGGCCGCGAAGTCCGTCGTGCGCTTCGGCTCGACCTCGCGGTGGCGGGACGGGTAGACGCGGGCGTCCTCGTGCATGAGATTCGAATATAGTGACCCCACCGCACACCGACCCGCGACCGCCGGGAACCGCAGCGTCGTCATTTTCCCGCCGGGAATTCGACGCGCGCTCGGTCGTCATCGCCGTCCTCGCCGCTGGGGCGCTGTTGCGCTTTCTCCTGGCGGAATCCACGGGCCTCGGCGTGGACGAATCGTACGCGGTGGCCGTCAGCCGGCAGCTCTCGCTCTCGTATTTCGACCACCCGCCGCTCCATTTCTGGCTGGCCGGCGCGATGGCGAAGCTCGCGCACAGCGAGAGCGGGGAGGTGGTCCGGTTCCCGTTCGTGGTGTGTTTCGCCGTAACGACGTGGCTCATGTACCGCATCGCCGCACGCTTCTTTGGCGAGCACGCGGGAGCGCTTGCGGCGCTCTTGCTGAACATCTCGGCGGTGTTCAGCCTGACAACGGGCGGATGGGTCCTCCCTGACGGGCCGTTGATGCTGTTCATGCTTGCGTCGGTGGCCGTGATCGCGGAAATCCTGTTTGACGGCGCGTCGGCGTCCGCTCCGCGCCAGGTCGCGGAAGGGCCGGCGCCCGCGCGGCTGTTGCGCGGATCCGACACGCTCCGCTGGATTGTCGCCGGAGTCTTCGCCGGTCTTGCGATGCTGTCGAAGTACCATGGTGTCTTCGTGCTCGCCGGCACATTGCTCTTTCTTCTCTCGAGTGCGCCGCACCGCAGATGGCTCGCGCACCCGGGGCCGTATCTTGGCGCGCTCGTGGCGGTCGCGCTGTTCACGCCCGTGCTCGCGTGGAATCGCGAGCACGGGTGGGTGTCATTCGCGTTTCAGGGGGGCCGCGCGGCCGGCACCGGCGGCATGCACGTCGGAGCGATGTTCGCCAACATCGCCGGCCAGGCCGGTTACGTCCTTCCGTGGATCTGGGTGCCCCTGGTGGCGGTGCTCTGGAGCGCGGTCCGCACGGGGCCGCGCGACGCGCCGCGATGGTTCCTCGTCTGCCTCGCCATCGGGCCGATCGCGGCATTCACATTGATCTCGCTGCGCGGCGGCGGGAGCCTCCCGCACTGGCAGGCGCCGGGATACCTGATGCTCTTCCCGATGCTCGGCGCGGCGGCCGCGAGCGGTCTCGAGCGCGGCGACGCGACCGTCCGGCGCTGGTTGCGGTGGAGTGCGTGGACATTCGTCGTCCTCGTCGCGATCCTCGCGACGCAGACCGCGAACGGATGGATGGAGCGCCTGGCGCCCGGACTGCTCGCGAAAGGCGATCCGACGACGGACATGGTCTCGTGGCGTGAACTGCGCCCGACGCTCGATGCCAAGGGGATGCTCGCGCACGGCGAGTTCCTCGCGGCGCCGAGCTGGATCCAGGCGGGTGAGGCCGCGCTCGGCACCGGGCCGGACGTGCCGGTGCTCTGTCTCTGCGCCGATCCACATCACTTCTACTACATGCACGACGACCGCGCCTTTCTCGGTCGCGACGCCGTGTTCGTGAAGAAGCTCAAGGCGAACGACGACGTGGTCGCCGAGTTCGCGCCGTATTTCGAATCGTTCGAGGGGGCGGATACGCTCGTGATCCGTCGCGCGGGCGCGGTGGTCGGCCGCGTGGGGATCTATCGCGCTCGCGGATTCAGAAAGGTGTTCCCGACGGCGCAGCCGCGCTGACGGGCTGCGGGACACGCCGGGTTACCGCCGGTGCCTGATGAAGAACTGCCACATCAGGACCGATGCCTTCAGCTCATTCATTGGAGGCTGAGAACCGGGGTCGACCGGTCCGCCGGGCCAGCCGTGCGTGCCTCCCTCGATCGTGTAGAAGTTGACATCCGCGGCGGCGCAGGGAGTAAAGATGGTCCGCACGACGTCCGCGGAGGTGGTCGAGTCGGCTCCGCTCGTGCAACCGTTCAGCGCGGTCCAGTACTGCACCGACGGCGGGAGGCTGTCGGCCAACGGCGGCACGTTCCCTATTGGCGCCGGCGCGTCGAAGTCGTACGGAACCTCCGAGTCGTCGGTCCCGTGGACGGCGAAGAGCGGCACTGACGCCGCCGGCGTGCATCCATTGTCCACCAGGCTTCCCGAGATGACGCCGATCGCGGCGATGGCAGGCGCGAGCTGGCACCCCACGTGGTACGCCATCCGCCCGCCGGCCGAGAACCCGGCAACGTAGATCCGGTGAACATCGACCGGCACGTGCAGGGACACCTCCTTGATGAGCGCCGTGACGAAGCCGAGGTCGTCGATGTTGTCCCGGTAGGCCGCCCCGCAACAGTTTCCCGCGTTCCAGTCCGACGGGTAGAATCCGAACGCGCCCCCGGTGCCGTTCGGGTAAGCCACGAGAAACCGCGAGGCGTCCGCCAGGGAGTCCATGCCCGACTGCTGTTCCACGGAGCCCGCATCCGCGCCGCTGCCGTGCAGCACGATCACCAGCGGCCAGGGGAGCGGCAATGAGGATGAGTTGAGGCGTTTCTTTGGCGGCACGTGCACCAGGAACGTCCGGGTCAGCGCGCCGACCGTCGTCGCATGCGCCGACGTGCCGACCGACCACACGCCGCTCTCACCGGCTGCCGTGGGCCCGTCGATCGAACAGGCGAGGGCGGACACCAGCGCGACGCTTGCGGCGACGTTCGCCGCGCCGTGTCGGACGCACCACTTCCAAGACACGTTTCGCCGACTCATCGAGATTCCGCCCCGGTCCCGGTCATTCCCGGCTTTGGCTTCCGCCGCCGAGTTTCAGCGAGAGCGCTCCCCCGATCTGGATCGGTCCACCCGCGATGAAGACGCGTTGCATTCCAAGATCTATCCCGAGCGACGGCGTGACGGTCCACGCGATCGCCGCGCCGAGCATGGGGAGGAAGCCGCTTTCTGACAGGTCGGCGCTCGAGGTGCGCCCGAAACCGAACCCCGGGACGAGGGTGGCGCTCAGCAGCGAAGTCTTTCCAAACGGCACGGCAATGTCGAATGGCACGGCGATGGCGGCCGACGACGCCGTCGACGCGGACGTCGAGAGCTCGCGTCCGCCGCCGATGCTCACACGCAGTCCCACTCCCGCCGCCGCGGGACGGGCATTCGGCGCCGCCACGCTTCGGGTGAACAGCGTCGATTGCAAGTCTATCCCTCCGATCACCAACGTGGAGCACGAGGGGCATTCGACCAGCCCGTATGCGCCCGTAAGGGTGAGCCGCGTCCTCGCGAACCCGAGGCTGCGCGACCACGCCAGGCCGATGTTGTCGTGCACCGCGTCCTCCGCGTCATAGAGCCACCGGCCGTAGCGCAGCGTCAGCAGGTCGGCACCTCTTGCGATCTCACGGGGGTCGCCGGCGACGGGCGAGAAGGCGCCGACCGGGGAAAGCATGAGTCCATCCCACGCGCCAAGCTGATTCGCGCTTTGTGCTGAGGTCTCAAGAGGCCAAGCGGCCCAACCCAGTGCGAGCGCCGCGACGGCGAGGCGACTCTTAAAACAGGTGGTCATGACGTGGGGGTGGATCGGATCATCTTCAACGTGTGTAGGGGAATGATACCCGCAATAGGAAGACGCCTTCAAGCGAAGACGCGTTAATGGCGACGGTCGTGACAGGCCGCCGCTCGCCCGTGGCGCCGGATGGGGAGAGCGTTGATACTTCATCCATGGGTGAGGAGGAGGCGATCACGGCGGTCCCGATGGTGGGCTCCGAGCTCGAAGCTCGGGTCCATCGATGGACCCGATGGCTCGGCGTCGCGCTGGGCGTAGCCATCTTCGCGGTCGCACTCTACTCGCTCCGCCGGGAGTTCGGTACGTACACGGTCCGGCAGGTGCGCTTCGCCGTGCGCACGCTCGACCCGATCTTCATCGTGCGCGGGGTGCTGTTCGCGATCGGCGCGTACGCGGTGCTGATCGCCTACGACGTCCTCGCGCTGCGCTACATCAAGAGCGACCTGCCGACGCGCCGGATCGCGTTCATCTCGTTCATCGCGTTTTCGTTCTCGAACGCGCTCGGGTTCCCGTTGCTGCTTGGCGGCGGGCTGCGCTACCGTTTGTACAACGCGGCCGGCCTCTCGAGCGCCGATATTGCGGTCACAATCGCGTTCAACACGGTGACCTTCTGGCTGGGCGTGCTGTCGGCCACCGGCGTGTCGCTCCTCGTGGCACCCGGCGGAACGGAGCTGCTCTTCGGCGTGCCGCTCGCGAGCCTGCGGCCGGTGGGAGCGCTCCTCCTGCTCGCGGTCGCGGCCTACCTCGTGGCCTGTACCTGGTTCCATCGTCCGATCCGGATACTCGGCTGGGAATTCGCCCCGCCCTCGGGCCGGATGGCGCTCGTGCAGGTGGCCGTCGCGTTCGTGGACTGGGTGCTGGTCGCGGCGGTCCTCTGGGCCGTGCTCCCGCTGCCGCCGGCGAACCTGACGTTCGGCGTCGTGCTCTGCGCGTTCGTGCTCGCCCAGGTGGCCGGGTTGGTCAGCCACGTCCCCGGCGGGCTCGGCGTGTTCGAGTTCACCTTCGTCGCGCTGCTCAGCAGGTACGTCGACCCGACCCGGCTCCTCGGCGCCGTGATCGTCTTCCGCATCATCTATTATCTCTTTCCGCTCGGGCTTGCCCTGCTCCTGCTCGCGGCCAACGAGGCCGCGCGCGGCCGCTCGCAGCTGGCGCGCGTGGCGCGCGTGGCGAGCGGATGGGTGCCGGTCGCGGCGCCGGCGCTCTTCTCGCTCACGACGTTCATCGGCGGCATGATCCTGCTCATCTCCGGCGCGACGCCGGAGATGCGCCTGCGGCTGCGCTTCATCGGCGACCTGGTCCCGCTCGCGGTGATCGAGTCGTCGCACTTCGTGGCAAGCCTCACGGGTGCAGCGCTTCTCATTCTCGCGCACGGCCTGGGCCGCCGGCTCGACGCCGCCTACTACCTGACGGTCGCCGCCCTGCTGGTGGGCATCGTCACTTCCCTCCTGAAGGGGTGGGACTACGAGGAGGCCGCGGCGCTCGGAGTCATCCTCGTGACGCTCATTCCGGCGCGGCGCCACTTCTACCGTCGCGCCTCGTTCACGGCGGAATTCATGTCCGGACGGTGGCTGCTGATGACGGCCACCGTCCTCGCGATCAGCGGCTGGCTCGGATTCTTCGCGTACAAGAACGTCGCGTACTCGAACGATCTCTGGTGGCAGTTCGCGCTGCACGGGGACGCGTCGCGTTTCCTCCGCTCCATGGTCGGCGTGTCGGTCGGCGTCGCGCTCCTCGCGCTGCACCGGCTGCTGCGCCCGGTCTCGTGGAAGTCCTCGACGCCGGACCGCGCGACGCTCGAGCGGGTCGAGACGATCGTGCGCGCCTCGCCCGACACGCTCTCCTATCTCGCGTTGCTCGGGGACAAGTCTCTGCTGTTCTCGGACGACGGCACGGCGTTCGTGATGTACGGTGTCGAGGGGGGAAGCTTCGTCGCCATGGGCGACCCGGTCGGTTCTCCGCGTCACCGCAAGGACCTCGCGTGGGAATTCCGCTCGCTTGCCGACCGCCACGGGGCCGCGACGGTCTTCTATCAGGTGCGGATGCACAACCTTCCCCTCTACCTCGACATGGGGCTTTCGCTCCTGAAGCTCGGCGAGGAGGGACGCGTACCGCTGCGCGAATTCAACCTCGAGGGAGGCGCACGGAAGCGGCTTCGCCGCGTGGTGCGCGTCGTCGAGGCCGATGGAGGCAGCTTCGAAGTTCACCGAGGCCCGGAGATCGACGCCCTCCTCCCGCGCCTCAAGGTGATTTCGGACGAATGGCTCGCTGCCCGCGGCTCCCGCGAGAAGGGGTTTTCGCTCGGCTTCTGGAACGAGCGCTACCTGCGCAGCACCACCGTCGTGGTCGTCAGGCGGCAGGAGGAGATCGTCGCCTTCGCGAATCTCTGGGAAGGGGCGGAGCGAGAGGAAGTCACGGTCGACCTGATGCGCTACACTTCGCGCGCGCCGGAGGGGGCGATGGAATACCTCTTCGTCCAGTCGATGCTCTGGGGACGGGAGGCGGGGTTCGCCCATTTCAACCTGGGGATGGCGCCACTCTCGGGACTCGAGAACCGGCAGCTGTCGCCCATCTGGAACCGGGTCGGCGCCCTGCTGTTCAAGCACACGGAGAACTTCTACAATTTTCAAGGGCTTCGCGGCTTCAAGCAGAAGTTCGACCCCGTGTGGGAACCCCGCTATCTCGCGTCACGCGGCGGGCTGGCGCTGCCCCGCGTCCTCACGAACGTCTCGTCGCTGGTGTCGCGCGGACTGCGAGGCGTCATCTCGAAGTGAGCGCAGTGGAACGCGTGGCGCGTCAGCGCTGCAGCGTCCATGCCAGTGCGCGTTCCACGAACGGACCTGCCAGCAGGATGTTCGACATCGAGTGCCCGCCCCACGGCACGGACCACTTGTCGATCCGCCCGGCGCCGGCGTTGAGCAGGTCGGGGTCGGCGGCACGGAAGCGGTCGTCGGTGCCGCGCACGATCGCCACTCGCACCGACGTGGGGAGCGCGGCGATGTTCTCCGCCACCGAGTAGCTCCCCGCCTCCGCCGGCGCGGTCCGGTTGGCGATGTCCGAGAGCGTCGCGTCGAGGTGGCCGCGCCCGCGCGTACTGATCAGCAGGAGTCCCGCAAGGCGAGGAGGCGCGGCGTGGACCGCGATCCAGCTCGCCACTTCCGCGCCAAGCGAATGGCCGCCGAGCACGACTGGAAGCGAGTCGGCGCCGAGTTCGCGCCGCGCGAGCGCGATCATCAGGGCCACGCTGTCGCCGAAGAGTCGCGCGCGCGCCGTGGTGTCAGCGGGAAGCCTGCGGAAGAACAGCTTGACGTCGAGTCCCACGACGTCGTACCCGGCGCCCGCGAGCCGCTTGGCGAGATCCTGGTGGGCTCCCCAGAAGCCGATGTCGTTGCCGACGAAGAAGACGAACGCCTTCGCGGGAGACGAGGCGTCCGCGGAAGGATAGAAGAGGAGGGGGAAGGCCCTCAGCGCCGGGTCGTGCGGCGTGTACGGCGGGGGCGATGGGCGAAAGCAGGCGGCGAGCGCCGTGAGGGACAGCACGGATAGCGTGCGGGCGACTGCAGTGGTTCGTGTGCGACCGCGTGGCGGGCCGGGCGATGCGTCGGGGAGCGGACGGAGAGTGTGCACGAGTGCATGAAGTCTAGTGCGGCGGAGCGCGTATGGCGTGGAGCGGTTGCGCTCACGAAAGCAATGGACTAACTTATGGACTAAGTAACGGACTAACTTATGGCGGTCGCGGAATCACGGCCGGTCCGCAATCAATCGATGAGGTGCGCATGCTGGAGATGATGAACGTGCACGCCGCCAAGACCAACTTGTCGAAGTTGCTGGCTCGCGTCGCAAAAGGAGAGGAGATCGTGATCGCGAAAGGGGGAACTCCCGTGGCGAAACTGGTGCCGTTCGTGAGCGTCTCGCCGCCGAGGGCGCTCGGCGCGTTCAAGGGCAAGATCTGGATGACCGACGAGGCGCTCGAGACACCCGGGTGGCTGCTTGACGCATTCGAAGGTGTGGATGGTACGCTTCCGCCCCCGGCGCCCAAGCGCCGCAAGCGGTGAGGGTGCTGCTCGACACGCACGCGCTGGTATGGGCGGCAGGCGACCCGGACCGGCTGTCGTCGCGGGCGCGCGCGACGATCGCCGATCCGGCCACGGTCGTGTTCGTGAGCCTGACCAGCGCGTGGGAGCTGGCGATCCTTCAGGGTCTTGAACGCGTACGGCTCGCGATTTCGCTGGAGACGCTATTTACGCAGGGGCTGGCCGCCCTGCGCTTTCATCTGCTCCCGATTCGCCTGCCGCATGTTGCTGGCGTGGCCGGCCTGCCGCAGCACCATCGCGATCCTTTCGACCGCCTGATCGTGGCGACCGCGCTGGCGGAGAAACTCGCCGTGGTTTCGTCGGACCGTGCGTTCAAGCGATACGGTGTGCCGGTGGTCTGGTGAGTCGCGTGCAGGGCCGCGCCGGATTCTGCCGGCGGCCGATGGCTCCCGCTATCGCGGGTCGCCGCGAAAACGAAAGAACTCGAGATCGCCTCGCTTCACCGCAAGGAGCCGCCGCTCTGCGGGCGACTTGCCCTCCGCCAGCAGCGCGGACAGATCGGCGAGAAACGCTTGGTTGCCGAACAGCGTGTGGCCAAGCGCGTCCGCCTTCACGCGCGTCGCGTCGATCGTGTCCATCCCCCTCACCACAACGAGTGAATCGCCGCCGAGCCCGAGCCGCCAGACACCGTTGACTGCGCGAGAGGCACGCAACGCGTCGTCGTCGTTCGACGCGTACAGCGTGATCCGTGTGGCGCGGGCCTCGAGGCGCGGCAGGATTTCGCGGGCGAACACGCGGCGGTCGAGGTCGGGCGCGGCGAACACCACCTGGTCGAATCGAGGCAGCGAGTCGGACGCCGCCGCCAGCGAGAGCGCCTTGGCGATGGTCTCGGATCCCATCGAGTGCCCGAGCAGCTCGAGGTGGTCCGGCTGCGTCGCGGCGAGCACGCCCGTGAGGACGCGCAGGAGATGGAATCCCGCGTTTCGCGCCGCCTCCTGGTCGCGGACGTAGCTCGTGACGGAAGCGGCGGACGGCCACGAGAAGAGCACGATCGAACCGTCGAAGTTGAGATCGGCGGCAATCTGGGCGGCCCGGACGGCTGCATCCTCGAACGACGTATTGAACCCGTGCACGAAGACCAGGACGTTGCGCGACCGCGTGGCGGCGAGGTCGGCGGCGATGCGCTGCACAAACCGATTCGAGTCGGCCGGAATCACCGACGTGACGAAGAACTCCTTCGCCGGGTTCGGTCCGGAGGAGAACGCGCTGCTGAACGCGCCCTGGCGCGGAAGCTCGCCGGTGCCTCGCGCGCTGTATGGCGGCACGTTCACGCCGACGGCCGCGAACTGGAGCGAGTCGGCGTCGTCCGGGCCGAAGCGGTCGGCCGGGCGTTCGCTCTGCACGGCTCGCCTCGTGGTCGCGAGGAAGATCGTGATGCGGGCGGCTCCGCTGTCGAGCACCGCATATGATCGCGGTGTGACGGCGCGGGGCGCGGGGGCGGGAGCCGGTGGGGGCGCGGGAGGCGGTGCCGGAGGGGCGTGGCACGCCCCCAGGCCCGCGAACGTCGCGGCCCAGGCGATCATCCGTAAAGTCCACCGCCTCATGGTTTCCTCACGGGCGTGCGACGCCGGCGATCCGCGACAGCAGCGCATCGAGCGGAAGCTCGCGCGGCGCCCATCCAAAGGTCTCGGTCAATCCGTCGATCACGGCCTCGCGCGCGTCATCGGCGAGGGCGGGCGACGGAGCCAGGCAGGCATTGGCGTCGCGCCGCAACAGCTCCTGCTCGATCGACGTCATCGTCACGTCCACGATGCCGCAGGGGACGAGCATGTCGAAGAAGGAGAGATCCGTCGTCACGTTGAGCGCGAATCCGTGCCAGGTGACCCACTGCCGGGCGTGGACACCGATGGACGCGATCTTCCTCCCCGACGTCCACACGCCGGTGAGTCCCGCGTTGCGTTCGGCGCGAATGTCGAATGTCGCGAGCGCACGAATCAGCGCGGCCTCGAGCTGCCGGAGGTACCAGTGCAGATCCTCCTTGTGATTGCGCAGATCGACGATCGGGTATCCGACCAGCTGTCCGGGCCCGTGGAACGTCACGTCGCCGCCGCGATCGACGTCGAACAGCTCCACGCCCCGCGCGGCAAGGGCGTCCGGCGTGAGGAGCACATGTGCGGCCTTCGTGGAGCGACCGGACGTGATCACCGGCGGGTGCTCGACCAGCAACAGCACATCGGTGGGAAGCGATCCGTCGATCCGCGCTCGCGCCACCGCACGCTGTAAGTCGAGCGCCTCGGCGTAGGGGAGTGTGCCGAGCGAGGTGACGAGCAGGGGTCGCGAGGTTTGCACAACGAGACGAAGTCTAGATGTGAATGGCGCGCCCCAGTGAGTCGAGCACGGCCTCGGCGATCGCCTCGCTGAGCGTCGGGTGCGCGTGGATCGCGAGCTCGATCTCCTCGACGGTGAACTCGTTCTCGCGCGCCACCGCCAGCTCGTGGATCATCTCGGTCGCGTGGGCGCCGACGATGTGCGCGCCCAGGATCTCGCCGTACTTGGCGTCGCGGATGATCTTCACGAAGCCCTCGGTCTCGCCTGACGTGCGGGCGCGGCCGTTCGCGCTGAACGGGAACTTGCCGACCTTGTAGTCGATCTTCTTCTCCTTCACCTGCGCCTCGGTCATCCCGATGGAGGCGACCTCGGGGTGGCAGTAGGTCGCGTTGGGAATGTTGCCGTAACTCAGCGGGTGGAACGGCGTTCCCGCGATGACTTCGGCGACGATCATCCCCTCGCGTTGGCCCTTGTGCGCGAGCATCGGCGGGCCGGCGACGTCGCCGATCGCGTAGAGCCCCTTGGCGCTCGTCTCCATCCGTTCGTTGATCTTGATGAAACCGCGGTCGGTGAGCTGCACGCCGGCCTCCTTGAGGCCGATGCCCTCGACGTTCGCGGCGCGCCCGGTCGCGACGAGCACGCGGTCGGCGACGATCTCCTGCTTGGAGCCCTGCGCCTCGAGCGTGAGCGTCACGGCGTCCTTTCCGATCTTCGCGGACGTCAGTTTCGCGCCTGGGATGACGTCCATTCCGCGCTTCTTGAAGCTGCGCTGGACTTCCGCCGAGGCATCCTCGTCCTCGAGCGGCAGGATGCGCGGCAGCGCCTCGATCAGCGTGACCTTCGAGCCGAACGCGGCGAACACGTCGGCGAACTCGCAGCCCACGGCTCCGGCGCCGACGATCGCGATGCGCTTCGGCGCCTTCTCGAGCACCAGTGCCTCGTCCGACGAGATGACCGTCGTCTTGTTCAGCTCGAGGCCGGCCTGCGGCAGCCCGCGCACGCGCGAGCCCGTGCAGATCACCACGCCCTTGGTTGCGTTGTGCGTTTCGGTCTTACCGTCTTCGGTCTTGACGCTCACCGACTTGTTCGGCGCGAGGACGCCCGTGCCCTTGATCCAGGTGACCTTGTTCTTCTTGAAGAGGAACTCGACGCCCTTGGAATTCTTCGTGCTGACGTCGCGCGAGCGCTTCATCGCCACGCCGTAGTCGAGCTTGACGTCGCCGACGCTCACGCCAAAGTCGGCGGCATGCGAGACGCGGGTCGCGAGGCTCGCCGCCTCGAGCAGCGCCTTGGCGGGGATGCAGCCCCAGAGCACGCAAGTGCCGCCGAGCCCTTCACGCTCGACGACGGCGGCGCTGAGTCCGAGTTGCGCGGAGCGGAGGGCGCCTACGTATCCGGCCGGGCCGCCGCCGAGGAAGATCACGTCGAAATTTGCCATGGGAGTTCTGCTTGGAGTCTCGGGAGGTCGCGATGAAGATCAGTAGACGAGCATCAGTGGGTTCTCGATCATGCGGCGCAGCGTCTGCAGGAAGCGGGCGCCCACGGCGCCGTCCACGGCGCGGTGGTCGCAGCTCATCGTGACGCGGAGGCGCTTGCGGGGCTGCGTGGAGCCGTCGGCGGCGACGACGAGGCGATCCTCGATAGCGCCGATCGCGAGGATGGCGCACTCCGGCGGATTGATGATCGCTGTGAACTGCTCGATCTGCATCATGCCGAGGTTCGAGACGGAGAAGGTGGCGCCCGTGTACTCCGTCGGCGTGAGCTTCCGCTCGCGCGCCTTCTTCGCGAGCATCTTCGATTCCGCGGCGATCTCGCTCATGCGCTTGCGATCGGCATCGAAGATGACCGGGACGATGAGGCCGTCGTCGGTGGCGACCGCCATGCCCAGGTGCACGCGATGGTGGAGGCGGATGCGATCGCCGAGCCAGTGCGCGTTGACCTCGGGGTGCTGTGCGAGCGCCGTCGCCGTCGCCTTCAGCATGATGTCGTTGAACGAGACCTTGTACTCGTCACCCGACGCCGCCATCGCGGCGCGCATCTCGCTGGCGCGCTGGAGGTCGAACTCGGCGGTGAGGTAGAACGTGGGGATGGGGCCGATGGATTCGGCGAGGCGGCGGGCGATGGTCTTGCGGATCAGGGTGAGCGGGAGGTCCTCGAAATCGACGGAAGACGGAAGACCGAAGACCGAAGACGAGACCTGCGCCGCTGCGGACGGGCCCGCTGCCAGCGCTGCCTCGATGTCCCGTTTGATGATGCGGCCCGCAGGACCGCTGCCGGAAACACTCGCGAGATTGATGCCGCGCTCGTCGGCGAGACGCTTGGCGAGGGGGCTGGAGAACGTACGGCCCGCTGAGGAGACCGAAGACGGAAGACCGAGGACCGAAGACGAAGCGACCGCAGGCGGAGACACCGCAGGCGGAGCGACCGGAGACGGAGAAGCCGCCGCAGCATCCGGTTTCGCGCCTTGCGTCTTCGGTCTTCGGTCTTCGGTCTTCGGTCCGCTGTTCTCGGTCTTCGGTTTCTCAGCCGTGAGCGCAGCGATATCCTCGTCCTTCGCGCCGATCACCCCGACCAGCGTCCCCACCGGAACCGCGTCGCCCTCGTTCACGAGCCGCTTGCGCAGCACGCCATCGCCGCGCGCCGCGAGTTCCATCACCGCTTTGTCGGTCTCGACCTCGGCGAGCACGTCGCCGGTCTTCACGGCGTCGCCCTCGTTCTTCAACCACTTCACGAGGCGTCCCTCTTCCATCGTGGGCGAGAGCGCCTCCATGAACACTTTGGTCGCCATCGTCAGGCCTCGATGTACATGACTTTCTTGACCGCCGCGATCGTCTTCGGCAGGTCGGGCTTCGCCGCTCGCTCGAGCGCCTTGGCGTACGGCATTGGCGTGTCGGCCTGGTGCACGCGGATCACGGGTGCGTCGAGATGATCGAAACAGTCGCGCTGGATGTAGTCCACGATCTGCGCGCCGATCCCGCACACCTCCCAGCCTTCCTCGAGCACCACCGCGCGATTGGTCTTCTTCACGCTGGCGGTGATGGCTTCCACGTCCATCGGACGGATCGTGCGCAGGTCCACCACGTCGACCTTGATCCCTTCCTTGACAAGCTGGTCGGCCGCCTGCATCGCGACGAGCACCATCTTGCCGCTGGTGATGATGGAACAGTGCTCGCCCTCGCGTTTCAGGTCGGCCTTGCCGAGCGGGATGAGATATTCCTCGTCGGGCACTTCGCCCTTGATGTTGTACAGCATCTCACCCTCGAGCACCATCACCGGGTTGTCGTCGCGAATGGCGCTCTTCAGGAGCCCCTTGGCGTCGTAGGGGGTGCCGGGGGCGACGACCTTGAGGCCGGGGATGTGCGCGAGCCACGACTCCCACGCCTGCGAGTGCTGCGCCGAGAGCTGCAGCGCCGCGCCGTTGGGGCCGCGGAAGACGATGGGCATGTGGTACTGGCCGCCGGACATGTAGAGCATCTTCGCGGCGGCGTTCACGACCTGGTCGAGCGCCAGAAGCGCGAAATTCCAGGTCATGAACTCGACGATCGGTCGCAGCCCCACCATGGCGGCGCCGACACCGACCCCGGCGAAGCCGAGCTCGGTGATCGGGGTGTCCACCACGCGCATCTCGCCGAATTCCTCGAGGAGTCCCTTGGAGACCTTGTACGCGCCGTTGTAGACGCCGACTTCCTCGCCCATGAGGAAGACGCGGTCGTCCTTATGCATCTCCTCGCGGAGAGCCTGGTTCAGTGCGTCGCGGTAGGTGATCAGGGGCATGTCAGCAGAGAAGCGAGAAGAGCGAGTAAATGGTTCTTGGTTGGTTAGTTAACAGAGGTCTTTAGTCCTGGTGCAGAGCCTCGTCGAGTGGTTCAAAAGCCGGGCCAAGAACTTCTGTTAACCAACCAACGAGAAACGGGTTAACTCGTCGTTCGTCGTTGTCAGCCCGACGTGGTCTCTACGAGCACATCTTCATAGAGCGCCGCCGCCGGCGGCTCCGGGCTCGCGTCCGCAAAGTCCCACGCATCCTGCACGACTGCGGCAATCTCCTTCTCCATCGCCGCGATCCCGGCGTCCGTAATTTCCCCCGCATCCCGCATCTTCGTCTCGAGCAGGTTGATCGGATCGCGCTTGAGGTACTCCTGGAGTTCCGCCTTCGTGCGGTACGTTCCGCTCACGGCGTCCGACATCGAGTGGCCCATGAAACGATAGGTGCGGATCTCGAGCAGCGTCGGCTGGTAGTCGTCGCGTGCCCGCTCCAGCGCCGTGGCCATCGCGTCGCGCACGGCGAGCACGTCCTGGCCGTCGACCTCGGCGCTCGCGATCGAGTACGTCTCGCCGCGTTTGTACATGTCCTTGATCGACGAGGCACGCTCGACCGCCGTGCCCATGCCGTACTTGTTGTTCTCGATCACGTAGATGACCGGGACCTTCCAGAGCCCCGCCATGTTCAGCGCTTCGTGGAACGCGCCGTTGTTCACGGCCGCTTCCCCCATGAAGCACACGATCGCCTGGTTGCCGCCCCGATATTTGATGGCGAACGCCACGCCGGTCGCAATGGGCACGTGGGCGCCCACGATGCCGTGCCCGCCGAGGAAGTTCACGTCGCGGTCGAAGA
>OCZT010003522.1_pt1 | contig 15955 bp, 14 predicted proteins | sample 1539031 | NCBI WGS metagenome assembly OCZT01 (sample SAMEA3539308, study PRJEB22396) | soil metagenome | biome: tundra; feature: field; material: soil | place: USA | collected 2010-05 | depth 0.15 m | reverse complement strand
ACCCGGAGTGCTTTGCCTCTACCCATGCCTTAGCTATACAGCCTGACACCGTCCACACCAAGTGTATATCGTGATTACCTATCTATGCGGTCATGGCACTAGTGACCTAATGGCCGAACATGTGAACGAGAGTTGCTCTTCCACTTCCTTATTGTCGGCAACTAACCCAGTTAGGCGACAAGCGGTCGGGCCGTCAAGCTCTGTAATAGTGATCGACAACGATTCTCGGATGCTGCGTTACATACGCACTATCCTGGAGGGTACCAATCACGAAGTAATCGCCTGCGATTCCGGTGAGTGCGCAATTGAGTGTATTCGAAATGGCGCACGTCCTCACGTGGTGCTTGCCTCCACCAGCTTGCCTGATATGCCAAGTGTGGAGTTGCTACCCCGTATTTACAAGCTGCATGCTCGTGCGAATGTCGTGTTGATCACACACCTAAGCCAATACCGCGACTTGTTGCCGGCAATCCTGGAAGGCGCACGAGATGTCTTGCTGAAGCCGTTTTTCGCAGAGGACCTTTTGGAACTCCTGACGAGACTGACGGCGGTTAGAAGTTCAAGACCCAACGGGCCCAGTACCGAGGTGGCTCTAGGTCAGAGCACATTTTTTGTCTACGCCAGCCCTTGCATGCGTGAGATTCAGGAGCATGCCGCTCTGGTCGCGCGGGTCAATCTGCCGGTATTAATTCTGGGTGAGAGCGGAACCGGAAAAGAAGTTCTGGTTCGCTACATCCATAGTTTGTCGCCGCAGGCTGCGAGCCCTTTCCTGAAGGTGAACTGCGCGGCGGTGCCCGCAGAATTGCTGGAAAGCGAGCTTTTCGGTTACGAGCAGGGCGCCTTTACTGGTGCCGGCCGTTCCAAGCCCGGAAAATTTAAGCAGTGCAACCATGGCACGATGTTCCTGGATGAAATCGGCGAGATGCACCCCAGCTTACAGGCAAAGCTCTTGCAGGTGCTGCAAGATGGCACCTTTTCGCCGCTGGGAAGCCGAGCTACAGAGAAGGTCTCGGTGCGGATATTGGCAGCCACAAACATTGACATGAAAGCAGCGATCGCGCAAAAGACCTTCCGTGAAGATCTATACTACCGCCTCAACGGGTTCTGCCTCACGCCGCCACCCTTGCGGGAACGTCGAGAAGAAATACCGGTGCTGATCGAACATTTCATTCGATGCTGTAAGGGAGAGCTTGGTTTATCCGATATGCAACCTGCACTGTCTTGTCGCCTGATGAATGCCTGCATGCGATATAACTGGCCGGGCAACCTGCGGGAGTTGGAAAGTTTTGTTAAGCGGTATCTTGCTCTGGGTGACGAGCAGTTGATGATGGATGAATTGACGCAGGATGTCGATGCCTCCGTCTGCAAGCCTGTGACGATCGGCGCCGAAGCCATTTCGGAGGCCCTGAATGCTTCGGGAGGAAATAGGATGGAGGCGGCAAAAGCTCTGGGAATCAGTTACAAGGTTTTGCTGCGCCGCTTGCGTAAGTTGGGGATGGACTCATCGCGGAAGCCATTGGCAGTAGCCTGAATCCGTGAAATGACAGAACAGGTGGTCTGGGTTGACGAAGCAAGAATATGTTCCTGCTGACGGGACAATGCAGAATGAATTGGTCATAGTCCACAAAGTGGACGGTACCCTCACTCGCGGTATTCTGGAGTGGGATACGACCACAAAGCAAGTTGTTCCACCCGCCCTTTTGCCGGACATATTACACATCCGATGCGAGGACCAAACCGAATACTCGCTAGTCCAAGTATCTGAGATGAAAGCAATCTTCTTTGTAAAGAGACATGAAGGAGCTTTCGATCACGACGAGGTAAAGTTTTTCTCGGACGTGGCCACGACTGATTTGTGGATTCGGATCCGGTTCGCGGACGGAGAAGTACTGGAGGGCCGAACCGAGAACAGTGCTCGCCTACTGTTCGACTCGGGAATCTGGCTGCGGCCGTTTGACAGTACTGGCAATAACGTCCTGATCTATATTCCAAAATCTTCGGTTGTCGAGTTCCATGTGATGGGCGTCGCCGTTCATCGCTCACATCAGGCTTCAACCGTAGAGACGCCATCAACCGCGGCCACTATCGGCAAGCCTATGATGATTTGAAGAGCGCGATGGCGAAGTTGGAGCAGCACATTCCGAGCGTCAGCGAAGCACCCCAAAATGCTTCGGGACAGTGAACGGACACTAAATCTCGAATCCCTCGCAGTGCCGGCCACTCTCAACTGACGTGAGATAATGGGGTTACATCGCCTTGGCCCTGTAGCTCAGATGGATAGAGCAGCGGTTTCCTAAACCGAAGGTCGGCAGTTCGACTCTGCCCAGGGCTACCATTGTTCAACAGTTTACGCGATGACGCATTGAGGAATTGTGTTCAATTGTGCTCAGAATCACTGGATTTTTCCGATCACGTCAGTGACATCCAGCCCGGCCATCTGAGCCACAGGCCCTAAGATCACCGTCCGCAACTCGACGCCATGATGCGCCTCGCCAAGGGGCGCAAGGTGGACGTGATTGTTTGGAAGCTGGACCGCTTTTCGGGGGATGCGCGCCGAGGGTGAGTCTTACAACGAGATCGCCGAAGAGTTGGGGCGCTCGAAGGCTGACATCTACAGGGTTTGCATGGCGCTGGGCTGTGCGCCGGACCAGGCCGCGCCCCTGTTAGTCTCGGTAGTACTGCACGTCCCAACCCCCGCTCGGGCAGTTTCCGCAGAAATAATTCCCGAGCTGGGATCGAGACTGACGTCAGCCGGCAGAGAGCCTGCCGGAATGGACCAGGAATAGGGTGCGGCTGGTTCCGCCGGTTGCTGCAAGAGTGGCGCTGTAGGCTACCCCAGAAACGCCTGCGGGAAGGGATGTCGTAACAATCGACAGAGTACTACCCACCCATTGCCTGCTGCAATTCATCCCAGTCGATGCCTGAAATCTTTCCGTCAGTGGTGTCAGTCCAGTTCGGAATAAGAAGCTGATAATTCCCAATGCCCGGATCGACGTAGGTAAACGGGGTGGTCGTGGCATCGTTCGAGGTTCCCGGCCAAGTCTGCACCGAATCGCCGCCCGGTACAAACATTACGTTGCCATAGAACCGCGGGGCCAGCGGCGCCGGGTCGCTCATATAGTAGCCAAGCCCGGTCGTTCCCTGATAGCCGCAATCTCCGGTGGGCTGGCGAGCGATCACGTTGTCAAGCAGCCAGAGATTATGCGTAGAGGACGTAGTTGGGGGACACCCTGACTGGTCGGTGGAGAAGATGTAGTTCCACATCTTCGAGCCGTCAATCATCAGGGCGGTGTTGTGCTGGAAGACGTAGTCGATCAGCCCTATAGTACCAGAACGAATACTGCCGCCTGCGAGTACCGCCCAGTTGTGTCCCTGCGTGCCTACGTCCAGATTGTTGCTCAAGAGAATCAGGTTGTTATGGACCCAGATTCGCTTCGATTCGCCCTTGTTGGTGCAGTTGGGATAGCTGGGCGGGCCGCACTGATCGTCTTGCTCCAGCGTACTGAAGCCGCGATCAACATTCTGGAGGATGTTACTGGCCAGCTCGATATCGTCCACCACAGCAATGTTTCCGCTTTGGCTGGTGCGGATGGTGAACAGGATTGAATAACCGACTTGCGCGCTCGTCCAGGTATTCTCGAATAGATTGCCGGTCACGATGACCCGACGCGCACTCTTGAACTCCAGGTTGTTTTTCTCGACCCACTGATACCCCAATCTGGGAGGGCATTGCACTCCGTTGGGCTGTAGCTCGCTTGACGAGAGGGTGCCGCCAGCCCCGCATTTGTCCCAATCAAGCGGCTTAAAGAAGTGGTTGCGCCGGATCTCGATGTCGGAGGGAACATAGGGAGCGTCGTAGCCGCCGGCCCCGCCAAACATCACGTCTTCGGTGGTGGCTGAAAGGAAATTATTGACGATCTTGATGGGGCCAGGACTAAGGTAAACGGCGATCGCCTGCGAATCCATGGTGCTCTGATGGATGTCAGAGATGTAGCTGTCGATCACGGCGAGATTAGTTACGTTACCTTGAATGCCTTCCCGCACGTCATAGGTATCGGAGCCGTGCATGTAAACGCGGTCGAAGGTAATCGAGTCCGGCAAGTTGGTTTTGTGATTCATTCCTCCGTCCGGCTGCCCGAACAGCTCATAGGTGAAGCAATTCGTTGGAGGAGTGTTGTGAGGCTGGCACCCTTGGTTCGAGTGGGTGGTGATCTCCAAAGCAACCAAGCGATAATGGTTGGCTCCCGGCAGCGGACTCAATGCAGGACTGCCGTTCGGCGTGACAATCTTCGCCATATTGGGTTCGTCGGTTGGACTGACTCTCGTGCCGGGAGGCGGAAGATTAGCCAGGGCAGAACTTTCAATATAAATCCACTGATTGTTAGGATTCGCCTTTGCGGGCAGAGTAAAGTTGCCAGAATAGACCGACCTATTGTTCAAGACGATGGTGTCGCCGGGCTGCGCCCTGTTGAGCGCGAGCTGAAGGGTCGAACTGGAGTTTACCGTCCAGGTACCCCCCTGGGTCGGCGGATTCCAAGTTGTGTCGATGTAGACTTGAGGCGGAGCCGGGAACGGCTGCTGAGCGCTAGCTCCCAGGGTGACCATCGCCGCGATGACGATACATAGGGTTGAAATTATTGGTTTTTGCCAGCCCAAGGCAGGCGCCCAACAGCGTGCGCTGTTGCTTTGACTTCTCATTTGGTTCCCTCCAAGAATTATAACGGAGGGCGCAATACCAAGGTAATACCCTATTTAGGTTACTCCTGTAAATACAAAAGTGCCTATTATTGCACTAAAGTAACCTAAAATTCTGTTACTGTTACCGCTCAATAAAGCAAAACCTCTCCGTCAAGATCGGAGATTTTTTCGCCGATCAAGGCACCTAGATCGGCCTCTGTTCCGACGAATGAGGGTGAGGATGGTATTCGACTCACGGTGCCTATCGCGGACAGTGATCCGCGGTTCATGGATACTGGCCAGTTGTGCATGGAATGGCCGCAGGGAAATCTGCCGGGGAAATCGGGTTTCCTTCGCGGGTTCTAGAGTGCCAGTTGGGAGTGCCAAAGTGGCTAAAAAGCCAGCCTTACATCAGGCATTTACGGACAGCGTTGAATCGGCTGTTAGCTCCAAAGACCACGGTCTGGTCCGGCGCACGGACGGCCTTGGAAAGCCGATTCAGTTTGGTACATCGGGCGGTGGAGGATCGGGAACTGACTTCAGATCCATAGCCTCCGATGTTGCGCGACCCCGGTAGCCGACCTTGAACAGGTCGCTAGGGTCCTCGGTCTTGAGGATTGCGATGACTTCGGCCTTTGGAACCAAAAGAATTCCCTCGAGTTCCATTTCAGGGCTGCTGAAGGCAACCTCCACAAACGACGGGTCGGACATATCGTAGCGAGTAACCGGAAGGACGAGAGTGCCGGTCAAAGACGGGTTCCGGTTATCGGCGAGATGCAGGAGCAGCCTCTCAAGACCTGCGGTCCTGACCCACTGATATCGAATCGTCACTAGGGCCGTTATGGGAGACTGTTCTCGCGCCTTCTCGATGGGAGTCATTACAGTTTCGTCCACTTCTGCCATCAGCAGTTTTTGGCCGGTGTAGCGGACTGGTTCTTAACCCTCAGTTGACCTTCCTGAAGAAATCGAACAGCCCCAGCTCTTCCTGCGAGGCAAGCAGTAACGGTTGGTTGGCGTAATGGTTGTAGACCTTTCGAACCCACTGCGGTCAGGTGCGCACACATAGGGTAGCCCCGGAAAGGTTGCTTTCTATTCCACAATCCTGATGTGTTTCACAGAATCCTGAGGTGAAGGTGGTGGGTGCTTCAGACCAGCCCGGCGACGCCACCTTTCATGCCATCCTGTAAACGAAGGTAACGGCTTGCAGGACTTTGGCACGCTTCAGGGGACGTTGCGAGGCTCCGCCCTAAGCATTTAACGCTGGAAAGCCTCTGTGGTACTCTCGTTCGTCTGGGAGGGCTCCTCTACCGCAAACGCAAGCTGACGGTGTTGCGCAATCGTTGTCCATGGAAACCCAAGCTAAACCACCTGCCGCTGATGGGCGGGAAAGGCACGATGCCTCCGCGGCGCTCCGGACTGCACGTACTGCTGCCTGGCTAGGAGGGGCGGGCTCGGTCTGGTTCGACCTGGCAATTGCGCTGGTGGCTGGTTTGCTGTTTGCCCTGATCGTGTTGGGGCCGCGGCCGCTGAATCCGCGAAACGTCGGCTGGATTCCTTTCGATCCCGCCTATCACTACATCAGTTGGGAGCTCTTCCGTCAGGATCCGAAGGTCCATTGGCCTGTCACTTATACCGACAGGCTTGGCTATCCCGCGGGCGAATCGGTCGCGCTGACCGACCTCAACCCTTTGCTGGCGGTAGTACTGAAACCGCTCTCCCCGCTGCTGCCGGAACCGATACAGTACTTTGGGCTCGAGGCCGTGCTGGCTTGTGCGTTGCAGTTCTTTTTTGCTCTCAGAATTTTTCGGCTCATCCTCGACCGAAATCCGTGGGGAATGCTAATTGCTAGCGCATTCTTCCTGCTTTCGCCTCCCCTCACCTATCGTTTCTGGGGGCATTACTCGCTGAGCAATCACTGGCTGCTGCTCGCGGCGCTGTTCCTCTTTTTGCGCGAGCAACTTGCGCCAACCACCAGTCTTCCACCCCAATTCTCGCAAAACCGGCGCGAATTGGGGGCTCCGGCTGAAAGCTTGCGGCGCTTCGTGATCGCAGCGCTGGCGCTGGCGACGGTGTCGGTCGGCATCAATCCGTATCTTGCCTTTCAGGTGGTGCTGGTCCTGACGGCAACCGTCGTCAGTCTGCTTTGGCAGCGAAGGCTGACGTTCCTTCGTGCGGCGGGAACGATGGCGTTGCTGATTGCCGTCTGCGTTGCTATGGCCGCCGCAATGGGGTTGGTCATTACTGGAGGCCGAGGGTACGCGAGCGGCGGCTATCGCGACCTGTCGATGAACCTACTCGCTCCCATTGATCCTCGTGGCTGGACATCGCTGATCCTGCCCAGATTTTCCTCGGCGTCGACCGGTCAGTACGAGGGCTACAACTACCTTGGCGCGGGTGTGCTGGCTCTGGCCTTGATCGTGGTGATTGCCTGCCTGGCGCAGCGGCGAAAACTGCGGATGCTGGACCTGCGATGGGTGCTCCCGCTGGCAGCGTGCTGCTTGTTGCTCACCGTGATGGCATTATCCACCAGGATCACGATCGGCTCGCGGACCCTGCTCGATCTGGATCCGTCGCAGCGATTTTCGTCGCTGCTTGCGCCGCTGCGCGCAACCGGGCGTTTGTTCTGGCTTCCTTATTACGCCATTCTGACGGCGGTACTGGCCGCTTCGCTTCTACTCTTCCGCCGCTTGTGGGCCAACCTGCTGCTCGCGGCGGTTCTTGTGGTGCAGGTTGCCGACACCAATCCTCTTCGCCATTGGGTGTACATAACCGTGAACGGCGAGCATCCATCCCCGCTGCGGTCGCCGATCTGGTCGAAGCTCGGCTCCATGCATGAGAACCTGATTGTTCTGCCGGCATGGCAATGTGCCGCCAACGCTTCGCCCGGAGGGACGGAAGGGTATAGGGTCTTCGGATTTCTGGCGGTCAACCAGAAAATGCGAATCAATAGCTATCAGTCAGCACGCTACACCCAGGTAGCGAAGGACTTTCATTGCGACCAGTCGATTGCGAAGCTTAGCCAACAGCCGCTCTCGCCAGATTCGGTTTATGTGGTCTCTCCGGACGTGGCTACCGCCATCTCGGAGGGTCCGACCGGTCCGGGCAAGTGTCACGATCTCGACGGTTTCATCGTGTGCTCCACCAGGACCGACTTCGGGCTGAGTCCCGTGCTTATGACTGCGGATCAGCGACTGGAACACGCACTTGCCAATCCCGGGTTTGAAGACGGCGATTCTGCTCCGTGGACTCCAATGTGGGACCTGAAGGCGACTGCAACCCGGGCGGCGGCCCATAGCGGCTCTTACAGCTTGGCTGAAACGGACGGCATCGGCAGTGTCTACCAGGATATAAATGGCTTGCAACCCGGCGCAAGGTATACGATTTCTGCCTGGGTTTCGGGTTCGACTGGCGCCACCGCGACCGCTCAACTTGCGGTATTCGATCCCAGCAGCAACGGCATGGTCTCGAGTCCCATCGTGAACTGCGAGCCTGATTGGCGGCCGGTTTCAGTCTCAGCTACCGTCGGCCGGGAGGGCGCGGTGCGCGTTCATCTCATACGCCGTCCGGGCTCAGGCACAATCTACTGGGATGATCTCAGCATTGCGCGCTGAGGTGCCGGCAAGCGTAATGCGCCGGAAAGCTACGGCGGTTAGGCTATGTTAGCGTTGGCAGGGAAGAGAAAAAGGAACCAGTGAACACGGCTCAGACGGAAGCACGAGAGGCCGGTCATGCCTCGAACTCCCCAGGACAACTGTGGAAGAAGCTCTTATTGCTTTTCTTCGTCTTTCTCTTCTGTGTAGCGCTGTTTCTGGCCCTCGATTGGTTTCATACCGCCAGAGTTCAGCGGAATGCTCTCCGGGTGACCGGGAAAGGATTAGGGTGCTTCACCGTCCGTGACATGACCCGCGTGTTTGGGTTGAGACCGGATTGTTCCTGCATTCGCGCCTGGGGTGGGCTCCGATACCCATTGACCACCAACAGCCTGGGCTTCCGCGACAAACAGATCAGGGAAGTCCCCCTAAGCGATGCCAAACCCAGGGTCCTCATGCTCGGCGATTCTTTCACCGAAGGAATGGAGGTCTGGGACGATAGCTTCGTGGGACAAATCGCAGCCAATTTCCCGCAGTACGAGTTCCTGAATGGCGGTGTGGGAGGTTATTCTCCTTCCAACTATCTCAACACAGCACGTATGGCGTTGAGGGAAGGAGTGAATTTCGACGAGGCCATCGTGTTTATCGACATCTCCGATGCACAAGACGAAGCCGCCTTCTACCGGGATGTAACCGCGTCAGGGACGGTCGCTATACCTGAGCGCCATTACTTTGACCGCAACTGGTATTCGAAGCTGCGGATGAACATCAGCGACCATTTTCTGCTGACCAACTACATCTACGAGCTTTTCGAAAAAATGCTGGTCAGGTTTGGCTGGTATCACCTGGACCGCGGCAACAACGGCAACGAATTTGACTTTGAGAAGTCAGCATGGACTTACCGGCAGGTTTCTGACACCCAGCCCTTCGAGACGGGATACGCTCCACTTGGGCTTGAGGGCGGCATCGCCAAGGAGAAGGCGAAGATGACCCTGCTTTGGCAAGAACTGGCGCAGCGGAACATTCCTATCAGCGTTGTGGTCTATCCCTATCCCGCGCAAATCATTCACGACACTGTGGATTCCCGTCAGGTGCGCATCTGGCGCGAGTGGTGCGAGGGCAAGTGCAAGCGCTTTGTCACAGTGTTCCCGGACTTCTTTGCCGCCAAGGAGCAGTGTTCTCGGCTCCAACCCGGCTGCTGGTATCTGAAATACTTCGTCTTCGGAGACATCCACTACAACGCCGCGGGGAATGCGCTGGTCACCGACGCCGTCAGCAGGAGTCTTTCCGCCGCCCCGGCGGTCAAGCGGGAAGTACGAGCCTCGGGCGCGGATTCCGCAAACGGGCAATCGGAGCATACGCTCCGGCCCGCAGGCCAGTTGCGTTACTGACAATCTCTCCGGCTTGTGGCAAACTACTGCATAACGTCTTTCGGTGCACAGTTCATCCTCTGGTAGAAAAAGGGATCTTTATGGGCATTTTCAGGACAACCGGCCAGCGTTTCGGAATTGCGGGGGAATTGTTCGCTTTCTTCTGGAGTAACAAGCGCTGGTGGATGACGCCAATTCTCATCACGCTTGGACTGTTCGCGATCCTGTTGATCCTGGCGCAGAGCTCCGCGATTGCTCCGTTCATCTACTCATTCTTCTAGAGGTGCCATGCAAGCGTTGAAGAGGCTATGGGCTGCCTGGAAGCGGATCGCCCATGCGATAGGTAACTTTCAAGCCCGTATTCTGTTAACGGTCATCTATGCCGTTTTGATTTTGCCGTTCGGCTTAGCTGTCCGCTTCTTTTCCGATTCCTTGAGCACCAAGAAACGCCCCGTCAAGTGGTTGGACTACCCCGAGGTGGCGAGCAACTTGGAACAGGCTCGTCACCAAGGCTGACATGAATATCCTGGGAATTTCCTGCTACTACCATGATGCCGCGGCCGCCCTGCTACAGGACGGACAATTGATCGCCGCCGCGGAAGAGGAGCGCTTCACCCGCATCAAGCACGACTTCAACTTCCCCCACCAGGCAATCGAGTTCTGCCTGGAAAGCGGAGGAATCAAGGGCGAAGACGTGGACTTTGCGGTCTTCTACGAGAAGCCGTTCCGCAAGTTTGACCGGATTTTGATGACTGTCCTGCAAACCTATCCGCAGTCCTATAAGGTTTTCCGCGAGTCCATGATCACGTGGATGATCGACAAGCTGTGGGTGGGGTCCAAGATTTCCGAGAAGTTGGGAATACCGCGCGACCGCGTGCTGTATTGCGACCATCACCTATCGCATGCCGCCAGCGCTTTCTTGTGTTCGCCGTACCAGGAAGCTGCCATCCTCACCGTGGACGGAGTGGGCGAGTGGGTGACGGGCACTTGGGGGGTTGGACGCGGCAACCAGATCGAGATGCGCAAGCAGATGCTCTTTCCCCATTCTCTGGGACTGCTTTACAGCGCATTCACCGCATTCCTCGGATTCCAAGTCAATGAGGGAGAATACAAGGTCATGGGGATGGCGCCCTATGGCCAACCTCGATATGTCGAAAAGGTCTGGAAGCTGATCCGGCAGGAGTCCGACGGCTCTTTTTCCTTGGACATGGATTATTTCTGCTTCCCTCATTCCACGGACCGGACCTTCAACAGTCGATTTACCCAGTTGTTCGGCGAACCTCGTGCCCCGAAGTCGTTGTTCTTCACCGCAACTTCCGGATTTCCCACCTACTTCGGCGCCCCTCCGGCGAACTTCAACGAGCTTTGTAAGCTGAACCAGCATTACGCCGACATTGCTTCCAGCATCCAGCAGGTCACGGAAGAGGTTTTGCTGGGAATGGCGCGAAGCCTCCAGAGAGAGACGGGATTGAAGCGACTCTGCATGGCGGGAGGAGTGGCTCTGAATAGCGTGGCCAACCAGCGCCTCCTGCGAGAGACCGGCTTTGAGGAACTATTCATTCAGCCTGCCGCCGGCGATGGTGGTGGCGCTCTGGGTGCCGCGTTGTGGGCCGACAACATGTTGCTGGGGAATCCGCGGCGGTTTCGCATGGACCACGCTTACTGGGGAAAAGCCTATAGTCCGTCCGAAGTACGGGACTTTCTCGACACAAATAAGATTCCTTACCAAAATATTGAGGACGATGATCGACTCTACGACCTGGTGGTTGACCATTTGCAACAGGGGAAGGTGATTGGGTGGTTCCAGGGCCGCTTCGAGTGGGGCCCGCGCGCCTTGGGGAACCGCAGCATTCTCGCGGATCCTCGTAATCCCGCGATGAAGGACATCGTCAACACCAAAATCAAATTTCGCGAGCCGTACCGTCCGTTTGCCCCATCAGTGCTGGCCGAGTGCGCCGAGAAGTTCTTTGACCTGCCGAACGCGGTCGAGCACTATCCGGCGCGCTACATGCTCTATGTTGTTCCGGTGCGTCCCAGCAAGCAGAGCTTGTTACCGGCAATCACTCACGTGGACGGCACGGGGCGTTTGCAGACCGTATTTCGCGACGTCAGCCCTCGCTATTCGCGGCTCATCGAACGCTTTGGACAAGCCACCGGCGTACCAGCCGTACTCAACACCTCCTTTAACCTCAAGGGCGAGCCGATCGTGAACACGCCCGCCAACGCCTTCAATACCTTCACCAAAAGCGAGATGGACACCCTGGTTCTCGGGAACTTCATTGTCGAGAAGCAATAACGCAGAACCGGCTGGCGTTTCGCCTCCAATTCTAGGGAAGCTCTGATTACGTCTGGTCCCTTCGAAGGGGACGGCCTTCAGGTCGTCCGTCAAAGCCCGATGTAAGTCTGGGCTCTATAAGAGGGTGGTGAGAACTCGTTTTGAGTTCGCACGGTGGAACGACTGCGCAAAATCCAGCCCCGAATGGGGCGAAAGAGCTTAGCCCAGCGCTTCAGCGCTGGGTAAAGTGGGAGATAGATCCGAGTCCCGTAGGGACGGCAGAGGTTGTGACACAGTCCCTTCAGGGACGGCACAGCTCTCACACAAGGTTCTTCATCCCGGCGGGGCGCCCCACCGAAGCCTCTTTTGCTCGGGTGGCAATACGGTAAACCGTAAGCGTCCGGTTCGCACCGTTTTGCCGGAACCTTGAAACTCTCTGCCGTGTCTAAGTACCTGTGAAGCGAATCCCGATCATTGTGATGCTTTGTTTGGCATCTCTTGCGCTGGCTCAGCAGCCAAGGTCAAAGCTGATGGGCGGCGACGAGCAGCTTGTGACGGTGACGACAAAACCGGATCACCATGACCTGCGGCGAGGACAAGATCTCGGCGTGACGCTGACGATTGAGGCTGGCTCCGATGGCGCTTACTTGCCTAATTTCTTCGGAGACTGGGTGGAGACCTGCCAGTCAGGCTTCTCCGTAGATATCTACACGCTGCAAGGAAATCGGGCATCGACCTCCGGGCGAGGCTGTGCAGGCGAATTCCTGGGGCCAGGACCTCCAGCCAAAGAATTGCTTGCCGATTACGTTCTTTTGAAGCCCGGAGAGAGCAGATCTTGGCACACAACTCTGACCAATATCGCGAAAGCGCCAGGCACCTACGAAATTAAGGCTGAGTATTTCTCAGCTCAGCAGCGGATTGGAGAAGTGGCCGCTCTCCCAGAGGTTCACGGGCTGATGGTCGTAGGACATATACAAGCGAAACCTGTGTTGATCCGAATCCGGTGACAGAAGGAGATGCAGCACCACGCCGGGTGCTCCACCCTTCTCGCCTGTCTTTGGCGAGAGGGTGGGCGGAGAAACCTTACTTCAACGACGCCATATCAATCACGAAGCGATATTTCACATCGCTGCGCAACATGCGCTCGTAGGCCTCGTTGATCTTCTGGATCGGAATGATTTCAATATCGGACGTGATGCCGTGCTGGCCGCAGAAATCCAACATCTCCTGCGTCTCCGGAATGCCGCCGATCATCGAGCCAGAGAGCTGCCGCCGCGCAGGAATGATGCTGAAAGCGGCCAGTGCCAACGGTTTTTCCGGTGCGCCCACCAGCACCAACGTTCCATCGCGCTTCAGCAGGTTGAGATAGGCGTTGATGTCGTGCTCGGCCGAAACGGTATCGAGGATGAAGTCGAAGCTATTGGCGTGTTTCCCCATCTGCGCCGGATCTTTGGAGACCACCACTTCATGCGCACCCAGGCGCTTACCGTCCGCGGTCTTGTGCGCGGAGGTGGTAAACAGGACGACATGTGCGCCGAAGGCGTTAGCTAGCTTTACTCCCATGTGGCCTAAGCCGCCCAATCCCACGATGCCGACCTTTTGGCCCTTCTGCACTTTCCAGTGCCGCAGGGGCGAGTAGGTCGTAATGCCGGCACAAAGCAGAGGCGCCGTCCCCGCGGGATCGAGGTTCGCGGGCGGTCGCAGCACAAATGCTTCGTCCACGACAATCGTCTTGGAGTAGCCGCCGTACGTCATGCCACCGAGATGTTTGTCTTCGCTGTTGTACGTAAAGGTGGCGCCGGACTCGCAGTACTGCTCCAGGCCCGCCTTGCAGCTTGGGCAGGTGCGGTCGGAGTCAACCATGCATCCGACTGCGGCGAGGTCGCCTTCCTTGAACCTGCGCACCAGGGCCCCGGTTTTGGCCACTCGACCGATAATCTCGTGACCGGGCACGACCGGGTAGGTTGTGTTCGTCCATTCGTTGCGCGCGGTGTGCAAGTCGGAGTGGCAAACGCCGCAGTAGAGGATGTCGATTTGTACATCTTTGGGGCCGGGATCACGGCGTTCCAAGGAAAACGGCTGAAGAGGTGAAGTAGAGGAATGGGCTGCGTAACCGGTAGTTTTTGTTCGTCCTTGTTGCTTTACTGGCGTTTCAGAAGTGAGAACATCAACTGCATTTGCCATGATAAGTTCCTTTCTATCGACAAATTCCCAGAAAAAACGAAGAGGCGATGAATGGCTGCCTCGCCGGCGGGGAACTCGCTATCAGAGTGTTAGATTCCCTGGGATGCTATCGGTCACATCTTTGAGGTCAATTCCCGGCAACTAAATTCCGATACTTTGTGGGAGTGCCGCTTTCGCTGGTTATGGTTTGTTTCCAGCGCCTGCGGTAATATTCGTGCATGGCTAAGCCGTCGCTCCAATTCGAAGTTCCGTGTCCCTGCTGCGGTGCGTTGCTGAAGATCGACAGTGACACCAAGGCTGTGATTGCGCACACGCCCAAGGCTATTCCCAAAACCTTCGAGGACCTGGAATCGGCGGCGCGCGCCATGAAGGACCAGGACACCCGTAAGGAATCCATTTTCCGGCAATCGGTGGAGGCGCAGAAGCATCAGGGCGACCTGCTCGAGAAAAAGTTTCAGGAAGCTCTCAAGCGCGCCAAGGAAACGCCCGATACCGGCAAGCCGATTCGCGACTTCGACCTGGACTAGTTCACCACAGAGGCACAGAGACACGGAGAAAAACGGTTGTATTAATCCCTCTTCTAACCTCGATCTTGAAATCAAAATAGCTCGCTAGAAATAAAGGAAAATAAAAAACCTCTGTGTCTCTGTGTCTCTGTGGTAACTAACAACTCACGTCCGCCCTGCTAGGCCATCGCGGAGTACGTCGCCGTCGGCTCCGAGCGGCTTTGCGCTCACCGTCCGCTGTCATTTAGATTGTGGAGAATGGCGACAACAGGTGAGCGATTCGAACGCGCCGTATCCATCATGGCGCGGCTGCGTGGCCCCGGTGGATGCCCCTGGGACCGCGAACAGACCTTCGACACGATCAAGCCCTACACGTTGGAGGAAGTCTACGAGGTGCTCGAAGCCATCGACGCCCGTGACTGGGACGAGCTTCCGGGCGAACTCGGCGACCTGCTGTTGCAGGTGCTCTTCTACTCGGAGATGGCAGCGGAGGAGAAGCGCTTCTCCATCGACGACGTGCTCGACCGGCTCTCCAACAAGCTGATCGATCGCCATCCTCATGTGTTCGGCGACGCGAAAGCCGACACGCCGGGCGAAGTGTTGCGCAACTGGCAGGCGCTGAAGGCTGAGGAGAAGAAGAAGCGCGAGGCAGAAGGGGCGAACACAACACAGAAAGTCCATTCGGAGTCCGTCCTTTCCGGTATCTCCTCAGCCGTGCCGTCGCTGATGGAGGCCTACAAGATCAGTTCCCGCGTGGCCAATGTTGGCTTTGATTGGCCCAATATCGAGGGACTGTTCGACAAACTGAAGGAGGAGACCGAGGAACTTCGCCACAACCTGGAGGAGTATCCCGCGCCGGGTCCGCGTCCCGAGTCCGCTGCAGGCGTGGCGGGTGCGCGCGGCGCGAAGATTTCCCCGGAACTGCGCTCGCGCCTGGAGGACGAGGTCGGCGACCTCCTGTTCGTACTCGTGAACATCGCACGCTACCTCTCACTCGACCCCGAGTCAGCGCTGCGCAAGACGAACCGCAAGTTCCGCCGGCGCTTCGAGTATCTTGAAGAAAAACTTCGCGAGCTGGGGCGCAAGCCATCGGGGACATCGCTCGACGAAATGGAATCGCTGTGGCAGGAATCCAAGCGGCAGGAAAAAGCGTGACAGACACGATCGTGCTTCGCAACTGCACCGAGCTGGAGGAATTTCGCGCCTGCGTGGCCCTACAGAAGGAAGTCTGGGGATTTGCGGACAACGAGTTGGTGCCGTTGCGAATTTTTTCCCTGGCGCCCAAAATTGGCGGGCAAGTGATCGGCGCGTGGGAAGGCGAAACGCTGGTGGGCTTTGCCTTCTCGATTCCGG
>OCZT010003521.1_pt1 | contig 15956 bp, 9 predicted proteins | sample 1539031 | NCBI WGS metagenome assembly OCZT01 (sample SAMEA3539308, study PRJEB22396) | soil metagenome | biome: tundra; feature: field; material: soil | place: USA | collected 2010-05 | depth 0.15 m | reverse complement strand
GGCGGCCCCGCCTGGACCAGGACGACCGCCCCGGACGGCACGCCCGGCGAGTGGTACCTGCACCTGTTCGCGCCCGAGCAGCCGGACTTCAACTGGGCCAATCCGGAGGTCCGCGCCGAGTTCGAGGCCATCTTGCGGTTCTGGTTCGACCGCGGCGTCGACGGCATCAGGATCGATTCCGCGGCGATGCTGACCAAGGACCCGCGGCGGCCCGAGATCGGGCCAGGAGGCCCGTCTCCCTACGCTGACCGCGACGACGTGCACGACATCTACCGGGCCTGGCGCGCGGTCGCCGAACAGTACTCCGGCCGGGTGCTGATCGGCGAGATCTGGCTGGCCGACGCCACCCGGTTCGCCAGGTACCTGCGTCCGGACGAGATGCATACCGTGTTCAACTTCCCCTACCTGTGCTGTCCCTGGGACGCCGCCCAGCTGCGTGAGGTCATCGACGGCACGCTGGCCTTTCACGCCGCGGCGGGCGCGCCCGCCACCTGGGTGCTGTCCAACCATGACGTCGACCGTCATGTGTCCAGGTACGGCCGCGCCGACACGTCCTTCGGCCTGGACCGGCGGGACCACAGTCAGCCGGTCGACCTGGCCCTGGGCACCCGCCGGGCCCGGGCCGCCGCGCTGCTCACGATGGCGCTGCCCGGTTCTGTCTACCTCTACCAGGGCGAGGAGCTTGGCCTGTGGGAGGTGGAGGATCTTCCCGACGACAAGCGCCAGGACCCGATCTGGCACCGCACCGGCGGCGCCGACCCGGGCCGGGACGGCTGCCGGGTGCCGTTGCCGTGGGCCGGTCCCGAGCCTCCCTTCGGCTTCTCGCCCCCGGATGCGGCCAAGCCACCCTGGCTGCCGCAGCCGGTTCAGTGGCGGGAGCTGACCGTCGAGGCGCAGACCAGTGACCCGGAGTCGATGCTCGAGCTGTACCGCCAGGCGCTGCGGATCCGCCGCGCCGAAGCTGCCCTGGGCGAGCACCCGGATACCCCGATGACCTGGCGGCCCGCGCCGGACGGAGTGCTCGCCTTCGACCGCGGCGACGGCCTGTGCTGCGTCGCTAACCTGTCCGCCGCGCCGTTCCCCCTGCCCGGCCGCGCTGCCGTCCTGCTGGCCAGCGGCCCGCTCGCCGATGGCCTGCTGCCTCCCGGCACCTCGGTATGGCTGCGCCGCCATGACGTCCCGCTGGCCCGGCCGCCAGGGAGGGGGCCGGGCCAGCACGAATGACAAGGGTCAGCAGAATGCCGGTGAGTCCTAGTTGCTACGGACCCAGGTGGCGCTGAAGTTCTCGCCGCCGCTAAGCGAGGAGATGGTGTCCTTGTCGCGTCCGGAGTTGTCGACCATGGTGATCCCGGTTACGCCGCCGGCACTGCCGAGGGCAGCCCCGTTAGCCAGGGAGCCGGTGAGGCTGATGGTGCCGAAGTTGGTCAGCGGGAGGATGCCGCCGCCCGCGGTGCAGCACGGCGCCTCGACGATGACCTCGGCCGAGGAGCGCGCCGCTCCGGACAGGCTCGCCGTGGTGGTGTGACTCCAGCCCTGGGTGGTGTCGGCGATGTACAGGCTGAACCTGTTGCTGCCTTTGTAGGTCACCGAAGCGTTGAAGTGGTCGCCAGACCTGACCGTGTTGGGGTAGTTCGCCGAGGGACCCGGGTACATCTCGTACCAGGCGTAGTACTCCGCGGTCCGTCCGACGCAGTCGACCTCGCTGCCGGTCTGCTCGACCGAGCTGCTGCTGTAGCCGTCCAGGCCGACCCAGAAGGCGGCGTACTGGTCGCCGGATGTGCACGTGCCTTTCGGCTGGGTCCAGCTCGCCGAGACGCTCGTGTACGTGCCTGTGGTCGCCGCGTAGCCGGACCAGTTCGTGCTCGTTGCCTGGTGGCTGATCCCGCGCACATGTGAGCTTGAGCTCCCGCCCACCAGGTGAATGGGCCCACCGGGAATGAATCCTCCCGCGCTTGTCGCGGCCGACGCGCTGCTCGCGCTGACGGCCGTACCGATCGTCAGGGCCAGCATGGCCAGCAGAATGCACCATCGACGTACCATTCAAACTCCTTGGTTCTCGATCGAAGAGCTCGATTTAGGCAGGTCTTGCCAGTTTCGAGAAATTCGTTGTTCCTGTCGGGCTAGCTAGGGATTGCGGCGAGTCGACTCTGTGTGAGCGTAACGCAACAGATCCGTCAAGAAAAGATCTCGAAGCAACATTTTGTGACTTTACCGTCACACAATTGCGTCAAGGGTGACGCCTCACCGGCCGCCACGCCGTCACCCGGAGTCTTCGCCGATCAACAGGATGCGCTTGCGCCAGCTAGGCGAGCCTGACGCCGGTACCATCACAAAATTGTGCGTTTGCGCCTGAACCTCGCCCGGTGGCTTCGTGCCCGCGCCGTCATCCTGGCGGGGCTGGTGCTCCTCTGCGCCCAGATCGCCTGGATGGCGGACCTGCTCGCGCACTCCTACTTTCGCCAGGACGACTTCGGCATCCTCGACCGGGCGGTCGCCTCCAGGTTCAGCTGGAACTACCTGATGGGGATAGGCGGGGCCGGTCACGGTCACCTGATGCCGATCGGCCTGGCCATCTCCTGGGCGCTGGCCCGGGCTCCGTTGTATGACTGGCTACTGGCCAGCGTTGTCATCGGCGTGCTCGTCGCGGCCGCGTCGCTGGCCCTGCTGCGTGTGCTGGTGACCTTGTTCGGCGCCCGTCCGGCCATCTTGGTTCCGCTCGCGGTGTACATGTTCGGCCCGCTGTCACTGGGCGCGGTCGGCTGGTGGTCGTCGGCCCTGGAGGTGCTGCCGCTGCAGCTGGCGATCTTCCAGGCGACCAGCGCGCACGTCAGGTACCTGCGCAGCGTCAGCCTGGACAGCGTTAGCCTGGGCCGGGGTCGGTGGCGGTACGCCATCGCCGCGGCCGCCTGGCTGGCCGTCGGCATGGCGTCCGCGGACCAGGGCGCACTGGTGCCGTTCCTGCTGCTGGCTATCACGGCCGGGTACTTCGTGCCAGGACGCTGGACGCACGCGGTGCGGCAGGCGGTGACCAGCTACTGGCGGGCCTGGCTGAGCTACGGCGTGCTGCTGGCCTGCTACTGCGCGGTCTTCTTCTTCCAGCTGGCCCGCTCGGGCCTGCGGCTCGCCGGTCCCGGCCTGGCCAGCAGGCTGTACCAGTTCGCGGGGACATTGATCGGCCAGGCCGCACTGCCCGGCGCCCTCGGCGGTCCCTGGCGGTGGCTGGCCTCCGGCTTCGCGCAGGCCAGCCCGCCGACCGCCCTTGAGTACCTGTCCTGGGCCGTGGCCGCGCTGGTCGTCGGCGTGAGCTGCCTGTACCGCATGCGAGCCTGGCGGGCCTGGGCGATCCTGGCGGGCTGGGTCGTCGCGGCGGACATCGTGCCGGTCGCCATCGTCGGGTTCGGGACGCTGCCCGCCACCTCACTGGGCGCCCAGACCGGGTACCTGTCCGACGCCACCGCCGTGCTCGCCCTGTGCCTCGGCCTGGCGTTCCTCCCGCTCGCCGGCCCGCAAGCCGCGGACGTCCCCGCCCCGGCGCAAGCCCCCGCCCAGGCCCCGCCGCGCCCGATTCCCCGGCCGGTCCTGGTCGTTACGCTGCTGGCCTTCTGCGCCTTCGCGGTCGGCACGGTGGTGTCCGGGCAAGCCTTCGAGACCGCTAGCCCGGCCGCGGCCTCCCGGTCCTACATCGCGACGGCGCGGCTCGCGATCGGCACCGCGCCACGCGGCACGGTAATCGTGGACGGACCGGCCCCGGCGACGGTCATGAACCCCGTCTTCTTCTCGCCCGGCCAGGGATACACCTCGCAGGTCATCGGCGCGCTGGCCGGCCCGGCGCGGGCCGACCGGTGGACGCTCACCCTCGACGGCGTGATCGCCGGGCCGATGACGTTTGACGACCGCGGCCAGCTGCGGCCGGTCACCGTGCTGGGCCCGGCCAGCCGCCCGGGCGGGTGCCGGGACGTGACCGCGGCCGGGACGAGCATCCCGCTCGACGGCTCGCTTTACCGGTGGCCGTGGACCGCGCGCCTGTCGTACTCAGGTCCGGCCGGGCTGCTCGCGGTCAGCTTCGGCGGGACGCCGAACCAGGTCAGCCTTCCGTCCGGCCGCCACGTCGTCTACGTTCCTGTGGTGGGCGACGGCAGCACGGTCAGCGTCCAGTTCGCCGGCCGCACCTCCCGCGCGCTCTGCGTCACCGGCGTCACGGTCGGCTCGCTCCACCCCGAGCTGGCGGGCCGGGCCATCCCCGCTGCGCCCGTGCCCGGCTAGGCCGGTACCAGATGGTCATGCCCGCCGCCACCCGCCGGGACGGCCCCTCGAAGCCCTCCGGCCCCTCGAGCCGCTCGAGGCTCTCCAGGTCCTTCGGCCCGGTCGCCCTGCGGGTCGGCCCCGGACTCGTCCTCGGGCTGCTCGCGCTTGGCCCCGGGCTGCGCAGGGGCTTCCTGCTCAGCTATGACATGGTGTTCGTGCCTCGCGAGCCGTTCACCTCGGCGATGTTCGGCCTGGCGGGCGGCCCGCCGCGGGCGGTGCCGAGCGACTTCGCCGTCGCCGTCGCCGCCCGGGCCGTCCCCGCCGACATCGTGCAGAAGCTCGTCCTGCTGCTGATTTTCGTGCTGGCCTGCTCCGGGGTGATCGCGCTCCTGGACCGCCAGCCGGTGCTCGCGCGGCTGGCCGCCGGGGTCTTCTACAGCTGGAATCCCTACCTGGCCGAGCGGCTCATCATCGGCCAGTGGGCCCTGCTGCTCGGCTACGCCGGCTTGCCCTGGGTGCTGCGGGCCATGCTCAGGCCGGCCGAGGCGACCCCGCAGACCAAGGCGACCCCGCAGACCAAGGCGATCCGGCTGGGCCCGCGGGTCCGGCTGACGCTGGCGCTGCTGCCTGCGGTGGCGGGCGGTTTCGCCGCCATGGCGGTCACCGCGCTCGTCGTCGTGCCGGTGGCGCTGCTTGGCCGGAGCCTGTCCCGTGCGGTCGTGGCCCTGGCCGCGCTCGCCGTGGGCAGCTTGCCCTGGCTCATCCCGTCCGTGCTGCACACGGTGTACACCGACCCCGCGGGCGTGGCCGCGTTCGCGGCGCGGGCCGACACCCCGTTCGGCACCGTCGGCAGCCTGCTCATGCTGGGCGGGACCTGGAACGCGGAAACCGTGCCCCGGGCCTACGGCGGCGCCTGGTCCGTCCTCTGGCTGGCCCTGGTCGTCGTCGCGCTCCTCGGCTACGCGGTCCTGGCCCGCCGCCACTGGCCGGTCCCAGCCTGGGCCGGCCTGGGCCTGGCCGCGGTGGCCGGCCTGGTGATCGCCAGTCTCGGCGTGACCGCGTCCGGGCGGGACCTGCTCCGGGCCGCGACCGGGTTCTGGCCGGGCTTCGCCGTGTTCCGCGACGGCCAGCAGTTCGTGGCGCCGCTCGCCCTGGCCGAGGCGGCCGGGTTCGGGCTCGCGGTGGCCTGGTTGATGAACCCGGGTTCGTTCGGCAGGAAAAATACTGACCGGGTGCCGGGCCAGCACCAGGCCGTGGCCCTGACTGACGCGCCGGGGCTGGTCCTCGGCCTCATCACGCTGCTCGCGCCGGCGCTGCTGCTGCCCGGGCTGGCCTGGGGGGCCGCGGGCAGGCTGCGCCCCGTCGAGTATCCCGCCGGGTGGCTGGCCGCGGCGCGCCTGATCGACGCCAGCCGCGGGCCCGGTGACGTGCTGCTGCTGCCCTGGGTGGCGGACCGGACGCCGCCCTGGAACCACGGCGAGGTCATGCTCGACGCGTGGCCCCGGCTGCTGTCGCGCCCGGTCATCTGGAACGACGGGACCCAGGTGGGGGACGTGCGGATGGCGCCGGACGACCCCCGGGCCCGGCGGCTGGACGGGGTCATCGACTCCCGCGGCCCGCTGACCGCGGCGCTGAGAGCAGCCGGGGTGCGGTTCGTGGTCGATGATCCGGACCCGCTGCCCGCCGCCGACACGCCGGCGGCTGCCCGGCTGCCCGGCTGGACCGCCGTCATCCGCCTGCCTGACCTGGTCGTATTCGAGTGGCGTGGATAATCCGGCCTAGCCGCACTTGTTACATTTTGACCAAGTTACTCGCTAGTTGATGCCACTAACGCTACTGTCCAGCCATCGAGCCCGGAATAGGCCCGGAGAAGGAGCGTCCCGTGTCCCGTCTGATTATGGCTATCGTCGTGGGCATCGTGATTGCCATCGGAGCGGTGGCGCTGGTGGAAAACGTGCTGGCGGGCGACTCCAACGGAACGTCTACCAACGCGTCGATTTACCAGTACGGCACCCGCTGACTCCGGCGCCGGGCCGTGGCGAGCACGCAGTGCGGGCGTCCGCCGGCGTCAATCGAACGGGCGGCGATCGAGATTGTCGTTCCGGCTCGTAACGAAGCCCGTCGGCTGCCCGAAGGGCTGGCCCGGCTGTGCCAGCAAGCGGCGGCGCTCCCGATGCGCGCGGCGGTCTTGGTGGTGGATAGCGCCAGCACCGACGCCACCGCCGCCGTGGTGCGTGATTTTCCCCGCGGTCCTGTCCCGGTCAGCCTGCTGCGCTGCGAGCGCCTAGGCAAGGGCATCGCGGTCCGGGCGGGCCTGCTCGCCACCCGGGCTCCGTTCGTGGGCTTCTGCGACGCCGACATGGCCACCGACCTGGCCGCCCTGGAGGTCGCGGTCGGCCTGCTGGCCGCCGGGCACCCGATGGTGATCGGCTCGCGCGCGCTTGACGGCTCGGTCGTGGAGGCCAGGTCGAGCGCCGTGCGCCGGGCGGGCGCCGCCACCTTCCGAGCCCTGGCCCGCCAGATCGTCCCCGACGCCACCGATACCCAGTGCGGGTTCAAGTTCTTTTCCGGGCCGCTGGCCCGGGCCGCGGCTCTGCCGCTGCGGACCGCGGGTTTCGCCTTCGACGTCGAGCTGATCGCCCGCTGCCAGCGGCTCGGCGCGACGCTGACCGAGATCCCGGTCCACTGGCGCGATGTGACCGGTTCCACGTTCTCGGTGTCCAGGCACTCCGCCGCCGTCTTCCGCGACGTCGCCGCGATCTGGCTGCGGTCGCGGACCAGCCGCGAACCGGCCCCGCTGCTCCAGCCCGCCCCGCTGCACATACCCACCCCCCAGCCGTTGCCCGCGCAGCCGATCGGGGCGATGGGCACGACCCCGGCATGAGCACCACCGACCTGTCCCGGCGCCGGATCGCCATCGTCAACTGGCGCGATCCCTGGCATCCGCAGGCCGGGGGAGCCGAACGGTACGCCTGGGAGATGGCCCGGGCCCTGGTCGTCAGGGGAGCGAAGGTCCGCTTCCTGACCGCGCGGGCGTCCGGGCAGGCGCGTGCCGAGCAGCGGGCCGGGATCCAGATCGTCAGGCGCGGCGGGCAGTTCACCGTGTACCCGCGAGCACTCGGCTGGCTGCTCGCGCACCGCCGGTCCTTCGACGCCGTGCTGGACTGCCAGAACGGGATCCCGTTCTTCACTCCGCTCGTCCTGCCGTCGAAGGTGCCTGTGCTCTGCGTGGTCCACCATGTGCACAGCGCCCAGTTCGGCGTGCATTTCCCGTGGTGGATGGCCAGCGCGGGCCGGTTCCTCGAGGGGCCGGCGGCGCGGCTGGTGTACCGGCGGCACGCCTGCGTGGCGGTCTCGCCGTCCACCGTCGCGGCGATGCGGCGGCGGCTCCGCTGGAAGGGTGACATCTACCTGATCCCGAACGGCGTGCCGAAAGCCGAGAAGGTCCGCTCGTTCCTGAGGGTCCCCAACTTCCCGAACACCTCCACCCGCAACCCCAGGAACCTGGTCTGGGTCGGCCGCCTGGTCGCGCACAAGCGGGCCGAGCTGCTGCTGCCCCTGGCCGAACGGCTGCGGCTGCGACTGCGCAACGACCGCCTGGTCATCGACGTGGTGGGCCGCGGCCCGGCGGAGGGCGCCCTGGCGGCCAAGGTGGCCGCGTACAGCCTGGAGCGGACGGTCAGGCTCCGCGGCTTCCTGCCCGAGGCAGACAAGCAGGCGCTGGTCGCCGGGTCGCTGCTGCACCTGAACACCTCCCAGGGTGAAGGCTGGGGCCTGTGCGTGCTCGAGGCCGCGGCCTGCGGCGTGCCGACCGTTGCCTACGACGTGGAGGGTCTGCGCGACGCGGTCCGTGACGGGCAGACCGGCTGGCTGGTCAGGGACGGCGAGACGCTGGCCGACGTGGTGGACCGGGCGCTGAAGGAGCTGGCCACCCCGGCCCGCCGCGCGACGATCGCGCAGGCCTGCCGCCAGTGGGCCGCGCAGTTCGACTGGGCCGCGAGCACGACCCGGATGACCACGCTCATCGACGCCTGCGTCACGGCGGGGACCTCGCGGGCCCGGCGCCACGGCGCCTGGATCCTCACCATCCCAGACGACCCAGGCCGCGAGGTCCTCGCCGAGGGCCCGGTCCTGGACGCGCTCATCGACGCCGGCGCGGCCGTGCGGCGGCCGGCCACGCCGCTGGAGAGGCTGACGGGAGCAGGCCAGCCGCCGTGATCGGCGTGCCCGCGGCCCGTCCCGCTTCCCCCAGGTCGCAGGAACCCCAGCAAACCCAGGAGGCCGAACGACCGGACGGCCCCCAATGGCCCCAAGGGCCCCAGGGAACGCCGGGCGGATGGAACGTCAGGCTGCTCGGGTTCTGCCTGGTGCTCGCCGCGCTGCCGTTCGTGACCGCTCCCGGCCAGATCATCGCCGACAGCAAGTACGAGCTGGCCGTCGATCCCAGCCGCTTCCTGTCCAGCGCGCTCACCTTGTGGAACCCGCAGCAGTTCGGCCAGCTGCAGGACCAGGTGGTCGGCTACCTGTTCCCGATGGGGCCGTTCTTCGAGCTCGGCAAGCTGGCGTTCTCCGACGGGTGGGTGGTGCAGCGGCTGTGGATCAGCGCGGTGCTGATCGTGGCCTTCACCGGCACGGTGCGGCTCGCGGGCCGGCTGGGCGCCGGCACGCCGTGGACCCGGGTGGCAGCCGGTTTCGCCTACGCCCTGTCGCCGGCCGCGCTCAGCATGCTCGGCGAACTGTCCGCGGAGTTCCTGCCCGCGGCGATGCTGCCGTGGATCCTGATCCCGCTGGTGGACGCGTCGCACGGACGTCAGGGCCGGATCCGCGCCGCGGCCGGCTCCGCGCTCGCCGTCGCGCTGTGCGGCGGGGTCAACGGTGCCGCGACCGCGGCCGTGCTGATCCCCGCGGCGCTGTTCATCGTGACCGTGCGGGGCTGGCGGCTGCTGGCCTGGTGGGTCCCGGCGGTCGTGCTCGCCACCGTGTGGTGGTCGGTCCCGCTGGTCCTGCAGTCCAGGTACGGCGTCTCGATCGTGCCCTACACGGAAAGCGCGGACGTCACCACCTCGGTGACCGGCCTGTCCAATGTGCTGCGCGGCACCGACAACTGGGTCAGCTACCTGGTCACCAACGGGCAGACCTGGTGGCCGCTCGGCTACAAGATCGCCACCCAGGCGCTGCCGGCGCTGCTGACCGGGCTGGTCGCCGCGCTCGGCCTGGCCGGGCTGATCCGCCGCGAGATGCCGGCCAGGAGCTTCCTGCTCGCCTCCGTGCTGGCCGGCGTGGTCATCATCTCGGCCGGTTACACCAGCAGCCTGGGTAACCCGGCCGCGGGCCTGATCGGCGAGGTCATCAACGGCCCGGCCTCGGCCTTCCGCAACCTGTGGAAGTTCGACCCGCTGATCCGGCTGCCGGTCGCGCTCGGCCTAGCGCATCTCCTCGCGACCACGCCGGTCCGCCGGATACGGATCGCGCTCATCCTGGCCGCGGTGGTCGGCGTCGGCGGGCTGGCGGTGCCCGCGTATGCCAGCGGGCTGGCCGCGCCCGGGTCGTTCGGCCAGATCCCGTCCTACTGGGTGTCCGCGGCGCACTGGGTGACCGCGCACGCGGGCCGGCAGGCGGTGCTGGTCGCACCGGGCGCGTCGTTCGGCCAGTACGTGTGGGGCAGTCCGATGGACGACGCCCTGGCCAGCCTGACCAACGCCGATTTTGCCGAACGCGATCTGTCCGTCATCGGCTCACCCGGCAACGAGCGGCTCCTGGACGCGATCGACCAGCAGCTGGCGGCAGGCGACGGGTCGGCGGGCCTGACCCAGGTGATCGCGCGGATGGGCATCAGGTACGTGGTCGTGCGCAACGACCTGATCCGCTCCGACGCCGACGTCGCCTGGCCGTCCCGGATCAGCCAGGCGCTCGCCAACTCTCCCGGGATCACCCCGGTGGCCCAGTTCGGCCCGGCCGACGGCAGCGCGTCGCCCGACGACGCGGCCACCAACTTCGATCCGCCCTTCCCCGCGGTGCAGATCTACCAGGTGGCGGGGGCGCAGCCGGTAGCGACCGTGCTGCCCGCGGCCGGCACGCTGCGGGTCTACGGCGGGCCTGAGTCGCTGTTCACGCTGGCCGACGCCGGCTTGCTCGCCGACCGCCCGGTGCTGGTCAACAACGACGGGTCGCAGCTGCCCGCGGCCGCCTCGGTGCTGACCGATTCGCTGCGCCGCCGGGTGCGGAACTTCGGCGAGCTGCGCAGCTCGTATTCGCCCACGCTCACGGCCGGCCAGCCGGCCCTCACGTTCGAGGCGGCCGCCGACTACACCGAACCCGGCTGGAGCGCCTACACCAGCGTGGCCCGGTACAGCGGCATCACCAACGTGACCGCCTCCTCTTCCGCGTCCGGCATCCAGGCCAATCCAGCCCAGTGGGGGAGCGGCCTGCTGCCCTACGCCGCGGTCGACGGGGACACCAGGACCATGTGGGAGTCGGGCAGCTGGGCCGGGCCGGCCGGCCAGTGGATCCAGGTGAACTTCGACGCCCCGGTGAACCTGGGCACGATCCGGGTGGCCTTCGCCGACAACCCGGCGATCGGCCCGCCGGTCAGCCGGGTCACGATCCGGACCGCGGCCGGGCAGGTCAGCGACCCGGTGCAGGTCACAGGGAACCCGCAGCCGCTGCGAGTGCCCGCGGGCGCGTCCGGCTGGCTGCGGATCACCGTCACCGGCCTGGCCTCGCCGCCCGTCCCGCTGATCGGATCCCAGGTCGGCATCTCGGATATCTCGGTGCCCGGGGTGCAGGCCGGCCGCACGATCCTGGCCCCTTCGGTCGCCGTCGACCCGTCGGTCGTGGTGCTGGCCAAGGCCCAGCCGCCGTCCTCCGGCTGCATGCTCACCTCGCAGCGCTGGGTGTGCTCACCCGCGCTGGTCACCCCGACCGAGGAACAGTACGGCTTCGACCATTCTTTTCAAGAGCATTCTTCCGAACGGACCGTGGTTCACGGCTCAGCGACCTTGATCAGCTCTTCGGTGGCGGACAGGTACGCCCGGCTGGGCCTGCAGGAGGCCACCGTGACCGCGTCATCGACGTACACGCCGGATCCGCAGGACCAGCCTCGCTCGGTCTTCGACGGTAACCCGGCGACTAGCTGGGTCTCTAACCCCGACGACCTGCACCCCACGCTCACCATCCGCTGGAATACGGTGCGGAAGGTCAGCCGGGTGACGATCCAGCGCCCGCCCGGCGCGGCGGCGTCCATGCAGGTCCTGATCACCGGCTCGGGGGGACAGGCCAGGGGCGCGACGGTGTCCGGCGCTACCGGGGTCATCACGTTCCTGCCGATGGAGACGACCAGCCTGACCTTCGCGTTCACCCCGGTGCAAAATCCGGTGCAGATCTCCGGGATCGTGGTCCCTGGGGTGCCGTTCCTCACCGAGCCGGCCCTGGTGTTCCGGTTGCCGTGCGGCCTCGGCCCGCGGCTCGAGGTCAACGGCACGGTGGTGCCGACGAAGGTGACCGGGACCTTCAACGATCTGCTGACCGGTCAGCCGCTGCAGTTCAGCGCGTGCCACGAGGTCACGCTCGCCGCGGGCACCAACCGCGTGGTCGAGCCCGCCACCGACGCCTTCGACGTCTCCGATGTCGTGCTCGACGCCGACGCCAGCGCGGTCCCGTCCGCGGCTCCGGCGGCGGCGGCGATCTCCTCCTGGACGCCGACCAAGCGCACCGTCCGCGTTTCCGCGCAAACGCCCTCCTACCTCGTGGTCAACGAGAACTTCAACCCCGGCTGGCGGGCCGTCGTGCACGGGAAGGTCCTGCAGGCGGTCCGCCTGGACGGCTGGAAGCAAGCCTGGCTGCTCCCCGCGGGCACCAGCGGCGAGGCCACCCTGACCTACCGGCCGGAAAAGCTCTACCGGTACGCCGTCGTCGGCGGCCTGGCCGCGCTGCTGCTCGTCCTGCTGGTCGCCGCCTGGCCCTTCCCCCGCCGCCGCCCCAGGCAACAAGCCCCGCCCAGTGCCCCGCCGTCCCCGGGCCCGCACCCGAAACCCTCGCGCCTGCGCCGTCTCGGCCAGCGGTCGTTGCCGGTCCTGGTGACCTGCGTGCTGGCGGCCGTCGGGTTCTGGCTCGGCGGATATCCGGGCGCTGGCATCCTGCCCGCGGCCACCCTGGTCTTCCTCGTCTCGACCGGTTACCGGGGCGCGCAGAGTCCCTCGATCTTCGCCCGCTGCTGGCTTGAGCTGCTGCAGCCGCGAGCCCTGGCGGTCCTGTTGCTTGTCGCGTCGGCCTGCAGCGCGGTCGGTGAGCATCTGGTGCTAGCCGCGGACTCCGGCCTGGCCGTCACGGCCCTGGCTAATACGATCCCCCAGGTCATCTGCCTGGTCATCGTGGGGCGGCTGGCGGCGGCTCTAATCATTTTGTAATAACGCGAGAGAAAACGCCTCCTGAAGAGGGGGAACTCGTTACCGATATGTGCTAAAACAGCAGGGCAATTCGGCGTCGAGCCGGCCATACTACGCCGAAGTAACTTCCGCCTTCCGCCTGCGCTTTTGGCGGCGAGCCGCTTACAGGAGGATCGATGCGTCGTGTCGTCGGGCTTGTGCTGGCCGGGCTTGGGACGTGTCTCATCGTGTTCGCGGTCCTCATGCCGGCCTATGTCAGCAGCCGGGTCCTGAAGTTCCCGCTGAACGAATACGAAACCGCCACCCTGACCGCCAGCAACGTCTCGTATTTCAGCCCGACCAAGCTGACCGAGCTGACCGGCGTGAACATGGAGGCCACCTACACCCTGAAGGGGAACGCCGCGGCTGGCTCGTCCTCGACGGCGGTGTGGAACGAGTTCACCTACGTCTACGACGAGACCAACAAGCTGCCGTTCCAGACCCTGACGCGGACCTTCGCCTTCAACCGGCGCAACGCCCAGCTGGTCGACTGCTGCGGGGCCAACGTCAACGGCGATTCCTCGATCCGCCAGACCGGGTACGCCGGCTACGTGATGCCGATCGGCACCCAGAAGCAGACCTACGACGTCTTCGACACCAACCTGAACAAGCCGATGCCCTTCGTCTACGCCGGGACGGGCACCGTCAATGGCATCCAGACGTACAAGTTCGTCGAGAATGTGGCGGCCACCAAGAACGGCAGCCAGACCCTCCCTGGTTCGCTGGTCGGCCAGAGCCAGGCGACGGTCACGCTGCCGCAGTACTACCAGATGCACCTGACCTACTGGATCGACCCGGACACGGGCGCGCTGCTCAACGTCACCGAAGACGAGAAGCTGACCCTGGAGGACTCCACCGGGGCCCAGGCCCTGCTCCTGCTCGACGCCAACCTGGCTGCCACCCAGCCCAGCATCAACCGCGTGGTGGCCCAGGACAATAGCGGGCGAAGCAAGAGGTCCCTGGTCAGCACCACGCTACCGCTCGTCACCGGGATCGCCGGCGTGATCCTGCTGATCATGGGCATCATCCTGGCCCGCAGGCCGCGCGAGGACGCCGAAGCCGCCCCCAGCGCGACATCGCCCGAACTCGCCCCCGCCCGCCCGGAAGCCGCCCGGTCGCCAGAGGCCGCCCCGCAGGTCGCCCAGGCCTCCATCGTCCCCGGCCTAGACGACCAACCCCACGAGGCCACCATAGAGTCCCCCGCGGTCCCAGCCGAGGCTGCCCAGGCCGAAGCCACCGCAGCCGAGACCCCCCAGGCTGAGTCCGCCGCCCCCCCCAGGCTGAGCCCCCCGCCCCCGCCGAAGCTGAAACCCCCCAAGCCGAAGCCCCCCAAGCCGAAGCCCCCCAAGCCGAGGCCGTCACCGCCGAAGCCCCCCAGGCCGATGCTCCTAAGGCCGAAGCCGTGGCTGCCGCCGGAGTGGCTGCCGCCGGAGCCGCGGCCGTAGCCGCCGCCAGCAGAGCCAAGACCTCTAAGGCCAGGGCCGCCAAAGCCAAGGCCGCCCAAACCGATGCTCCTCAGGCCGAGGCCCCCGCCGCCGAGACTGCCACCCCAGAGGCCGCCCACCCTGCCGCACCAGCGTCCGAGGCCGCCACCGCAGAGGCGCCGGCCGAAGCGTCCGAGACCTCGCAAACCCCCGTTGAAGCACCGACCGCCGAGATGCCAGCTGCCCCGGCCGAGTCGGCCGACGGCGCGCAAACGCAGGAAACACCGGCGGCCGCCCTTGATGCCGCTCCGGATGCGGCGGAGGCTGTTACCGCCACGACGCGCCGGCGTCGCGCCCGCCACCGCCGTTAGGGCGCCCCCCCGCCTAGCCCTCGCGCCGCAGCACCAGCAGCAGATTCCAGGTCAGGAACTCCCGCAGCACGGGCGCACGGAGCAAGGGCCGGGTCCAGCCGGGCAGGTAACGTGGCACGGCATCCACGACGACCGCGCCTGGCGCCGAACGCGTCCACTCGAGCGCTTCGGCGACAGAAACTGGATGCAGGCTGTACCTGAAGCGGTTTTTCGGCATCGCGCCGTGGCTGCGCTGATACCGGGCCACCGCCCGCTCGCCGCCCAGGTAATGCCAGGGCGATGTCTCATGCCCGCCGTACGGCGACAGCCAGTTGGTGAACGCGACGAAGACGATGCCGCCTGGCTTGGTCACCCGCACCATCTCGGCCAGCATCGCCCGCCAGTCCCTGACGTGCTCGAGGACGTTGCTGGAGAAGCAGACGTCCACCGCACCAGAGGCGATCGGGAGCCGGACGGCACTGCCGGCGATACTGCCCTTCTCCGGCGGGCCGAGGGCGGCCATTTCCCCGCTGTCCGCGTCGACGCAGAACGACAGCGCGCCCGCGTGGCCCAGCTCTCTGACGAAAAACCCAGGTCCGCCGCCGACATCGACCACGACCTGTCCGGCTATCTCGACGTACTGGCCGAGCTGAAGGATGGTGTCCTGGGCCAGCGCGGTGTAGTACCGCACCGGGGATGCCTGCTCGGTCCGAAACACCCGGAACAGCCGAACCGACCGGGCCAGGTCCGCGCGGAACACCTTGCTGTCGCTCATGATGATGTCATCTAACACGTCGGGCCGGGACAGGCAGGGTGTAACGCCCATTTCAGGCCACCGTCGCGGCAGGCGCTGGCTGCTACTGCTCAGGTGTTTCCGCCGTCGGCTCTGCTGCCAGCCCGCTGAACAGCTCGGCGTAGTCATAGGCGGCCTCGGGCTTCGCGCGCACCGCCACGTCGAGCTTCTTGGCGTCCTCGCCGATGAGGATCCGCCAGGTGCCGGATCGCACCCCGTCGAGGATGATGGTCGCCGCTTCGGCCGCGCTGACCGGCGCCTTGTCCCGGAAGTCGGCGTTCGCCTGCACGAGTATCTGGCGCAGCTCATCGGCCCCCGAGCCTTCGGCCAGCAGGCCGGCCCGGATCAGCTCGGCCTGCGCGTCGCGGGGGATTACCTCCTCCAGCTGGGCGTCGCTCATCTGCCCGGGCTCGGGCAGGCCGCGGGCGCGCAGGCTGTTCGCGACGATGTCGGTGCCCACGTGACCCGGCAACACGACGGCGACCCGGACGTGCGGCGCGTTGGCGCGCAGGTCCTCGATGAGCGCCTCGGAGAAGCCTCGCACGGCGAACTTGGCCGTGCTGTAGGCGGTCTGCGGTATGCCCGGGCCCAGTGACGCCCAGAAGCCGTTCACGCTGCTGGTGTTGACTAGGACGCCGTCGCTGCTCGCGATGAGCAGCGGCAGGAACGCGCGGGCGCAGTAATAGACGCCCCACCAGTCGATGGCGAACGTGCGCTCCCA
>OCZT010003520.1_pt1 | contig 15960 bp, 14 predicted proteins | sample 1539031 | NCBI WGS metagenome assembly OCZT01 (sample SAMEA3539308, study PRJEB22396) | soil metagenome | biome: tundra; feature: field; material: soil | place: USA | collected 2010-05 | depth 0.15 m | reverse complement strand
CGCGCCGTTCCTCAGCGACGAAGAACGCGCGGGACTCGGCGTCGTGGACGCGGAGCAGCCGGCGCTGGTCGTGCGCGCTGCGTGGCGCGAGGGCGCGCTGATGGCGCGGCTCGCGTTCGTCGATCGCACTTCGGGCGCATATGCGCCGTTCAGCCCGCACGGCGCGGTGACGGCCGGTTCGGGACACTTCGTGCGCTGGCCGCCCGACGTCGCGCGCGGCTTTGCGCGGCGCTTCTTGGAGACCGGATTCGTCCCGCGGGGCGGCGACGCGTTCGCGCTCCACGACGCCGACCGCGCGGCGGAGATCGTGCGCACCGTGTGGCCGTCGTGGGGCGATGTCGAGGTGCGGCTCGATGAGTCGCTCGCCGCGCTCGCGGGCGGCGGCAAGGTCGACGTCGCGGTCAGCGCGACTGCGGGTGACACCGGCGACTGGTTCGAGCTCGACGTTGCGGTGTTCGTCGGCGGTGGCGAACCGCTGACGCGCGAAGAGCTGCGCGCGCTGCTCGGTGCGAAAGGCCGCTACGCCGAAGTGCGCGGCAAACTCGTCGACATCGGCGATCTGCGCTCGCGCCAGAATCTGCTCTCCGAGCTGACCGACCGCCGTCGCACGGGACTCGCCGCGCTCGTCGCGATGCGCGACGAACTGCACGAAGCATTCGGCGATGTCGCGCTCCCTGAAGAAGTCGAACGCATTCGCGAGCGTTTGCGCAATTTCGAAGGGATCGAAGAGATCGAACCGCCCGAGATTCTCGCCGACGTGCTGCGCGATTATCAGCGACGTGGTTTAGATTTCTTGTCGTACCTGTCGTCGTTCCGTTTCGGCGGGATATTAGCAGACGATATGGGGCTCGGCAAGAGTTGTGTCGTACATTCTCGCGTGATTACCCCGACTGGTCTGCGGCGATTCGGCGACCTGCAGGTTGGCGACGAGGTGATGGGGCGCGATGGTTTGCCGCACGAGGTGATCGGCGTTTATCCGCAGGGCGTTCTGCCGGCGTATCGCGTGACATTCAGCGACGGAGCGTCGGCGCTCGTGTCTGACGATCATCTCTGGGCGGTGAACTCTGCGGTGCGGAAGAAGCGTGGCCAGCCGTATCGCGTATTGACGACGGCCGAGATTCGTGCGCGCCTCCAGGACGCTGCTGGAAACGCGCGTCACTACATTCCGATCGCCGACCCGATGCATTTTGGTCAAGCGCCGTCATTGCCGCTCGATCCATATCTCCTGGGCTGTCTGCTCGGCGACGGTGGGCTGACTCAACGCAGCCTGAAGTTCACGACGGCTGACGCTCAAATCTTGGATCAATGTCGTGAGCTGCTTCCGACGGGGACGGAGCTTGTGGCAGAGCAGCGCTACGACTATAGAATTCGCCGTACCGGTAGCGGACCGAATGTAGTAGCGACCGCGATCGAAGACCTGGGCCTTCGTGGGTTCGGCTCGTCGATGAAATTCGTACCGTCGATCTACAAGACGGCGTCTTTGCCCGACCGGCTCGCAATGCTGCAGGGACTGCTCGACACCGACGGCACTGTAGGTGCCGGAAACATCGTCGAGTTCTGCTCGACGTCCGACCAGCTCGCGCAGGATGTCACATTCCTCGCGCAATCTCTGGGCGGTGTCGCTCGCGTGCGTTATAAGGCCGAGCCGAAGTACACGTACAAGGGTGAGCAACGCATCGGCAAACCCGCGTATCGCGTCGGTATCTCGCTGCCGCCGGAGTATCCGCCGTTCCGGCTCGCTCGCAAGCTGGAGCGCTATACGCCGCGCAGCAAGTATTTGCCGACGCGGGCGATCGTCAGCGTGGAGTACCAGCAAGACTGCGAGATGATGTGCATCGCGGTCGATGCGCCGGACCGGTTGTTCTTGCTCGAAGACTTCGTTGTCACGCACAACACCGTGCAGGTGATCGCGCACGTGCAGCGGCGGAAGGAGAATGAGGGGCAGTCTCCCGTCCTCGTCATTGCGCCGACGTCGGTGACGCATACGTGGGAGAACGAGATCAAGAAGTTCGCCCCGACGCTGCGGACGCTGCGGCTGCAGTCGGGGAGCGATCGGGCGGCGAAGTACGAGACGCTGCACGACTACGACGTCGTCGTCACTTCGTACGCGCTCGCGCGGCTCGATGCGCATCAGCTCGAGCGCTTCCGCTTCCGCACGCTGGTCCTCGACGAGGCGCAGAACACGAAGAACCCGGCCTCGCAGATCGCCAAGGTCGTGCGCGGACTGCAAGCCGATCACCGGCTGGCGCTGACCGGTACACCGGTCGAGAACTCGCTGCGCGATCTGTGGGCGATCTTCGGCTTCGTCGAGCCGGGGCTGCTCGGCTCGGAGGCGTCGTTCCGCCGGCGCTTCGAGCTGCCGATCGCCGACGGCGACGAAGGCGCGGCGGCGGCGCTGCGCTCGCGGCTCGAACCGTTTCTGCTGCGGCGGACGAAGGAAGACGTCGCCCGCGAGCTGCCGGATCGCACCGAGGCAGTGATCGAGTGCGAGCTGACGCCGCTGCAGCGCCGGCTGTACCGCGGGATCGCTGAGGCCGCCCGGCGCGACGTGCTGTCGAAGTACGACGAGGAGGGCGCCGAGTCGGCGACGGTCCACGTTCTTGCGGCGCTGACACGTCTGCGCCAAGTGTGCGCGCACCCGGGCTTGCTCGTCCCCGAGTATCTCGACGATCCCGACGCGAGCGGCAAGTTCGACGCGTTTCTCGAGACGGTCGAAGAGGTGCTCGACGGCGGCCATAAGGTGCTCGTCTTCAGCGCGTTCGCCTCGATGCTGCGCGTGATGCGCACCGCGCTCGACCGCAAAAACGTCGCGTACGGCTATCTCGACGGGTCGACGAAGGACCGCGACCGCCAGACCGAAGTCGACCGCTTCATGGCGGACGACGGGCCGCCGGTATTCCTGTGCTCGCTCAAAGCGGGCGGCGTCGGGCTCACGCTGACCGCTGCGGACTACGTCGTGCTGTACGATCCGTGGTGGAATCCGGCCGTCGAACGCCAGGCGATCGACCGCACGCACCGCATCGGGCAAACACGCCCCGTCACCGCGTACCGCATGGTCACCGCGGGCTCCGTCGAGGAAAAGATCCGCGCGCTCGCCGAGCGCAAGACGGCACTATCGAAGGCCGTTGTCAAGGCCGACAGCGCGGTAGCGAAGACGCTCACACGTGAGGATCTCGCCTTCCTGTTCAGCGATCCGGAGTAGGCGCAACATACAGCGCCCGTAGCGCCTGACCCTACCAAATAGGGGCAGTCGAAAATAACGAGTGGTTCGCGTCACAAAACGCGCGCCACGTACGTTCCCTCGAGCAGTGTCAGCAACTTAACCGGAGCTCGACATTGCCGATGACGTTCATACGCGGCAAGCGCGAATAGCTTGCGGCGTTCTCGTCATCGCCTAGACAAGGATGTCTCCATGAAACGCGTTCTCTTAGCGTTGGTGCTCGCATTGTCGTTTGCCGCTCCAGTGTTTGCCGAGCCGACTGCGAATCTGGCCCCCGCCGACCGCTATTTCGGACGGCTGAAGATGAGCATTCTCGGCGTTCGCAACTCCCTCAAAGATCTGTCGGCGCGCGCCGACGCTCACCCCGAAGACGCCGAGCACATCTTCGATAAAGCGGTGCTGGTCGAAGACGCGCTGCGCGACTGGCACGCGCACTTCCCCCGCGATCCGTGGATCCCCAAGTTCGCCTACAGTCTCGCCCAGCTCTACGGCAAGCTCGACTCCGACGATGCGCGCGTGCGCCGGAACGACACGCTGGACTGGCTGGTTGCGACGTTCCCGGAGTCTGAATATGCAATGCTTCCGCGTGACTAGACTCGCCGCTCTCGCATTGATGGCGTTCGTGACCTGCTTCGCTTCGGTTGCGCACGCAGGCGGCATGCGAGACCTGGCCCCGGCCGACGAATACTTCGGCCGCCTCAGGATGAGCGTGCTCGGCATTCGTAACGAACTCGTGACGCTCGAGCGCCGGGCGGAGAGCGGCGAGGCCAATCTCGTGGCGCTGAACGGCAAGCTCGCGATGGTCGACGACGCGATGCGCGACTGGCGCGCGCGCTACCCGCGAGACACGTGGCTCCCGCGCTACGAAGCGCAGCGAGCGCACGTCGCCGAGCTGATCGGGTACGGCGTCATCCGCCAGTAGGCGGACGCGACTCTATTCATCGAGGTGATGGTAGCGATGCGCCGCGAGACGGTTGGGCTCGGCCGTCTGAATGCGGAGCATTTCGAGACGCTGTTGTTCGGCTGAAGCTTACTGTTCCGAGCGTGCCTTGTCGAGGAGCTCGCGCAGCCGGTCGAGCTCCGCGTCGTCGACGGCCTCCGACTCCAGGAGGTTCAGCACCAGCTCGCGCGGCGAACCGTCGAAGAAGCGCGAGAGAACGTGGGCGACGACGCTGCGCTGGGCTTCGTCGCGAGCGACGACGGTATGGTAAATGAAGGCGCGTCCGACAGCCTTGTGGCGGACGTAGCCTTTCTGCTCGAGGATGCGCATCGTGGTGAGGACGGTGTTGTACGCGAGCGGCGGATCGCCGATCGCTTCGACGACGTCTGCGACGCTCGACTCATCACGGTCCCAGAGGACTTGCATGAGGCGATATTCCGCCTCCGTGAGGGTCGGCGACTTCTTGCGGGGCATACGCCGACGCTATCACGCGTCCGGGCCGCTGTCAACTAAGGTTTTAAGAAATTACCCCAAGAAAGACGGCGGCCGCTTGCGCGACCACCGCCATTTTCCGCCCCGGAACGAGCTGCTACTTGGTCGAGACGACCGTGTAGCCTTCGCGCGGACCGACCTTCTCGGAGGTAATGATCTTCTCGGCCGCCGTGCTGTCGGGGTTCGAGCACGCTTCGGCCGCGTACTCTCCGCCAACCGTCGCGCCGATCGTGAAGTACTCGCCTTCCACCTTGCGTTTGCTCTTCGGCACGATCACGCCGGCATAGGTCTGCTGGACGGCCTGATGATCGCACTTGCGGAAGTATGCGCCGCTCTTCTTCGCTGCGTCGTAGTGGTAGTTCTCGAACGCCTCGATGAGTTTCTCGGTGTCGGTCGTCCCCGCTGCGTTGAGGCGGTTGATGATGTTGCGGCCCGCCATGTAGCCCAGATACTGGCGCCAGTCGACTGCCGGGACACCGGGCTTGAGCATCTTGTAGACGCTCGCCGCGTCGCCGCCCGCTTCCGGACCCCAGACGTATCCCCAGATCGAGCCGACGAGGTCGTCGACCGGCATCCCGACCGCGACGTCGTTGCCGCACAGAATTCCGCCGAACTGCATCTTCTTGTTGAGGCCGAGCTGCACGGCGGCCTTGGTGGCGTTCTGGCAATCCGGACCGTAGTTGGAGAAGATTAGGACGTCGGCGTCTGTGTTGCGGGCCTTCGTCAGATAGGACGAGTAATCGGTCTCGCCGAGCTTGTGCAGATCTTCCCCGACGACTTGGCCGCCGTGCGCGAGCAAGATCTTCCTGAGGCGAGCTGCGCCGTCCGTACCGAACGCGTAGTCAGCGACCAGAAAGTACCACTTCTTGCCGTGCTTCAGCAGCTCGGGACCGATCGCGTTCGCCAGCATCGCGTTCGAGCACGTCTGCCGGAAGGTGACGCGGTGCGCTTTTGGACCGGTGATGTTCGTGTCGTGCGTCCCGATCGCAAGGAAGAACGTGTTGTTCTCCTGGGCCGTCGAGGAGACTGCGAGTCCGACCGCCGAGCTCAGGCAACCCGTAAGCAGGTCGACCTTCTCTTGCGAGATCAAGCGCTTCGCCTCGGTCGTGCCGTTCGCGGGTTTGCTCGCGTCGTCGCCTTTGAGCAGCTCGTACTTGATGCGGCTGTTCTTTTTCATCGCTTCGGCGACGGCGACTTCCATCCCGTGGTGTTGCGACTGCGACGCCGCGGCGTAGACGCCGGAGAAGCCGTCGATGTGGCCGATCTTGACCGTCGCGCCACCACCGGCGGCGATCACGTCGCGAGCCGGCAGGAGAGGCATCGCGCCCGCAGCGCGTGTCTCGAGAAGCGGAAAGCCGAGCGCTGCGGCGCCTGCCACGCCGAGGGCGCCGGTTCGGCGGAGAAACTCCTTGCGGTCTACGGAAGTGTCCGGGCGGTTGTCGTCCATGGTGCTCCTTACCGGGTCGGGCTGCTTTTCCGGCACGATTCTTCCTAATTGCCGCGCACCCTACGAGAATCCGCACGGACCCCGAACATTGACGACGAAGACGGACCGCCGTGGCAGAGGAACGGGCCGAACCGAAAGTCGTCCTCCTCGTTCGGCTGCTCAGCGCAATCGACGAGGGACGCTTCACGTTCGAGGAGCTGAAGGACCAGATCGCGGACGAGAAGCCGCCGAGCACGCGTACCTTGCGGCGCTACCTGAGCGTCCTCGCCGATGCCGGTTTCCCATGGTTCTTCGACCGGGGAACGGCCCGCTACCGGTTCGCCGAGGGCTACAGCCTGCGCCGCCTCAACCTCTCCCACCGCGAGCTGCAGGGGCTCGTGACGCTGAAGCGGCTAGGTACGTCGCTGGGTCCCGCGTTTGCCACGGCGATCGAGGAGACCACCCAGAAGCTCCTGCGCTCGAGCGATCGGCGCGCCGAGGTGTCGATCGAGAGCTCGTCGCTGGCGATCCGTTTCGAGGCGGTCGCGATGGACGACGTGGTGGAGCGGATCTTCGAGCAGCTCCAGGGCGCCGAACGCGATCACCGGCGCGTCCACTTCGGCTATACCGACAAGCGGGGTGCACGGTCCGAGCGCCGCGTCGACCCGTACGGCTTCATCGTCTCCAACGGCCGCGTGTATCTGGTCGGCTACGACCACAACCGCACCGACATGCGGGTCTTCGCCGTCGACAACGTCTCGGAGGTCCGGGTGACGCCGCAGACCTTCGAGAAGCCGGCCGACTTCAATCTCGACGCCTACGGCGCGAACTCGGTCAGCGGCGTCGTGCAGGGCGACGCGGTCATCGAAGTCACCGTGCGCTTTTCGCCGCTGATCGCGAAGGCGGCCGTGGCGTCGGCGATCGCCCGCGACCGCCGGGTCGTTCGCCGCGACGACGGCGGCGTCGAGATCACCTACCGCGTCGCCGACCCGCTCGAGATCGTGCGCTGGTCGTTCGGCTGGGGCGCCGAAGCGGAAGTCCTCGGTCCCGACGAAGCCCGGCAGTCGGCGGCAGAGATCGCGCGGCAAGTCGCGGCGCGCTACGCCTGAGCAGAACGCGGCAACACCGGGGAGCGTTAGACCTACGATCATGAAGCGAACGATGAACCTGCTCGTTTCCCTCGCGGCCGCCGCGGTGCTGTCGTGCGCCGGCGCCGCGGGCGCGTCGGTCGCGGCGGGTCAGCCGATCGATGGGATCCGCTGCGAGCAGATGGAGGGGTCGGTGCTGCACATCCATCAGCACCTCGACGTCCGCGACCACGGCAAGCCGGTCACGGTACCGGACGATGTCGGCCGCCCGATCGTCGGACAATGTTTCTACTGGCTGCACACCCACACGCCGGACGGGATCATCCACATCGAAGCGCCGACGTTCCATACGTTCACGCTCGGCAATTTCTTCGACGTCTGGGGCGAGCCGCTCACGAAGACCAACGTCGCCGGCGCGAAACCGAAGCAGAACGAACGCATCGTCGTGTGGGTCGACGGACGTCGTTACGACGCCGACCCGCGCAAACTCGAGTTGACGCAACACCTCGACGTCACGATCGAAGTCGGTCCGCCCTACACCAAACCGGTGCCCTTCACCGCCTGGAACGGCAACTAGCACCAAACGCGACGAAGCCGCGGGGGCCGGAGGCCGACGCGGCTTCATTCTGCGCGAGAATCGAGGAGCGCTTCCCCTCGCCGATCGGATCAGCCAGGAGGGCGTCGTATTCGTCTCGGCTGCACCGCACCCGTCGGGCTTTCGCCTTCCGTAGTTGCGGTACTCACCGGCGAGCTTCTCGCTGCTCGCCGTCGACTGTTCGTCGACGTGCCCGCATCATAACGGCGCCCAACACAACCGCGCAATACCCCCGGAGCGCGCATCCACAAGAAACTTGCGTTCTCCACGTCGTTTCGCAGCAAATCGCTCATTCCACAGGGCAGCGGCCCTTGGTTGCGGGCGGCGCGCACTGGTGCTCCGGGCACGCTCGCTCCGCGCATCCTGCGCTCCGCTCGCTACCTCTCCGTTCGCTCCCGCCTTCCAGGCTCCGCGAACTCCGAGAGTACCCGGAGCACCAGTGCACGCCACCCGCAACCGGCACGATGGTGGAACTCGACAGGGCACGATCGTGGCGGCCGTGCGACAAGCTCAGGGTGAGAACGGCGCGGGCAAATGCGACGAAGCCGTCCAAGTTTCCCTGTACGGCTTCGGTCAGCACGAGATTTCCGATCTGCGAGCGTCCTCGCCACCTTGCGGCGGCCATTACGTCGTCGAACTTCGTTTTGGCGCTTCTTTGATTGTGCCGCTCGGCTTGCACCGCTCGACACCTTCGCATTCCGCACCGCGAGCTTCTCGCAGCTCGCCCGTCTTCGTTGCCGTCGACGTGCCCACATCATAGATGGCAGCACAACAAACGTGCAATAGGGCAAACGCCCAAACGGCCGCTTGTCCACAAGAAACTTTCGTTGTCCACCACGTTCCCCAAGATTTCACGCAATCCACACCCCCCGAGAACATCGTGGTCCGTCATGCGGCGCGCCGCGCCGCCGGCAACTCCACAATCCCGCTCGCCCCAGCAGGAGGCGCGCAGGGAGCGGCCCGCCGCATCACCGTCGCCCCACCGCGCCAACCACGAACGCGACAAGGCCGCCTGAGTTTCCCCAGTCGGCCTCGATCAGCACGAGAATCGATCTGCGCGTGTCCTCGCTGATTTGCATCTGCCAAGACGGCGTCGAACTTCGAGTCGGCACTTTCGTTTCCTAGGCGCCGGTGAGCTTCTCGCCGCTCACCCCGTCTTCGTTGCCTCCGACGTGTCCGCATCATACGGCCGGGTTCGCTGCGACGCAAGGGGTTCAGGGCACTTGAAACGTCCCGTCCACAAGAACTTTGAGTTATCCACCGAGGCTTAGCCATATCCACCGTATTCGCAAGCCGTTCGCAGTCGCAGGCGCGGCGGCGGTTCAGCCGCCGAGGTAGGCCGCGACGACGTCGCGGTGGGTCGCGAGCTCGGCGCCGGTGCCGGTCAGCACGACGCGGCCGCGTTCCATGACGTACGCGTGGTCGGCGAGGGCGAGCGCTCGGCGTGCGTTCTGCTCGACCAGGAGGATCGACGTTCCGCGCGCACGCTCGTCGGCGACGATCGAGAAGATTTCGTCGACGAGCTTGGGGGCGAGACCCATCGACGGTTCGTCGAGAAGCAGCGCCTTCGGTCCGATCGCGAGGGCGCGGGCGATCGCGAGCATCTGCTGCTCGCCGCCGGAGAGCGAGCCGGCCGGGAGGTTGCGGCGCGTACGCAGGATCGGGAAGCGGTCGAAGAGTCCCTCGATGCGTCCGAAACCCTCTGCGCCGCGGACGCTCGCGGCGACTTGAAGGTTCTCCTCGACGCTCATCCCGGGGAGCATCCGGCGGCCTTCGGGGACGAGCACCAGCCCGCGCGCGACCCGTGCATGTGATGGAAGCCGGGTGATCTCGTCGCCGTCGAAGCGGACATGCCCGCCGCGCGTCGGCAACACGCCGGCGAGCGCCATCAGCAGGGTCGTCTTCCCGGCGCCGTTGGCGCCGACGATCGCGCACAGGGTGCGCTCCTCGAGGGCGATCGAGACCTCGTGCAGCACCTCGATGTTGCCGTATCCCGCGCGCAGCGAGTCGACGGCGAGCAAGGTGCGGGCCGGCGCCGCGGGGGCGGCGCTCACGCGAGGGCCCCGGCGCCGGTACCCAGATACGCCTCGACGACGACGGGGTCGCGCCCGACCTCGCTCGGCGTTCCGCGCGCGATCGTCTGGCCGAAGTTGAGGACGACGACCGAGTCGCAGGCGGCGCGCACGAGCGGCATGTCGTGCTCGATCAGGAGCACCGCGATCCCACCGGCGGCGATCGCGCGGATCGTGTCGACCAGCCGCGTGGTCTCCGATGGGTTCATCCCCGCGGCCGGCTCGTCGAGCATCAGCACGGCCGGCGAACCCGCTAGTGCGCGTGCGATCTCGAGCCGGCGCTGATCGCCGTACGGGAGCGATCCGGCGCGCGCGGTGAGGTCGATCCCGGGGATTCCGGCGCGTTCGAGGAGCGTCGCGATCTCCGCCGGGCTCAGCCTGCCGGGCCGCGCGAACGCGCCCGCGGCCAGGTTCGCGTGGACGTCGAGCGCGCCGAACAAGCGGATGTTCTGATACGTGCGGGCGATCCCGGCGCGCGCGATGCGATGCGGCGGAAGCCCGTCGATCCGGCCGCCGTCGAGCGAGATCGTCCCCGACGCGAGCGGCGCCAGGCCGGTCGTCGCGTTGACCAGGGTCGTCTTGCCGGCACCGTTCGGTCCGATCAGACCCAGGACGTGGCCGCGCTCGACGGTCAGCGAGACACCACGCAGCGCGTCGACGCCGCCGTAGCGCACGCCGACGTCCTCGAACACGAGACTCATGCGGCCGCCATCAGACGCGCACGCGAATCGTGCCGCGGCGCCACAGCGACGACAGGCCGCCCGGGGCGAACAGGATCACCGCCAACAGGATGACGCCGTTGGTGATCTCGCGATAGTCGGCGAGGAAGCGAATCGCTTCGGGCAGGATCGAGAGGACCGTCGCGCCGAGCAGCGCGCCGAGCGGGCTGGTGACGCCGCCGACGACGCACCACACCAGGATCTGTTCCATGCGCTGGAACCCAAAGTCCGTGGGCGTGATGAAGAAGGACGCGTGCGCGTAGAGCGCGCCGCCGAGCCCGGCGATCGCGCCGCCGAGCGCGAGCGAGAGGGTGCGGATCGTGCCGACGTCGACGCCGACCCCGCGCGCGGCGTACTCATCCTCACGAACCAGCGCGACTGCGAGCGCGAACTTGGTGCGCGAGAGAACGAAGAGCGTCAGCCCGACCAGGACCAGCGCGCCGTAGATCACCGGCGTGGTGGCGTCGTTCGGGATGCTGCTGATCCCCTCGGCTCCGCCGGTGATACTGAGGTTGTTCGCGACGACGCGGACGATCTCGCCGAAGCCGATCGTCGCGATCGCGAGAAAGACTCCGCGCAAGCGGCGGACCGGATACGCGAGGAGCGCCGCGACGACGGTGGAGGCGAGCACTGCCACCGCGATCGTGGCGAACAGCGGCCAGTGCGCGTTCACGGCGAGGATCGTCGAAACGTACGCGGCGATCCCCATGAACGCTGCCTGTGCGAGCGCGAGCTGTCCGGCTTGCAGCGAGACCGAGAGCGAGAGCGCGAGGATCGCGTTGACGCCGATCTGATCGATCAGCCGCGAATGCTTGGCATAGAAGTCCAGCAGTGCGCTCACTGCTGCGCCTACGCCGCGCGCAGCGCGCGCTTCCCGAACAGTCCGGTCGGGCGCGCGACGAGCAGCAGAAACATCACGCCGAAGAGAACCGCGTCGCGCCAGGCCGAGAGCCCGTAGGCGATCGCGAGGGTCTCGACCGCGCCCAGAATGAAGCCGCCGATCACCGCACCCGTGACGCTGCCCATCCCGCCGAGGATGATGACCGCCAGGCCTTTCAGCTCGATCGGGCCGCCCATGTCGAGGGTGACGCTGTTGTACTCGAGCCCGGTGAGCACGCCGGCGGCGCCGCCGAGCGACGAGGCGATGAAGAACGTCGCGGCGATGGTGCGTTCCAGGTCGACCCCGAGCAGCGCGGCGGCGACCCGGTCTTCGGCGACCGCGCGAATCCGCCGGCCGAGCGTCGTCGCACGCAGGATCCAGCTCAGGACGAGCATCAGCACGATCGCCGCCAGGAAGATCGTGAGCTCGACGGTCGTGAACGTCAGCGGCCCGAGCCGGATGACCGGCGCGGTGTCGAGGCCGCCGACCGTGAAATGCCGTTCGTCGACGCCATAGATACCGCGCAGGATCGCGCCGATGATGATCGCGACTCCGATCGACGAGATCAGCGGCACGAGCGTTCCTGCGTTCCGCGCCCGTAGCGGCGCGAACGCGACGCGGTCGAGCAGGATCCCCATGATCCCGGCCAGCACGGCCGCGCCGAGAAACGCGAGCGGCAGCGGCACGCCCGCCGCCGCCAACGAAAACGCGGCGAACGCGGCCGCCGTGAAGATCGCCGCGTGCGCCAGATTCAAGATGTCGAGCACGCCGAACACGAGCGTGTACCCGACCGCAAAGAGCGCGTAGACGGCGCCTAAGAACAACCCGTTGAGGAGCTGCTGTGCTATCACGCTACGTGCTCTGTTCTCTCAGTGAAAGTAGGCGAAGCCGTCTTTCACGATGGAGAGGATGACGGGCGACGACTTCACGTCGCGGTTCGGGTCGAAGCCGATCGGACCCAGGACGGTTTGGATGACGCGCACGTTCTTGAGGCCGGCGGTCATCTCGTCTTTGGTCGTCGCGCCGCGCGCGACCAGGAATGCGACGATCTGCGCGGCGGCATACGATTGCGCGGCGAACTGATCGGGTCCCTTGCCGTACTTCGCGGTGTAGTGCTTCACGAAGTCGACGTTCGACGGATAGATCGCGCCGGAGAACCAGGCCGCGCCGACGACCGTGCCCTGCGCGGCCGGACCGGCGACGCTGTACATCTCGGGCGAGTTCAGGCCGTTCCCGCCCATCATGTGCGCCTTGATCCCGAGCTTTCCGGCCTGCTGGATGATCTTCGTCGCCTCGGGGAAGAGCGCGCCGATCGCGATGACGTCCGGATGCTTCGACTCGATCCGGGTCAACGCGGCTTGGAAGTCGGTGTCCTTGATGTGGAATGTCTCGGTGTCGACGACGTCGATGCCGGCGGCCTTGAGCTCGCGCGCGAAGACGTCGCCGTCGGTCTTGGTGAACGCGTTGTCGTCACCGTAGATGATCGCGGCGGTCTTGTAGTGCCACTTGTCGTGGGTGCGCTTGACGGTGGTCGGGATCACCTGCGATTCCGCCAGCGAGTCGCGGAAGACCGTCGGTCCGATCGCGGTGACGCCTTCGGCGGTTGTCGAGGTGCCCATCACGGGGAAGTTGGCGGCCTTCGCGATCGGGAACGCGCGGAACGCCTCACCCGACAGTGTCGGACCGAGCACGATCGGGGTCTGACCGTCGGTGGTGAACTTCTGCATCAGGTTGACCGCCTGAGCGGGGTCGGTCGCGGAGTCTTGCACGTCGAACACGAGGTTCGCGCCGCCCGCGTCGATCTTGCCGGACTTCACGTCCTCGTTGGCGAGTTCGTAGGCGTTCTTCTGCGGCGTGCCGTAGACGCCGGCGCCGCCGGTGACGTCGGCGATCACGCCGACGTGCACGGTCTTGCCGGCCGCCGGGCCCTTCGAGGCTGCGCCCGATGGCGCGACGAGCGCGGCGATCGCGAGAAGCGCGAGCGCCGGCACCGTGTTTCGGTTCATCCTGTACTCCATGGGTCGCGTGGGATTGGAGCGCCGTTCGCAGGGTCGCCGACGGCATCCCCCGGCCGGGCAGCGTGCAAGTACGGGCGGAGCGTGCGCATGAATGCTCCGAACCGCAGATCGTTCTCCTCGCTGCTGGGCAGTTCCGTGTAGACGACCAGCACCCAGCGCGAAGAGTCGGCGAGCGTCAGGATCCCAGCGTCATGTGCGACCTCGTCCGTGTCGCCGGTCTTGTGCGCGAACGAATCGCCTGCGCCGAGGCCGCGCGAGAGCTTCACGTCCCACCACGACGTCGCCAGGATATTCCGCAGGGTGGCCGCCTCCGGGACGCGGTCTTCGGCGATCGCGGCGAAGAGCCGGGCCGCCTCGTGCGCCGGGAAGGCGTTGCGGCCGGTCGCCTCCGGATCGTCGATCAGCGGCAGATCGCCCGAGAGCTTGCGGCGGAAGAACGTCTCCCGGAAGCCGAGCGCGTGGACGTCCGCCGTGGCGCGCTCGCGACCGAGGACGTCGTAGAGCTGGTTGGTCGCGACGTTGTCCGAGCGCTGCAGCATGAAGGTGGTCAGCTCGAGGACCGTCGCGGCGTAGCCCGGCTCGATCGGCGAGGGAGCGTCGTTGACCGTCGCGTTGCTAGGATCGACGACCACCGGGGTGTCCCACGCCAGCCGGGCCGCGGCGATCGCCAACGTGACGGCGACTGCGAGCGGAACCTTGATCATCGAGGCAGGGTAGAGGAACCGGCCGTCGTCCCGGCTCCAGCCCGGTTGGGCCGATACAAGACCAAGGACGTGAATCTGGGCCGCACCGAGCCCCGCTTGCTCAGCGAACGCGGCGAGGTCGGGTTGGTGCATCAGATCAAACTGCAAGTGGGTACTTGCACGAATCTGTTCGGCCTGGTATCGTGTTCATGCAAGTACCCACACGCATGAGTTTCATGGAAGATACACACCAGAATCAACTTCGTTTATACGCCGATCACTCCGACGCCCGTTCGGAGATCGTTGCGGCCGTCGATGGACTGCTCGCGACCGAGGCGAGCAACCCGCGGCTTCGCGTCGTGCTCGGCGGAGCTCGTCTCCCCGACGAGCTGATCGCCGGCCTCGTCGCAGGCCTGCGACGGCTGCGCGAACGTGGCGGGGCGATCGAGGTCGAGCCCGCGAGCACGGCGGTGCGCGACACGCTGGCGCTGACCGGCCTGGACCGCGTCTTCGCGTTCCCGCTGGTTCCGCCCGAGCCGGACCGTTCCGAGCGGCCCCGCACGCTGGGTCGTCTGACCGCAGCGTCGTTGGCGGCATTCCTCGCCTTCGCCGGCCTGCCGGCGTTTGCGGCGGCCGACCACCCGACCGATCCGACCGTGATCCTGGCGCGGGTCGACGAGCGGAACCCGAGCCTGAGCACCTACCAAGGCCGGATGCACGTCGACTTGCGGATGACCTCGTTTCCGTTCATCCGCCAGCACCTGGAGGGGACGACGTACTTCAAGCGTCCGTCGAACTACGAGGTCGTCTTCGACAAGGTCCCCCCGCTCGCGAAGGGATTCGACCAGATGTTCGCCGACATCGGCGATCCGTCGAGCTGGCAGAAGAGGTTCGCGATCACCTACGAAGGCGAGCAGGACTACAACGGCCGCAAGGATATCCGGCTGCGGCTGGTCCAGCGCGTCCGCGGGATGATCGACCACGAGACGGTCCTGGTCGACCCGAACTCATGGGCGATCGACTCGATTCGTTACGACTACTATAACGGGGGGCACATCACCATGACGCAGACCTTCCATGAGGTCGGCGGCTATTCGATGCTCGCCGAGCAAAACGCCGAGATCGCAATCCCTTACGCGAACGCCGTCGCGCGCGGCTCCTACTCAGACTACAAGACCAACGTCGCCGTCGACGACTCGGTCTTCACGAAGAAGAAGTAAATGCTCACGACCGGTCAGCGCTCGCATGCCGGCGTCGAGGAGACGCGCGGTAAGATTCTGGCCGCTGCCCGCGACCTGTTCGAACGGAACGGGACCCGCGGGACGACGACGCGGGAAGTCGCGGAGCGCGCCGGGGTCAACGAAGCGACCCTGTTCCGGCACTTCGGCTCGAAGCGGGCGCTGCTCGACGCGATGCGCGAGCAAGCGTGCGGTGTCGAGCACCTGCGCTCGATCCTGGCCACGCTCCCCGGACGTGACTTCGCCGCCGACCTGCGGACGCTCGCCTACTACACGGTCGAGCACATGCTCGCGAAGCGCGCGATGATGTGCGTCTCGCTGGCCGAAGACGCGGCGGGAACCGACGATGCGCCCGAGTGGCGCGGGCCCTCGCAGATCCACACCGACCTCGCCGCGTACTTCACCGCCAAGGTCGAAGCTGGAGAGATTCGGGGCGATCCGACCTTTGCGGCGCGGTATTTCATGGGAATCCTGTTCTCGTACGTCGTGGGGCAGAAGCTCTGGAACAGCGCCGTCCCGGATCGAGCGGTGCTCGATGCCATCGTCGACGTCTTCATCAACGGAGTCTCAGCCTAGCTTGGAAACACGC
>OCZT010003518.1_pt1 | contig 15962 bp, 14 predicted proteins | sample 1539031 | NCBI WGS metagenome assembly OCZT01 (sample SAMEA3539308, study PRJEB22396) | soil metagenome | biome: tundra; feature: field; material: soil | place: USA | collected 2010-05 | depth 0.15 m | reverse complement strand
TAGAGCAACTCATTCGTAATGAGTAGGTCGCCGGTTCGATTCCGGCAGTTGGCTCAATTTCCCGGAATTATTATTCCGTTTTTTCATTGTAACTCTATCTTTTTCCCCACTTTTCTTTTTTACTCCTCTCCGCACCTGTTCTAATGAAAATAATTAAAATTTAATACGAATTATGGAAAAAAAGAAAAATTTTTCTTGACTTTGGGAACCCTTTTAATTAGTTTTTGGATAATTGTGGGGAAAAGTGGTGAAATATATAAGGAATACAGAATAAGTGTTTAAAGGTCAGTTTATTTACTCCGTAGATGCAAAAGGAAGAATAAGTATTCCTGCAAAACTGAGGAAACATGTTTCTCCCGAATCTAACGATACATTCATTATGACACAAGGGACTGATAAATTTATAGATGTATATCCACTTGACCAATGGAACCTGTTAGAAGCAAAATTGCTCAAACTAAATTTATTTAATCCGGAACATGCCAGGTTTAGTAGAATGCTTCTTCAAAACGCTTTTGACGATACTCTTGACTCTCAATCAAGAATTTTAATCCCTCAAAATCTTCTTACTCATGCCGGAATTACAAAAGATGTATTGATACTTGGTGTATCAACAAAAATTGAATTATGGAATCCTTCAGTTTATGAAAATTATTTGAATAGTTCTGAAGAAACTTTTGAACAAATTGCAGCTAGAGTAATAACATCTTGATGACCGTTCATCATACGCCCGTATTGTTTAATAAGAGTTTAGAATTCCTGGTGACCGACTGCAACGGAATCTATTTTGATGGTACACTCGGATTCGGTGGTCATTCATCTGGTGTATTAAATCGCTTAAGTGCCCATGGATTATTGATAGGTACTGATGTTGACCAGAATGCATTTTCGTTTTCTAAAAAGAAGTTCTCTGAAGATAAAAGAATAAAACTTTATAACATGAATTTTTCTCAGATTGATATAATAGCTAAAATTGAATCCATTCAGTCCTTTAACGGAATTTTTGCTGATTTGGGAGTCTCATCATTCCAGCTTGACACTGCAGAGTCCGGATTTAGCTATAGAAGTAATGCCCAGCTTGATTTAAGAATGGATAAATCAAAAGTTATCAATGCTGCTGATTTAGTTAATTCTTACTCTGAGGAAGATCTTGCAAATATTATTTTTCAATACGGGGAGGAGAAAAACAGTAGGAAAATCGCAAAAGAAATCTGTGAAATAAGGCGGGAGAAGAAAATTCAAACTACGCTGGATCTAAGTAATATTATTACTGGTATAACCCCTCAAAGATATCACACCAAAACCTTATCTCGTGTATTTCAGGCTTTAAGAATTTATGTTAATGATGAATTGAATGCCCTAAAATCATTTTTGAAGAAGTCGATAGATCTATTAAAACCGGAAGGGAGAATAGTAATATTATCCTACCATTCTCTTGAAGATAGGATTGTTAAAGAAGTTTTCAAGTATGAAACTTTTAATTGTATTTGTCCTCCCGGAAGCCCTATCTGTAATTGCGATAAGTTACCAAGATTAAAGATCATTACAAAGAAACCGGTTGTCCCAGATATTAAAGAAATAGAAGATAATTTCAGATCCAGAAGCGCGAAATTAAGAGCAGCGGAGAGGATATAATGAAGAACTCCAAACCTTTATTAGGATATGGATTATTGACAGGTATAGCTATTACATTGTATGCTCTGTTTTATGTCGGCATTAAATTAAAATGTGAATCACTTATAAAAGATAAAGTTATAATGATACAGAATTATAATTCTGCCCAAAATGAGGAATTGAATTTAACAGCACAATTTCAATTTTTGGATTCTGAAGAAAGAATTGTAGAAATAGCGCAAGCTGAGTTAGGGATGATACAAGGACCACCCCCGATATTAACTTTATCAGTCAGCAGGGAAAAAATAGAGCGTATACAAAAAGAAGTTAACTCTAGATATGAATAACTCAAGAGTATTAATCTTAATAATAGGTGTTTTCATTTTCTTCTTAGCAATTGGGGCTAAACTTTTCAGCATACAGATATTGAAAAGTGAAGAACTAAAGTATTTGGCTGAGAGACAACAGACAGGGATCGAAAAGATAAAGGCTGAAAGAGGTTTGATCTATGACCGCAATAACGTTCTTCTGGTGTATAATAGAAATGATGTTTCGTTTTATTTGGATATGAGGATGGTCCCAATTGAAGAAAAAAAGAAAATTGGAGAGAAGTTCTCTTCTGTTTTCGGCAAACCAGTATCCTACTATTCCGGTATAATGAAAGTTTCTGGTAAGACAATTTGTATTGAGAAAAAAGCCCCGAGTGAAAAAGCAATATTGCTGAAAAACTTTAAAGCAGTGGGGCTTTTTTATGAGGAAGATCCTACCAGAATATATCATTATAATAATCTGGCATCACACGTATTAGGATATATTTCAAATGATTTTCATGGAGTAAATGGTATTGAAAAGACATTTGATGAGCAGCTAAAAGGGATTAACGGAACAATGTTTGTTGAGAAGAATGCCATAGGAGATATGATAACTGTGGCGGAAGAGCAAACTAAAGCAGCTGTACCGGGGAATAATATTGTACTTACAATCAATAAATCCTATCAGGTGATTCTTGAAGAGGAATTAAAGAAAGGTCTGGAAAAATTCGGCGGGACCTCAACAGTAGGGATTATTATGGATCCTAATAACGGTGAAATCCTTGCAATGGCTGACCAGCAGGATTTTAATCCAAATTATTTCTGGGAATATAGCGATACCATCAGAAGAAACAAAGCATTAACCGATACTTATGAGCCCGGTTCAACATTTAAGACAATTACAATGTCTGCTTTATTAGATCAGAAACTATGCCGGGATGATGAAATAATTAATGTCGAGAACGGCAGATACAAATTTAATAATGTAATTATAAATGATTCGCACAATGGAAACAGTACTCTTACTGTAAGAGGAATACTTGAACAATCGAGCAATGTTGGAATATCGAAACTTGTTCGTAGAATAGACGATGAACTCTATTATAAGTATATACGTGGATTCGGATTCGGAAATTATTCATCCTTGGAACTGCCTGGAGAAGCTAAGGGATCATTAAAGAATCCTACTGGGTGGTCGCCTATTACAAAATCATTTCTTTCCTTTGGTTATGAGCTTTCGGTAACGCCTATACAATTAATTTCTGCCTATGCAGTTGCAATTAATGGCGGGATCTTATATCAACCACAAATAACTAGAAGAATAATGGATAACAAGGGAGCAGTCTTAATTGAAAATTTACCAAAACAGATCAGAACAGTAATTTCTAAAGAGACATCCGATAGAATGAGGGAATATTTAAGAGGTGTTGTTGAAAAAGGGACCGGCAAAGCCGCAAAACTGGATTTCATTTCTGTAGGAGGAAAAACAGGTACTTCCCAGAAACTTGTTGACGGGAAATATTCTAAGTCTCAATATAACTCCTCGTTCATAGGTTTTTTTCCGGTGGAAAATCCTCAGATTTTATGCCTGATTCTGGTAAACTCTCCTGAAAGAGGTAAATACGGCGGAGCAGTAGCTGCTCCCATCTTTAAAGAAGTTGCTGAAAAAATAGTTAAGTCTAATGAAAAATTCTTTCAGTCTAATCAATCAATAAAACAAGAAAAACCGGAATTAATAAATAGTTATTCTTCCATTAATCCTGAATCAAAGATTACACCGGTCTCTAATCATACAACAAAAAAAATAGATAATAATTACGCTTTAAAGAATAATTTAATGCCGGACCTGTCAAATTATTCCTTACGCGATGCGTTACTTTTTCTCTCAAAACTTGGTCTGAAATATACGGTTTCAGGTTCCGGGACTGTTGTAGCTCAGAGTGTCCCCCCAGGCGGAAGAATTCAAAAAGGAATAACATGTAAAATATCATGTGAGTCTAAACTTAAAGGTGCAGTAGTTTACTGATGGAATTAACAGACTTAATAAATAAAATTAATATTAGCCAGATTGTTGGTGAAGTTCAACGTCAGGATGTGACTGGTATCTTTTACGATTCTAGGGAGGTAACTAAAGGATCGATCTTTGTAGCCATAAAAGGATTTAAATCTGATGGCCATAAATTTATCTTGGATGCTTTAAATAGCGGGGCAATTGCCGTAATTCTCGAGGATAATAATTCGGTTCCGGATGAAATATTTATTCATAATGGAAAAGCAAAAATATTAGTGAAGGACAGTCGGATTGCATTGGCACAGGCATCGAATTATTTCTTTAAGGAACCTTCAAATAGATTAAAGTTGATCGGTATTACAGGGACGAATGGTAAAACTACTACAACTTATTTTATAAAGAGTATCGTTGAACTTGCAGGGAATAAAGCTGGGCTCATTGGAACCATTTCGAATTACATAGGCAGCAAAGAAATAAAAACCAGTTTAACTACTCCTGAATCCAACGATTTAAATGAACTCTTCTATGAAATGTTTAGTGAGGGATGCTCATATGCAGTAATGGAAGTTTCTTCCCATTCGTTGATCCTTAAAAGGGTCTATGGATTAAATTTCAGCTGTGCGATTTTTACGAATATAACTAATGACCATCTTGATTTTCATGGCAATTTTGAAGAATACTTTAAAGCCAAAAAAATCTTATTTGATTCTCTATCTGATTCTTCAGTTATTATTTATAACAAGGACGATAAAAACAGTAGTAATATAATCAAAGACTCTAAAGCGAAAGTTTATTCATTCGGAACAACCCCAGGTGCTGAATTTCTGATAAAGAATATCTCATACAATTTAAATGGCACTACTTTTACGATTCATTATAATGCAAAGGATTATTCAATATTTACTTCATTAATAGGTGGCTTTAATGCTTATAATGCCAGTGCAGCGTTTGCTTCTACCGTATTAGACGGTATTAACCCTGAGATGGTGATAACTGGGATTAGAAATACAAAGCAGGTTCCAGGAAGATTTGAAGTTATTGGGCAGGGGAACAAAAAGGTTATCGTAGATTATTCCCACACTGCCGATAGTCTTGAAAAAGCTTTATCAGCGCTCAACAATATAGTGAAGGAGCAAAATCCTGTTTATACTGTTTTTGGATGTGGAGGAAATCGTGATAAAACCAAGAGACCTGTAATGGGAAAAATTGCTTCAGAAATGAGTAAAAAGGTATTTATTACATCGGATAACCCGAGGAACGAAAACCCTTTTGAGATAATTAAGGAAATAAAAGTCGGTATAAACAAAGATAATTTTGAAGTTATAGAGAATCGTAAAGAAGCTATAAGGAGAGCAATTGAAGATACAGAAGATAATGCTGTTATTCTCATTGCCGGTAAAGGACATGAATCTTACCAGGAAATAAATGGAATAAGAAACCATTTTTCAGATAAGGAAATCGCAGAAAAATATTTAGTAGAATGAATAATATCAAAATTACATTAGAAGATTTATTTAATATACCAGGTGCTATTATTTATAACCCAGATAATTATAAATCTGTTTCAGCGGTTACTATAGATTCAAGAAAAATTCCGCCAAATGCATTGTTCGTAGCAATAAAGGGTAGGAAATTCGATGGCCATGCTTTTATTAAGGATGTTTTAAAAAATGGTGCAAAAGCAATTGTCATTAATAAAAAGAATTTAAATAAATTTGGGAACTTTAAATCACCTATAGTTACAGTGCCGGATACTATCATTGCCCTTGGAAATATTGCCAGTCTATGGAGAAAAAAATTAAATACAAAGATAATAGCAATTACAGGAAGTGTAGGGAAAACTTCAACTAAAGAAATTCTTGTACAAATACTGGGGGAAAAGTTTAACATCAATAAAACAATTGGGAATAATAACAACCATATAGGCGTCCCGCTTACGATTTTAAGTACTAATAATAAACATGATGTTTTGGTAGTCGAATTAGGCACTAATCATTTCGGAGAAATTCAATATTCCGCCGGAATAGTTCAACCGGATTACGCTCTAATTACAAACATTAGTGATTCCCATCTCAAATTTTTTCAGAACCGCAATGGAGTATTAAAAGAAAAATCGGCATTGATCCAGGAAACGGAAGCTCACAATGGAGTGATTTTTATAAATAATGATGATAAATTATTAAATAAATACGGACTGAAATTAAAAAACAAGGTTACATTTGCCTTTAACAATGACGCTGATGTTAAAGGAATAATATCCGGTTATAACAGCATGGGACAGGCAGAAATTGAAATTTCTTTTGCGAAAAAAGTATTAAGGTTATCACTACCTCTTTATGGAGAACAGAATGCAAAGAACTTTTTAGCGGCAGTTGCAATGGCTCTCAAATTTGGATTAAGCGGCAAGGAAATAAAATCAGCAGCACAAAAACTTGTTGCAGCAGATAAGAGACTTAATGTTAAGAAGCTAAGAGATTTTATGCTTATTGATGATACTTATAACGCAAATCCGGAATCAATGAAATTCTCTTTGGAACTATTAGGTAAAATTTCTGGTTATGGACATAAGACGGCTATTCTGGGAGATATGTTTGAGTTAGGTAAGAATGAAATAAAATTACATCAGAAGTTATATTCTTTAATTAAGGGAAATCATATTGATTCTGTTTTTACAATTGGAAACAGGATAAAGCATTTAAATGAATTAATGAAAAAATCCAAAATAGAAATAAAACACTTTAATTCAAGGAATGCATTGAAATCCTTCCTTAACAAAAATGATCTCATTAATTCGGTCATATTGGTTAAGGGGTCAAGAGGAATGAAGATGGAAGAGTTTGTTCATTCAATTGAAGCAAGGAAAATTTAATGCTTTACTATTTCCTTGAATATATTAACAGAAAATTCAATCCTCCCGGATTTGATTTGTTTAGATATTTGACATTCAGATCCGCCTTAGCTGCTATTACAGGTCTTTTCCTAGCGTTTTTTTTAGGCCCGAGAATAATTAAGATTCTTCAGATGCATCAAATAGGTGAAGCAAAAAAAACAGATGGTCCCAAATCGCATTGGTCCAAAGCTGGAACTCCTACGATGGGTGGAATAATCCTGATTCTTTCAGTGATAATTCCTGTTGCTCTTTGGGCAGATTTAAGAAACATTTATATAGTGCTTATATTAACAGGGACTGTATGTTTGAGCGGTGTAGGTTTTTTAGATGATTATCTCAAAGTAGTAAAGAAATATCCTAATGGTCTAATCGCTCGGTATAAACTTCTAGGGCAAATCGGAGTAGGACTAATAGTGGGTTGCACAATATATTTTTCCCCGCAGTTTGAAGGAATTAATTCAGTAACAACTGTTCCTTTTCTTAAAGATGTTAATTTTGATTTTTCTTTTATGTATATCCCGGTAGTCGTATTTATAATTACTGCAACTTCCAATGCTGTGAATTTAACGGATGGCCTTGATGGACTTGCAATAGGAGTTACTACGATAGTAATGCTGACTCTTGCTGTCATAAGTTATATTAGCGGAAATGCAATTTATTCGGATTATTTGAACATAATTTACCTGCCGGGTTCGGGAGAACTAACTGTCTTTGTATCAGCGCTCGTAGGTGCATCTCTTGGTTTTCTTTGGTTCAATTTTTATCCTGCCCAGGTATTTATGGGGGATACAGGATCACTGGCACTTGGGGGGGCATTTGGAATCCTGGCTGTTTTAGTAAAAAAAGAATTATTGATACCAATACTAGGCGGTATTTTTTTTATGGAAACAATGTCAGTAATTATTCAAAGGCTCTATTTCAAGTACACTAAAAAAAAATATGGTGAAGGTAGAAGAGTTTTCAAAATGGCTCCCATTCATCACCATTTCGAAATGAAAGGTTGGCCGGAGCCGAAAATTGTTATCAGATTTTATATAATTGCAATAATTCTGGCAATTATAAGCTTAGCGTCATTTAAGATTAGGTAATGGATTTAATTAACAAAAATATTACGGTTGTTGGGGCTCGTAAAAGTGGCATAGGTGCTGCCAAATTAATAAAACAATTCGGAGGTATTCCGTTTGTATCTGATTCCAATAATGAAGAAAATTTAAAAGAATATATTAAATTAATTAAAAAGGAAAGAATCGCCTATGAAACAGGAGGCCATTCCGAAAAGGTTTATGCTTGCGATTTGATTGTAGTTAGTCCGGGTGTTCCTTCAGATTCAAAAGTTATTTTGGAAGCAGGTAAACGGGGTAAGAGGATTATAAGCGAAATAGAACTTGCTTATAATTTTTGCAAAGGTAATATTATCGCTATAACAGGTACAAACGGTAAAACCACAACCACATCACTGTGTGAACATGTATTTAATAAATGCGGCATTAAAACATATGCTGCAGGGAATATAGGGCTTGCTTTTTCGGAAATAGTGCTTGCAATAAAGCAAAATGAAGTGGTCTCCTTAGAAGTGTCAAGTTTTCAGCTTGATCTTATTGATAAATTTAAACCAAAAATAGGTATGATCCTGAATATAACACCGGATCATCTGAACAGATATGAAAACAAATTAGAAAATTATATCAATTCCAAATTAAGCATATATAAGAATCAGGATAAAGAAGATTACTTGATATTAAATAAGGATAATGCGGCTACTCTAAATTCTATAATTGAACCAAAGAGCAGGATCTTTTATTTTTCTTTGAAAGAAGGAGTAGATAATGGTTGTTACTGCAGCATGGATAATATTTATTATAAGGAAGATGGAAGGGAATTATTCAAATGTTCCCTGGGAAATATTAATCTTAAAGGAGAACATAATTATGCAAATGCTATGGCTGTGATTATTGCTGCTAAAATAATGGGGCTTGACAATAATAAAATAAAGGGAGCTTTAGGGGATTTCCAGGGAGTTGAACATAGACTTGAGTTCGTTAGGGAAATTAACGGTGTTAAATTCATAAATGATTCTAAGGCTACTAATATTGATTCCGTTTGGTATGCTTTAAGAAGTTTTAACAATTCGATATTCTTAATTCTTGGTGGACAAGATAAAGGAAATGATTATAACCAGATAAAAGAACTGGTAAAGGAAAAAGTGAAGAAAATTTACGCTATCGGCTCGTCAGCGGACAAGATATTTAATTTTTTCCATAGCATGATTAAGGTTGAGATACAGCCATCAATAGAATCAGCGGTAGCTGCTGCGAATAAAGAAGCCAGAGAAAATGATATTGTTTTACTTTCTCCTGCATGTGCCAGTTTTGATATGTTTCAGAATTACGAGCATCGAGGAAAGGTATTTAAGGAAGCTGTTAAAAAACTATAATGAAAAAATTAGGATTCTTTATATTTTTTGATTCTTTTGCGATGCTGCTGCTGGGCACTATTATAGTAATGAGCGCCAGTAGTACTTATAGTGTTTTTAAGTTTGACAGTCTATTTCATTTAACAAATTCACACCTTGTAAAAGTTTTGTTAGGTTTAATTTTAATGGTGCTTTTCAGCGCGATTCCGTATGAATTTTATAAAAAATACAGCAAGCAGGCTATAATAGCTATTGTCTTTCTTCTTTTAGCTACTTTAATTTTTGCTCCAAACATAAAAGGAGCTGGCAGATGGATTAATTTAGGAGTGATATCTTTCCAGCCGGCTGATGTGGCAAAATTAATTTTAATAATTCATCTTGCTGTTTTAATCGAGGGGAAAAATGAATTAATTACAAACTTTAAACAAGGTTATTTATATCTTTTTATCTGGATTGTATTGATTTCAGGATTGATTTTAATTCAACCTAATATTAGTAATGGATTATTGGTTTTGGCTACTAGTCTTGCAATACTATTTGTCGGTGGCGCAAAATTAAAACATATTTTATCATCATTTTTATTCTGCTTTTTTTTCGGCGGAATTGCTGCAATGCTATTTTCCCATTCACGCAATAGAATAATAACATTTATAACTAGCCTACATAATGGGGGGGATATTAATATCCAGGTTAAACAGGCTATGCTTGGATTAGGCAGCGGAGGTTTACTAGGAGTCGGAATAGGGCATTCCAGGCAAAGCAATCTTTTTTTACCTGAAGCATATGGAGATTTTATTTTTGCAATATTTGGAGAGGAGATGGGATTTATAGGCTCAATCCTTTTATTGATATGTTTCCTGTCTTTGTTTATTGCAGGATTGTTAATTGCCAAAAAAACTAAAGATAAATTTGGTCAACTGCTGGCATTCGGAATTATTTTTTCTATAATTATGTATGCTCTTGTAAATGTAGCCGTTTCCGTTGGTCTAGTTCCTACAACAGGAATACCCCTACCATTTATTTCATATGGGGGTACTTCTTTAATATTTTTGTGCATCTCAATAGGTATTCTGATAAACATTGCTTTATCTAACAATTTGAAAGAACAAATTGGTTCCGATCGTAAAATGCGCAAAGAGGTCAGGATTTGAAAAGATTAAGAAGCAAATATCGATTTCTTTTTGCCGGAGGAGGTACAGGAGGACATATTTTCCCTTCGATAGCTGTTGCTGAAAAAATCAGAAAAATGCTCCCTGAAGCTGAAATTATGTTTATAGGTACAAGATCCAGAATAGAAAGCAGAATAGTCCCTAAATTAGGATTTAAATTCCATTCAATTTGGATAAAAGGTTTTTCTAGAAAATTGAATTTCGAAAATTTAATATTTCCATTAAAATTAAGTATTTCTCTCATACAGTCATTGCTAATTAATATGAGATTTAAACCTAAAGTCGCTATTGGGTCAGGAGGATACGTTTCTGGACCTGCAATATGGGGATCTTCTGTTATGGGCGCTAAAGTTATTTTGCTTGAACAGAACAGTTATCCGGGGATTACAACAAAGTTGCTTGAAAGATATGCATCTGAAATTCATATTAGTTTTGAAGACTCAAAAAAATATTTCAAATACAAAAATAAATTAAATATTACCGGAAACCCGGTCAGGGAGAGTTTAATTAAGATCAATAAAGGTGATGCCCTGAATCATTTTGGGCTCGATCCTTCTAAAAAAACTCTATTTATACTTGGAGGAAGTCTTGGAGCTGTTTCAATAAACAAGGCTGTCGAAAATTTTATTAAATATAATTATTCTGGGGATATAAACATAATATGGCAGACAGGAAAAAATTATTTTGAATTATATAATTACCTCGCATCAAAAAATATTATTATCAAAGATTTCATTGATGATATGAATCTTGCTTATTCTTCTTGTGATCTTTTAGTATCAAGAGCTGGTGCTACAACTATAGCAGAAATAATAGCCTTGGGGATTCCTGCTATCTTAGTCCCTTCACCGAATGTAGCAGAAAATCATCAGTATTATAATGCAAAATCTCTTTCGGATAGAAATGCAGCTGTGCTTGTGGAAGATATTAATTTGTCCGCTGCTTTCACTGAAAATATATTAGAGATATTGAGGAATAATAAATATCTGGACGAAATCAGCCGAAATGCCCGATCCTTATTTAGAGCAAATGCTGCAGAAGTAATCGCTAATAATGCAATAGATTATTGTAAAGATGGCAAATCTTAAAAGAAATATTTATAAATATAACATGTCATTTTATTATCAATCTACGATAATTTACCTCATAGTCTTTCTGATTTATATTATAATACGAGGCGAATTTGTTGAAGGATCTTATATACTTGTTACAAAAGATCCGATAATCTATTTTTTTGGAATTATAGTTCTAGTTTCAATTGTCGCATTACTATATAATTTATATAAAAACAGACATCTTGAAATCTCTTACAATGCGATATCCTTTGTGAACAGGTTTAAAACCAAATCTATTTTACTTGAACAGATAGTATATATTAAATTGTTTAGGGAAAGAGAGGGAAATTCGAATAGGGCATTTAGATTGATTAGAATAATATTAAAAGATCGGAAAAGGCCTGTTCTTATCAGGCCATATGATTATGAAAATGAAAATGATTTAATAAATGAATTCCAGGAACTGAAAAACAAATTGGATTCGCATAATGTTTAAGAATATTAAAAAAGTTCATTTTGTTGGTATCGGCGGTATTGGAATGAGTGGAATTGCCGAGATATTACTTAGCCAGGGATTTGAAATATCAGGATCTGATAGAGCACTCACTGATATTACCAAAAGACTTAGTGATATAGGTATAAAAATTTATGAGGGGCATTCACCCGACAATCTTAACAATGTTGATGTACTAGTTTATTCTTCAGCGGTTAATATGGATAATCCTGAGGTAAGAGCCGCATTGGAAAGAAAAATTCCGATTATTAAAAGATCTGAAATGCTTGCCGAATGTATGAGGATGAAATACGGTATCGGAATAGCTGGAACTCATGGAAAGACTACTACCACATCGATGGTCGGGTTAACATTAACAGAGGGGAAGATAGATCCTACCATCATTGTGGGTGGAAAACTCAGCGGTTTAGGTGGCACCAATGCACGGCTTGGACAGGGAGAATTTATAGTTGTTGAAGCTGATGAGTTTGACAGAACCTTTCTGAAACTTACCCCCACTATTGCGGCACTCACTACGCTGGAGAAGGAGCACCTTGATACTTACAAGGACCTGGAAGATATTAAAACAGCGTTTATTGAATTTGCAAATAAAGTACCTTTTTATGGATTTGTGGTTTTATGTCTTGATGAACCGGCATTACAGAATATAATTCCGTTTATCAATAAAAAAATATTAACATATGGTTTAACCACACAGGCTGACATAAGAGCAACAGATATAGTTCATCATGAGTTTTCAAGTTCATATACTGTTAAATACCAGGGATTGGAGTTGGGAAGAATAAATTTAAAAATTCCGGGTATACACAATATTAAGAATTCGTTAGTGGCAGTTTGTATAGCCAAAGAATTAGATATCAAATTTGACGTTATCAAAAAAGCGCTTGAATCATTTTCAGGAGTATACAGAAGATTTGAGACAAAATATGATCAGAATATTCTTGTGATCGATGACTATGCACACCATCCCACCGAAACCAGTGCAACATTAGCTGCAATCAGGGCGGGGTGGGACAGGAGGTTGATTGCAATATTTCAACCGCATTTGTTTTCAAGGACGAAAGATTTTTACCAGGAATTTGGAAGATCATTCCTCAATTCAGATATATTTATCTGTACAGATGTATATCCGGCAAGAGAAGAACCAATTGAAGGTGTGAGCGGAAAACTTATTGCCGATATTGCTAAAAAATTCGGACACAAAAACGTTGTATATCTGGAAAATAAAAATGAAGTTCCTGCTTACCTTATGAAAATAAAACAAAAAGGTGATATAATTATTACAATGGGGGCTGGAGATATCTGGAAATATGGTGAGAAATTTGTGGCAATGTTAAAAAAATAATTAATATGCATAAAAATTATGGAAAAATATTAGGAACAATTCTCTTTATTCTATTAATTTCATGCATACTTTATTTGACTTTTTTTTCAGCAAAGAAAATCAATGAAGAAAATATTGAAATGATCGAAATATCCGGTAATAATCTTCTTAATGAAAATGATTATTTAATGTTTACACGGTTAAATGATCTTTCGTTTAATTATAATATACCCATCAGGATAATAAAGGATAGGTTTGAAAAACATCCATATATCTCCCGCGTTGATGTGGAAGAAAATGATAACAAAGCCAAAATAATATTGTCTGAAAAAAAAATAATAGCAGTAATCCTAAATAATGCTGAACCATATTTTTTAACTGAAGATTTTCAGGTTTTACCCATGTTTTCTGATACAAAACTTGCTGATTTGCCGATAATAAGGAATTCAAGTGAAAATTATCAGATCAAACCACTGAATTTCATTAAAAATTCTGATGTGATAGATGCATTTAAAATTATTGATGCAGCAAAAAAAACTGATACGAATATATATAAAAGAATTTCTGAAATTGATTTGCGAAAGGGTGGTGACATCATTTTGAACATGACTGGAATAAAAACTCCTATTGTTTTTGGTCGTGGTGAGGAGGCTAGAAAAATGAGTTACCTTGAAATAATATGGGATGGAATTCTGGATGGTAATAGTTTAATCCGCGAAAGCGACTATATTGATCTAAGATTTGCAAATGAAGTTTATATCAAGCAGACCGAAATAACAGGCTTAACTGAATGAAAAAAAATATAATTGCCGGACTTGATTTAGGAACAACAAAGGTATGTGTTGTCATTGCTGAGAAATTAGACAATAATCGTTTCGATATATTGGGGTTTGGTATAGCACCGTCTGAAGGCCTGCATAAGGGACTGGTTGCAAACATATCCAAGACAGCAGAAGCTATTAAGGAAGCTACCGCAATCGCATGTAACAGAGCAGGGATTAATATAACAGTGGTTAATGTGGGAGTTGCGGGTGAGCATATTACAAGTATGAGGCATCGGAATTTTATCACTATAAGCAATGATGAAAAGGAAATAACAAAAACAGATCTGGATAGGTTAGAAGCGGATGTAAGAACAATCAGGATTCCTTCCGACAGGCAAATTCTTCATATTATTCCGGAAGAATTTTCTGTGGATTATCAGGGGGGAATTGAGAATCCTATCGGTATTTCAGGGTCAAGACTTGAAGCAAGTAACCATATTGTTTTAGCATCAATTCCGGCTATGCAGAACATTAAAAAATCAGTGGAACGAGCCGGGCTCCACGTTCAGGATTATATTTTACAGCCTTTAGCCTCTAGTTCTTCAGTTCTTGAAGACAGTGAAAAAGATCTCGGGGTCGCTCTAATAGATATAGGAGGAGGGACAACTGATATTGCTATTTTTCATAATAAGGCGATTAAACATACAAAAGTCATTGGCGTAGCAGGTAACCAGGTTACTAATGATATCAGAGAGTCTCTTGGTGTTGTGACTGAAGAAGCAGAAAAGCTTAAAAAAGATTTTGGATTTGCGACTGAATCTGCAATCATAAGAGAAGAAGATATTTTAATTAGAGGAGTTGGCGCAAGAGGGAATACTAAAATTCCGATCAGTCTCTTAACCCAAATTATCAGTTTAAGAATGAGAGAACTATTTGTTCTAATTGATAATGAAATCAGAAGTGCCGGATTTAAAAATAAAATAAAAGCCGGGATAGTATTAACAGGCGGGGGTTCATTACTCAAAGGGTGCACGGAATTAGCCGAGGAAGTCTTGGGCCTTCCTGCAAGAATAGGAGTTCCCCAGGAACTTGGATCAGGTCTTTCTAACGAAATAGAAAGCCCGGAATTTGCTACAGTAGCAGGATTAATAAAAGGCATTCCTGGAGGTAAATCCAGTGAGTACCAGATTATAAAACCTGCAAAGGTAAAAGGCTCAAACAAACTCTCTCAGTTTGTTAAAAGAATACAACAGTTTTTTGATGAATTATAAAAAAAAACCAGGAGGTTACATGACCAGATTCGCTACTCTCGACAAAGAAAAAACTATGTCGGCTGTTCTTAAAGTTGTAGGTATTGGTGGGGGCGGATGTAATGCTGTTGAAAGCATGATAAAAAAAGGATTAAATGGTGTAGAATATGTAGCCATTAATACCGATGCACAGGTTCTTAACAGCAGTACCGCAACCCATAAGATACAAGTCGGCTCTAACATAACCAGAGGATTAGGTGCCGGAGCGGATCCCAATGTTGGGAAAAAATCCCTTGAAGAAGACAGGGAAAGGATAACAGAAGTACTTTCTGGTAGTGATATGGTATTTGTTACAGCCGGAATGGGAGGAGGTACTGGAACGGGAGGAGCCCCTGTTATTGCGTCAATTGCAAAGAGTCTTGGAGCTCTTGTCGTCGGAATAGTGACAAAACCTTTTAGATGGGAGGGTAAAAAGCGAATGCTTAATGCTGAGCAGGGGATACAGGAGTTAAAACAATATGTTGATAGCTTAATTGTAATTCCGAATGAAAGATTACTCAATATTCTGGATCCCAATACTAACGCCTTTGCAGCATTTGATAAACCTAATGAAATATTATATGAGGCAACAAGAGGAATAGCAGATA
>OCZT010003517.1_pt1 | contig 15965 bp, 9 predicted proteins | sample 1539031 | NCBI WGS metagenome assembly OCZT01 (sample SAMEA3539308, study PRJEB22396) | soil metagenome | biome: tundra; feature: field; material: soil | place: USA | collected 2010-05 | depth 0.15 m | reverse complement strand
TCGCCGCGCAGGGCGCCGGCAACAGCCTGGACTTCTACTGGCAGCCGAACGGCGGCAGCGGCTGGCACATGCAGACCGTGGCGGGGAGCGCGACAAGCTACTTCGTGCCGTCGGTCATGCAGGACGGAGCCGGCGTGGTCATCGCCGAGCAGGGGGCTGGCAACAGCCTGGACTTTTTCTGGGCGGCCAGCGTCGGCTCAGGCTGGCACCCGGAGACGGTCTCAGGTCCGGGGACGACCTTCTCCGTGCCGGCGCTGACGGTGAACGGCAGCAGCGTGAACATCGCCGCGCAGGGACCCGGTAACAGCCTGGACTTCTACTGGGCGGTCAACGGCAGCTCCACCTGGACCCGGGAAGTCGTGGCTGGCGCCGGGACCACCACCTCCGCCCCCGCCATCACCGTGAATCAGGGCAGCGTCAACATCGCCGCGCTCAACGGGAACAGCCTCGGAACGGAGTTTTACTGGGCGGTGAACGGCAGCACGACCTGGCATCCGGAGGTCCTGCCGGGCTTCGACAGCGGCGCGCCTGCCATCACGACCTACCCGGGCGGGGTGCACGTTGTCAACACCACGTTGTTCGCCTCGGTCGGCGACGAGAGTGCTGTCAACGGGACTGGTAGCTGGCAGTGGACTCAGGTGAGCGGCCTGGAGCATGCCGGATCCTTCGCGGCTGTCACCACGAACGACGGCATCGAGAACATTGCCTTCATCGGCGGCGACGGGAACCTGTACTTCTACTGGCAAGCCAGTGACGGGTTCTGGGTTCGGGAGCTAGTGGACACGTCCGCCAACTTGTAACCCGCCAGGGTCACCAACGAGACGGCAGCGGCACGATCCGGGGCGCGTAGACGTCCGCCCCCGACTCGGCCTTCCGGTAGCGCTCCAGTTGCCTCGCGCCAAGCTCCGCCAGCACCTTCGCCTCGACTACCGCGACACGGACCCCGTCTGCGACCAAGACGATGTCGGGGCGGTTAGCCGGATCGACAACCACCTCCTTGCGGGCCAGCAATCTCGCCGCCCCTGACCTACGTGCAGAACTTCCAGATCGGTGCTGCCCAGGTCACTGCCGGCGCCAGTGTGGCGCCCACGCATAGCGGCGGCTACTTGCGCAGGCGCCCGAAGACTGAGGTTGCTCTGCGTGATCGGCTGCCCCGTCAGCCCCGTCCCGGCTGTCGACTGGTCGGGTGACAGGACCGTGCGGGGCTGCGGCGCTCCACCCTGTCGGCGGCATATGCGGATGTTGTCGACGTGACCGGGAATGTATAAATATGCAGGCCGTAATCGATGTCTGTAGCGGACGTGATGTGCCGTGACACGCTAGTTAGCATCGCGATATTACGGCCATTTCGGGCATAGTCACTTAGCGTGATTGATGTTGACGGCGGCCTCGTCCGATCGGATCATTGCGGCGAGGTGTCTCGGCACGCGATTAGGACCCGGGTGACGACATTTATCCTCGCCGATCTGGCGATGCTGGAAAAGGGCGCGACCAAGGGGTGGGGGTCTGGGGGCAAGAGCAGGGTGACCTGGTTCCGCGCCCTGGTCAGAACCACGTACAAGAGCCTGCTGAGCGTGGGGAAGGGCTCTCCCTCGGTGCCGTGGTAGTCATCGTTGCGGAAAACGATGATGACGGCGTCGGCCTCGCGGCCCTTCGTCTGGTGGAGGTTCATGACCTGCACGGGGGCAGTGTCTCCGGCGTCGATCTCGGTGAACGAGTCCACCCGGGCGGCCGTGACGCGCTGGGTGATGGCCCGGACGGGATCCTCTAGACGGGCGCAGAGCGGGACGAACAGCATGGCCTCGGCACTCGCCCGCTTCCAGGCGCGTTCTCCCGTCCTAGACAGCGACGGCCGTGACTGCGCGGCGACTTGCGCGGCGGCAGTGAGATCTGGGGCATCACGGAGCGCCAAGCAGATTTCGCCTAGTCGCTCCGCCAGTGTGCCGGCAGCGGTCCCGGCGGCGAGGGTCTGGGCGAGGGCCGGAATCTTCTTGCTGCGCACCGCTGACGTCAGGAAGACCGCCATGCGCAGGAGGACCTCTTCCCACTCCGCTGTGCCCTCGGCGTAGGCGAGCATGGTGGCGATGGCGCTGAGGGCCTCCCCGTAGCTTTCTGACACCCCCACGGCGACGTTCTCGACACCGCAGGCGGTGAGGGCTGCCGACAGGGCTGCCGTGGGCGCGTTGCCATGCACGAATACTCCGACACTTTTCGCGCCGGCCTCGGCGGCCAGCCGGATCTCCGCGCGGACTGTGTCGGCCGGCGGGTCCTCGCTGATTTCTGTCAGCACACGCAGGCGCCCGCTGGCGAGCGCTTCTGCGATGGTGGGGTCGCTGAAGCGCCGCTTCCGGACGGCCTCCGCCACGGCGGGCAGCAGTTGGCTGGGATCCCGGTAGGAGCCGTGCTTCAGCTTCAGCTGCTCCGCGCCGGGACGGGCGCGGGCTGCCTTGAGCCGCGCTGCGCCGGTGCCGGTGCGGCCTGGGAGCTTGTCGTAGATCATCTGGTTGGGGTCGCCGAGGAGCAGCAGCCGGTTCCCGGGGGCGGCGAGGGCCTCGAGCATCTTCCACTGCCGGGCGTCGGTGTCCTGGAACTCGTCGCAGACGATCAGCGGCCAGCGGCGCTTGATGAGGTCGCCGATCACCGGCACGCCGATGATGCGGAGGGCTGCGGGCAGCAGGTCGCTGTAGGCGAGAATGTCCGGGTCTGCTGCGAGCAGCTTGCGTTCGGCTTCGCTGCGCAGCCGGATATTCGTCCCGTAGCCGGCGTAGCGCCCGAAGTCGGTGATGAGCTGCCAGGCGAAGCCGTGGAAGGTGAGGACGTCCACCCGACCGGCCACGTCATTCAGGAGGCCGCGGCTGCGGTCCAGGATCTGGGTGACCGCGGTCCGGCTGAACGTCAGGAACAGGACCCGGCCTCCGTGGCTGCCCGATGCGTCGCGGCGGGTCAGGTGGGCGCGGGCGGCTGCGGCGGCAGTGACGGTCTTGCCGGTGCCGGCGCCGCCGAGCACGAGCAGCGTTGGCGCTTCGCTGTCGCAGACCAGTTGCTGCTGGGCCGAGGGCGTGAACACGTGTCACGCTTCCAGCGTCAGCGGGCCTTTGCGGGCGCCGCTGGCAAGGTCGGTGATGGCGGTCAGCAGGTCGACGGCGACCGGCGGCGGGGATGCCAGCGGCAGCAGCGCCACGTACTCGGCGTGGAGTCCTGACTTCTGTTTGAGGGCCTTCTTGGACGCGTTGCGCAGCTTGTCGTCGTCGGCGAGGTCAGACTCGCGGAGGTTCAGCTGCCATGCGGTGTTCAAGGTGGTCATGGCACTGTGCAGCGCTTCCCCCGGGACGCCGTGGAGGAGGGCGCGCTCGATCGCGAATCCCAGCGGGAGACGCACCACTTCGTCGGCGACGTCCTGCGCTACCGTGAAGGACTCATCAGCTCCCGATCCGGCCTTGTCGAAGTCCAGTGCGGCGATGACGCGGAATCCCAGCTGGCGGGCGAGCCGGCAGACCTTCGGGACCATGGTGTGCCCGCCGTCGGCGAAGCTCGCCGCGACGAGCCGGACGCCGTGGGCGGCGGGGACGGGAAAGCCAGCGTAGTGGGCGAACCGGTCGCAGACGGCAGTGAGCGCCGTTACATCGTGGGGCCCCTCGAAGACGACTACTGTCCTGGCACTCATCGCGGGCAGGAGCTGGACGTGCAGTTGCCGCAGGGCTATCAGCTCGCTGCGGTCCGATGGCGGCGGGACCTGGTGGACCTGCCGCTGGCCGCCGTGGCGTGTCAGGCGGATGACCTCGGTGATCTGGAACGCGCGGGCGGCCTCCGGCCGGCGGGTGGACAGCCACAGCTGGGCGCAGCTGCTGCGCAACTGCCCGGCTAGGTATTCGGCCGCGCCGGCGTCAAGGCGGTCGCCGAAGTCGTCGGCCACGACGACCGCGTCCGCGCGGCGGGCGGTGATCATGGCCTCGGCGGCGTCCAGGACCGCTCCGGCTGTTGAGCCGTGCCGGCGCAGTGGCAGGTACGGCCCGGACTGGTCCATCTGGAGGACCGGCTGGAGGGCGCGCAGCAGGCCGGCGACCGTGCCGTCCTCGGCACGGAACTGGACCAGGCGCTCGGCGAGGTCGCCCGGGGCGATGGCGAGCGTGGGCCGGACCGGCTCCAGGATCTCTGCGAGGACCTGCCGGATGCCGTCGGTGCCGCTGAGGCCGTCGGTGGCGGTGTCCACCGCAGCGAGGAGGGCGTCCAGGATCTTGCCGAGGTCGCCGCCGGCGTTCGATAGCAGCATGCGGAACTTGCCGTCCGGGCGCAGGGACAGCGGCCTGCCTGGCGTGATGGCCGCGAAGGGCAGCAGAAGGCGGTCGGTGCGCCTTGCGCGGTCGTAGATGCCGTCGTCCGGCCTGGACGTCTTCGGGTAGTCGACCCAGTGCTCGCCTGTACCCTCGCCTGGGTTCCACTGGAGGCGGTAGCACAGTCGCAGAACCAGCGCGTGGCGCTTGCCGTCGACCTCACCGGGGACAGACTCGGTGACCAGCTTACCGGCAGCCCGGTCCCATAGCTCCAGGCGCCGGTAGAAGTGCTGTTCCAGGTTGTCGCCGAGGTCGCCCAGGGTCACCTCGACGAGCGCGCTGCGGGTGGCTTCTTCCTCGTCAGTGCCTGCGGTGCTGCCCTTATGACCGGGGCTGGGGAAAGGAGCATCCTGGCTGGCGGGAGCAGCTGGGTGTGCCTGGAAGGCGTCGAACTCGTCCGGCGGGTTCCGGGTCAGGTCCGGGTCGAGCACGCGGCGCAGGGCGTCGATCAGGTCGCTGCGCCCGGCGCGCGGCTCGCCGACGACCAGCATGTGCCCAGTGGGCTTCAGCGTCAGGTCCATCCATCCCCGGAAGCCCGCGATATGAAGCTCGGCGACCCGCATCCAGCTGTCCCCTCGAGAATCTCGTTGTGAGGGCAACGTCCTGCACCCTCAACCGGTCACCCTATGAACCGGGGAACCCGGACGCGAGTGATTTCCGGTGGCTCACCAGACGCCCCGTCCGCCTGTCCCGGCGCTGACGGAGCTTGTTCACCATGTGCATCCATCACAGCCGGACACAGGAGGACGTTTTGCGTAAACAGCTCGACAGCGGGCTCGCCCTGAATATGCTCATTGCTGACTGTCACTGCTCATGTACGGGGCTGAGGCTCATGGCCGACTGGCCGGTTCCCGAGGGTCTGGAGGGCGGCACCGGGCTGCTCCGGGTACAGGCGACCTGGGCCCGCGCCAGCAACAGCGCCTGTCCCCAGTACCAGGCAGCCAGGGCCCGCCCGGGACTGTGGCCTGCCCGCCGTGCGCCCCGCAGTCAGCCTGGCTTAACCCACTTCTCGCTGGACCCGGTCATGACGCTGCTCGACCTGGTCGAGCACGACGGCCTGACGCTGGAGCAGGCCCTGACTCAGGTGCGTGACGGCAGAACCGAGATCCGACCGCACGAGGGCCTTCTCCGCTGGGGCGCGCACGGGGCCGCCCGCTACTTGTCAGCCGGGTCCGCTGTCGGCGCGGGAAGCGGCTGGGCGGCAGTGCCTGTCTCTCGGCCCTGGGTGATGCAGGTGAAGCCACCCGACGGCGGCACCATCTACGAACTGTGTGCGTGGGGCCGACGGTACGAAAGTGCCGACGGCGAGGAGCGCGAGCTGCGTCTGCCCCGTGTGAAGTCGGTTAAGGACCGTGCGGTGGACCTAGGTGAGGCAGCGGCGGCCGCGATGGTTCTTGCCTATGGCGCGGTCGCGCTGAACCAGTCGCGTTCGGGCAAGCCGCACAACCTGCGCGAGGCCCAGCCCGTCCGCTCGATCCGCGTCGTCGAGGTCGGGTGCGAAGACGGATCGTGGCAGGAGATGTTCAGCGGGTCGCCGCAGAAGGCACGACGGTACTACGACGAACACGCCAAAGCGCGGCTGAGTGCCGTGACGGCCGGCGGGGAGTACCGGCCGGGCGACGACTGCGCGGGCTGCAAGCTCGCTGGGACGTGCCCGGCCCTACCGTCGCGCCCTGGGATGCTCGGCATCATCGGCACTGGCCCTGTCCGGACGTGGTCGTCACGAACGGGCGGCACTACGAGGCATGCCCCGCCCAGGACTATCTGGAGCGCCTTCACCTCCCCCCGGGCCCGCGCACGGAGCCGAACAGTGCGGTCCGTCGCGGCCAGGCCGTGCATGCCTGGCTCGCAAGCCGCCACGAGCGCCCCGGAGCCGCGCCGTGCAGCGCCGAGGACGTGCCGGACTCTCCGGACGCCTGGTTGGCCGGCGGCTGGGAGGTCACCGGCGAGGAGGCTCGCCTAGGCGTGCAGATGATCGGCGACCATTCCCTGACGTGCGCCCTGGAGGATCTACCGCCGGGAGCCGCGGTTCTGCCCGAGCACCGGTTGATGGTTTACGACCCCGACGCGCGGGTTCTCGTCATCGCGAAGGCCGACCTGCTCTACGAGGCCGACGGGGCGTGGACGCTGCGGGAGACCAAGACCACCCGAAGGGTCAGCGAGGGCAGCCTGCTCGACCGCTATCCGCAGACGGCCCTGGGGATCCTGCTACTCGCGGCGGGCGTCCCGGGCGGAAGCCGCGGCAGCAACCGTGTCCAGCTTGAGCGGCTGACCCCCGCAGGCCCGCTTCTCGACGAACTCGACCCCGCGGACGCGGACGTGCACGCCGAGGCGCTCCGCGTGATCGGCGACATGGTGGGCCGCTGGCGTAACGACGGCACTGCCGTCACCGTGCCAGGTCCCGCCTGCAGGGACTGCGAGGCATCACGCTGGTGCCCTGATGCCGCTGCCGAGGCCCAAGAGGAGGGCGACTTTGACGATTGAGCTCGCCGACCCGCCCGGTGCTGCCGGGCAGCGGCAGTCGCGGGTGGTGGCCGCCTGCCTGCGTGCCGCCTGCGCCTGGTCGGAGCGTGAGTCCCGCCCGGCCGCAATGCGGGAGGTCGCGCGGATGACCGGGGTCGTCATGGAGGCACTCGGCCCCGGCCGCGGGCCGGTGACTCCCATGACCCTTATCGAGTGCCTGCGCCGGCCGCTCGGCGAGCTGGCCTCACTCGCAGGCGGCGACCCCGGCGAGGAGATCGCGGCGGCCGTGCTGCTCGACGGCGACCAACTGGCCGATGCCGTCTATGATCTTGCCTGCGAGTATGCCCTGCCGCTGACCCCCGATGCGGAGACGGCGCCGTGGCTGCCGTCCTGGACCAACATGCGCGCCGAACAGGTCGAGAACCAGGCGTTCACCGTTCTCAAGGAGGCCGGCGACGACGCCGCCTACGCCCGCGCCCGCAGGTTCCTCATCGAGCACCCGGCCGGAGACCGGCAGGAACTGTCCGAACAGGTCGCCGCAGCGGGGGCGAAGCCAGTCAAGTACGAAGGCCTGATGGCCGACCAGCAGTACGAATCCGGCAAAACGTCCTGGTGGTGGCCGTGTCCGGTGTGCCGCTGGCCGATGGCGGTCACCGGCGACTCGGTCCGCTGCCGGTACCGTCCCCACCAGGCCGCCTATCAGGTCATGCGGGTAAAGCCGGGATCGCAGCCGCGGCTGCAGCGCACCGGCGACCACGGCCCGGCCGCGCCGAAGGCAGGCCCGGCTGCCAGCGCGGCCTGCGTCGCACCGGGGGTCTGGCGGTTCATCGTCGTCCCCGGCGCCACAGAGCTCCGGCTCGCCGCAGACCTGGAGAACCTGGGAGCCGAAGTCCAGATGTGGCCCGAGGGAGACTCCTACGACCTGCACGTCACCGCAGGCACCCTGGTACGCACGTTCGACGTCAAGGAGTACCGGTCCACCCGCAGGCTCATCAGCGCCCTGCGCGACAAGCCCCCGAACGCGACGGTCCTGCTCCCGAGGGGCTGCGAGCACCAGGCCGAGCACATCGCCGCCGCGCTGCCGTCCCTCGCCGTCTGCACCGAGACTGTGCTGCGCCGCCAGGTCAAGCGGTCCGCTCCGAGGAGCAATCCGTGACTACGCCCGGCTCGCGGAACGCACTTCCCGTCACCATGCTAGCGGCGGTGGCGGTGGCCGCGCTGTACTTCCCCGAGGGAACCTCGCCCGACGGGGGCCGGCTTGTCTCCCGCGCCATGGCGTGCTTCGTGCTCGACGGGCACCTGGAAGCCTGGTCCGGCTGGGGCAGGCTGCCCGCCGAGCACCAGCGTCGCCTTACCCGTCTGCTGCGGCACCGGCACAACCAGCTCGCCAACGCCCAGCTCGCAGGGGAACACCTGGACCGCTTCCTTATGGCCGGAGCACTCCCCGGATGTGCACCGGCCGACGACTACGCCGAAAACGGGACCATCGTCGTGGCGCCCGGCATGCCTCTACTGGACTTCGCCGACGCCTGCCTGGACGAAGTCGCCGCCTTGCACACGGCCCGAGAAGGCTGCCTGCCCGCGGCCGTGCCCGGCCACTACCGCACCACCATCTTCGTCCCCAGCCCCGGTGGCGCCTCCACGGTCACCGACGTCCGGTTCGACATCCGCGACCACCATGTCGCCGGGCAGCAGGTTCCCCCTGCCATCCTCGACGCCGACCCACTCCTCACGCTGACCGTGCCGTTCAGCGAACTGGAGGACATCGCGGCTGCCCTGGATGCCGTCTCCGGCACCAAGTATCGGACCGAGGCAGTCCACCGGTTCATCAAGCAGGCCCGGCGACCGGGAGGCGGCGCCGCCGACGTGCTCGACCTAGAGGCCGGGCCGCTCAACGAGCTCATCGCCTACACCGGCTTCGGGAAGTCCGTCGTCCTCACCGAGACGTTCGCCTGCTGGGCCGCCCGCAACGGCGTCGTGGTGACCTTCGCCGTCCCCACCAACGCCGACGTCGTCCGCAGCGCCCATCAGATCGAGCGTGCCCTGGGGCTGCTCGGCTGCGACGTGATGGTCACCCCGCTGATGTCCCCTCGCTCGGTGCTCACGGTCGCCGAGGCAGCTGCGGGCCGCACGACGCAGAACGGCCCCGGTGCCGACTGGATCTGGTCACAGCTCGGCTACGGGTGCGCCCTGGCCGCTGCCGCGACCGCTGACAAGCAAGTCGACGCTTGGCAGCCCGGGCAGGAGCCCTGCCGGTCCCTGCGCCGTCTGGACGGCAGCCGCCGCCGGCACGACCCCGTCGCCGCCTGCCCGTGGCGCGGCTCCTGCGGCAAGTTCGCTCTCGCCCGGGCCGCGTGCACGGCGGGCATCATCGTCACCTCACACGCCAACCTCCTCGCCGGCCGGCTCCAGACGCCCGTGGACAACGGCCACGGCATCACCGACCAGGTCACCGTCGAGGAACTCATCCTGCGCCGCAGCCACGTGCTGGTCATCGACGAGATCGACTCCTTCCAGCGCACTGCCCTGGACCACGCCGGCCGGGGCCTGCTGCTCGACCAGGCCGGCCACACCGACACCCCGCTCCGCCTCCTCGACGCCGAGTTCAGCGCCGCATTCGGCCGCGTCCACGAAGACGTCGACGCCAGCGTCCGCGACGCCTGCTCCGCGACCCGGTTCCTGTCGGAGAACTACGTCAGCCATCTGCACTACGGTCGGCTCGGCCCCACCGCCCCCGACACACGGCGGCCCCGCGGCCCGTCCCGGCACTGGGTCGTCCCCCGCCGCTGGGATGCCTGGCTCACCGCCCGCCTGTTCGGGCTCGACAAGGAGACCCCGGTCACCGACAAGCAGCTCAAGATGTTCACGTCCCTGTTCGCCGGCGGGCCCGGGCCAGAGCCAGAAGAGCCAGGCTTCTTCCAGCAGCTCCGCCCCGGCCTGCGGGCCATCATCAGCAGCGGCCCGGAAGGCCGGGCCATCAGCGACATCCGTGCAACCCTGGACCACGCGCTCGAGGGCACGGTCACCGACGAGCGGGACCAGGTCATCAACCGCATGCTGCGCCGCGCCATCTTGGAGCAGATCCGGTTCCACCTGTACCAGCTGATGGCCAACACTCCCCAGCTGTCCGCCGCCGGGGTCGAGTCCACCCAGCTGATCGCCGACGCCCTCGGCTCGTACGGGCGCTGGCGGGCCACCCCCACCGGGCCGCTGGGCCGCCTGGTCTTCGCGTTCACCGAGCACCGCGACGACACCGGCGACGAGCCGACCAGGCTCACCACCGCCGCGTTCGGCGGCGACCCACACGTCTACACCGTCAGCCTCGGCGACACCACTGCCCTGGCCATGGCCGGCACCCGCCGCATCGTGCTCGGGCTGTCGGCCACCGCCTACTTCCCCTTCGCCCCCCATTACCACGTCCACGCCCCGCCCCGCTGGTGGGTCAGCGACGACAACCCCGGCACCGTCACCATCGACGCCGCATCCGTGGACACCAGGATCTCCGGGCTCGATGAACCCGCCCGGACCGAGAACACCCGGCTGCTCGCCCAGCGGCTGTGGGCACGCAGACTCGACGCCGAGCTACAGCACCTCCACCAGGAGGATCCCGGCCGGGCCCGAGTCCTGCTAGCTACCACCTCCTACGACGGGGCCCGCCTGGTCGCCGAGGGCCTGGCCGCCGCCGGGGTGGCGGCCCGCCGCATCTGCTTGGCCGTCCGCCCGCACCGTGACGAGGTCCCCCGGCCCGGCGGGCACGTCGTCACCGACGCCGGCGCCTGGCTGGAACTGCCCGCCGACCGGCTCGAGGACTTCCCCGCCGTAAATGGCGCCGACCTCCTCATCGCGCCGCTGGCCCGCGTCCAGCGCGGCGTCAATATCATCGGCGAGGGCGACAAGTCGGCTCTCGGATCGGTGTGGCTGCTCGTGCGGCCCGTCCCCGTCATCGACGAACCCGCCGAGCTCGTCGCCCACCTGCAGGCCAAGGCGCTCGCCGACCACCCCGGCCCGGCGGAGGACCCGCTGCCCGTCCTGCGCGACCGCCGCAATGCCGCCGGGCAGTACTTCGAGGAGATTGTCAGCCGACCGCCGTACTTCCAGGCCCAGCCTGCCCAGGTCAAGCTGAGCGTCACCGCTGAGATTATCAACAACGCCATCCAGCTCATCGGTCGCGCCCGCCGCGGCGGCACCCCCGCCGTCCTGCACCTCGTCGACGAGGCCTTCCACAACGCTCAGGCCGGGACCGACTTCGCCACCCTGGTGACCCGGCTGCGCGCCGCCTGGGACGACGCCGGAACCCTGCAGCAGATGCGCCAGCTGTACGGGACGACCCTGGACGCCTTCTTCGACTACGCCGACCGGAACACCCCCGTGCCGCAGCCCGGCCCCGACGCTTCCGGAGCCACGCCATGCTGATCACCTTGTCCTACCGGCTGCCGCGCGACCGCGCGGAGCAGGTGCTCGGGACCGTCACCGCCTACCCCCTCACCCAGGAATTCAGCGACGCCTGGGCCACGCTTCCCGCCGGCCAGAACGGGAGACAGCCCCGCTACAGCTCCCTCGCCACGGGCTTGTGCGCCGCGACCGCGCAGCCCGTCCGACTGTTCGGCGAGCGCGACCTCGCCCAGGGCGAGCTGGACGCCGGCAGCCGGATGCTGCTGCTCACCAGCCATCCGTTCGACTACCGGCTCCCGGTCGCGGTCAAGACCTGGGAGCGCCGCGTCAGGGCCGACCTGTCCGCTCCTGTCCTCGCGACGCTGCTGCCGCCGCCCGAGGCCGCCCGCCCGCTCGCCGACTACGTCGCCTTCCGCCCCGACGCCTGCCCCGAGGCACCCAACTGGGTCTTCCGCACTGCCGCCTGGCAGCTCATGAGCAGCCTCGCCGACACCAGGCTGAGGCTCGACGGCAGGGAACCGCTCACGCTGCGTATGGACACCGACGGCAGCCTGCTCGCCTGGGAGACCAGCGACCTCATCGCCAACCCGGCCGGGACCGCCTTCGGCATGGCCCGGATCACCGCCCGGCTGGTCACCAGCCCCGGCACTGGCGATCTCATCGTGTGCTTCAGCGCTCACCTGTCCCGGATCGGCAAGACGTGGGCGAAGGTCAGGAACGCATGGATCGCCCGCGACGCCCCAGGCACTCCGCTCCTGCGGCTCCCCGTCCGCCACGTCCGCCGACCCGCTACCGACCCTCTCGCCGGAGTTAGCCCCTGGCGGCAACTCCTGCTCAACCCGGAAATCCCCGACATCGTCGCGGCCTGCGAACTAGAGCCGATCACCCTTCCCGACGACCTGCCTCCCTCCCCCGGAAGCGTGCGGCCGCAAGCGCCCGGGAACCTGCGCCACCCGCTGGGAACCGGGCTGGGCGCACGGTTCATGCTCCGCCTGCACGAGCACATCACCGCTTGCCTGCCGGACCTCGAACCGCTCACCCTCGAACCGGACAAGACGATCACGCTCGCCCAGCGGGACCCCGATCCCATCCTCGGGGAAACCGCCATCGGCTCAACCGGCTACCGGCGCCTGACCATCGCCTGCCTGTACGCCACATCCGGGGCGCGCGACCGGATGCTCGGTGCGCTGCAGGCGCTCACCGGCCAGCAGCTCATGTCCCTGCCCGACGGCGAGACCCGTCCCGTCACCGATCGCGTCGCGGTCATCGCCTTTCACCGCCCTGAGATGCTCGCCCACGGGCAGGTCAACCGCACCGCTCTCCTCGCGCGGCTGCTGGCCTACCCTGGCATGGAACGGGGAAGCGACGACCTGACCTGTGCGTGGATCGAGACCGAGTACCACCCCGACGTGCCCATCAGCTGGGTGACCGACGCCAAGCCCCAGCTGCGCCGCATCCTGGCCCACCGTCAAATCCCCAGCCAGTTCCTCGCCACCGAGCCGCTCCAGCTGCCGAGTGGCGCCCGCCCGCGCACCGATGCAGCCAAGTCCCATGCGGCCCGCTCGGCCCTGTACGACCTGCTGCGGATCGCCGGCATCATCGACGACCGCATCCCCAAAGCCGTCACCGGGCCGAAGCTACAGCACTCGCTCGACCGTCCCGCGCTGCTGGTCGGCATCCACGCCCGCCGTCAGCAGACCGGCGACGATGACCGTCCCCTGGTGCTGGTCCTCACCGCGATCCGGGCCACGCCCGACCCGGGCGTCCCCTGGCAGGCGCTGATGTACAGCGAGAAGCAGCGTGCCTGGCTGCGCCACGCCGCCGGGGTCGCTGACTTCCATGCTGGCAAGATCGGGGACTCCATGCTCGGCCGTGCCGAGGAGAAAGCCGCCCGGACCCGCGACCGGGTCGAGCAGCGGCTCGCGCAGCTGGCAGCCGACCATCCCGGGCTGCCCCTAGTGATCTTCACCGACGGCCCGTCCACCCGCACCATCTGGCCGGGCCTGCAGGACCGCCACTTCGGCGCTGCTGCCATGCCAGGCGACGCCCTGCGCGCCGCTGGCCACGACGCGTCCGTCGTTCGCAGCAACCACAGTGGCGAAATCGGCCGCCCTGTCACCCGCCAGGACGAAGGCAACAATCCCAAAGACCCCCGTCAGCCCGCAGCGCCCGGCCGCCGCGTCTACCAGCGCACGGACACCGGGCAGCCGGTCTGGCTCTTCGCCGGCATCTCCCGCACCTACGGGGCAAAGGGCGGCGACATAGGCGCGCGGTACACCCGCTGGACGCTTCCGGACGGCCTGTCCGGCAAACTCCGGAACCCCTGGCACTCCTACACCGCCACCGAGATCACCGTCCCCTGCGCCGGAACATGGGATCCCGTCACCCTCGCGGCCCTCACCGCGCGACTGTCTGAGCAACCCGTTTCCTGGGACGGCCGCGTCGTGTACGCGACGCCGCTGCACCTCGCTGTCACCGCCGACAAGGACCATCCAGAATACCGCGCGGCAGCTCCCCAGGAAGCCGACGACGAGACCGAGGAGATCAGTCTGGCCGACGAGGAGATCGACGACCCGTGGGCGGGCGATCCTGATCAGGACGACATGGCTGACGCAGTCGCTGAACTGCAAAAGCTTGGCGGCTGAAATGAAAGTACCGGTATAATCAGTTCGTGACGAGCAGGCCCTAACAAGAAATCTATCCTGCTCGCTGGCCACGCCAGGAAGGGCTGCGCCTACTGCTCGCTGCGGCCGACGTCTTGTATTCCGGGGGAATAGAGAAGAACGCAGCCCTGAACTGGGCGGGGATCGCCGTGTGCATGGGGAACTCTACGGCCTCGGTACTGTGACCGCCGATCCGGACGCCCAGGAGTTATGCATGGAGATAAATTCATGAGCGAATCAGGCAGTCAGGATCTGCCACTCCCAGTGATCCGCGAGGATCCTAATATAAGCGCGGGACTACAGGCAGAGCTTGACCGGTGCAAGCCGCCTCTCAGGGACTTCGGCCCAGCCCCTAACGGCCATCCAGGTTTTGCCTACTCGAAGCTGGAATCGGCGGCGGTTGCCGTTGACCGAGGCCGCTTGCCTGTTGTTGCTGCGGTACACTTGATCATGCGCCTGCTTATCGGAACGCATGAATTGGGACGGGCCGAGAAACTGGCCTGGGAGTATCCATTCACATACCGCGGACGCGTATGTTCGCTGGCTCTGATGAAGTTTGGCCTGCGCCTATACCTGCAAGCACCAGAGGGCGCGGATGGCAGAGCAGACGCGGACGAGATCGTCTCGAAGCTAGCTGCCTCTGCTCGTCTGCTTGAGCGGAACCTACTCCAGTCGCTCGTTTAATGACCAGGTCAGCGAGAATCGCATCATCGTCCACAATCAGGTTGGGCAGCTACGCGGAATGTACCAGTATTTCCGCGACCTCGCCGAGGCCGCCTACGCCGGGGACGGACTACTCGCCGAGCGGTTCGACGAACAGCACAAGGACAGCGTTTTCCTCAAGCAATTCCGTTCGCTGCCCGAACAGCAGGAGGGGTTCTTTGCGACAATAGCCATGATCACAGCCTACTTCAGCCTGCTTGAGCACCTTCTCGTCTTCGCCCTCTCGGTGAGCGACTTCGATCCAGCGCAACAGTCTCTCAAGGACTTCATCGGCTTGAGGCTTCTGGAGAAGTACAAGTGCCTGTACAACGTGACAGATGATCAAGCGGCATGCGGTTTCTATAACCGGTTGCACGAAGTAGCTGAGAAGTGGCGGAATCCCTACGACCATGGCGGATTCGACAAGAGAGGTGGGGCGCTCTCAATTGCCGTGCCAGGTTTGGGAGCTATTCCACTCATGCTGTCGGACATCCGCAGCCACCCAACGTTCCATTTCTTGCCGGAGCGCGAGACTAGCTTCGACGAGGTCACGACCCTGTTCGACGAACTAGATGCCTGGCTGCGGCAGGGCCAACTAGGCCCCGGGATCGCCTGGGCCGACGCCGGGCTGAACATCTCCTTCGAAGCCGAACGTGTTGAGGAGATGAGGCAGGCCGTTGCGTCGGGAACATTCGACGATCTCCTGACAAGAGTCAGTTATCTCGACGAGCAGATGATCAACATGGACTGGTGAGCGCTCCCATCCGGCGCCACAGCTACCGATTCGGCTACAAGTATTTAAAGTCAGAACCCGTTTGTCGAGACGACCGGGTCGCCTGGTGAGCGCAGGTAGCCGAGGAGCGCTTCGCGGCGGTCCGGCTCCAGTTCGGCGGGAACCTGGCTGACGGGGAACCAGGCGACCTGAGCGTGCTTGCCGGGCTCGGCGTTGACCACCTCGCCCTGCTAGGACCGGGCGGCAAAACGACGGTGAGGAACCCGTTGGGCGCCTCGACGCCCCAGCCCCCTGGATGAGACCCGCCACTCGCAGCGATGCCGGGTCTACGATCAGCCCTGTCTCTTCTTCCAGTTCGCGGGCGGGCAGCGGCCGTGACGGCCTCGCTTTTGCCTGCCTTCCCTGACGGGAAGTCCCCAGCGGCGCCGCCGGAACACGCGTACGCCGGAGGTGCCGGCCCGGTGCGGGCGAGCCAAGCGTAGAAATCCCCCGATCGGGGCCGCCACCGCGGAGCTTGGCGGGCCCCGGACGTAACTGTCGGCGGCTACTTGAGTGCTCCCCGCTGGCCGTTGTCAGGACGGCCCCGGACAGCCCCCGGGATGCTTGTGGTCAGAGGGGCTGGAGCCGGGTGTGCAGGAGGCAGAATTCGTTGCCTTCTGGGTCGGCCAGAACGTGCCAGCT
>OCZT010003516.1_pt1 | contig 15968 bp, 16 predicted proteins | sample 1539031 | NCBI WGS metagenome assembly OCZT01 (sample SAMEA3539308, study PRJEB22396) | soil metagenome | biome: tundra; feature: field; material: soil | place: USA | collected 2010-05 | depth 0.15 m | reverse complement strand
CGCCGTCCGCGGTCATCGCCGAAGCCCAACTCGAAGCGCTGGCAAGGGAATTGGAACACACCCACCCCGGCGCGGCGGGTAGCCTGCGCGAGGGCCTGGCCGAGACGCTGACCGTGCTGCGCCTCGGTGTGCCACCGACCCTGGCCCGCACCCTGCGGAGCACGAACTGCGTCGAGTCAATGATCTCGATTTGTCGCAACCACTCGACCAACGTGAAGAACTGGCAGAGCGGAGACATGGCCCTGCGCTGGTGCGCCGCCGGCCTGGTCGAGGCCGGCAAGCAGTTCCGCCGAGTCAACGGCCATATGCACCTACCAGTGCTGCGAGCCGCACTCCAGCGGCATGTCGCCGAGCAGGGTGTCGGTGCCGACCGTCATGATGAGACCGTGAACGTAGCCTGATGATCATCGGGCCGCTGCTGAAGTTCCACGACGAGCGGGACATCCTCCTTTCGCCGCGACGGTTGTACTGACCTCGGCGCCGCTCACGACGCTGACTCGGCACGTTCCTCGCAAAACCCTGGTCGTGATCGTGCTCGTCGGCTTCGCGCTCGGCAACGGGCTTGCCTCCGTGGCCGCGAGCTACGAGGTTCTCCTGATCGCCCGTGTCATCAGCGGATGTGCGCACGGCCTCTTTGGAGCCGTCGTCGGCGCGTACGCCGGTCACCTGGTTCCACGCCGTCAGTTCGCGCGGGCGGTCGCCATCACGTCGGGCGGCGGAACCGCCGCTTTCGTGCTTGGGGTTCCGGCCGGAACCCTGCTCGGCCACGCGGTCGGCTGGCGGATGGCGTTCGCCGTCATCGGCGTTGCCGTGCTCGCCCTTACCCTGCTGGTCGTCCGCCTACTGCCACCCGTCGACCATCGCGAGCAGCTGGCCACCGGCGAGATTGCTCTGCCGCTGCGCCGCGATCCGACGCTCGGTCCGGTCATTCTGATCTGCCTCATGGTTGTCGTCATCATGATGGGGCAGAACACGTTCTACACCTACATTGCGCCGTTCGTGATCAGGGTCGGCGGGTTCGCGGAGAGCCAGGTCGGGCTGCTTCTCCTGCTCTACGGTGGCGCCGGAACAATTGGGCTCGTGCTCTCTGGCGTCATCGGCTCGCGCTATCCGAGGTTCGGCGTCATCGTCGCGATGGTGCTGCTGAGCGGCGTCCTCACCGCGGTGGCATTCGCAGGCAGTTCGCAGTGGGTGCTGATTGCATGCCTGGTGCTCTGGGGCGCACTGCTCGGAACCGTGCCAGTGCTGCTGCAGACCAGGCTGCTTCAGGTTGCGTCGAACCGCCTCCGAGATGTTGGCGCCGCATACCTGACCTCGGCATACAACATCGCGATCGGCCTCGGCGCACTTATCGGCGGGCTACTCTTCGACCACGTGGGGCTTCGGTCACTGCCGTTCGCCTACCTCGTATTTCTCGCGGCCGGCATCGTTCTGATGGTCGTCGTCGAGTTGCGCACGGTACGACCCGCGGGCGCAGCGCCGCCGGCTACGGAGTGAGCCCGAGCCAGCGTCGCGGATTCGTCGAATAGATGCTCTCAAGCAGCTGCGGCGAGAGTCCCATCGCAGAAATAGTCGAGCGTGGATGCGGCGGGTACGGCTCGCGCGGGTAGTCGTATCCCTCGTCGGTCGACTCCAGGAAGTGGAAGTATTTCTGCAGCTTGGGGTTGCTCACCGGAAACAGGTCGGTGCCGAACACGACCCGGTCGGGGAATCGCTCCAGTAGCTCGCCGAACCGGCGCGGCTGACGGCCCAGCTCGGCAATTCTGCCCGCGATGTCGACCCAGAAGTTCGGCGCCTTAGCCATGATCGACTCGACTCGGTCGAGGTCCTCCGCAGCACAGCCGACGTGCGCTGCTGCGTAGCGAGTCCCGGGAGTCGCCAGCACGAGGTTCTCGAGCGCGTCGATCAGGCGGTAGAAGGTCGGGAAGACCGTGGCGTCGCCGACCCACATCCCCGGGGACTCGACCAGCTCATCCAGTCGCTCATTGCTCAGGTTGGCTGGCGCGAAGTAGGCCTTCGGGTCAGCGATGTGGATGAGGATGGGCAGGCCAAGCTCGCCTGCGTAACCGAGGAGGTCGATGACCCTCGGGTCATCGGGAAGGATGAACCGGCCGTCGGCGTCGCGCACCTCGAGCCCCAGGTTTTTCCACACCTTGACCCCGCGGGCACCGGCGTCCGCGCTCGCCTTCAGCTGCACCTTCAGGTCACGCACGCCGCCGTCGCTCGCGAGCCGCGCCCACTCGATCCATGCAAACGTCGCGATCCTGTCCGGGTATCGGGCGTCGTAGCGTTCGAGGTTGGCGGTCAACTCGTCACCCCAGAAGCCGTCAAGGTTGACCAGCAGCTCGACGTTGCTCTCATCCATGACGTCGATGATGTCGCCCGGCCGCTCGAACATCCACTCACCGTCGTTCAGCCAGCGGCCGATGTGATTGTGGACATCGATCGAGGGAACACTACTCCTCGGCACCTCGTGCGACTGCAGCACCAGTTCGGTGACCGGCTTCCACTGCGTGAACGGCGTCTGGCTGAGTAGATCCCAGTCTGGTTTCTCAGGCACGGCCCGCCCTGCTTCCTGGTTTGGCTCTTCCGGGTTCAATGACAAACTTCATGACGTTCTCATCGGCATTGTGGTCGAGCGCATACTCGAGCCCCTCAAGCGGAAAGCTCTCGGTCACGAGGGAGTTGAGTTCGACCAGTCCTGCCGTAACGAGGGCCATGGCCGTGGGCCAGGTGTCGACGTAGCGGAACAGCCCCGGACACCGTGAGTTCGCGACTCTGCACGAGGAAGACGTCGAGCGGGATGGTCGGCGAACCCATCCCAACGAGGATGGCGGTCGCGCCGGGACGCAGGGCGCGTAGCCCGGCCTGGACAGCGGACGCGACCCCGGACGCATCGATGTACGCGTCGACGGATCTCTCGTCGAGCTGCTCCACGAGCGGATCGATCACCTCGGTCGCTCCGTAGCGCTCTGCTGCGTCTCGCCGCGCGCCGAGTGGATCTGAGACGACGATCCTGGTGGCACCGAATGCTCGCGCGGCCTGCGCGATCAGGATGCCGATTGGTCCAGCCCCCGAAACCAGGAGGCTCGACCCAGGCACGACTCCAGCCTTGCGCACCGCGGCAATTGCGACAGACAGCGGCTCCATGAGTGCCGCAGCGTGATCGCTGATGTCGTCACCGATCGGGTAGGCGAAGTCTGCCGGCACGGCGAGGTACTCAGCGAAGGCACCGTCGACGGGGGGCGCCGAGAAGAACCGCATGCTCTCGCAGAGGTTGTAGCGACCGGTCATGCAGTATCTGCAGTGACGGCACGGACGTTGCGGCTCGATGGCGACGCGCTCGCCGATACGCCCGACGTCAACGTCGGCACCAACGGCAACCACGGTTCCGGATGCCTCGTGCCCGAGGATGAGCGGCTTCTCGACGACCAGGTCGCCGACCCGCCCATCTTCGTAGAAGTGAACGTCTGAGCCGCACAGGCCGACAGCCGCGATCCTGACCAGCACGTCGGATGCCTCAATCGCCGGCACCGGCACGGTTTCAACGGACACCTCGTGCGCCCGCGCGAGCACAGCGGCAAGCATCTCGGTTGGAATGGCCATTCGGGTGCTCCCCCGTGCTCGGCGTTGAGAAGTCAGTATTGCAAAGTCTGTGCGAATTCCATCATATTCTCTTGTAAAGCGCGTGCTGCTGCGGGCAGGATGGTAATTTGATTACACAAATGGTCGGGGACAAAGACGTGGTCTGTGGCAATGGCGAACGGTGACAACGGGCACGGTGACGACCATCGCGGCGACGAGCTCGCGGGGCAGACTGCCCTGATCACCGGCGCATCCCGCGGCATCGGCGAGGCGATCGGCTGGGCTCTCGCGCGACGCGGCGCGCGTGTCGTGCTGACCAGTCGAACCCTCGAAGCGACCGACAGGATCGTCGCAGCGATGACGGCAGAGGGTTTGGCAGCGACGCCGCTCGAGCTCGACGTTCGCGACGAGAGACAGATGGATGCGGTCGTGGCGCAGGTGGCCGAGACCATGGGCGGCATCCAGATCCTCGTCAACAACGCGGGAACATCCGGACCGCCGGCTCCAGTGTGGGAAACCTCCACCGAGTTCTTCAACGACATGCTGAGCGTTCACCTGATGGGAACGTTCTTCGGCGTGCGAGCGGTCGTGCCGCACATGCTGGCGCAGGGCTATGGGCGAATCGTGAACATCGTGAGCGTTGCAGGCAAGGAGGGCAACCCGGAGAAGGGCGCATACTCCGCAGCGAAGGCCGGAGTCATCGGTCTCACGAAGTCTCTCGCGAAGGAGCTCGCCACTTCGGGGGTACTCGTCAACGCGGTCGCCCCGACGGTCATCGAGACCGACCTGCTCACCCAGTCGACCCCGGACCACCTCGCCACCCTCACCGCCAAGATCCCCATGGGTCGCCGCGGTACGGCAGCGGAGGTCGCCGAGATGGTGGCCTGGGCCGCATCGCCGCGCTGCTCCTTCACCACCGGCGCCGTCTTCGACGTCAGTGGCGGACGGATGACCTACTAACCGAAAAGGACTATCAACCCATGGCACGCGTTCCATACGTACCCATCGCCGACATCGACCCGGAGCACGCCGACCTGCTTGGGCGACCGATCAATCTCGGCCAGGCACTCGTCAACAGCTCGAGCGGCTACGGCAATCACCACATGCTCGGCCGGTGGATTCGCGAGGAGTCGACGATCGATCCGCGCCTGCGCGAGTTGCTCATCCTTCAAGTCGGCTACTCAGCACGCAGCGCGTACGAGTTCAGCCATCACGTCAAGATCAGTCGGGCGTATGGCGTTACGGCAGACGACGTCCGTTCCCTGGTCAGTTTTTCGAAGGGCCAGCCGACGACTCTCACCGAGTTGGAGCGAACGGCACTTCGGGCAGCGACCGAGCTGACGCTGGCCGGAGACATCCCCGACGCGACCTGGGCGAAGCTGGCCGAGCACTTCGATGCTGAGCAACTGGTCGAGCTTGTACTCATCGTCGGCTACTACAACCACGTCGTTCGTCTGTTGAGTGCGCTCCGGATCGACGTCGAACCGGAGTACGAGGAATACCTCGCCGATTTTTGACCAGGAGATTTTTAACCCGCACGTCTATTAATCCGATTAGTATTATTGACTTGCGGCCCTCCTGAGCCGCTGCTCACTCGACTTCGGGCAACGACGATCGAAGGAATCACCGTGACCACTGTCAAAGCAGACTCCCTGGCGACCTGGGCCAGTGACCTCCTCGAGGCCTGGGGCTACGAGCACGACGACGCCAGGTTCATCGCTGACTTGCTCGTTGACGCCAACCTTCGCGGCGTCGATTCGCACGGCGTGCTGCGCCTGCCCGCCTACGCCAGGCGGGTCGAGGAGCATCTCGTGAATCCGACCGCGCAGCCCATCGTGACCTCGGTCGGCGGCGCGATCGCGGTCGACGCCAACGGAGCGTCAGGCCAGATCGCGGCACGGGATGCCGTCACAGAGCTCGTCAAGGTCAGTCGGGAACTCGGCGTTGCGTTCGCGACCATCAAGGGCAGCACGCACTTCGGCGCGGCCGGCTACTACGCGAGGATGCTGGCGGCGCAGGGCCAGGTAGCCTTCGTTGTCTCGAACTCGGAGCCAGCCGTCGTGCCGCACGGGGGATCGCAGGCCCTGCTCGGAACCAACCCGCTTGCCTTCGCAGGTCCGACAGGTGGAGCCCCGCTCAGCCTCGATATGGCGACCAGCACGGTCGCAATGGGCAAGGTCGCGGTCGCGATGGCGAAGCACGAGACCATCCCTGCCGACTGGGGTGTCGACGAGCACGGCAAGGGCACAACGGACCCGGCCGCGGTCACGGCTCTGCTGCCCATGGGCGGACCGAAGGGATACGGCCTCGCCATGATCGTCGAGGTACTCGGCGGAGTTCTGAGTGGCGCGGCGATTGCGCACAACCTCGGCAACATGTACACGAACTTCGATCGCCCCCAGGACGTCGGACACTGGATGCTCGCCATCAACATCGAGGCGGTCATGCCCGTCGCGGTCTTCGCCGAGCGCATGCAGAGCCTCATCGCGATGGTCCGTGCGACACCGCCGGCCGATCCGGCGCGACCCGTTCTGCTGCCTGGCGAACCCGAGGACTTCGTGAGCGCCGACCGCACTGCTCACGGCATCCCGATTGCGGATGACACCGAGAGCGAGCTCGCTGAACTCGGCGCCCGGTACGGCGTGCCGTTCCTCTCGGTCGCAGAGTGACCGGCGGGGTAGCGAAGTGAAGCTCCTCGTACCGCGCTCGTTCGAGCTCACCCTCGGCGATCCGACCCGCGACACCATCGTCTTTTACGACCCAACCGCGCCGATTGCAGACGCGGATGTCGACGTGGAGGTCTTCGTCGCGGCAGGTAACACGCCGACCCAACTCGCCGACTCAGCCAAGCGGCTGCGGCACCTTCGCTGGGTCCAGAGCCTTGCCGCTGGCACCGAGGGAATTCTTGCAGCGGGCTTCGACCAGAGCGTCGTGATTACCTCCGGTCGCTCGCTGCACGACGCGACGGTGTCAGAGCACGCGCTCGCGCTCATTCTTTCCGGACTTCGCAGCCTGCCAGCGCTAGGCAGGTACCAGCAGAAGCACGAGTGGGCCTTCGAGATCGGCGGGGAACAGCGCGAGGGTCCAAGCGAACCGCTGAAGAGCCTCACCGGCGCAAGGGTAACGATCTGGGGTTTCGGGAGCATCGCATCCACGCTCGCTCCGCTGCTTCGGGCCATGGGGGCCGAGGTCGTCGGTGTTGCCCACACAGCGGGCGATCGCGCTGGGTTCCCGGTCATCGGTCTCGATCAGGTGGATGCGCGGCTTGCCGTGACCGACATCCTGTTCGCGATCATTCCCGGCAGCCCGGAGAACCGCAGAATCATCGACGCGCGGCGAATCGGCCTGCTGCCGAAGCGCGCGTGGATCGTTAACGTTGGCCGCGGATCCACCCTCGACGAGGCGGCGCTGATCGATGCGCTGCGCAGCGGACGCCTTGCTGGCGCGGCGCTGGACGTATTCGAGCAGGAGCCGCTGCCCGCCGATTCACCACTCTGGGACGCACCGAACCTCATCATCACTCCGCACTCTGCGGGCGGTCGTCCGCGTGGCGCAGCCCAGCTGATCGCGCGAAACCTGGACGCGCTGCACCGCGGTGCAGGGCTCGAGAACGTCGTCGCACGGTCCTAATCCGCCTGCTTCTGAACTTCACAACACCACCAGTGACCAACACACGAAAGCGAGCAGCACCCATGAGCACCTCCATTCGCAATCTCACCCGTGACAACATCAAGACGGCGCTAGTGCAGATCTCCCTCGACCTCACATCGGTGAAGGATGCGCTCGAGACCGCGACCGTTGCGGTCGAGGCGGGCGTCGATTGGATCGAGGTCGGCACTCCGCTCGTGCTCGCCGAGGGTCTGCACGGCGTCCGCGCACTTCGCAAGGAGTTTCCGAACCATCCGATCGTCGTCGACCTGAAGACTATGGATGGCGGCTATCTCGAGGCCGAAATGATGGGCGACGCCGGCGCGGACGCTGTGGTCGTCATGGGCCAGGCCCACGACGCGACCGTGATTCGAGTGTGCGAAGCTGGCGAGAAGTACGGCCTGCTCGTGATGGGCGACGACCTAGCGACGACCGACCGGGTCGCCGAGGCAGCTCGACTCGAGTCGCTGGGCGTCGGCATGATCATCCACCACATCGGCTATGACCACCGCGGCATGTTCCCCGCGCCGAGCCCGCTCAAGGATCTCGCCGCGATCGTTGCGGCTACCTCCATTCCGGTTCAGGCCGTCGGTGGGCTCTCGATCGATGAGGCCATCCTGTGCCCCGGCCTCGGCGCACCCATCGTCGTGTTCGGGGCACCGCTCGCGATCGACGGCAACTCATTCACCGCTGCAAGCGGAGACCTGCTCGGCGTGCTGACGGATGCGTGCACGCGAGTGCACGACGCCGCGATTACGTATTCAAAATAAGCACAGTTTCAAAATAAGCACAGTTCCCAACAAGCACGGTTCTGAAGCTAGATCTCGAGCTTGTCCCGCCCGCGGGACTCGCGGAATTCGTTCAGGGTGTGCGAGACGACGGCGCGGAGGGCAAGCTCCGCGCCGTTCGGGTCGCGTCGCCGGATGGCCGCCGCGAGCGTGCGGTGATCATCGATCGACGCGGCAGTCTGGCTGTTGATCGTGCGCTCCGGGTCCTGTCGCCGGGTCCTCAGCACGGCCGCGGCCGTCTCAGAGAACTGTGAGATGAGTGCGTTGCCAGAACCCTGCAGGATGAGCCGGTGGAACTCGGCGTCCGCGTCGAGATAGGCCGTGCCGTTTCCGAAGTCTGCTGCTGCAGACATCGCATCCGTCGTCGCGACGAGAGCGTCGATGTCTGCCTCGTCCATGCGCCTCGTTGCGAGCCTGGATGCGACGAGCTCGATTCCGAACCGCACCTCGAGTACCTGCTCCATCTGGTCGAGGTAGCCGCTGCTTCGCCCGCGCCACTCCACGATCTGCGGGTGCAGCAGGTTCCAGTCCTCCTCCGGCAGCACGCGGGTGCCAACCTGCGGTCGGGCGAGGGTCATCCCCATCGACTCGAGGGCGCGCAGGCTTTCGCGCACCACAGAGCGCGAAACCCCGAAGCGGGCACACAGTTCGTCCGGGGCGAGAATCTCGCCAGCGGCGATGCGGCTATCGACGATGTCCTGGCCAAGAGTGTCGACGACGCGGGAGTGCAGGCTGCCTGAGGCTCTGGATCCCGCAATCATGCTCACTCCCTCATTATCTCGGTGGGATGAAGTCAATTGACGATTCCGCTGGACGTATTCTGGTTAGTCATACTAATCTGAGTGATTGAAGCGAGACCAGTGCGCGGACAAGGAGGCCCTGAGCAATGCGGATTTCGGTTTTCCCGAAGGGTGAACTCGACGCAATGGTCGTCGATCGCACCCTGAGTATCTTCCAGTGGATCGACATGGCCCGCACGCTTCCCATCGAGGGTCTCGAGCTCTACTCCCGAATGTTCTGGGACACCTCCGACGGCTTCGTGAACAGTGTCGGTGACGCTCTGGATGCGGCCGGCTTCGAAATGCCGATGCTGTGCGCGTCGCCGGACTTCACGCATCCGGACGCCGACCAGCGCAAGCGCGAGATCGACACCGAGATCGAGATGATGCACATCGCGGCGAAGCTCGGTGGCCCGGGAGCCAGCTGCCGGGTGCTGTCCGGCCAGCGTCACCCAGAGGTCAGCGTCGAGCAGGGGCTCGACTACGCGGCAGAGGCGATCAACTCCCTGCTTCCGCTTGCCCGCGAACTCGACATCACGCTCGCGATCGAGAACCACTACAAGGACGGCTTCTGGGAGTACCCGGAATTCGCTCAGAAGAAGGCCGTCTTCCTCGCGCTTCTCGATGCCATCCCTGACCGGGTCAACTTCGGGGTCCAGTACGACCCATCGAACGCTGTCGTAGCAGGCGATGACTCAGCCGACTTTCTCGACCTGGTGATCGATCGGGTTGTGACGATGCAGGCATCCGATCGCTCACTCACGCCCGGCGCATCGCTCGACGACCTGAGGCAGTCGGATGGCACGCTCGGCTACTCGCCGTACCTCCAGCATGGCGTGATCGGTCGCGGGCTCAACGACTACCCGCGCATCTTCCGCACCCTGGCGGCGAACGGCTACGACGGCTGGATCAGCGTCGAAGACGGAGTCAACGGAATGGATGAGATGCGGCAGTCCGTCGACTTCATCCGCGAGGCGCGCGATCTCTACTTCGGCGGTTCGACCGAGGTGTACGTACGGAACCACGAGGCAGCCAGAGCGGCCGCAGCGGGAACACGATGACTTTCCAGCTCGGCTGGATGAGGGGTTGGCAATGAGAGCGCTGGTTAAGTACGGAGAGCAAAACGGCGATGTCGAGGTGCGGGATATCACTGCGCCCGAGGTCCTGCCCGGCACCGTGATTATTCGAACCGTCGCCGTTGGTGTGTGTGGTTCAGACCTTCACATGTGGCGGAACACGCACAGCTGGCCCACTGCGATTCCCGTTGCACTCGGGCACGAGGCGGCCGGAACGATCGAGGCGATTGGCGAAGGCGTGACGGGCTGGTCGGTCGGCGACCGCGTCGTCTGCGAAACTGCGGCATCCATTTGTGGCGTGTGCGCGCTCTGTCGCACCGGCCGATACAACCTGTGCCCGTGGCGAGAGGGCTACGGCGCGACCAGGAACGGCGCGTTCAGCGAGCTCGTGCTTGCGGAGCCGCGCGTTCTGCACCGGATCCCCGAGGGCGTCAGCTTCGAGCAGGCCGCCCTCACCGAGCCGTTTGCGGCTGCCTTCAACGGTCTCAACGAGCGCGGCCACGTCAATGCAGGAGACCTGGTCGTGATCCAGGGGGTCGGCGCCATCGGAACCCTCGCCCTGCAGGTCGCCAAACTTCGCGGAGCAGGGACCGTCGTCGTGCTCGGTACAGACATCGACGCCCACCGTCTCGCCAAGGCGCTCGAGATCGGTGCAGACCACGCCGTCAACATCTCGAAGACCGATCCTGCCGAACTGATCGCATCGCTCGGAGACGGTCTCGGCGCAGACCTCGTCGTGGATGCGACTGGCGTCAGTGTCGCTCTCAAGCAGGCGCTCGAGCTGGTTCGACCGCTCGGCTCGATCGTGAAGATTGGCTGGGGACCCCAGCCCCTCGGAATCAGTCTCGACCCGCTCGTCGCGAAGGCCGTCACGCTCTACGGGTCGTTCTCGCACACCTGGACGACGTGGGAGCGAGTCCTCGCGCTGTTCGCCGCAGGCAAGCTCGACCCGACTTCGGTCATCGGCGGCGTGTATCCGCTCGACGACTGGGAGTCTGCGTTCGAAGACATGGAGGCGGGCAGGAATATCAAGTCCGTCGTGAAGATGGGATCGTGACCAGCCACAGCATTGCGGTCATCGCGGGCGACGGGATCGGGCGAGAGGTCGTCCCCGCTGGTATCGAGTGCCTGCAGCTGGTCGGCTCGCTGAACGACATCCGCTTCGACTTCGTCGAGTTCGACTGGAGCTCTGACTACCACCTCAAGCACGGACGCATGATGCCCGTCGACGCGCTCGAGAAGCTCGCTCCGCACGACGCGATCTTCCTCGGCGCTGTAGGGACCCCGGAAATCCCGGACACCGAGACGCTCTGGGGAATGCTGATCCCCATCCGTCGCTACTTCGAGCAGTACATCAACCTTCGGCCGGTCAGAACGCTGGTTGGCGCGGTGTCTCCGCTCACGACGACTCGACCGATCGACCTCGTCATCGTGCGCGAGAACACCGAGGGCGAATACTCGGAGGTGGGCGGACGCACCTATCGCGGGCTCCCGCAGGAGACCGCGATCCAGGAGGCGATCTTCACCCGGTTCGGGATCGAGCGCGCTGCCCGCTTCGCCTTTGAGCTCGCGGGTCGACGTCGAAACGCGGTGACCTCAGCGACCAAGAGCAATGGCATCGTGCACACCATGCCGTTCTGGGACGAGGTCGTTGCCGAGACGGGAGTCGGCTATCCGGCCGTGCAACTCACCAGCGTGCTGATCGATGCGCTCGCCGCGAGCATGGTTCTGCGGCCGTGGAGCTTCGACGTGATCGTCGCATCGAACCTGTTTGGCGACATCCTCTCCGATCTCGGCTCTGCGCTGACCGGATCGATCGGCGTCGCGCCGAGCGGCAACCTGAACCCCGAGCGGAAGCACCCGTCGATGTTCGAGCCGGTCCACGGGTCAGCCCCGGACATCGCTGGCAAGGGCCTCGCCAATCCGATCGGTCAGATCTGGGCTGGCGCGATGATGCTCGAGCACCTCGGCCATCAGGCCGCGGCCGACCAGCTCACATGGGCGTTTGAATCCGTCCTGGCGGCAGGGCAGAGCACTCGCGACCTCGGCGGTTCTCTGTCGACGAGAGAATTCACTCGCGCGGTGTGTGATGCCATTCCGCGCTACACGGGCAAGGCGAAGGGATAGTGCAATGCCGGACTTCACTGGCCGAGTAATCGCCATCACGGGCGCTGGCGGCGGAATCGGAACCGAGATCGCGCGCGAAGTGGTCGCTGCGGGCGGTCGCGTCGTTGCGCTCGACCTCGCATCGCCGAGCCTCACTGCACTCGAAACCGAGACAGCGGGCAACGCGACGGCCTTCCCCTGCGACGTGACAGACGAAGCCCAGGTGATCGCGGCGTTTGACGCCGCCGTCCTGAAGTTCGGCAAGGTCGACGGCCTGGTCAACGCGGCGGGAGTGGTCGTCACCGCCGCGTTTCTCGAGTTCACCTACGAACAGTGGGAGCGCATCTTCCGAGTGAACATGTGGGGCAGCTACGTGACGATCAAGCACGCTGTTCCGCACATCCGTCGGGCAGGCGGCGGCAGCATCGTCAACTTCTCGTCGAGTGGTGGCAAGGTATCCAATCCGTTTACGGCACCGTATGCGGCGAGCAAGGCCGCCATCATCAGCCTGACTCGCAGCGCCGCGCTCGAGCTCGCACCGGAGATCAGGATCAACTCAGTCGTCCCGGGCATCATCGACACCGCAATGTGGAAGCAGCTCGATCGGGATTTCGAAGCGATGGATACCCCGATCAGCATGAAGTCCCGTGCAGCGGTGACGCCGATGGGTCGGCCGGGGACTCCGGATGACGTCGCGGCAGCAGTACTTTTTCTCCTCAGCAACGAGGCACGATACGTGACCGGCGAAGACATGAATGTCTCCGGTGGTCAAGTGATGTTCTAACGACAAAAAGAAGGGCAATAACAATGGCTGGCTTACTTCCCACTGCACCTCTCGGAACCACGGGCATGGACATCTCGCGTGTCGGCTTCGGTTCGTGGGCCATCGGCGGCGGCGACTGGGTCTCCTCGTGGGGTCCGCAGGATGACAATGACTCCGTTGCGGCCATCCGTCACGCCGTCGAGGTTGGCGTCAACTGGATCGACACCGCCGCGGTCTACGGGCTCGGTCACTCCGAGGAGGTCGTGCGCAAGGCGCTCGAGGGCTACTCCGACGCCGATCGGCCGTATGTCTTCACCAAGGGCGGGCTGGTCTGGGACGTGAACAACCGGCGGGCTCCGTCCAAGCGGATCGGCGAGGAGGCATCCGTTCGCAAGGGCGTCGAGGACTCGCTGGCGCGACTTGGCGTCGAGCAGATCGACCTCTACTTCATTCACTGGACGACCACCGATGGCACGGTCGTCGAGCAGTACTGGCAGACGCTCGTCGATCTGCGCAAGGAGGGCAAGCTGCGCGCCATCGGGCTCTCGAACCACGATCGGGCGCTGGTAGAGCGGGCAGAGGTTCTCGGCCACGTCGATGCTGTGCAGCCACAGTTCTCCGCGATCAGCCCGGACGCATCCAACGAGCTGCTGCCGTGGTGCCACACGCAGGGGACCGGCGCGGTCGTCTACAGCCCGATGGGCTCTGGCCTCCTGACCGGTCGATTCTCCGCGGAGCGGGTCGCCGCACTCGCCGAGGATGACTGGCGCGGCAAGGCTCCTGCGTTCACCACAGACCTCGACGCCAACCTCGCCATCGCCGCAGCGATGGGCCGCGTCGCCGAGCGTTACGGCGTGACGACAGCGTCAGTTGCCGTTGCCTGGGTGCTCGGTTACCCGGGTGTCACCGGCGCGATCGTCGGGGCTCGCAGCCCGGAGCAGGTCGACGGCTGGACCCCGGCCGCATCCATTCAGCTGACCTCAGACGACTACGCGGAGATCGCGGCAGGCGTCCCGGTGCCGGCGAAGTAGCCAGGAGCACCCCGAAATGCCAGCGTCGAGAGTGACCGAGGAGTTCGACGTCGTCTGTGTCGGTTCGGCGAACCTCGACACGATCGTCGCGGTCGATCACGTTCCCGTCGACGACGAACGCCTCACCTCCACGTCGTTCGTCACGGCGGGCGGCGGCCCAGCTGCAACTGCGGCCGTCGCACTCTCTCGTCTCGGCGTTAGGGTCGCGATGTGCGGCGTCGTCGGGGATGACGCAGCGGGCGAGAAGGTACGCGAGTCGCTCGAGTCCGAGCACGTCGATACCCGGTACCTGCGGACCGACTCATACGCGACGACTCCGACGGCGGTCATTCTCGCCTCTGGGAGTACGGGCGGTCGATCCATTGTCACCACTGTCGCACCGTCTCCTCGCGTCGACGACATTCCGATCGGCATCTCGCGCTGGATTCACGTTGATCAGACCGGCTACGCGAGCGCGCACCGGGCGATTCAGCGCGCGGATGACGACGCCCTGCTGAGTGTCGATGCTGGTAATCCGATCCGCGGCTTGAAGCTCGCGGGGGTAGAACTGTACGCGCCAACCGTGAGCGCACTGCGGGCGCGGTACCCGGGGCTGGATCTCGCGGCAGCCTGTCGCGCAGCCATCGACGAGGGCGCGCGGCACGTCGTTGCGACCGCGGGTTCCGATGGCACCTGGGTCGCGATGCCTGACGGCATCGAGAAGGTTCGATCCTTTGCGGTCGACGTAGTCTCCACCCTTGGCGCTGGTGACGTCTTCCACGGCGCGCTCCTGGCCGGGCTCGTGCGCGACCTTCCCCTCGACGAGGCCGTACTCCAGGCGAACTGGGCGGCCGCGGTGGCGTGCACCGCGCTCGACGGGAGGTCGGGCATCCCAACCCTCGAGCAGCTGCAGGTCTTTCTTGCCCCGGACAGCCAGGTGGGCAGGGTCGGATGAACGCGCCGGGCTCCGCGAGCGGATTGCACGCCCTCATCGTCGGCGAGGCACTCGTCGACATCGTGCACAGCGCCGGCTCGGTCGCGGAATACGTCGGCGGATCGCCCGCGAACATCGCCGTTGGGCTTGCCAGACTGGGGCGACCGACCTCGCTCCTGACCCGCCTCGGTGACGATGAGCTCGGTAGCCTGGTTCGCGAACACCTCGAGGCAAGCGGAGTCGCGCTCGTTCCCGGCTCAGTTGGCGCTGCGCGCACCTCCAGCGCGAACGCCTACATCTCGGAGGTTGGGTCGGCGCGCTACGAATTCGACATCGAGTGGAGCCTCCCGGACGACGTCAGCCTGCCAGAAGCCGCTGTCCTGCACGTCGGTTCGATCGCTGTGTTCCTCGAGCCTGGCGCCGCCAGGGTTCTTGAGATCGTCGAGAAGCTTTCGCCGACGACCGTGTTGCAACGCCAGGTCGCCGACCGGGAAGCCAACGGCACCACCCTGCGGATCGCTGGCGCCCACTTCCCGCAGGTCAAGACGTTGGAAGGCTTCAACACCGACCACCAGCCCTCGCTGCGCCGCGACATCCTCGCCCACCTCGCGACCACCACCTGGGTGGCGAAAGCCGATAACGTCGTCCTCCTCGGGCCTCCCGGGGTTGGCAAAACGCATCTCGCGATCGGTCTCGGCATCAAAGCAATCCAAGCCGGCCACTCCGTCCTGTTCGACATCGCGACGAACTGGATCAGCCGACTGACCGCCGCTCATGCCGCGGGCCGCCTCGAGCAGGAACTCAAACGGCTTCGCCGTTACAAACTCCTCATCATCGACGAGGTCGGCTACATCCCCTTCGACCACGACGCCGCGAACCTGTTCTTCCAACTCGTCGCCGCCCGCTACGAACAAGGCGCCATCCTCGTCACCTCGAACATGCCATTCGGGCGGTGGGGCGAGATTTTCTCCGACGACATCGTCGCCGCAGTTCTTTTGGGGTCGGCCTGAGCCTGTGGGACTTACATCCGAGTGGTGAATCCGTTTGTGCCGGAATGCTTCTCTTGCGTTAGTTGGAGGTTGTCCCGGGTCTCGTGGAATTTGAGTGGCGGTCCCCCGCCTGAAGCCTGCCGTGGGGTAGGTGTTGGGCGTCGCCAAGACAACCAACCAAGAAGGGGACCACCGTGACCAACAAGTATCAGGAATTGCGACACGAGGTCGCACGTAGCGAGTGAACTCGCAGGTAGGAGGGCCGACTTTGTCGGTGGTGTAGTTCCGGG
>OCZT010003514.1_pt1 | contig 15969 bp, 17 predicted proteins | sample 1539031 | NCBI WGS metagenome assembly OCZT01 (sample SAMEA3539308, study PRJEB22396) | soil metagenome | biome: tundra; feature: field; material: soil | place: USA | collected 2010-05 | depth 0.15 m | reverse complement strand
CTACCTGTTCCCCTTTTGAAAATGCAGTATGTGCGTTGACGTATCGAGAACCTCTGCGAATTCCTCAATGTTGGTTCACATACAAGATCGAAGGCACCACGCATTTTGTTTGGACGTCGATCTCCTCCGTGAGTGATCACGGGACGATGAAATAATGTCGTCACGACGCCATCTCTGTAAAGACCATCCCCGATGTTTTGAACAGGGATCCCTTGGCGTTGACGTTGCCACCGGCGGCGACCTCGACACAATGCCTGTCGGTACTTGAACCCCAATGGTCGTAAGACCATCTCGTTAGGGCACATATTTTCTTCTTTGTGCTGTTAGCAATCTGGGCCTTGCGTTCCTTCGAATGACGAATTTAGAGGGCACGGTGCCGGTTCTTATTGTGTCCCTCAAGGTCCACGCAGTGGACTAGACGTCGATCGACGAAAGTTCGGTCCTGCGTTCACCAACCATCGTTCTTGCGAATCCCGGTGACTTCGCCGCTCGCTGTGCCATACTCGCTCGATGGTGCAACTTGACACATACCAAAGAGGAATGCCGGTCTGGATTGACGTCATGGCGCAAACGTCTAATCAGCGAGAAGCGTTGATGGCCTTCTATACGGCAGTCTTCGGATGGGAGTGGGACGTAAGCGGCGAGGAGATGGATTTCTACTGCATCGCGAGCTGCTCGGGGCGACCGGTCATGGGCCTCGGGCAGGCTCCCGAAGGTAGCGGAGTGATGGTGACGTACTTCTCCACCGATGACGTTCACGCCTCGACGAAGAAGGCGGAGGAAATGGGCGCGACTGTCGTGATGGCGCCAATGGACGTGATGGACATTGGCTCGATGGCCATGCTCATTGACCCGACGGGCGCCGTACACGGCTTGTGGCAGCCCAAGACTTTTCAGGGATTCGGTGTCGTCTACGAACCGAACTCGCCGGGCTGGTTCGATCACACCTCGAAGGAACCGGCGAAGGCCGCAACGTACTACCGCGATCTCACCGGTCACACGTTGAACGAGTCGGAGAACGAGATGAGGGTTCTCATGAACGGTGATCAGTGGTTCGCGAGCATTTCTCACGATCACGCCGGCCGCGATAGCGCGCAATGGAATCCGATCTTCGTCACCGATTCGCTCGCGAGGGTTCGGGACCTGGTCCGTTCACTCGGAGCCGCGGTGGTGCTCGAAGAGATGGAAGTCCCTGGGAGTGCCATCTCGGTGTTCGTCGAACCGGTCATGCAGACGGCGATTACCATCATGGCAGCCGGTCATCCGCCGGAGTAGGTCCAACGCAGCGATCACCGATTGACCGGCCCTGTTCAACTGATGTCGCCCGGCAGTCCGCGTCGGTCGGAACTGAGTGGGAGCACCGCGCTGATGCGGATGATCACGATGAACGACAGCGCGACCAACGGAGCGAATCGGGCGATGATCACCGCGACAATCGCGAGCGTCAATACGGCATACCAAATAACCATCGCGACGTGTCGTCGAGAGTTGGCGGCGTCTTTGAGCAGTCCGCGCCGATGCGCGTATCGCGTCGACAACGCGGACAGGACGTTGCCGACGAGTATCACGACGCTCACGGCTTCGACGCCCACCCAGAAGTCAGGGTGGGCGTAACCGTGGGCCAACATTGACGTGGCAAAAGGAATCAACGTGATGTTGAGGGCACCGGCAATGACGAACAGCGTCATGTAGTGGTCCGCTCCGCGCAGCTGGCGCAGTGAACGGTGCGAGAGCACCCAGTTCCTCGCTGAGCGCACAACGGTGCCGGTCAAGTAGGTAACGGTCGCCGCGTCGCGAAGGTCTGGCGAGCGAACGGAAAGCAGGCGGCGGGCTTTAGCGGGCCGCTAGCGTGACTGCGGTCATGAAACTCAGCCACCAGATACCCCAGACCCCGTGGCGAGCAACGAGCACCTGGGGGCTGCGCCCGCGAATGGTCGCACCACTCGCGATCGGTCTCACACTCTTTGGCATCGGCGAAGGACTGCTCGTCCAGTCGCACTGGGGCGCGACACCGTGGACGGTCTTCGCCGAGGGAGTCTCGCGTCACGCGCACGTTTCACTCGGCTGGTCGACCGCAGCGATCAGTTGCGTCGTGTTGCTCGCGTGGTTCCCCTTGCGCGAACGGCCCGGTTTTGGCACGATCATGAATCTGGTCATCATCGCCTACGTGTTGCAGCTGACGACGACGATCGTGTCAGTGCCGTCGAGCTCCGTGCTTCGGGCGTTGTTCATGGTCGGCGCCGTCGTCGCGATCGGCATCGGCAGTTCGCTCTATCTGACGACGGGCCTGGGCCCCGGTCCGCGCGACGGGCTCATGACCAGCCTGCACCGACATCTCGGCGTGAGCGTCGTCTACGTGCGACTCACGCTGGAGATCGCGGTGCTGGTCACCGGTTGGCTGCTCGGCGGCACCGTCGGTGTCGCGACGGCGTTCTTCGCCGCGACCATTGGCTTCAGCATCGGTGCCAGTCTTCAGGTGCTGGAACGAATCGTGCGAAAGGTGCAGCGATGGTGAGTGGCGGGCAGATGGCCACCTTCTTCGCCGCGTCCATCGCCATCATCATGGTGCCCGGACCGAGCGTGCTCTTCACCTTGGCCCGTGGTGTCGCGTGGGGCCGGGCCGTCGCGGTTCTCACGGTGCTCGGCAACAGCATCGGGACGCTCTTGCTCTCGGTCGTCGTGGCGCTGGGTCTCGGTCCGTTATTGGCGCACTCCAAGGCGTTCTCCGTAATCCTGCAACTGGCTGGCGGGTCGTACCTCTTGTGGCTCGGGATCGGTGCGCTGCGCCACCGCCACGCGCACGCGCGAGCGATGACCGAGCGTGAAGCCGATCGACCATCGAACCTGCACGTTGTGCGCCAGGGTTTCACGGTGGGAGTGCTCAACCCCAAGTCGCTGGTCTTCTTCGCGGCGGTCTTTCCCCACTTCGTCGATCGCACCAAGGGCAACGTCACCGTGCAGCTGCTCATCTTCGGCGCGATCTTCAGCGTGATGGCATTTCTCAGTGACGGCACCTGGGGCCTTATCGCGGGCACCGCGCGCGAGTGGCTCTCCGGTTCGCCCCAACGCCTCGTCGCGCTTCGCGCCATTGGCGGCTGCGTGATGATGTTCCTCGGCGCCTTGATCATCGTGAGTGCGATCGCCTCGTAGTGTGACACCCGGTTCCTACGCTGGGTGCATGGGCAACGTACACGTCACCGGAGAGCGAAACGGCGTAACGGCGACTGTCGGCTCCTTCATTTCCAATCTTCCAGAACTGCTCGGCGCCATGGCGCTCGACGCGCGGTGCCTGGTCGCGATCGCCCAATTCGGCGACGGACGCTACGTTCAGTTCTGGGTAGAACCCGACGGCACGACGTCGGCTGAAGTGGTGTCGAACCTCAATATCGGCGACGCGGTGGCGCTGAGCCGTGAAGACGAGGAGGCCCTCTTCGAGATGGGTTGGGACGAACCCGTGCCCGTTCACAGTCCGAATTGGCGCGTCGAGGCCGACGAGGCGATCGGCGTTCTTCGCGTTGCGACCATGGTGCGAAGGGCGGTCTACGAGGTGTTGCGCGAGCGGCCCGACAACGTGCTCACGCTGCGCTCGTTCGCCCTGGAGCGATCAGCTGACGGCTGGCGTGAGGTCCAAGCGAGCACGTGCGTCTACGTGACCGAAGTGTGGGACGAGATCGAACGATTCCTGCATGCTCAATAGCCCGTCGTCCGGTCGGGCGGCGTTGCTTCCTACACTGCTCATGGCGAAGGAGTCGCGATGAGCATGCACGGTGGGGGAGTGGGAGGCGCTCGCCTCGGCATGCGTTCCATGCAGCGCGACCGCAAGCTACTCGCGCACCACATCAAGAAGGGGACACTGCCGCGGATACTCACCTTCGCCCGCCCGTATCGTTCGATACTGACCGTTTTTCTGATCGCGGTGGTGCTCGACGCCGTGGTCAGTTCGATCGCTCCACTGATTCTGCGAGAGATCATCGACGTGGGCTTCAAGTTCCATCGCGAGCGACTCATCATCTGGCTCGCGCTGCTCACCGCGGTACTGGCCATCGTCGACGCCGTCCTTTCGCTCTTCGAACGTCGGATCTCGGCGGTGATCGGCGAAGGGCTCATCTACGACCTGCGCGCCAAGGTCTACGGGCACATCCAGCAGATGCCGATCGCCTTCTTCTCACGCACCCAGACCGGCGCGTTGATCAGCCGCCTCAACAACGACGTGATCGGCGCCCAGCAGGCCTTCACGGACCTCTTCTCCAACGTCGTGGGCAACTTCATCCTCGTGGTGCTGATCCTCGGCACGATGCTCATCCTCAGCTGGCAGATAACGCTCGTGGCGCTCGTGCTGCTGCCGGTCTTCCTGTTGCCCGCGCGCTACGTCGGGCGCCGCCTCGGGTCGCTGTTCCAGCGAGGGATGGAGCTGAACGCCGAGATGAACATGGTGATGAGTGAGCGGTTCAACGTCGCCGGCGCCATGGTCGTCAAGCTCTTCGGTCGTCCGATGGACGAACTGCGAACGTTCGAGAGCCGCGCCGGACAGGTGCGCGACATGGGCGTGCGTCAGGCCACGTACCAGCGGTTCTTCTTCGTCGCGCTGTCGCTCACCGCGTCACTCGCGACCGCGTTCGCCTACGGCTTCGGTGGGGTGCAGGTCGTACACGGTACGTTGGCGATCGGCACCATCGTCGCCCTGACGGCGTACCTGGGTCGTCTCTACGGTCCGCTCACCCAACTCTCGAACCTGAACATCGACTACATGTCGGCGATGGTCAGTTTCGAACGTCTCTTCGAGGTGCTCGACCTCGAGCCGATGATCAAGGAGAGCCCGAACGCCCGCCCGATCCCCGGCGGCCCGGCCGAACTGCGCTTTGACGCCGTCGACTTCTCCTACCCGGGTGCCGAGGAGGTGTCGCTCGCCTCACTCGAAGCGGTCGCGACGCTCGACGACACGCCGCGCACTCCGGTACTGCACGACGTCTCCTTCGTCGTGAAGCCCGGCACGATGACCGCACTGGTCGGGCCGAGTGGCGCCGGCAAGACCACGATCTCGCTACTGGTGTCGCGACTCTACGACGTCGACACGGGGACCGTGAGCATCAACGGTGTGGACGTGCGCGAGGCCACGACGGCCTCGCTGGGCGCGACGGTCGGGGTTGTCACCCAGGACCCTCATCTCTTTCACGACACGTTGCGCGCCAATCTGGTCTTCGCCAAGCCCGACGCCACCAGCGCCGACATCGAAGGGGCACTGCGCGCCGCCCAGATCTGGCATCTCGTGGTTTCGCTACCCCTCGGTCTCGACACCGTGGTGGGCGAGCGCGGTTACCGACTCTCGGGCGGAGAGAAGCAGCGCGTGGCACTGGCGCGCCTGCTCCTCAAGTCGCCCCACTTGGTCGTGCTCGACGAAGCAACGGCGCACCTCGACGCCGAAAGCGAGGCCGCGGTCCAACGAGCGCTCGACGAAACGATGTCCTCGCGCACGTCGCTGGTAATCGCGCACCGACTCTCGACCATCCGCAACGCCGATCAGATCCTGGTCGTCAACGACGGCACCATCGTCCAGCGCGGATCGCACGCGGAACTCTACGACGCCGGTGGACTGTACCGCGACCTCTACGAGACGCAATTCGCCCAACAGGAGCGTTAGCCCATCGAGTGGGCGCCACCGTCTACGTGGATCACCGACGCGGTCGTTCCTCGCAACAACGGTGACAACAACGCAATGGCGGTGTCGGCGACGGCACTGGAGTCGTAGACGTCCCACCCGAGCGGCGCGCGCTCGGCCCAGGTGTCCTCGAAGAGCGAGAAGCCGGGGATCGATTTTGCGGCCACGGTGCGAATCGGTCCCGCCGCCAGCATGTTGACGCGGATCTTGTCGGGTCCGACCTCGCGCGCGAGGTAGCGGCCGAGCGACTCGAGGCCGGCCTTCATGACGCCCATCCAGTCGTACATCGGATAGGCCCGCGAACCATCGAAGTCGAGCGCGATCACCGAGGCACCCCCGAGCGCCTCACTCTTTTGCAGCAACGGGTGAAAGGCGCCGACGAGTGCGGCGAGGGAATACGTCGAGATCTGCATCGCCACGGCGACGTCCTCGAACGGGGCGGCGAACATGCCACTACCCAGACAGGTCGGCGGAGCGTAGCCAATGGCGTGGACCAATCCGTCGAGTCGACCGAAGCGTCGGCCCACCTCTTCGGCGGCGGCGGCAATCTGACCCGGATCGGTGACGTCGAGTTCGATGATCTCGCCGATGTCGCCCAGCTTTCGTGCCGTTCGCCTCGTGAGCGAGGTCCCACGTCCCGCGCCCGACAGAGCGATGGTCGCACCCTCCTCCAGAGCCCGCCGGGCGATGCCAAAGGCCAAGGAGTCGTCGGTCAAAACGCCGGTAATCAGTATTCGGTGATCCGTGAGTAGTCCCATCTTGTTAGCGTACTTCTCGATATCTAATTCGATGAGGACGATGATGAGCACAGTAGGCATTCTCGGAGGAACCGGACCCGCGGGTCGCGGCGTGGCGGTACGGATGGCGAGCGCTGGGCACGACGTGGTGTTGGGATCGCGCGACCCGCAACGCGCTGAGGCAACGGCGGCGGGCATTGCGGCGCCCGACGCTGGCTCGTTGCGCGGCGCCTCGAACGAAGAGGCGGCGAGTTGCGAAATCGTGGTGGTCGCCACGCCCTTTGACTCGGCGGTCGCGACCGTCAGCGCGCTTCGCACCGCACTCGCGGGCAAGGTTGTCATCTCGATGGTGAACGCGCTCATCCGCGAAGGTCGAGAGCTCGTCCCGTTGTATCCGCCGCGCGGCTCCATGGCGGCCCAGATCGCCTTCGCCCTGCCCGAGAGCATCGTCGTCGGGGCCTTTCACCACTTGCCGGCCGCCCAGATGGAGGACCTCGAGAGTGGCATCGACGCCGACGTAGTGATCTTCTCCGACGACGCCGACGCGCGCGAGTTGATTGCGGGCATCGTCAACGAGATGCCGGGTCTTCGCGGGGTCGTCGCGGGATCGATGTCACTCGCGAGCGCCGTCGAAGCGTTCACCGCGGTGTGCGTCTCGATCAACATTCGCCACAAGGCCCACAGTTACGTGCGCTTGGAGGGGTTGTCGCACTGATGCGGCTGTACGACACGGCGAGGAGGGGCGTCTTCACGCTCGACGCGGGACCGCTCGTGACGATGTACAGCTGCGGCATCACGCCCTACGACGCGGCGCACTTGGGTCACGCGTTCGTGTACCTCACCTTTGACGTGTTGCAACGACGACTGCGCGACGCCGGACACGAAACGCGATGCGTGCGCAACGTCACCGACGTGGACGACGACATCCTGCGCAAGGCGCGCGAACTCGGGGTCAACTACCTCGACCTCGCGGCCCAGGAGATGGCGAAGTTCGAACACGACATGCAACTGCTCAACCTCCAGCCGGTCTACGGGGAACCACGCGCCACCGGCGCGATCCCCGAGATCTTGACCTTGATCGGCGCGACATTCGAACAGGGTCTCGCCTATGAGGTCGACGGTTACGTCTACTTCGAGGTCTCGAAGTTCCCCCGGTTCGGACAGGTTAGCCACGAGGACCGCGCGTCGATGCTCGAACTCGCCGAACTGCACGGGGGGCGGCCCGACGACCGTCGCAAGCGTGACCCCCTCGATTTCGTCCTCTGGCAGCCGTCGCTCGAGGACGAACCCGCGTGGGAGTCGCGATGGGGTGCCGGGCGACCGGGCTGGCACATTGAGTGTTCGGCCCTCGCGTTGCGCGACCTGGGCGAGACCCTGGACGTGCACGGCGGCGGACGCGACCTCGCCTTTCCCCACCACGAATGCGAGGCCGCCCAGAGCGAATCGGTGACCGGCGCGCAGTTCGTGAAGCACTGGTTGCACGTAGGACTGGTCGGTCTCGAGGGGGCCAAGATGTCCAAGTCACTCGGCAACCTCGTCTTCGTGTCCGAACTCGTCGAACGTGCCGAGCCGGCCGCAGCGCGTCTCGCCCTGCTCGATCAGCACTACCGCGAGGACTGGGAGTGGCGTGATGAGTTGTTGTCGCGCGCGCAGTCGCGTCTCGCGACGTGGCGAACGACGTTGACGACGGGTCGCGCGAGTTCGGTCCTCGACGACGTTCGCGCCGCGCTCGACGACGATCTCGACAGTCCCGCGGCGCTGCGCGCGATCGACGAAGCGGCGCACGCGGGCTTCAACGTTGCTCCCGGCGCTTCCTTGCTCGGCATTACGCTGTAGCCAGAGAAAGGCCACGATGTCGGAAATTGATATCCTCCTACCCGACGGCAGTGTTCGCGCGCTGCCTTTGGGATCGACGGTGCTCGACCTCGCGCGCTCGATTGGCGCTCGGCTCGGAAAGGACGCCCTCGCCGGGGTGGTTAACGGGCAGATGGCGGACCTATCGACGCCGCTCAGCGACGGAGCCAGCGTGGCGATCGTCACGCCCGCGAGTGAGGCCGGTCGTGACGTGCTGCGCCACTCGACGGCCCACGTGCTGGCCCAGGCCGTGACGCGGCTCTGGCCGGGGGCGCACTACGCCATCGGGCCGGCGATACGCGACGGCTTCTACTACGACTTCGCGCTACCCGCTGACGACCACTTCAGTGACGACGACCTCGTGCGGATCGACGCCGAGATGCGAGCGATCATCGCCGAGGACCAGCCGTTCACCCGTTCGGAGTACTCGATTGACGAGGGTCTGGCGATCTTCAAGGACCAACCGTTCAAGATCGAGATCATCAACGCCGTCCGCGCCGGCGCCTCGCCCGAGGACCTCGCCGAAGTGGAGAGTGCGTCGGTCGTGTCCACGTACGAGAACTCACCCGCCTTTCGCGACCTCTGTCGGGGCCCCCACGTGCCCTCGACGGCGCGCCTCGGACACTTCCAGTTGACCCGCGTCGCGGGCGCGTACTGGCGAGGTGACGAGAAGAATCCTCAACTCCAGCGGATCTACGGCACGGCGTGGGAGTCGAAGGACGCGCTCGCCGCGCACCTGCACCAGCTCGCCGAAGCGGAGTTGCGCGACCATCGACGACTCGGCCAGGAGCTCGACCTCTTCTCGTTTCCGTCAGAGATCGGATCGGGTCTCGCGGTCTTTCACCCCAAGGGCGGCATCATCCGACGAGTCATGGAGGACTACTCGCGTGCCCGTCACGTGGCGGGGAACTACGAGTTCGTCTACACCCCCCACATCACCAAGGCCGAACTGTTCGAGATCTCGGGACACCTCGAGTGGTTCGCCGAAGGCATGTTTCCGCCCATGGTGCTCGACGAAGGTCAGCGCTACTACCTCAAGCCCATGAACTGCCCGTTCCACGTCCTGATCTTCAAGGCCCGCCAACGCAGCTACCGCGAACTGCCGCTGCGGCTCTTCGAGTTCGGTTCGGTCTATCGCTACGAGAAGTCCGGGGTCGTGCACGGGCTGACCCGCGTGCGCGGCATGACCATGGACGACGCGCACATCTTCTGCACGCGCGAGCAGATGTCCGACGAGCTCACGAGCCTCCTTTCGTTCGTGCTCGAACTCCTGCGCGATTTCGGGTTGAGCGACTTCTACCTCGAGCTCTCGACGCGACCCGTCGCCAAGGCCGTCGGCAGCAACGAGGAGTGGGACGAGGCCGAGGGGACGCTCGCCAAGGTGGCCCGCGCGGCCGGACTCGAACTGGTGCTCGACGAGGGCGGCGGCGCCTTCTACGGCCCCAAGATCTCGGTCCAGGCCCGAGACGCGATTGGGCGCACGCACCAGATGTCGACGATCCAACTCGACTTCCAGACCCCCCAGCGCTTCGAGGCGAGTTACGTCGCGCCCGACAACGCCCGTCACCGTCCGATCATGATCCATCGCGCGCTCTTCGGCTCGATCGAACGATTCATGGCGGTGCTGATCGAGCACTACGCCGGCAATATGCCCACGTGGCTCAATCCCGAACAGGTCCGAGTACTCGGGGTGCGCGACGATCACGACGAGTACGCCTACGACGTCGCCGCGCGACTGCGTCACGAGGGAGTGCGCGTCGAGGTCGAACCGGCGACCGAGCCGCTCGGCGCGCGCATCCGCAAGGCGAAACTCGAAAAGATCCCCTACATCGTGGTGGTGGGGGACGACGACGTCGCCAACGGTACGCTCGGCGTCAACGCGCGCGGATCGAACGATCCCGAGCGCGGGGTCACCGTGGGCGGGTTCAAGGATCGCCTGCTCGCTGAGATTGCCGCGCACGGTTCGCCCGAGGCGCACTAGTGCCCCTCGAGCGATTCTCCGCGGCGTGGCGTGAGCAGTACGTCTCGAGCACGTCGGCGAGCGAGAACACCCACGACCAAGGCGAGTGCGTCTTCTGCGTTCTCGCCGACGCCGAGGTCGGCGAGTCGTCGGGCGTCTTGTGGCGCGACGAGACGACCTACGTGGCGCTCAACGCATTCCCGTACGGATCGGGCCACCTGTTGATCTTGCCGCGCCGCCACGTCGCCGGTCTGGGCGACCTCGACGACGCGGAATACGCCGACTTCTTTGGCGCGATTCGTCGCGTCGTCACCGCGCTCGAGATGGCGTACGGTGCCGACGGCATGAACGTCGGGATGAATCTGGGCCGCGCCGCCGGAGCGGGAATTCCCAAGCACCTGCACGCGCACGCGCTGCCGAGGTGGATCGGAGACACCAATTTCATGACGGCGATTGGTGAGACCCGGGTCCTGCCCGAATCGCTCAGTTCCACCTGGGAGAAGGTCCACGGCCACCTGGAGGCTTAGAATTGGCCGAAGGTATCGGTAGACTCTGTATTTAAGGGTCCGGAGGATCAATTGTTCGACGGAAAGTTTCGACAGTCGCTTGACGCAACGACCGCGCCCGTCGGTCGTTGGCTGGTTCGCATCGGATTCTCCGCGGACGTGCTCACCGCTTCGGGACTCGTCTTCGGGTGCGCGACGGGTTGGGCCATCGCCGTTGGCCATCACCACCTGGCCGTCGTGCTGTTGATCGCGACGGGCTTTCACGACATGTTCGACGGACCCGTCGCCAAGGCCTCGCACCGCGCCAGCCAGCGTGGCAGTTACTTCGACTCGGTCGTCGACCGCCTGAGTGACGCCGCCCTGCTCTTCGGCGCCGCTTACTACCTGACCGCGCGCCATCACGGAGAACTGGTGATGCTGCCGATCGGCATCCTCATCACCACCTTCATGATCTCCTACCAGCGTTCCAAGGCCGAGAGTCTGGGTCTGCACGCCAAGGGTGGGCTCATGGAGCGCGCCGAACGCATGATCCTTCTCGGTGTGGGCCTGCTCGCTACCCAGATCTTCATCCCGGTGCTCTGGCTCCTGCTCGTCCTGACCTCGATGACCGCGGTGGGCCGGTTCTGGCGCGTCTGGCAGATCGCCGCGAGGCCCGAACCACCGGTCCCGCTGGTCGAGCGAGCCCACTACCACACCAGTCGATTGCGTCGAGGGCTCAGCCGCACGTCGCGCCACTAATCGTGGCCGGTTCCTCGCGCGTCGCACTCTTCAAGACCCTCGGCGCCGTGATGGAGACGTTGCCCGAACGCGTTGACGTCTGGCTCGGGCGAACCATTGCCCGACGGGTCGGTCGTCGCACTCGGGGCGCGAGGGCACACCTCACCACGAATATCCGCCACGCGCTGTTCGGCGTCGACGCCGACGTCGACGAACCCCTGCTCGAGCGGTTCATCGACCGCGGGTTCTCCGGCTACGGCCAGTACTGGGCCGAAGGCGCCAAGCTGCCCGCACTAGCCAAGCGCACCGTTTTCGAACGGTTCACCATGAGTGAGGGGCTCGAGTACCTCGAGGAGGCGAAAGAGCGCGGTAAGGGAACGGTCATCGCCTTGCCCCACGTCGGCAGTTGGGAATGGGGTGGGTCGTTCCTCGCCCAACTGGGTATGCCCATGGTCGCCGTCGCCGAAGACCTCGATCCGCCCGCGCTGTTCGCGTGGTTCAAGAAGAAACGCGAGTCCATCGGGATCCGTATCGAGCCACTCGACGAACACGCGGGGAGGGTGCTGCTCCAAACACTGAAAGACGGCGGTGTCGTCGGGTTGCTGTGCGACCGCGACCTCCAGAGTAACGGCGTCGAGGTGGAGTTCTTCGGCGAGCGCGTCACCATGGCGCCCGGTCCGGCGACGCTGGCGTTGCGCACCGGGGCGACGCTGGTCGCGGCGGCCTGCTACGCGGGGCCGGGGCGCGACCACTTCGCGGTCATCACGCCCCCGATCGAGGCCGAACGAACGGGTCGCCTGCGCGACGACGTGAACCGGGTGACCCAGTCGATCGCCTACGAACTCGAAGGACTGATCCGCCGCGCGCCCGAACAGTGGCACGTGCTCCAGCCGATCTTCGCCGAGTCGTGACGCGCCGCGTCGCGATCGTCAGCCCGTACGCACTGAGCGTCTTCGGCGGCGTGCAGGAACAGGTCCTCGCCATGAGTCGAGAACTCTCGCGGCGCGGCGACGAGGTCGTGGTCGTGGCGCCCGACGTGCACGACCACGCGCCGCTCGACACGCCGGCACGGGTCGAACGCTTCGGTCGTCTCCTCTCGCTGCCGGCCAACGGTTCGCGCGCGCCGCTCACGTTGTCCCCGTTCGCCGCACGACGCGCGCACGGCGCGGTGAGGTCGTTTCGTCCTGACGTCGTGCACTTCCACGAGCCGTTCGCACCACTGGTGGGCTGGGCGACGCTGCGCGCGCACGACGCGGCGGCGGTCGCGACCTTTCATCGCAGTGGCGACGGGCCCGCACTGCGACTCACGGGTCCGCTCCTTCGCACGCTCGCGACGCGCCTCGACGCCAGTGTCGCGGTCAGTACACAGGCCGCGTCGACGATTCGAAGCGCCGCGGGCATCGCGGCTCACGTTCTCTTCAATGGTTTCGAGGTCGAGCGATTCGTCGAGCACCCGCGCGAACGCGCGAGCGAGGTCGTGCTCGTCACGGTGGGTCGGCTCGAAGAGCGAAAGGGGACCTCGTCGGCCATTCGCGCGGTACGCGCGCACAACGCCCGTTCGAGTCACCACTGGCTGCTCGTCGTGATCGGTGACGGACCGCAACGCGCGGCTCTCGACGCCCTCGCCGATCACGACCCGTCGATCGTCTTTCTCGACGCACTGGGTGACGAGCAGAAGCGTTCGTGGTTGCGCCGAGCGAACGTCGTGATCGCGCCGGCGACGCGGGGAGAGAGTTTCGGCCTGGTGCTGCTCGAGGCCATGGCGAGCGAGGCCAGTGTCGTGGCGAGTGACATCGACGGCTACCGCGACGCCGCGGGAGGTCACGCGCTGCTCTTCGCGCCCGGCGACGCCAACGATCTGGAACGCGCCGTCGAAGCGGCGCTCGCCGACGAGACCCCCGAGCGGATCGCGGCCGCGCGCGCGCACGTCGAGTCCTGGTCGATGAGGCGTCTGATGGACGAGTACGAGCTGGTCTACCAGGCGGCACACGAACATTTCGACTCGAACAAGTAGCCTTGCGACGTGGCAACTAAGCAGCGTTCGCGTTCTCGACGGTCCAACTCTTCGCGCGACCGAGAGCCGCACTACGTCGCGCCGGTCCTCGACCCGACGTGGCAGAGCCCCTACGTGCCCTCGGTCGCCGAGCGCACTGAACACCAGAAGGTCGTGCGCCGTTTCGCAGTGCGCCGAAAGATGCCCCAGACGATCATCGTCGCGGTAGTGGTGCTCGCACTGATCGTCGGCGTCGTCGCCGTGCCGTGGCTCCCGGTGGCAGGCGTCGCGGTCGCCGCACTGTACGCCTGGGATCTCCACCGTTCCCTCGGACGTTTCGAGCGTCAGGGACTCACACTCGCGCGATCGATCATCGACCAGTTCAAGGTCGGCGGATCGACCAACGATCGTCAGCGTCTCGTCACCGTGCTCGACCGCCTGGCGGCGACCTTCGGCGCCGACGGCGTCACGGCCTTGATCGTGGACGACCCCGGCTACAACGCGGCACTCGTGCCTGACGGGGCCAAGTACTCACTCTTCGTCACGAGTGCCGCGATGCGCGACTTCGAACTGATCGAGATCGAGGGGGTCGTCGCACACTGCCTCGCTCGCCAGCGCCTCGGACTCTTGAGCCGCGAGAGCGTGGCGTGCGTCGCGAACCTCAATGACGCCCAGCGCCGCGTCCTCGCCGGCAGCGGCACCGCCTACCGGGCGGACGAGGTCGCGGCGGCGTCGATCCGCTACCCGCTGGGCCTCGCCGGCGCGCTGCGCAAGTGCGCCGAGCGGCCCGTGCCGAACGACTCGTTCTTCGCCAGTGCCGCCTACGCCAAGTGCCGCTGGATCTGGTTCAATATCTGGAGTGACCGCCCGACACGCGACCTGGGTGACCTCGACGACGTCGAACTGCGTGCCCTGGCGCTCGAGGAGTGGTGAGTTACCGCTCCAGTTAGGCTGAGAGCATGAGTACAACGCAGAATTCCTCCACCGTCGGATCGGCCCTCGTCAAGCGCGGATTGGCCGACATGCTGCGCGGGGGCGTCATCATGGACGTCGTCAACGCCGAGCAGGCCAAGATCGCCGAGGACGCCGGTGCCGTCGCCGTCATGGCCCTCGAACGCGTGCCCGCGGACATCCGCCGAGACGGTGGAGTCGCTCGGATGAGCGACCCCCAGATGATCCAGGAGATCCAGGCGATGGTGACCATCCCGGTCATGGCCAAGGCCCGAATCGGTCACTTCGCCGAAGCCCAGATTCTCCAGGCCCTCGACGTTGACTACATCGACGAGTCCGAGGTCTTGACGCCGGCGGACGAGGAGAACCACATCGACAAGTGGGGTTTCACCGTTCCCTTCGTCTGCGGCGCGACCAACCTCGGTGAGGCGCTGCGACGCATCAGCGAGGGCGCGTGTCTGATCCGCTCCAAGGGAGAGGCCGGCACGGGCAACGTCGTCGAGGCCGTCCGTCACCTGCGAACCATCAACGCCCAGATGCGTCGTCTGCACAGCGCCGACGCCGCCGAACTGTACGCTCTCGCCAAGGACCTCCAGGCTCCACTGGCGCTCGTCCAAGAGGTCGCCTCAATCGGCAAGCTGCCGGTGCCGCTCTTCTGTGCGGGCGGCATCTCGACGCCCGCCGACGCCGCGCTCGTGCTGCAACTCGGTGCCGAAGCCGTCTTCGTCGGCTCGGGCATCTTCAAGAGCGCTGAACCCGAACGGATGGCGCGCGCGATCGTCGAGGCGACGACGCACTTCGAGGACCCGAGCGTCGTCGCCAAGGTGTCCACGGGACTCGGCGCCGCGATGGCCGGTTTCGAGACCGCGACGCTGGAGACGCGACTCGCCGAGCGCGGTTGGTAGTGCCGCGCGTTGGCGTGCTCGCTCTACAGGGCGACGTGCGCGAACACGTGGCGATGCTCGAAGAGATCGGCTGTGAGGTCGTGCTCGTTCGTCACGTCGAGGAGTTGGACGACCTTGCGGCGCTCGTGCTACCCGGGGGAGAGTCGACGACCATCGCGCGACTCTTGACGACCGCGAATCTCAAGGAACCGCTCGCCCAGAAGATCGCTGACGGAATGAGCGTGCTCGGGACCTGCGCGGGACTGATCCTGTTGAGCAGTGACGTCCTCGACGGGCGCGACGACCAGTGGAGTTACGGGGCGATCGACGTGGCGGTGCGCCGCAACGGCTACGGCCGTCAGATCGCGAGCTTCGAGAGCCCGATCGAGGTGAAGGACGTCGGAATCGTGCCCGGTGTCTTCATCCGCGCTCCCAAGATCGAAACATGGTCGAGCGACGTGGAGATCCTCGCCAGCCACGACCACGGCGACGGTGAGCACCCGGTGCTGGTGCGCCAGGCAAACGTGTGGGGCTGCTCGTTCCATCCCGAGCTGACGAGCGACGATCGCGTGCATCGACTCTTCGTGGACTCGATCTGATTTACCGGTAGCATTGGCACGCCCTAGGGGGCAGGAGGAACCATGTCCGGTCATTCAAAGTGGGCAACGACCAAGCACCGCAAAGGTGCCAAGGACAGTGCCCGCGCCAAAG
>OCZT010003512.1_pt1 | contig 15980 bp, 17 predicted proteins | sample 1539031 | NCBI WGS metagenome assembly OCZT01 (sample SAMEA3539308, study PRJEB22396) | soil metagenome | biome: tundra; feature: field; material: soil | place: USA | collected 2010-05 | depth 0.15 m | reverse complement strand
CCACGATATGCCGCCTTCCCGATTCCCGACGTCACCAACTTTGGGCGATAGCTCGGATGCCGCTACTATAGTGTGCTGCGCAAGTATTCCGTGAGCGCGCCGCCAATAGCTTCATAAGCACTGATCCCGTACCGAAGATCCGTCTCCGCGACGGGCTGTATGCTTTCACCACGATGGACGATGTTGTTTCGAATTTTTTCACAACTCGCTAAAAACTCCTTGACCTGCTTCGTAGTCTCGCGAGACCCCTTCGTTTGAAAAACCTCCTGAATAATTGTTGAGCCGCCAACTTTATCCCAATCAAATTGCTTAAAACCAATTCGCTTTAGGGCTTCTTCTATTCCAAGGGCGGTCGGAGCCTTCAGAAACATCCCGAAGGAAAACGAATTGAGTAGAACCTTCTTGCTGTCGGGGTATGCAGTTCCGATGTTTTGGGCAACCTGAAAAAAATCAATTGAGACATTTGATCTATTTTCAAAAATCTGCTGAAGAGCCACCCCGCTATGATATATATTACGTTCAATCAATTTAGCTTTGTCCAGTGACTTGAAATCAGTAGCTCGGCTTGAGACCTCGTCGACGTATGAGACGATCAGCGTTCGAACGAACAGTTCAAACGCCGACCAAGCTTGAACATAAAGAGACTGGTATATAAAGCTGAGGTCGTTCAGTCGCGTAGCCGACCGAAATTCTTGAATGACGGCTCGCAATTCCGGCTGGGAGGATACCCATCCTAAGAGTTGCCCTGCGCTTGCGTAAGCTTTGAAAGCCGCAGTTGCAAAATCAATGGAAGCATTCACCTCCTCAAGATCTGCTTTAAGACGCGCTTGGCATTCAGCCATCAGAGGGGCTGGCATGATTATAACACCGATTTCAGTGCTTTCTCGACCAACGCTATTCTACCCAGAACGGCCTTTGCGGTATTTGCTCGCCCCACAATCACCGCGTAGTTTTTCGGTTTTTCTATTAGAGTTTTGAGTGCCGTTCGTACTTGCGTCTTCTTTTTCTTCAAATTATTTGCGGACGGCCACAACCGATCAGAGGCAATCATCAACGCATCAAAAAGAGGTCTCGAAAGTCGACCATTCAGCGACTCAGGCAAACGAAACGCATCTTTTCCGATAGTTTCATTTACGAATGCAAGGCGGGTGTTAAACAAGTCCTGAAAATACTTGATCTTATCTTTGTCGGCCAATTGATTTCGTTTCATGCAAGAATCAAGCATATTCTTAACTGATCCGCTAACGTGTTCCTTCTCCCGAAAGGCAAAAAATCGTAAAACAATTTGACAATCGGCCATCTGCTTAAATAGCTCATTGTTTTGCAGCTCTTCCGAAAGAGCGTTGGCATGAGGAGGTATTCCCCACATTTCGCAGAACAAGTGTCCCTTCGCCAGGTGGACAAGGAGATCGTTGAACGGGCCGCCGAAAATGCTATTTCGGAGCTCCTGAGCATTAAGGGCCGTGCCACCAGTATTTAGACGCTCGAATACTTCGCGACGAATGTCGGCGAACAGGACCTCCTCGGGCGCGGCACTCTCCGCAAGCAAAATCACCGCGGAAATTCGACGTCGATCTAAACCTCGTTTGAGCCTATCGGGCAGATCGTTGAAACGGAACCCATTAAGGGCAGACCAAGCGGTGAGACGTTTCAGTTCGAACTTATTCTCGTAAAAATCAATGATCGAAATTAGCCGTTGCTGGCCATCCATAACTTCGTAGCGACTAAGGTCCGTCTCATAAAGAAAAATTGGAGGTACTGGAACATTCATGAGCAGCGATTCGATTAGTCGAGACTGCTTTATCTGGTCCCATCGGCGTCTTCGCTGATATTCAGGACGTAAATTAACCCACCGCTTTTTTTTGCACGAAGTCACGAATCTGTGGAAGAAAGAAATCGTTGCGCTCCTGAAGTATGCGCCCCGATGAATCATCGTAAAGTTTTTCAAGCTCAGCCGCCGTTAGTTCCGATTTTGGAATAGCCCTTGGGGCATCCTCTTCCGAGTCGTCTATGTCGTCGATCTTAAGCGGCTTGATCCGCGATTTTTTGGAATTTTTCGAAGCCATCACTGTTCCCGTTCATCTCAAGGTCTACGAATCGATCGACGTCAGATGCATCCAAAGCGATGCGACACAACCGGAGTATCACGCTCATTGCTTACATCAACAAAGTCCAGTTCGTGTTGAGAAAGCCCAAGATGAAAGTAGTCAGAAAATCGAGGCATCTAATGCCTTTGCGAGTAGGGGTAAATAATCGTGCGAGGAGACGCTCCTCTCTTGGTTGATGAGTATCGATGTACGACTTTTTGGCGAGTCGAAAACAAAAGTGCCAGAGATTTTGAGTAATCCTCAGGCCGAAGCTTTCTAAGGCTACAGTTTCGCGTCGGAGCAATAGGTCCAATATGATGGCTACCCGCGATCGCGTATAATCTGTTTTTAGTCGGGTTTGGGTATATTTCTGATATATACGCGATCGCGTATATTGCTATGTTATACGGATTCGCGTATACTTCGTTATGGAGGCCTTCTGAATGGAACAACAAATAGCCCGCAACGAAAAACAATTAGGCGCCATCCTACGCCGGGCAAGGAAAAAAGCTGGATTAACGCAGTCCGGCCTCGGAAAGCTAAGGCAAGGAACGGTATCGAGGTTAGAGGCAGGAGAACCGGCAGTCCAGCTTCGTACAGTCATGGAAGCGCTTACGGCTCTCAATCTTGAATTGATCGTTCGCCCTCGCAGCACAGCAAGCGCCGCAGACATCGAAAGCATCTTTTGATGGTCCGACGACCGACCCACATTCCCCTAAATGTATTTCTAAACGGCCGCCTCGTTGGAGTTCTCCGACGAGAATCGAACGGCGCCATCGATTTTCGCTATGACCAAAAATGGCTCACTTGGGGGCCGACCTTCCCTATTTCTCTATCCTTGCCGCTTCGCGAAGACCGCTACATCGGATCGCCGGTTACTAACGTTTTCGACAACCTGCTGCCGGATAACGATGCTATCCGTAAACGCGTCGCAGAGCGTGTTGGCGCGGAGGGAACTGATGCATATAGCATGCTAACGGCACTTGGCCATGATTGCGTCGGCGCGTTACAGTTTTTACCTGACGGTATTGATCCAGGACCTGCAGGCGACGTTCAAGGCAAGCTTATAGACGATACCGAAATTACCAACATACTTCAAAATCTCGCCTCAGCTCCGCTCGGCATGGGTGAAGACGAAGACTTCCGAATTTCAATTGCCGGTGCACAGGAGAAAACTGCTCTGTTGAGGCGTGGTAACGAATGGTACAAGCCAGTTGGTACAACAGCCACCACACATATTTTCAAGCCACAAATTGGACGTCTGCCAAACGGGATTGATTTATCGAACAGCGTCGAAAATGAATACCTGTGCTTAAAGCTCCTTTCAGCGCTTGGCGTGCCGACAGCGAATGCCGAAATCGATGACTTTGGTTCACGAAGGACACTAATTGTAGAGCGGTTTGATCGGCGCTGGACGAGCGATGGACGGTTACTTCGCCTTCCGCAGGAAGATTCTTTGCAAGCCCTCTCGATTCCACCAACTAGAAAATATCAGTCTGACGGCGGTCCTGGCATGAACGCAATTTTGAGATTGTTGAAGGGGAGCGACGTTCCCAATGACAATTTAGCAACCTTCATGCGCGCCAATATTATCTTCTGGCTAATCGGCGCGACAGACGGCCACGCAAAAAATTTCAGTATTTTTCTAAGCCCGGGCGGCCGCTTCCGCATGACGCCGCTTTATGATGTGCTGAGTGCACAACCAAGTCTCGATGCTAATCAGATTCAACGTAAACAGTTCAAACTGGCAATGTCAGTTGGAAAAAGCCGTCACTATGAAGTAGCCGAAATTATGCCAAGACATTTTTTTCAAACAGCAGAGGCCGCTGGCATCGAATCTGGTTTGGTCACAACAATCTTTAATGATCTGATCAAAAATGCTGTGCGGGCGAGCGAAACAGTAGTGAAAGATATTCCCGAGGGATTTCCTCAGGCCATGTCAAATTCAATCCTAGCCGCCTTGGCGCACCGGATTGAGCTCATTAAGGCGGGTTAGGCTTCGCGACTAATACTTTCGATGCACGGGTAAGGCTTGGGAAGGATTTGAAAGTGGCGGAGAAAAAGCTGACGCATGCAACACGATTGCTGCGCGATCAGGTCGATGAGATAGCTGCCGTCCAGCAGCTACGGGCGGAAGCAACCGATTTGCGCGCGCGGGTATCTCACGGCTCCTACGGGGACGAAGAGGCCAAACGTCTTTGGAAGTTGGCCGGTAGCGCGAGTATGATCCTCCATATTTCAAATCCCGAGTTGGCCGAGCGAGCTGAGTTGGGCAGTAATTTTTTTTACGACCCTTGTGCGGGATAGGCGAACGCCGAAGTTGCAGAATTTTCTCCGAGCGCTGACTGTGATGCTGGAGGTAGCTGACGAGCGCCTAGGGGATGTTGATAGTGATCCTATCGTCGCAGGGCGTGTGACGACCAGTTCGCGAATAAGGCGAGACCACGCAGAGCTTTTGCTGTTAGCGCTGTCGCTCAGTAAAATGGCGCACGAAGAAATTGAGAAACTAGATGCCGAACTTCCAAACGATCCGGACGCAGTTGCGAAAACGGACAAGCAACGTGAGCTCCTTCGAATTTTCGCAGAGGGTTTCGATCGCATCGCAACTGCGATTGCCGCATTCGCAGCCAGGCCAAATGAACCGGTCCTACTGGGAAGGGCAGGTGATGTTGTCAATTCTGTTGGGGATCAAGTCACGAGATGGTGGAAGCAGAACGGGACCGAGGTTGTGGATTGGGCCATGAGACTTCCGGTGCTAGCAGGAGGCATAGCCGCTCTCGGTTGGGCCGGGGCAAACATGGCTATCGGCACTACAGCGGTTGCGGCACTGGTCGGAGGAGAGAAAGTCCTGAAAGTAATTAGAGGCAGAAAAAAACGAAGTGATGCGGCATAGCCTTTTGGGGCGATTGTATGCGGTACGAGCGCGTGGGAACAACTTCCCCTCACTGAAAGAGCGGTCCCACCGTCGACGGTACGACCCGTCGGCTATAAACTTTACCTTCGAAGCCCAAGCTCATGAGATTAATTTGTGAGTTGAATTGCCGAATTTGTTGGCGCTCAAAGTTCTTTTCCAAATTTCCAAGTGCTGTCAACTTGGGGAACCAATACACCGACGATATGCGTCGCCATCTCCGGATTAACCCCACCACCCCATCACTACGGATTGTAAAATCCGATCGCTGGAACGTCTGTGACTGCACAAACTCCAATACGGTTTGATCCATGACAGGCCGCAGCGGCCCATGAGGTCGCAGACTAAAGCCACACGAAATTGTTAAATCTGTTAAGATATTCGCGTAGGCGGGAAACTGCGTTGCAAGACGAGGTTTATGCTAAGTGGGCGGCTTTCAAGCTGTCGGATCAACGCGCTTGTTAGCTCAGGATTCAATCTACAAACGCCATCTCGGCGTATCGTGAAATCCGCCGGGTCAAATGTTTCGGCATGAATAAAATCCAAAACAACATGATCAACAACTGGCCTCAGCGGCTCCATCAGATCGAACACAAGCGCCGCCCGATCCTTATCGTAGGAATGCAAGTAGCCAATCATTGGATCGTAACCGAGTGCCGCGATTTCTAAACGCACCCGGCTCTCTAGGACGGCATATGCATAATTTAGTATCGCATTCACCGGATGTGATGCATTTCGATTTTGTGCCCTCTTGATTTGCACGGATGTTCGGTTTGTAAATTTCAGCCAATCATTGGGAATGTGCTTGCGACTGGTCCCTTTCCATTGAAGCGGTAGATCTTGCCAGGCATTGAAATAGGCTAAAGCCGACCGCCCCTCGATTCCAAGCAAAGCATTTATCGTCTTGGGCGGGGTTATCCTCAGTTCGGTTAAACTCTCCGCATGTTTTGTCAGAGCGCTGTCAACCCGCTCGGAATGTTCGAGGTCCTTTAAAGTCTCAATGCTGTTCTTCAGCTTTTCGGCGATCAGTGCCGCTGCGATTCTCAAGCGAATAGTCTTGTTTTCTTCGGCTGCAAGCTGCGCTCGTACCAGCTTAGGATCGGGGCCGTATGAGTTGCTAATGACGGTAGTCGCATTACCTCGCCAATCGATCCTGACCAGAGGAACGTCTTGCTGCGAAAGCCAGTCAATCACGTCCAAGGTGATACTACCGCTGCCATCGACCAAAATAATTCGGGAGGGCATGTTTCGGTCGCCGGGGAAGAACCGATACAGCTCCTGCTTCTGCGGATAACGGGTGAACCCCCGTCTGACCAGCAACGTGCCCTGGTCGACGTTCAGTCGCATTCCATGGCCGGTCAAGATCAGTGGCCGATGCACACGCCTTGGTGGGGCGCCTCGGCGTCTCTTTTCTAGCCGGGGCGCAGACCAATATCGGCAGCGTTCTGACCAAGCGTGGTCATCCAGACCTGCTTCCGGTAGCTGTCCAAGGGTCACCAATGCCATAGAAAATCATAGCATTATTATCGACTTAGGGGAATCCCCAGGGTGCCCCATGGGTAGAGTACAACTGGCCCCTGCCTCGATGTAATCGCCTATGGGTACCAGCGAGGCCGGAGCAATTTATTGTGGTGGAATTGAAACTCCGTCAGGTTGAGCTGCAATTGAAACAATCGATTCGCACCGAGCCGGGACCTGTCAAAACCTAGTCAAAAATCCCTGCCTTTGATCAAAGCGGCATGGCATTTTGCGCCGCGACGCATGCGGACGGCTGCTCTAGAAGACCGAAATAGGCCTCCGCAAACAGTTCGAATTAGGCGATTTCCTCACAGCGATGAAAATTCACTTCAAGCATTAGAAGTCGTTGGCGATGCTGTGCAGCAATATGCGTACGAACACAGGGACCTATACGAGCCAACCCTGGAGATGCGGAAATGGCTCATTGAAAAACTGAGCGAGGGCGAGTTCACAGCATTGGGGGTCCGATCCGTGCCTCCCGGAGAGATGGAATTAAGATCAATTGCAGCTCACTTCTTTAAAGGGCAACCGAAAATCAAATGGGCAGATGCAACCGTCGAAAACTTTGGCCACAAATACGAGGCCATCGAGATCCGAAAAACAGAAACCAGAGTTGAGAAAACACAAATAACAAAGCACAAAGTCGGCCGACCTCGAAAGTCCGACAAAGTGAAAGAAGTCGCGTCAGAATTGCAGCGCACCGGTCGGTTTGATGGGCTGATTGAGAAACAAAAGGTAGCGCTTGTTCAGAAGGAATGTCGGAAACAATACCCCTCTGACTTTCCCAAAAATCCCGCTGAGACCTCGGTGCGGCAGGTCCTAAAGGCCCTCAAGTGAAGTATCATTTATTGTAAAAATATCAATTTCCAATTTTGTTATTTATACGACTCCACCCCCAGTGAGTTCGCGCATCTGATCAAGCCGAACAGCTCGACGATTCGAGCTGATAACTTGGATCAGATCGATGCGTGCAAAAGCGTCCTCCCGGGTAAAGAGGCTTCGTACTAGGAAGTCTGCTGGCCAAACACAGGCTGGAGCACCTAAACGGCGACTAAGTCGAAAAAAATCGAAGCTACCACTCCGAGAGATACCGACTTCACTAGACCATGCTCGTCGGCAGTTCATGTTGACCAAATCGGTCAAGGGCGCGGCCCGCAGTACAGGGGTCTCGGAATCAAAGCTTCGTCGCCTGATCCGAAACTACAGATTGGCTCGTTGGGATCCCAAGAAACGACGGTGGCGAATCACCGATCGAGCGCGGCGTGAAGTCGGGATCATCTCGGACGGTTCAGCAAAAGCGATAGTTGTCCGCGGCTTTGCGAAAGCTCAATTGGCGAAGGCGTACAGCGCTGCTGTCAAACGCTTCGTCGAAACCAATGATGTCGCGGCGCTTGCGCCATACGAGGGCCAATCAATCACAGACATCGACAAACGAACCTACCTTTTCGAAACCCGCCCAAACGTTCTTCTTCGTCTCGCCAATGCCGGTGGCGACGCTGAAATGAAGATCTACCGGCTCATAGACTGACGGAGACTGACAATGTCAAAGCGAAAAATCCCAACTGACGAAAGCGAGCGTCGTAAGCAATCTCGCCTGCACAAGCTCGGAACAAATACGCCACACTGTGCAACGTGCGGCAACTCCGATTGGCGTGTCATCGAAGAGCACCATCCTGATTCGCGCAAGCGTGACAAGCTGGTCGTTTTGCTCTGCGCAAATGACCATCGTATTGTCACGGACGAGCAAAAAGATCACCCGCCTGGAGTTGATGGGTGCGATCCGTTCTTGTTGAGCGTCGGCAATTTCTTGCTCGGCCTGGCCGATATGTTCGCCATTATCATCGAACGGCTTTATGAGTTCGGTGAAACTCTTATCGCGCGCGCCAACGAATGCGCACCCAAGCCGGAGCGTCGCACATGACCCGGCCGATGTTTCCATGCCCCAACGTTTCGGACGAGTTACCGATTTTGTTGAGGGCCTTCGTCGAGAGTGCCAAGAGAGATCCTAACAAGACTCGACGTGCAACGAAACAAGGACCACAAAACGCCTCTGATTGGTCTTTGATTATTGATGCCGAGACCACGACAGACGCTGGACAGGCTCTGAGAGTTGGCTTCTGTCGTGTCTATTATAGGGATGGTCTTCGGCAGCACGTACTGTTTTATGACCCTGACGTCTTAACCGCTAACGATCTGAACATCGTGACGCGGTATGGGAAGTCATCAGGCGTTGAGCTGATGACCCGCGATGTTTTTATCGACAAGATATTCTACAAGTACGGCTATCACTGTCGGGCGATGATCATAGGATTCAACCTGCCATTTGACTTGGCGCGATGCGCGATCGCTCACGCCTCAGCGCGCACTACAATGCGAGGCGGCTTCAGCCTGAAACTGTCGCCATTCAACTATCAGCCACCCGTGCAGATAAAACATCTCTCGAAGTATGTCTCGATCATCCGCTTCGCCGCGCCATTTGTGTCACCAAACAGCCGCAGCCAGCGCAAACATGGGAAAAGGAATCCGCATAAGCGTGGGTATTTCCTGGAGTTGCGGGCTTTGGCTGCCGCCCTGTTCAGCCGCTCCTTCACATTGGCGAAGTTGGCCGAGTTCCTGTGTGTCGATCATGCCAAGCTGGAGACGGATCACCATGGCAAGCCGCTGACCAGGCAGTACTTGGAATATGCCGAACGGGACGTGCTAACGACCTGGGAGTGTTATCGGGAGTTGGTCCGTCGCTACGAAGCATTGGAGCTGAGGAGCACTCCGGTGCAGCGGATCTTCAGCGAGGCCAGCATCGGCAAGGCCTATTTCGCGGAAATGGGCATTGAGTCCTGGTTCAATGTCCAGAAGGACATCCCGCGCCGATTGCTGGCTCAAATTCTGTCGGCTCACTTTGGCGGGCGTTCCGAGATACGGATTCGGCGCGAGCTGCGCCAGGTCATGCTCTGTGATTTCCTATCTATGTATCCGACCGTTTGCACCCTGACTGGTCTGTGGCCCTATGTCATCGGCCGGGGTATGGGCTGGCGCGATGGAACTGCTCAGGTGAAGCGCATCCTGAGGACATGGACGCTGAAGGAACTCCAGGACAAGACCAATTGGAGAGATCTTGTGGCTTTGGTTCAGATTGTGCCGGACGCCGACGTGTTTCCAATACGGGCTGAATATAACGATGGCGCTGATGGCACGATTGGAGCCAACTACCTCTCCGCTAAGAAGGGGATTTGGTACACCTTGGCGGACTGTCTGGCTGCGCAGCTTACCGGGAAGCCAGTCAAAGTTGTCCAGGCTCTGATCTTCAAACCAGGACCACCGCAACCTGGTTTGAAGCCGGTCGCCATCAGCGGCAAGGCGGACTATTTCGTCGATCCCTACAAAGACGATTTCTATAAGCGACTGATCGAGCTGCGACAGGTGGTCAAGGGCAAGCGCGACGGATCAACCGGCAATGAACGCCTCAAGTTCGACGTTGAGCAAAACGCCCTGAAGATCGCTACCAACGCGACCAGCTACGGAATATTCGCCGAAATCAATGTTAACGAGCGCGCAAAGATTGCCGGCTCTCGGGTTCACGTCGCAGCGTCTCCCAGCTATGTCATTGAGCACATTAAGGAAGAACAACCGGGGCGCTATTTTCACCCTCTGCTGGCTACCACAATTACGGGTGCAGCTCGCCTCATGCTGGCGATTGCTGAAAGGCTTATTCTCGACGAGAGCCTTGAGTGGGCATTCTGCGACACCGATAGCATGGCAATTGCCAAGCCCCAAGAAATGCCGGAGGCTGAATTCTACGAGAAGGTGGGCCGCATTGTTGGATGGTTCAAGGAGCTAAACCCCTACAATTTTTCGGGCTCAATTCTGAACGTTGAGGATGTCAATTACAGTTTGGAAAATTCCCAAAAGCGCGAGCCGCTATATGTTTGGGCGGTGTCGGCAAAACGATATGCACTATTCAATATCGAAAATGGCCGACCCGTCATTCGCAAGGCTTCCGCTCACGGACTTGGCCATCTGCAGGCGCCTTACGATAAAACAAAACCCGCCAAGGGAATTCCAGCGCCGCGCGGGAAATTAGAAAAAATAGGCGTCGAACACTGGCACCATGATTTATGGTGGCTCATCGCCAAGGCCGGAATTGACGGACATTCGGATGACGTCAAATTCAACCATCATCCATCGCTCAAAAAGCCCGCCGCCAGTCGCTATGCGGCGACCACACCAAAATATCTGCGCTGGTTCGATAAATACAATGATGGCCTTCCCTATGCACGGAAATTGAAGCCGTTCGGATTTGTATCGGCATTTTCGTCGCGAGCGCAAATTGAACAGCCGCTGTCAAAATCCAGCCGAACTCATTCCAAGGCAAATACGCAGGCAAAGCCGGTCGCGCCATTCGACAAAAATCCGGTCATCGCCGCCCAAAATGCTTTTGACCGAATTACTCGGGAGCCAATCCCGGTCGAATACCTAAAGACGTACCACCAAGCGCTCGTCCAGTATCACCTTCATCCCGAGGACAAATTCCTAAACGGGGATTTTCTTGACCGAGGAACGACACTACGGCGGCACGTCCGGGTGACCGAAATTGAGTATATCGGCAAGGAAAGTAACAAATGGGAGGATCAGTATTATTTTGGCTTCGACGCCGACGAGGAAATTCGCTATGGGTCCAAACCCGCAGATGTAGGGTCGTTGCTCCAGGCGATCCGGGCAATTGTTGACGCGCACGGCCTCAGGACGACCGCCCGACAATTGAGGGTATCCCGAGCCAAATTGTCGAATTTGCTGAAAAATGAATTAGCTGGGTGCACAACCGCATTTTTGCAGCGAATATCCGGAATTGTTGCCCGGATTAATTCGAGCTTAAATCGGGAGAAAGAGCTTAATTCGGAATTATTGCGGCTGGTAAAACCCGAAATTGACAGGACGGGAATTACCGAATTTGGAAGATGTGTCGGCTGCGACCCATCCAATTTACGCAAGGGATTGCTAGGGACGCGGCCGCTTGGAACGATGGCTGAGAAAATCAGAAGATATTTGGGCTTAGACAGTTCTCATTAGCGTGCAGCGATGTCGGCGGATCGGACAATTGCCTGTTGCTTTTCTTGTTCCTCTCGCCACACCGCCTCAAGCCCCTCAAAGGAATTATTGATTTGCTTTACGTCAGCCGCAAATTGCTTTGCTATCGGCAAGATGCGCACGCATTGGATTTTCAGCTTTTCGACTGTCTGAGGCGCGATATTAACTTGGGTCGAAGGGTCTCCGCATCGTCTTGCAATTGGTGCAACCTTCTCGACGGCCGCAGTGACTTTCTGCTGAAACTCCGCCTGCTTTGACTTTATCTCGGCATGAATTTGAGTGGTCTCGACGGCTGCCTGATTTATTGCAACACCGATTTGTCCTCGTGCAGGCGTTTGAATGAATCGTGGGATCAACTGCTGTCTCCCAAGAGCTGCCCGCATGCCTTCCGTCAAAGTGCGGTAGCGTTGTTCGTATGGAATAAATGCGGAAGGTCCGGGCTCTGGCTTTGCAGAAAATGTTGTCATTGCCTCTAGCATGTGCTCAGCATTCGCCAACTCAGCCTCTAGATTTTGCGTGGCGACAGCACGATTTACAGATGCGGATAACGCAGCGGCGTGAGTTTTGAAGTCTTCCTCTGTGCCCTTCGACAGATTGAGATGAAACGTTTGGCCATAACCTCCACCGCTGATTTGCAGGACAGAGCCAGAAATTGTTCCTGACAACACATACGTGCCGGCTACGACCTCGGTCGGGCGAACCTGCAAGACGACGGTTTGGCCGTCGGCAGTCCCACTGACCGATGCGTTGAGCTGCTCGATCCGGTTGCCGGCAACTACCTTTTGCTGTTCGTACCGGCCGGATAGCTGCCCGCCATTAGTCTCGACGAGTTGAAGTAGGACAGCGATATCTGGCCCGCTCCCGACGTAAGTCCCTGAAATGGCCGCCTCCGCACATGACGTTATAAGAAACGAGATGGCGACCACCGATACCCTAAACAGCCTCATGAGCCCGTCCCTCAGGGGTACAAATGCCCGAATAGGGTGTATTTATACCCTTATAGTGGCATCGTTGCCAGAGGTGTCGATGGTGGTCAGGAGGATGATCACCGCACGACAGATTCGGACCGCTAGGGCCCTTCTTGGCTGGTCTCAGCAGCAGCTCGCAGATAAGGCCATCGTCTCGCTCAATGCCGTGGCTAGGCTGGAAAAGGGCATGGTCGATAGTAGAGTCTCTACTGTCCTGGCCATCCAAAAAGCACTGGTGAAAGCGGGAATCGAATTTCTGGAGGCTGATGAAAAGGGTGAGGGCGTTCGTCTCAAGAGTCCAAAAATGTAGCGGTTGCGGCCAACGGCAAAAATGATAGCCTTATCCGACAGCAGAATTGCACGATCCGGCCCAACACGATGGGCATAATCGAGACCGAGGACCGCAGCGGTCCGTTGCGGGCCGCCATTTAGCAAAATCTAAGTATTCATTGCAGGGGATTCAGATGAACGCGTCATCTAGCCAATATGCCGAACTAGAAATTCAACTTGGGCGAGCGTTGACCGAGACTGTCGCGCCTGATGAGGTTCAGTTTTTTGATGATATTGTCGCCGCGTCGACCGCTCCTGCCAAAAAGCGCGATCACACTCTTGGTTTTGGCATACCTGCCGACGATATGGCAACGATATCCGCTGGAATATTGGTTTTGTGTAAGCCAATTCTTGCTTTTGTTTGGAGTAATGCGTGCGATGCTGCGGGGCAGCTTTTCAAAGATGCAACTGATCAAGTTCGAATTGCCTTCGAAAAGCGCTTAAGCGATTGGTTCAAGCTAAAATTTGATAAGCCGAGCCCGGTGGTGGTGCCAGCAGAAAAATTAGATGCTTTTTTGGAAACGTTGAAAAAGGACGCCGGTTCTATCGGCTTAGATCAAAACGCATCAGACAAGTTGATAGAGACGTTGCGCGATAGTCTGAAGCAATGATGGAATCATTTGGGTGGCACCTCAGGTAAATCCAAATCACTTGCCAAGCGGGACAAACGTCTACTTCCTGGTCATAGCGATATCGTCCTTGATGATCGCGTTTTGGTCAGGCCAGTTCCTGCCAGGATTGGAATATTTTACAACGCCTTTCGTAGCACCAATTCAGCCTGGTATTTATTCGGTAGGGAGCGGGATCTACGGCGTAATTATCTTATTTTTTCTCTCCATCAGTTTTTTTCTTTACCACTCTCGGATGCAGCGACGTGTGTTTGGCCCGTTCGACGAACTCGATCAACAACATGCATTATGGGGACAAATTGAGTCACTGTCACAACAGACAGGGGTGAAAGTTGGACGGGTTCTGTTAGATCGAGATATTAGAAACTTCGATGCTGTGGCTTTCGGGTTCCTGAAAGGCAGAACCATACTGATGGGTAAGGGGATGCTCTTGCTATCGGTAAAGCGACCTTCGGATTTCGCGGCTCGACTAGCTCATGAATTTGCGCACTTCAAGAATGGCGATATCAAATACGCTTTCATTTCCCGATCGATGCTTCAGGCCAACATACTCATCATGATCGTCGTTGTTGGCTGGCTTTGCGTCCAGCCGTTGAGAGTGGTTTTAGGGCAATACTACTTGTTTCAAGCACCTGCTTTTGGACTGCCAGGCGCCAGCGCCGAGATGTTTTTCAGGCTTCACGGCATCCGTTGGCTGCACTTTTGGTTCAACCGGTCTATCGGCAGTCTGGCCCTTACCGTACCGGTATTCGCCTTCTGGACGATCCTACTGTTTTTGGAATACCGGTCGCTGTTGCGGACACGTGAAATGCTCGCTGATGCTCGCGCTGCGCGATGGATGGGGGACCGCGTTCTCTTAGACACGCTGACCTCAGGAAAGGCTCATGCCGCGCCAACGTTAAACGAACGTCTATACGAGATGTTCAGCGCACACCCTCTCGTCTCGGAACGCATTGCTGCTGTCCAGGAACCAGAGAACGTTTTGAATCCAACGCTGCTCCGGTTTCTATTTTTGGGATATCTTTTTTCACTCACGACATTTCTGACTTCGAATGTCGACACAATGATGTCAATTATTCTCGGAAACTATGGGAAGCTGAGAAGCAACGGCGATGCGATGTCCGCTGCCATTTCTGCGCTGACCTTTGAAAATCCTGCGGCGTCGTTTGTGTACATCAGTGTAGTTTTGGCTTTTGCAGGAAGCTACTTTGTTATCATCGCCACTCTACTGAGATCATGCCTAAGCAGAAAGCTCAGTGGGCAAAGCACTTTAAAATGGCTGCCTTGGACGCTGCTTCAGATCGCTGCCGTGGCCGCTGGGAATATTATTGGCCTTGGATTTCATCCGTATAGCCAGGCAGGACAGCTTACCTTATCAAACCACGTGATGCTTGGCCAATCATTGAGTGGCTTATTTTTTAGTTCAGTTACCGTTGCCGATGTAACCAGCCAACTACAGCTTTGCTGTATCTTGTTGGCGACGGCAATATTGTTCTGGATAGAAGCAGACCTCATCCTGAGAGGGTTTCGCACTCGGCCAATAAGGTCGATTGAGTGGGGCTTTTTGATGATTTTTACGTTTCTGTTTATTTATCAAATTGCAGCCGTGATATGGGTCTTGCAACAGTTTCCCGATTTTCGCAATTTGAGATTTTATTTTTCGGGGCTTCTCTTCACCGCGACATTTTTGATTTTGATGTGCGTTATTGTCCGTCATCTTCGGGGTAGTTTTAGAAAAAACAGGAGCACCTCTGAACCACCTCCGTGGCTGCTGGCAGCTTAGTAACAGTGCTCCCTAACAGTCTAACGTAAATGACCTAAATTCCACTCAAACGCGGTAATCCGAAAATCGCGTCGATCAAAGCGGGCTGCTATCGCAAATGTGAGAGCACATCCCTTTAGCTATTTCATTACCGGAGCATGGCTCTGCTCCTGAATAGATCGTTGAGGAAGCGACCTGAGCTGGTCTCGCTTGTCTGAACAAAATCTCCGCGTCGATAAGTGGAGCCTCTGCCGGGTTTAGGCCGCCAAGCGGAGTGGCAGCGAGTTGAAGTAGGCTTGATCCGGTGTGGCACCGTCAAGACTCGAATGTGGACGGCGGCCATTATAAAAGTCGAGATATCGGCCGATCGAGTTGCGCGCCTCGCCGACGGTTTCGTAGGCTCGCAGATAGACCTCCTCGTATTTGACGCTGCGCCACAGCCGTTCGACGAACACATTGTCCCGCCAAGCCCCTTTGCCGTCCATGCTGATGGCGATGCCGTTGCTGGCGAGCAGGCCGGTGAACGCCGAGCCGGTGAACTGCGAGCCCTGGTCGGTGTTGAAGATTTCCGGCCTGCCGTGACGAGCCAAAGCATCCTCCAGGGTCTCGACGCAGAAGGCCGCCTCCATCGTGATCGATAGCCGCCAGGACAAAACCCGGCGTGTCGCCCAGTCGAGCACGACAGCGAGATAG
>OCZT010003511.1_pt1 | contig 15982 bp, 20 predicted proteins | sample 1539031 | NCBI WGS metagenome assembly OCZT01 (sample SAMEA3539308, study PRJEB22396) | soil metagenome | biome: tundra; feature: field; material: soil | place: USA | collected 2010-05 | depth 0.15 m | reverse complement strand
TAGCCAATCCGCTACCTTTTAAAGAAGCTGCTTTATGAAAAGCATTGATCAATGCTACTGGTCCAGAAGATGGACGATTTTGCATTCCTTTAATAGGAGCGCCTTTCGGTCTAACTTGAGAAAAATCCAATATCAACATTTTATCTTTATGGATTTTTTCGAATGCTAAAGTTTCCCAAAGTTCAAGAGCTTTTGCCCATCCTTCACGACTATCTGGAATTTCAAACCAGATGGTATTTTCGCCATATCCATATTTGTGCTGTGCGTCACGAAGACTTTCGTGAGAGGAATAATCAAAATCTTTATGATCTGAAGATATTACACAACGCAATGTAGGAGCGTTATCCCAATTTACCAACAAAATATCGTCATCATAACAACGACCAACACCAGAACCGTTAAGCAACAAATAAAACAGCATGAAACTTGTTGGCGAAGTTGCGCAATTTGTAAAAACTTCTAATGGACGATTTATTTGATTTTCGTCACCATGTTGTAAGTGTCGCCCTGACATGACGGTTGTTGCGTTTGCGATATGTTTATATAATAATTTATATTCTTCTTGGCGGTGATCTTCATTGTTTTTTATAAGACTGCTATTTCCTAAAGCCACTCTATGGGCTACATCTCCCCAATTTTCTAGTTCTCCGTCTGTTTTTCGTCTAAGGATTGTACGTTCTGCAACCGCAACACCCATTCCGGGCACAATTTCTCTATATGAATGTCTCATTAAATACCTTGAAAACTAATGGTTAATTTTGTTAATTTGCCGTTCGAACGTTTTTTATTTATAACCATCAATACAATAATAACATAGCATATAATGGATTTATAACGTCAGTTTAGAAATGTTATACTATCCTTTTACAGGATAGAAGGTCAAATAAAAATTTCACATTTGAAACTAAATTTTTATATTTTTTTCGATTTTTTAGAAATAGGAATAAGAGGTTCTGGAGAAACATCGTTCGGATCGACTTTTTTGAAACGCCACCCAACCATATCAACTATGGTTTCTTCTAGAATAACACCAGCATCATAAAGAGTTTGAATCAAATTAGTCAATATACTCCTCATACTGTTTACATTTGATTCTACTGAACTAATCTGACCTTCTATTCCGTGTTCATAACTATAATCTTCCATGACATCTGAAAGAGCTTCCGACACAGAAAAGATTTTATCCTTTTCTCTGTCCCAAGCGTTTGATTTTTTGAATTTTAGAACCGGTGGATGTGACATTTTTCTAAACTCCTGAGACAAGCGAAGCCGTCGCCGTACTACTAGTCTCCCACAGCGGTAACGCCATCCACCGTTTGGTGTCGTCATTATACTCCAAGACTGCCTCAACTTCTATTTCTTGACCATCGTACAGAATCACACGCAGACCATTGGCGAGTTTCTTGGCCACCGGCTTGATGTCTCGCAGAGACCCAGGGATTCCTAGGTCATACCATCCACGCTCATCACCAGCATTTTCGTCAAAATAAATGCGGAACATGGGTTTTTGGATAGTAAAATAATCTTTTATTGATTGCCAAAATGTTATTATTTTTTTCATTTTCATCTCCTATTTTGTAGATTATAGGACTTATAGGGTTAGTGTCAACTTTCTTTTCGACAAATGTTTACAACCCATACCAACTTGTGTCTTTATACATTATCATTCTTTTTTAGAGATAAGGATTTCATGGTCGAATTTAACAGACTATCAAAAAGCGACGGAAATACATTTGAACGAAGCAAAATCAAAAAACCAAAAAATATCTTATTCGAAGTGGGAGATTTTGATGTATCTGTTCATAAAAAACCAAGAGTGAAAGTTCATAACTACGCTCATGTTGGGATATGGAACGATAAAGACAAAATAGGCGGATTAGACTTATATAAGATATACACGGATGTAAATGTGGTATTTTCGGTTGATGCTCGTATCGATGAAAATTTTCAAGGACGTGGAATAGGTTATCGAGTTTATGAAGGCTTGGTATGCGAAAACAATCTATCATTACAATCATCTCATCAAAGCGTTGGAGCCATAAAGATGTGGCAACGATTTGCTACCAATAGAGGATTACAACTATATTTTGTCGATGATAACATGTCAGAGAATCTATTTGAGTGTGATGTGTTTAGAGTGAAAGCAGACAAGAATGGTTTTCTTGAAGGAACTGATTATAAAAATATGAAGTTCAATCCATATAAGAAACGAGGCAGTTTATTGTTGGTAAAGAAGAAAAATCCATTACATTCTGCTTTACAAAAACATATGATAGCAAGAAAATCAGCTTTTGATATCTTGAGAGATTTCAAAAAATTTGATAATCCTATATGGAAATGAAAAATGATATTAGACTTCAACAAAATACTAACCGATGATGATTTTCAGGAAATAAATAGAGTTGCTGAATATAGAACAAACCAACAAATTGATGATAGCATAGACAATCACAGAGCAAGATATTCATTCGGCGCACCCGCAAATATAGAAATCAGAGATAAAAAACAACGTTGTGATGATCACTGTATAGGAGCTATAGCGGAATGCATAACAGCCAAATTGCTTGGTGTACCATGGACCAAAGAAGAACGTCAGTATGATACTGGAAAATCAGATTTGAATTTCTTTGGAGTGCCTGTAGAAGTTCGAGGTTCTCGAACAAATGGTATAATAATTCGTCCAAAAAGAGATTTTTTGAAATCGAAAAAAAACACATTGTTGGTCGCTATAACAAATTTATCAGATAACTCCTTGCAGTCGGAAGCTGTTTGGACTTTCCTTGGAGATGGTGATATAAAAACGCTTTGCACAACCAATCCACATTGGCTATGTGGAAAAGACTCGACTTCTCCGTATTATTCTGTTCCAATCAAAGAATTAAATGGAGATTTTTATAATTTTGATAAGATAAATAATAGCACATCATAGGAATTTTAATTTATGCTTCATCCTTTCTTTTCTTACTTTGGTTCAAAATATCGTCTTTCAAAATTATATTCTATACCAACATGCGACACTATCATAGAACCATTTGCTGGTTCCGCTGGTTATTCGTTGATGTATCCAAATAAAACGGTTATTCTATACGAAAAATATGAACCAATCGTCGCATTGTGGGATTACCTGATTCATGTAAAAGAAGAAGAAATACTTTCTCTCCCAATAAAAGATTTCACAAAAGAAGAATCGTTGAAGAATGAACAACACATTTCATCGGAAGCAAAAATATTAATTGGTTTTTGGTTGACAGAATCACAAACATCGCCGTCTTTATATCCATTATCCAAATCTCGTGGAGGCAATTGGACTCAAAGAAAAAAATATCTTATAGCTAAACAATTATGTCATATACGGCACTGGAAAATAGAACACAAATCATATGAAGAAATAGATGATCAATTTGCCACGTGGTTTATTGATCCTCCATATCAAGAAGCAGGAAAACGTTATAAAAATAAAAATGTTGATTATATTCATTTGGCTCAATGGTCTAAAAACAGAACAGGTCAAGTTATAGTTTGTGAACAAGAAGGAGCCGACTGGTTGGAGTTTGATTTATTGGTAAATACCAAAAATGCTAGTAATAAATCGTATAAAGAAACTGTATGGGAAAATATAAAAACCACTGAATTAGTTATGGAAGAGCTATATTGATACGATATCCCTATATGGAAATAAAAACATAAATATCAAATGCGTCTACAAGAAATTATAATATCAGAAGCCAGATATCCAAAAAGCCCATCAAATGAAGCTTTAATGAACGCTGAGCAATCTGGTTTTGATACAACAAATCTATGGTATCATGGCACACTTCGCCGGTTTGATGGATTTCGTTTACCAAAAACCGAAGGAATAGATGAACTTGGTCCAGGGGTTTATGTAACGAAAAAAAAATGGCTTGCGAATACATGGGCACGAGAAAAAGGGTTTATATTAACTTGTGTAGTTAAAAAAGGTCCATTATTTGATTTGGAAAAAATAGGCGATTCACAAACGTTCAAGATATTGAAAGCTGGTTATAATAAATTTCAAAATGAACGTTGGGGAAGTAAACCATCCGATGATGATTTTTTCAAGCACGTTTGGGACGAATCACGAAACCAATCAAGAATGGCTAACTTCCTTTTATCCGCTGCTGGATATATCGGCGGATTCAAGCATAACAGCCAGATTGAAGGGCAAATTGTTGTGTTCAAACCAGAAGATGCTATGATCGTTGCTCGTGAAAAAGGTCAATCATATATGGCAACCTGAAAATGAAAGAAGTATAACACATGTCTGATCTAATTGAATCCCTATACGCAATTGATAATGCTATCGCTGATGATAGAATCAAGCAGCATTTTCAAAACGTTAAACAATATATTATAAAATATAACACTACGATAGCAGATATTTGCAAAGAGCTTATAGAAAAGCATAAACAAATTGTGCAGCTTACAACAAAAGAAGACACAATCCCCGTCGATATAAACGAATACATAACACTCATACAGTGCGGAAAGGACTGATACTCATTCTTCTCGTTTTTGAATGAAATTCAATAAATCTTCTTGTCTACCAAAGAACATGGTTGGTTTGGTTCCTTTCATTCCCCATGACCATTTTCCGGTACTTGGCCACCAATTCAGTTTCTGACCGGCCAACAGCCTTGACCAATGCCATTGGGTATGTTGTGTCCACCCAGGAAGATCAGACGCTCTGGCATGCCTCAGGCGTTCCTCACGCCGAAGTTTCTTATCAGCCTCCCAATCTCGGAATAAATCTCCCATGTCTCCCATTAGACGTATCTCCTTTCACGTTCATGGTAGCTCAAATCATTAGATTGTCAAGTCAAAAAATTTGACAATCTATATGGAAATAAGAACAGAATCGTATTGACTCTTGTAAACCAAAAGATGTAATGTATATTTACAATTTTATAGGAAATATATAAATGAAAATATTTTTCAATACTTTTGATGGTCAACGTATACAATCACCAGACTACGATATCAAAAAACCAAATGATTTGCGTGCAAATGAATATTTTGCAGAATCGCAAGGAATATTGTATTCTGTTATCAGAACATTTGGTGGTACAACGGTTGGAAATGAAGAATTATACATTACGGAAAGATTCTATCTAATAGACCAGCCAGCAAATTCGTTCACACGCAACGAAGATGGTTTATTTGAATTGCTGGTAAATTGAATTATGTCAGTCCCAATGAACCATCACATTTTGGACAACCAGCACCATCCAAATGATAATAAGCATTAATCGAAAATATACCATGCGTTTTGCAATTTGGTTTTATAATAGTTTCTGCATTAATGACAATAGGTAAGTCGTCGTAGCCGTAGGTATCGCCGTGTATTATTTTGGCACGAATAACGTAGACATTGCTAAAAAAATCATGCCTGCGAGTGCCGAGTACTACATGCTTTTTTGGTGTCTCTCTCTTTTTTGGAATATCCAATTCAGCTTCCTGATACATGACATGGCCAGCGTTCTCCAAACGAAAACATAACCCTACCAACGCCGTGCGATTTAATACATCGAATTTGGCGTAAAGATTGGCAAGATGAACCTTGACTGTACATGGAGAAATACCGAGCTTGTGCCCGATGTATTTGGTGGACTCGCCACTCTTCAATAACTCTAAGATTGAACATTGCCGTGGTGTCAGATTCCTAGTCCTAACGAAACCAGACGATAGTTGAATGTCATCCATTTTTTCTCTTAGCCAAAATGACGGTAGATAAAGGTTCGGCGTCTACCGTCATTTTGCGTTTTACGTCAACGTGCTGGCGCAGTTAAGCATAACTATCGTATCATTCTGACAGAGCTTCATCAACTTGCCGTTGACACGGATGAGAAGGCCATCATCATCGTCATCAGAAATTGCCTGTTCCTGCAATCTCCGCATCGATGCGGCGTTGCGTTTCTCCTTGGCGATCTTGATCTCTTTCGCCTTCACGTTACGGCGACGAACTTGTAGTTCCTCAATCGAGATACCAAGACTTGTCGCTTCAACCTCCAAAACATTATGCAGCAAAACTGCTTCATCCTTTGAACGTTGGTCTTCTTCGGCTCGTGCTTTATCCCGCCGCAATCTCGCTTTGGCTGTAAGCTCACGGTTCCAATCCCGATGTAGTTGGTCGATACCACCAGCTTTATCGATCCAAACGCTTACATCAGGAATGCTTAGCTCGCCACGATAGTCTTTGCGGAGCATCTCAATCCCATAGACGATTTGTGTACGATAGGATTTGAACGAAAGTCGAAGATTGAGCGGAATGTTATAAGGCGACTGACGAATATAGTAATGGAGCATCTTTTCAGTGCTGCCTTTGGCTTCGCTGTCCGGTATCGTATCCAACTCACGAAGAAAATCATCGTATCGACCAGCGTTCATCTGCTCCTTCAGAAGACAGTAGAGAATGGCTGTGATATCCCGGCCACCCAGATTGCCTTGCTGCATTCCATCAATGAAGCGAAAAAGTGCCGCATTGAATTCCTGCTGGACCATCCCGATAACCGCTTCAGTAATTTCACGGTTGGTCTCAAGCTCTTCCTCAGTCGTACCCGCATCTGCCCAAGCCTTCGCTGCCGCTTCTTTTTGCTGTTCAGCATAAATGCGACCTTCTTCGACTGCTTGCCGTAAATCCGGTCGGATTTTCAGATCGTCTTCGGTCACCCGAGACGGTCCATCACTCATTTCGTGATTCATGTTTCAATCTCCATGACTTCGTTGGGCGAGCGTCTAACAGGATTGTCAGACGGAGCTTTCTGAAGTGGTGCATCAGCGTGATAGGCTCTGACAAACAGAACATTAGCCGATGGATTATTAAAGTCAACAACTTTTTTCAGAAATCGACTCTGATTATATCTCAAAAAAGATTTTCCACATGGCGCACTGGCAAGACCGCTCGGCCTGACAAATACAACTACAGCCCCTTTCGGGGCTGTAGGATTTTGCTGCTCGACGCCTGCCGGTAAGTCCGAGACAACGCTTATATTACTTGCTGATAGCTATTTAGCAAAGCTATCCAAAAAAGTCAATGCTTTTATCCAATAGCAGCTTTTACCATCCCCTCATAATCGGCATCAGGAACCGGCCCAACCAAAGAAATAGTTGGCTTGCTTTCAAACAAGAATTTAGCTGCTGATTTCAAATCATCGATATTTATTTTTTCAATATCACGTTTGATTTCATCAAACTCACGAATACGATTGCGAGTGAACATGCTATTGGCCATATAGCTCATCATGGCCTCTGGCTTCTCTTGCATCAAAGCGATACGAACAAGAACTGTATTCTTCGCTCTCGTCAAATCGACTTCGTTGATGGTTTCTCGCATTTTAGCAAATTCAGAACAAGCGACATTGATGAACTCGGCAAGATTTTCTGGAGTTGTTCCACCATAGATAGAAACATCACCATAATCTGGATTGAAATCACCATTACAGCCTGTGCTATAAACCAATCCACGTTTCTCTCTGACTTCTGTAAACAACGGCGAAGACATTCCGCCACCGAATGCTTCAGCCAAAAGCATATGAGCATACATTGAATGGAAAATAACAGGAACTGATTTGAAACAAATACCAGCGGCAACTTGCGTAAATGGTTTGCTTGTATCTATTCCAAGACCGCCGACATAGGTTACTGGTAATGTTTGTGGTCTATTGGTTGTTGCTGGAATCTTATGAAAGGCGTTATTGGCCGCATCAACGACTTCGTTATGATCGAGACCTCCAGAGGCGAAAACAATCATTGTTTCTGCGGAATATTGCTCATTCACAAAGTTTCTGAAAACATCAGATGTAGCATTAGACACGAAATCTCTTGTTCCAAGAATCTTTCTGCCAACTGGTTGGTCTGGATAAGCAAGCGATTGAAGAATATCATTCATGACCGAACTTGGATTATCTTCGTAGCGACAGATTTCTTGAATGATAACTCCGCTTTCCAAGTTGATATCATCTTGATTATAAACGGAATCTGTAAGAGCATCGCCAATAATATCGGTTGCCGTAGCTATATTTTCACTCAAACCTTTTGCATAATATGCGGTTGATTCGGTTCCTGTCATAGCATTGACATAAGAGCCAAGGACTTCGATTTCTTGGGATATTTGGTAAGCTGTACGTTTATTTGTCGATTTGAAGGCCATGTGCTCCAGCATGTGCGCTACACCATTATTCTCAATAGTTTCGTTTCTGGAACCTGCGTGAACAAATGCTCCAACAGCAGCAGATTGAAAATTCGGCATTTTGTTAGTTATGACTCGGAGATTATTAGATAGTTTGGTTTCTTCGATATTCATAAAGAATTTTTCCTTATATAATTTGAATAAACATCATAGCATTATAGAAATAAAGTTTCAATAATATAAATAATCACATGAACTATAATGAATTTATTGGTGATGAAGATTGGGCAACACTTCTAGTCGTTTTGAGTGGACATTTACCTAATCGGATAACAATCACTAAATACTAAAACATAGCAAGGTTTATATAAGTGGCCAATTTTTCTAAAGTCGCAGAGGAAGTGTTTCAAATTCTTCGTTCCTTCGATTATACAGTCGAAATGTTTGATGAAGATAGTCAGAGAGTTATTGAACCAAATGAAGCACGCAGATTTTTTGCCAAACCTCATAATCTTTTAGTATCTATCATTGATGAAAATGATGATTCCAAAATAAATTTGTTTTTTGGAAAATCCACTCATGCCAGCGACATTTTAGGATTGAACACGGCTCTTAGACAAACTGCCAACAAATATGCTTTGATTTTTAGAGCGCAACAATATGGAAAAGAAATAGAACCAAAAGATATTTCAACCATTGTTTCTTCCATTATTGAAAATAAACAGGAAAAAAACATGAACGTTTTTGAAAAAGCTCCACCAGGAGAAAAGGCCGAGCATTTCATCACAAAACACAAGGCTGAATTCAAAAAAAGATATGGCAAAAAAGGAACTGAAGTTCTTTACGCAACAGCATGGAAAAAGTTCGGTGAATCGGTAGAATATGATGTTCCTCTTGTAGAAGGAATGTACGGAACTTCCAAATCCAGTTATTTGAAACTAGAACATGCCAGAATGATTGTTCGCCATTCTAAAAAGATTGATGAAAAACTGCTTGGAGCAAGAGGACGCTGTGTTGAAAATATTTTCATAGAAAACAACTCTGGTGAACGTTTCTTATTCCCATCAAAAAGATTATCTCCTGCTCGTGCTATGACTCAACACGTCAACAATGGTGGTTCATTTCAAGACAAACTTGGTGAAACTATTTTGGAAATGACAGAAAGTTATTCACATCTTGGTAAAATGTCCGGTCATGTAAAAAGACATTCAGGAGAATTACAAGAAGGTGCTGGAACAGTTCTTGAAGCATGCTCTTCCAAAATGAAAAAACTTCGTAAAACTTTTGGATGTCTATCGAATGAAAAAACGTATGTCCAAGAATCGACTAATATACTTGAACAAGCAAATATGCTTAGCGAAAGCAAACCGATTGACGAAACTCGTTTGAGTGAACTTCGTCAAATGCTAAATGACGCTGATCTACCAAGAGAAGTTTATGAAAGTGCTTGCAAAGCAATAGATGAATGTAAAGAAGAACAGCCAATGGTTGAAGACGATCCATTATCAACCATTGGTCCAGAAGGCGCTTTGCCGCAACAGAATCCAGTTAGAGAGGTAAAAGTTCAGATGAAAAAGTTAGTTCAATTAGCCAACCATGCTCTGAAAGCAGCCGGTACTCCTCTTTCAGAGTTAGCAGAAAACAACTCTGTTATTCAAGAACACATGTCGTGGCTTGATAAGTTTGATATTTCAGTCCTTCTATCAGAAGATCGTTGGGAGCAAATGAACCAACAAGAACTAGATGCGGATGCTGGTGCTGACTATGCAATAGATAACTTCTCTCCAGAAGAGTTTATTGATTCAGAAGTATTTAAACAAGATATAAAAAGTTCACATAATACAGATGATCCAGAAGAGAATACTATTTCACGTGATGAAATATTAAGTTCATTGGAATATTTTTTAAGACAGTTCATAGAAACACATTACATTGGTGATGGAACTTCTTACAATTCTGATTTGAATGATGTAGCAAGAACTGTTTATGGAAAGGTTGCTGATTTATTACAAGCAAAAGGTTATATCATTGATGGTGATGAAGGAGCATTGAAAGAATTCCAAAATAATGCTCAACTTGATATGGAAGACATTTTGATTCCGAAAGATGATATGGGTGATGGATTGGCTGGTGAAGTAACCAAGAAAGTTGTTCATAATCCAGATGATAATAAATTTAAAAAACCAGATAATAGTTATATTGACCGTCTCTCGACATTGGCTGGCCTTAGACAAGGACAAAACTATTGATTGAATTGTATATCAAATAGTTCTTGGACATCAGAATGAGCCGACGATTCCAGTTGATCTAAAAACTGTTTTATTATAGTATAAGCGTTCACTCTCAAGGATAACATTGATATGTCAATCGTTCGTCAATCCGTCGAAAAAGTCCCCGGTGTGTCTCGCAGTTGGTTTGAATGGGATGCCGATTTAAAAACAAATAGTTTCACAAAGACGCTCGTTGTGGAAGTTGATCTCGACACCGATCCATCGTCGTACAGCGAAATTCGGAACGCACTTGAAGAAATCATTTGTGTGGTGACCGATACGCTGACAAACCAGACAACTATGATGGTTCATAATCTCAGAATTGTGCCAAAAAATAGAAGCGAAGCTGAATAACATCCGCCCCCTTAAAGGGGGCGGATTGTTCGAAAACAAAAAGCTGTCAAGCGAAAATCACATCGTCTTATTTTTTAAATTTTGTAGTCTTTTTGGATATTGTAACTCAGAAAAGTCATCAGCCCAACGTGTATGAAATTGTTCTGCGGCACAGGAGTCAGAGAACACGATTTTCATACGCCAACCAATAATAGTTTTGTATCCTGTTTTTCTTATAATATGATCGGACGGAATTTTATTTTCCAGCCAATCAAAAATCAGTGTTGGATCGTCAACGATCAGTTCAAAACGAAACATAACAACCTCCATCCGTATGTTCCAACACGAAAGCATTTTTGTCAAGGTCCAAAATCATATAGACATTTGTGATTTTTTTTGATATGAATCTCAATTATGATTAAAATTGCTTTTGTCGGCGCACCTGGGAGTGGCAAAACCACAATTTCAACCCAAGTGTTTTCTGAATTGAAAATAAAAGGTTTTAGAACTGAACATGTTCACGAATGGATTCGTAATGACATCCAAAAACATGGGGCAATGACTTCTATCTGGGAACAGTATCGCACCAGACAGCATCAAAAAGACCTCGAAGACGCCGTTCCAGAGACCATAGAGTATTGTATATTAGATGGTGGTATAATCTTACCATATTTTTATTCGGTATTGTACGCCAATCCTACAGAGCCTAGACAGCGTTTAGTTTTACAAGACATGTACAAATATCTTTTGGACGACATATATCTTAACAGATACGATATGATTTTTTATGTTCCGTTGATTGCTTCGGCTGACTTGAATGATGGAACAAGATATCAAACTGATGAGGAAGTTCAAACATTGGATGAACATATGAGATTGATTTTTACGAAATTACATTCAAAAAACACTCATACAGTAAGCGATGGTTTTGATAAAAGATTGGAAGAAGTGATGAAAATTATCCTATCAAATGTTGACTCCGAATCTAAAAATGATATATTACATTTGTTCAATGAGATTGAAATTTAATTGATTTGGATAAAATCTATTACCTTCGGGATGAAGGGAAGTTACGCCTGCGGAGATACCTCTATCGGGAATGAAGCAATTCATTTAGATATGTGTCGTTGAAACAGGAAAAATTCAAGGTGCTTATTCCGGAGATATGGAATGAGTTTGACTAAGAAGCCACCGGTTTTATCCGTTGGTAGTTCACTTATCCAAATCAATTAAATGTTATGGATAAGATAAATAGATGGTTGATGAATGTTTAGTTCATCATCCGTGGCAAAGACTAAAATTTAACAAATGGCAAATTAAAAGGCAAAAATAAAATGGCAGATAATAGATTAGAGAAAATACGCCAATTGATGGCAGAAGAGGCCGCTAAAAAGACCGGCGGAAATAAACCCAATTCATCATTCGGCGATAATGCAAGTTACCCCTTCTGGAATGCTCCAGAAGATTCGACTGCAACGATAAGACTTCTTCCTGATAAAGACGAAGAAAATCCTTGGTTTTGGGCCGAAAAGCAAACCATCAGACTTCCTTTTGAAGGAACGATCAATGGTGATTCTCCAACTGATAAGCGTATAGAAGTGAATGTCCCTTGTGTTGATATGTTCAAGGAACACAAAGATGTATGTCCTATCATTGCAGAAACAAAACCTTGGTGGAAAGATGACGCCAAGAAAGAACTCGCAAGACTTTATTACAAAAAGTATACCTTTATTGCACAAGGTTTTGTAGTTCATTCTCCTTTCGAAGAACCAGCAGTTCCAGAGAATCCAATTCGCAGATTTACTTTAGGTAAAGAGCTTATTGAGAAACTTAGAGCCGGAATGGCTGACCCTGATATGGAATTTCTCCCAACAGACTATATGAACGGGTATGATTTCAGAATCAGAAAGACGAAGAAAGGCGAATATTCCAATTATGGAACATCTGATTGGGGTCGTCGTTCACGTCCTTTGACAGAAACTGAAACGATGGCTATTGAAACGCACGGTTTATTCAACCTTGCTGATTTCCGTGGCGCACGTCCAGATGCGGATGGAGTTGCTGCTATAAAAGCAATGTTCCATGCAAGTTTGGCTGGTGATCCATACGATTTTGCTCAATTTGGCAAATATTATCGTCCGTATGGTGCTGGTTCGTTTACTGCTCCAACACCATCGGCAACTGCTGATGATGTTGCACAGGTTGATGTTCCTGAAACAAAGGCTGAAGTAAAAACAGAATCGTCTGTGGAAAAACCAAAGATGAGTGATGTTTTGACAAGACTTCGTGAGAAGAACACCGCAAGTCGGGGCTAAAATAATATAAAATAAACTTATTACACATGGGGGAAGACATGTCTTCCCCCATGATTTTTATCATGAGGATAATCATGCGAATGACTAGACCATACGACATGTCTAAATTCCGTAAGGAACAAAACAAAAAACTAAAAATCAAAGACGGTTTCTTCGATCCAATCACATGGATTGGTTCTGGAAACTTCGCTCTCAATAAAATGATGACAGGAGATTTTAATAGAGCAGTACCAATTGGATCAGCAACAGCGTTTGCTGGAGAAAGCGGGTGTCTTCCTTCTTATGCTAAAGTAAATATCAGAATAAGAAAAAAAGATAAATAACCGTAATAAATATTGCGGGAGTATCTGGATTGAAATGAAACAGCTAAAAAGGTTTTTAAAAAGAAAGTATGTTATAGAAATTATTGGAGACGATTTCATTTTAAATGAACAACAAGAAAAAAGATTGTTGCTTATTTTAGATGAACCAAAAAAAGTCAAATTATTAGAAGATTGGCTTCCTGCGTTTGCTTATTTCATAAAATATGATTTGAATAACTATATTGGAAGATTTAATCGTTTGCGTAAGCTTTCGGCTTCGCCATCTATCTACAATTTAGTATTGCGGTATGGAAAGCAGGAAGCATTGAAGCGACATAAACGTTATGCTGAAAACCGAACGTCTCATTTTGAGACAAAAACCGAGCATTGGATAAAACAAGGTTTTTCAAAAGAAGAATCAAAAAAACAAGTTAGCATAATCCAAACAATACGTGGAAATCTAGCAAGCCAAGTAGTTAAAGGAAGCAGCGAATATACTGTTAGGTCAATAGCATATTGGTTGAAACAAGGATTATCTGAATATCAAGCAAAAGAAAAAGTTAAAGATATACAAACTCGCAATGGCATTGAATATTATAAAAAATTAGGAAAAGATGATCCAGAAAAAATACAAGATATAAGAAACAAAGAATGGTTAGTGACACTACAAAATAAATCGCTTTCAGAAAGAAAAAGAATAAATTTGGCCAAAAGTCATACAATAGAAGGATATATGGCAGCAGGAGCATCTTTTGAAGATGCAGAAAAGCAATCCATAGAATATTTTAAAAAGCGAAAAAATTATTCTAATATTTCGCAAAAATGTTTTCATATGGTAATAGATAGATTGAGCGACACGCAAGGTATATTTTTTAAGACGTTAAACTATGAAAAACAATTCAACGGAAAAAATGTCGATTTTTATGATAATAAAAGCAATATTGTTATTGAATTTTTGGGAGATTTTTGGCATTCTAATCCATTATACTATAAAAGAGATTTTATTATGTATGGAAAACCAGCTTGTTTTGTTAGAGAGGAAGATAAAGCACGTTTTAGATTGATTGAAGAAAGCTTAGAAGTTGACAGAATATTTCTTGTTTGGGAGAGTGAATTCAGGCATAATCCAACAGAAGTAGTTAACTATATTATAGAAGCACTTACTTGTTATAGAACGCATTAGGAAACAAAATGATAGATAATGATATATTTGAAGAAAAAACCGTATCAGTAGGAGAACTTCGTGATCTTTTCTTTGATGACGATTCAGAAATAGAAATAGAAACACCAGATGGTTATCAAAAAATCGTCTCTTGGTGGGACAAAGGTAAACTATCAATGGTTGAAATTGAATTGAGCAACGGATCAAAAACACGGTGCGCTTATAATCATCTATTACAAAATACTGATAGTTTGTGGCTAATGGCAAACGAAATAGATGTTGGGGTTGAATTATTGACATTTGATGGTGCAGCCATTGTTGTATCTGTTAGAGGAGATTATCCAGAGGAATGTTATGATTTTGAAGTTGATCATCCAAACCATAGATATTGGGGAGACGGGTTATCAAGCCATAACAGCGGAAAATCTTATATCGTTTCTGGAAACATCATCAAAAGCGCTTTGGAATTAGGAGTTGGTGTTGTTGTTCTTGATACAGAAGGTGCTATCAAAAAGACATGGGCAACAGCGTTAGGTGTTGATACCGATAACGAATCTATTGTTCGTTGGAGCAAAAGAACAATCAATCAAGTAACCGGAACCATTGCCGATTTTATGGATGGTTATGCTAATGATTTTGTGTCTGTCCCTCGTGAAGAACAACCGCCTATTTTGTTTGTTATTGATTCATTAGGAAATCTTGAAACAGAAGCTGGATTGAAACAATTCAAAGAAGGTGAACTTCGTGGTGATCAAGGATTGTTTGCGAAACAATTAAAATCCATGATGAGAAATATTATAGGTTCCATTGACGGTTTTCAGGTTGGTTTGGTCGGCACTATGCATACTTATGTAAACCAAAACGCTTATAGCGATCATGAGGATATTATCGCTGGTGGACGTGGGCCTATCTTTCTTTGTGATATTGTTGTGAATATGAACAAAAGCAAGCTTAGAGGCGAAGAAGAAGTTGTAGATGAAAAAACAGGAAAGACAAAAAAAGTAAAAGCCAAATCCGTTCAAGGCATTGTTTCTAAAATAAAATGTGTTAAATCGAGATATGCCAAACCGTTTGAAGAAGTAGAAGTCAACATTCCTTATGATCATGGGATGGACCCGTATTCTGGATTGTTTGAACTGTTTGAGAAAAAAGTATTGCGAAAAGAAGGAAATAGCTATATATACTTCAGCAAAGAGCAGAACAAAGAAATAAAACTCATGAGAAAAAGTATGGATAATGATTTTTATGATGCTGTTATGCGTGAATGGGACGATTCCAACGAATCAGTTGGCGTCAATGAATTGCCGGAGGATATAGATAGTGTCGAGTGAATCTGAATTGGTTATTAATATTTGGGAGACTTTCAAAGATTTTGTCCCTGCTTCTAAAAGAGCAGATTATGCCGTAGACCTTATGCGTCATGTTGCTAATTATGGTTTTGAGGCGTCGGATTT